>Ga0164243_10000661_pt1 | contig 61475 bp, 62 predicted proteins | sample OricompcompostOP_FD_108781 | JGI IMG/M metagenome (GOLD analysis project Ga0164243, IMG submission 108781) | Organic Plus compost microbial communities from Emeryville, California, USA - Original compost - Organic plus compost (OP) | ecosystem: Engineered > Solid waste > Mixed feedstock >... | reverse complement strand
TCGGCCGGCATCGCCCTCATCGAGCGCGACAATGCGAGCTGGTATGACGGCTGAGCTTCACCCCACGATCGCGAAAGTCACCGAGCGGGTGACCGAACGCAGCGCCGCCACCCGGCTGCGCTATCTCGACCTGATCGAACGCGGACGGGACGCGGGCACCAACCGCGACAAGCTCTCCTGCGGCAATCTCGCCCATGGCTTCGCCGCGGCGGGCGAGGACAAGCTGGCGATCCGCGCCGGCCGCGCGATGAACATCGGCATCGTCACGGCCTATAACGACATGCTTTCGGCCCACCAGCCCTATGGCCGCTATCCCGAGGCGATCAAGCTCGCCGCGCGGGAAGTGGGCGCGACGGCGCAGGTGGCGGGCGGCGTGCCGGCCATGTGCGACGGCGTGACGCAGGGGCAGGCGGGCATGGAGCTCTCGCTCTTCTCGCGCGACACCATCGCCCTCTCCACCGCCATCGCCCTCTCCCATGCCATGTTCGAGGGCGCGCTGATGCTCGGCATCTGCGACAAGATCGTGCCCGGGCTGCTCATGGGGGCGCTGCGCTTCGGCCATCTGCCCGTCATCTTCGTGCCCTCCGGCCCCATGCCGACCGGCATCTCCAACAAGGAGAAGGTGCGCGTCCGCCAGCTCTATGCCGAGGGCAAGGCCGGGTATGACGAGCTGCTCGACAGCGAGAGCGCCAGCTATCACGCCGCAGGCACCTGCACTTTCTACGGCACGGCCAACACCAACCAGATGATGATGGAAGTGATGGGCCTGCACATGCCCGGCGCCGCCTTCGTCACCCCGGGCACCAGGCTGCGGTCCGAACTCACCCGCGCCGCCGTGCATCGCGTTACCGCCATCGGCTGGGATGGCGACGATTATCGCCCGCTCGGCCATTGCGTGGACGAGAAGGCGATCGTCAACGCCGCCATCGGCCTGCTGGCGACGGGCGGCTCGACCAACCATGCCATCCACCTGCCCGCCATCGCGCGCGCGGCCGGCATCGTCATCGACTGGACGGACCTGGCCGAACTCTCCGCCGTGGTGCCGCTGCTGGCCCGCGTCTATCCCAACGGGCCGGACGATGTGAACCGCTTCCACGAGGCCGGCGGCATGGCCTGGATCATCAGCGAGCTGCTGCGCGGCGGGCTGCTCCACCGGGACATCCTCACCGTCGCGCGCCATGATTTCGCGGATTATGGCCGCATGCCCATGCTGGTCGACAATGCGCTGGTCTGGGACGAGGCCCCGACGGAACCGGGCGACCCGGCGATCCTGCGTCCCGTGTCCGATCCGTTCAGCGCGGATGGCGGCATGCGGCTGCTGGCCGGCAATCTGGGCCGCTGCGTCATGAAGACGAGCGCGGTCGATCCGGCTCGCTGGACCATCGAGGCGCCGGCACGGGTCTTCTCCGATCAGGATCAGGTGATGGCCGCCTTCAAGGCCGGCGAACTGGACCGCGACGTTGTCGTGGTCGTGCGCTTCCAGGGCCCGCGCGCCAACGGCATGCCGGAGCTGCACAAGCTCACCCCGCCGCTGGGCGTGCTGCAGGACCGCGGCTTCAGGGTCGCGCTGGTGACGGACGGGCGCATGTCCGGCGCGAGCGGCAAGGTGCCGGCCGCCATCCATCTCTCTCCCGAGGCACTGGGCGGCGGCCCGATCGGCAGGCTGCGCGATGGCGACATCGTGCGCGTGTGCGCCGTCGATGGCCGGCTGGACGCGCTGGTCGACGAGGCCGAATGGGCCGCGCGGGAAGAGGCGCACGCACCGCCGCCGCCCTATGACACCGGCCGCGAGCTGTTCGCCCTGTTCCGACACAACAGCGACCTCGCGGAAGCCGGCGCCTCCCCGATCCTCGCGGCCATGGATGCCGAGCCTTGACGCAGATCGTCGCCGCCGACATCGGCGGGACCAATGCCCGCTTCGCCCGCGCCACGCTCGACGCGCGCGGCGCGCCGGCACTGGGCACCGTCCGCAAATATCATGTCGGGGATTTTCCGAGCCTCGCCGCCTGCTGGCGCGTCTTCGCGGAAGAGGAAGGCGACGACCTGCCCCCGCGCCTCTCCATCGCCTTCGCCGCGCCGCTCTCCAGCGAGACGATCAAGCTCACCAATTCGAGCTGGGTGATCCGGCCCGCCCGGCTCGCGGAGGAACTGGGCCTTGCCAGCGTGCGGCTGGTCAACGATTTCGAGGCGGTGGCCCATGCGGTCGCGCGCCTGCCGATGGACCATCTCGACCTGCTGTTCGGGCCCGACAAGCCGTTCCCCCGCACCGGCGGGGTCACCGTCCTGGGTCCGGGCACGGGCCTGGGCGTCGCGCTGATCGCGTTCGACGAGGGCGTGCCGCACATCGTCGCGACCGAGGGCGGCCATCTCGACTTCGCGCCGCTCGACCCGCTGGAAGCGCGCATCCTCGACCAGTTGCGCCGCGAATTGCTGCGGGTCTCGACCGAGCGGATCGTCTCGGGCCCCGGCCTCAACAATCTCTACAAGGCGCTCGCCACCATCTCGGGCGAGAAGGTCGCGCTCATGTCCGACGCGGATCTGTGGGCGCGCGCGCTGGAGGGGCGCGACGCGCAGGCGCGCATCGCCCTCGAGCGTTTCTGCCTCGCCTATGGCGCGGTCGCCGGCGATCTCGCCCTTGCCCATGGCCCGCACCATGTCGTCCTCGCCGGCGGCCTCACGCAGCGGATGCGGGACTTTCTCGTCAACCAGAGCGGCTTCCATGAGCGCTTCACCGCCAAGGGCCGCTACCAGTCGCTGATGCGGTCCATCCCGGTCCGTCTCGCCGACCATCCGGAAATCGGCCTCTACGGAGCCGCCGCCGCCTATCGGGAGCAAGAATTGTGAGCATGACCGTCGACGATGTGATGGGCCTTGCGCCGGTGATTCCGGTGCTGGTGGTGGACAAGGTGGCGGATGCCGTGCCGCTGGCACAGGCGCTGGTCGCCGGCGGCCTGCGCGCGCTGGAAGTCACCATGCGCACGCCCGCCGCGCTGGAGGTCATGCGCGAGATGGCCAGCGTGCCCGGCGCCGTGGTCGGGGCGGGCACGGTGCTCAATCCCGCGATGCTCGATCAGGCGCTCTCCGCCGGCGCGCAATTCATCGTCTCCCCGGGGCTCACGCAGGCGCTGGGCGAGGCGGCCATTGCGGCCCGCACCGCGTTCCTGCCCGGCGTCGCCACGGCCGGGGACATCATGCGCGGGCTCGATCTGGGGCTCGACCGCTTCAAATTCTTCCCCGCCTCGACCAGCGGCGGCCTCCCCGCGCTCAAGGCGCTGGCCGGGCCGTTCCACATGGTCCGCTTCTGCCCCACCGGCGGCATCACCCCCGCGAGCGCGCCGGAATGGCTGGCCCAGCCCTTCATCGGCTGCGTCGGCGGAAGCTGGGTCGTCCCCAAGGGGCCGCTCGATCCCGCCGCGGTGGAAGCGCTGGCGCGCGAAGCGGCGGCCCTGCGGCCCTGAAGCGCCGGAACGCCTGCCCTCCCGGCGGGCCGAGCCTCCCGCTCCGTCAGGCGTGCCCCTCCGCGCGCAGCTTGAGCCCCGCCGTGAACAGCGGCGTCGTCGCCTTGTCGAACTGCCCCGGCGTCAGCTCGAAGAAGTGGCGGAATTCGCGATTGCGGTGACTCTGGTCGAAGTAGCGCAACGCCGCGAACTGCTCCGCGCTCGGTTCCGAGAAGCCCCGCATCGCCTGCGCCATGTCCAGGAAGCGGCTGCGGCGCAGGATCACCTTGGGACTATGGCCGAAGCTCGCATAGCATTGCCGCTCGAACTGGCGAACCGAGAGGCCGAGGCGCCGGGCGGCATCGGCGATCCTGATGGTGCTGTCATGCCGCGCGATCTCCTCGAAGATCGCCATGGCCGGCATGGGGGCAGGATGGCCGATCCGGGCGAGCCGCTCCCGCAAGGCCGCCTCGAGCGCCCGCACCGTCGCCTGATCGTCCGGCGCCGCCATCAGGTCGTCATGCAGGCGGTCGGCGAGCGGGCCCCAGAAATGCTGGAGCGGCCGGGCGGTGTCCGCGATCACGCGCGCGGGCTCCGTGAATAGCGCCGGCCAGCCGCTTGGCCGGATCGACGTGCCGACGACCAGGAACGGCCCGCGCACCCGCACGCGCCAGGGCACCGCATTGGGCCCCATGAGCGGAATCCGGCCGAACGTCGACCAGCTTTCCGGGCCTGTCTGCGCCGCCCAGTCGCCATGCAGCAGCACGCGGATGAACGCCGTTTCGGAAAGCAGCTTGTCGATCAGCACGAAATCGTCGGGGAGCCGCGCCTCGAACACATAATGACGTCGGACGAACGGCGTCAGATCTTCGGACGGCGCGTAGTTGCGAGACAGAAGCAAGCCATTCCCCCTCGGGAGCCCGCCCGGGCCCGAGGGGAAGTCTAGCGCGCGATGTCGGAAATGTACAATATTCCGCAGCGTCCGGCCGTCCGCTCCGGGCCTGGCCGGCCGCTCAGTCCACCGCGCCCCACAGGCTGCGCGCGAGCACATAGCCGTGCTGGCCGCGCACGTCGAACCCGCACCAGCCATTGGCGCAGCCGGACAGCCTGCCGACCACGCCGGGCTCCAGCCGGAACAGCAGGCGGGAATCGGCGGATGGGCCGTCGCGCATCTGCGCGATCACGCCGCTGCGCACGATGGCCGTCGGCGAGCTCTGGAGGAGGCTCACATGCATCCAGCCCTGCGTCCCGTCCGGATCCTCCACCTTGCGCCAGCTCGAATAGACTTCGAGCACGCGCACCGGCAGATCACGCCGGCGATAGACCCAGCTTGCCGGATAATTCACGCTGGGCCCGACGCGCATGCGCGCCTCGCCGCGCGCCAGCGAGGCCCAGTAGGGCACCTGGCGCGCGGACTGCGCGCCGGCGTCCTCCACCACCATCGCCATGCCCATTGCCGCCAACAGCCCCGCGCCACCCAGCCCAGCGAGCCGAAGCAACATCATTCAACCTCCTCAGAAACGCCGCATCGGGCTTCTGCCATGCGGCCCGCGCCGCTTCAACCGCTTCGCGGCGCCCGCCGGCGCGCAATTGCCGCTTGACCGCCGCCGGGCGCCCGGCGCATGCGCCGCTCATGTCCAGGCGTTCCCGGCCCGTCCGTCCCCGCGTCATCGTCACCCGGCGTCTGCCGCAGGCCGTCGAGACGCGCATGACGGAGCTGTTCGACACCCGCCTGAGCGTGGACGACCGGCCGATGGACCGCGCGGCGCTGGCCGCGGCGATGCAGGATTGCGACGTGCTGGTGCCGACCGTCACCGACGATCTCGATGCCGCGCTGATCGCGGAGGCGGGCGAGCGGCTGCAGCTCATCGCCAATTATGGCGCGGGCGTGAACCATATCGCGCTGCCGGCCGCGCGCGCGAGGAATATTCTCGTCACCAACACGCCGGGCGTGCTGACCGAGGACACGGCGGACATGACCATGGCGCTGATCGTCTCGGTGCCGCGCCGCCTGGCGGAAGGCGAGAAGCTGGTGCGATCGGGCCAGTGGACCGGCTGGAGCCCCAGCAACATGCTGGGCCACCGCATCGGCGGCAAGGCGCTGGGCATCATCGGCATGGGGCGCATCGGCCAGGCGGTCGCGCGCCGGGCGCGCGCCTTCGGCCTTTCCATCCACTATCACAACCGCCATCGCCTGCCCGAAGTGCTGGAGGCGCAGATCGCCGCGACATGGCACGCGGACCTCGACGAGATGCTCGCGGCGATCGACATCCTCACCATCCACACGCCGCTGAACGTCGACAGCCACAATCTGGTCGACCGGCGCCGCATCGGCCTGCTGCGTCGCCATGTCTATCTCATCAATGCATCGCGCGGCGGCATCGTCGACGAGGAGGCGCTGGTCGAGGCGCTCGAACAGGGGCGGCTGGCGGGCGCGGGGCTCGATGTCTGGGCCTTCGAGCCGCGCATCGACCCGCGGTTGCTGGCCCTGCCCAATGTCGTCATGACACCGCACATGGGCTCGGCGACCTTCGAGGGCCGCATCGCGACCGGCGAACGCGTCATCGCCAATATCCGCATGTGGGTCGGCGGGGACCGGCCGCCGGACCAGATCCTCGAAGGCTGGGCGTAAGGAAAATCCTCATTTCTGTCCGTTAAGGGCCCTATCGCCCGATGGGCGCGCCGAAGCTGGAGTCGATTCAAACGGCATCAGTGCTCCTGCGAAAGCAGGAGCCCAGGGCGCAAGGGCATTGCGGCTGCGCCCTGGCTTCCTGCTTTCGCAGGTGCGCATGTTGGGTCTATCTGGAACGGACGGCCTCCAGGGATCGGGCCGGACAGGGAAGCGGGGATGTGATGGGGGGATTGTCTCGGAGCTTGGCGCGGCGATGCGGGATGACCCTTGCGCTCGCCCTCATGCCGGCATCCGCGCTGGCGCAGGGACCGGCGGCATCCGATGCCGACGGCGCGGCCATGGGCTGGACGCTCGCCGCCGCCCTGCTCGTGCTGCTCGCCGCCCTGCCGGGCCTCATGCTGTTCCAGGCCGGCGCCGCGCGCACGCGCTCGGTCCTGTCGGTCGCCGTCCATGGCGTCGCGGCCGTGGCGCTCGCCTCGCTGGCCTGGGCCATGGCGGGCTACAGCCTCGCCTTCGCGCCGGGTTCCTGGTGGATCGGCGGCGCGGCCAATCTCGGCCTTGCCAATCTCGCCGGCCAGCGCACCGGCCTGCGCCTGTCCGAGCCGGTCTTCGCGCTGTTCCAGACGGTGCTCGCGCTGCTCCCGCCCGCCCTGCTCGTCGGCGCGCTGGCCGAGCGCGTGCGGCTGGGCTGGCTCATCCTCTTCGTCCCGCTCTGGACGCTCATCGTCTATGCGCCGGTCGCGCGCTGGCTGTGGAGCAGCTGGCTCGCCGATCTCGGCACGCGCGATTTCGCGAGCGGCCTTGCCGTCCATGCGCTTGCCGGGGTTTCCGCGCTTGTCCTCGCCCTGCTGGTGGGACCGCGCGAGGCGATGGACGCGCGTGATCGGCCCGCGCACAGCCCCCTGCTGCGCCTGCTGGGCGCGGGCCTGCTCTGGGTCGGGCTGCTCGGCCTCGCCGGCGGATCGGCGCTGGGCGCGGGTGACGATGCGGCCTATGCCATCCTCAACAGCCATCTCGCCGCCTGCGCCGGCGCGCTCGGCTGGCTGGGGCTGGCGACCCTCATGGGCGAGCGCCCCGGCGCCCGCGCGCTGGCCAGCGGGGCGGTGGCGGGCCTCGCCGCCAGCGCGAGCGCGGCCGGCTTCGTCGGGCCGGTCGGCGCCGTCGCCATCGGCTTCCTCGCCGTGATCGCCTGCTTCTTCACGGCGCGCCTCGTCACCGCGCGGGGCATCGACGATGCGGGTCAGGTCTTCGCCATCCATGGCGTCGGCGGCATGGCCGGCGCGCTGCTGCTCGCGCCGTTCGCGGCCACCATCCTGGGCGGCGCGGGCTATGCCGGAGGCGCCACGCTGCTGACCCAGTCGGTCGCGCAGATCGTCGGCGTGGCCACCATCCTCCTCTGGGCGGGCCTGTGGACCCTGCTCCTCGCCCTGCTCGTCTCGATCGCGGTGCCGATGCGCGTTCCGGCGGAGATCGAGGCGGCGGGTCTCGATGATGCCGTCCATGGCGAACGCGCCTGGACGCATGACTGACCGCGCCCCATGACCCGCCCGCCGCCCGGCGCGGCTGTCGCGATCTTCGCGCATAATGAAGCGCGGCGTATCGGCGCCTGCCTCGCCAGCCTGCCGCTCGAGCGGCGCGACATCGCCTTCCACCTGCTCGTCAACGGCTCGACCGATGCCACCGCCGCCATCGCGCGCGCCGTCGCGGCGGATCATCCGGGCCTGCGCGTCCATGACTTTGCGCAGGGCGGCAAGGCGCGCACCTGGAACCGCTTCGTCCACACGATCCTCGCCGATCCGCTGCCGCCGGCCGTCATCTTCATGGATGGCGACGCGGAGATCACGCCCGGCGCATTCGATGCGCTCATCGCGGCATTGCGCGACCAGCCCCGCGTCAATGCCGTCGCCGCCCTGCCGCGCAATGGCCGCCGCTTCGCCCATTATCAGGCGACGATCCGCGCGGAAGGCGGGCTGTTCGGCGATCTTTACGCCCTGCGCGGCGCTTTCCTCGGCCGCATCCGCGCCGCGGGCCTGCACCTGCCGCTCGATCTTGTGGGCGACGATGGCCTTGTCGCCGCCTGGGCCGCGACCGATCTGGGACCCGACGCGCAATGGGACCGCGCCCGGCTGGGCCATGCGGACGGGGCAGGCTTCCTTTGCGAGCCGGTCGATCCGCTCCGCCCGCGCGGCCTGCGCCTGCAATATCGCCGCATGATCAGCTATGCGGTGCGCCATTTTCAGGGCCGCATCGTCAGCGACATCATGCGCCGCGAGGGGCCCGCCGGCCTGCCCGCGCGGCTGGCCAGCCTCTATGCGGACTGGCTGCCCCGCTTCACGCCACGGCCGGGCCTCGTCGATGGCTGGTTCGACCGGCGCGCCCTGCGCCGCATGACCCGCGCCATGGAGGATGGCGCGCAGCCGCCCTCCGCGCCCGATTGAGCCCCCCGCATGCGTTCGGATCGAAAAGGCGCCCGACGCGCTCAGGCGCCGGCAAGCGCCCGGGTGGCTTCCACGGCGCTGCGATAGGCCTCCTGACGCGCCTCGTTCCAGTAGGCGAGTTCGCTCAGCGGAATCTCCGCGCCGCTCACCGCGCAGATCACGAAACGGCCGGGGCGGATCACCTGATAATCGGCCGCGCGATAGCGCAGGACAGCGAGGCCGGGCATGTCGGGCGCGCGCATCATGCTCATCAGTCCCCGGTCAGGATGCGGTCGACGAGCTGCTTCACCGTCGGCACGAATCCGTTGGAGTAGAAGGGGTCCTGCCTGAAGCGATAGGCGCCATGGCCGGCGAACAGCAGATTCCTGTCGAGATCGCCGCCATGTACCGCCTGCTGCAGCGACTTCTGGATGCAGAAGCTCCGCGGATCGGCGAGACGCCCGGTCGAGAAATCGTCATGGTCCTTCCATGACGAGAAGCCGCAATGGGAGAGGCAGCCCATGCAGTCGGCCTGATCCTTGCGGATTTCGGCACGCGCCTCGTCAGTCACGAACACCAGCGTGTTGTCCGGCGTCTTGAGCGCGCTCGTATAGCCCTGCAGCACCCATTCTCGCGCGCGCAGCAGGTCGTTGCGCGTCACCCAGAAGTTGCGGCCTTTCACGCCCACGTCGAGCTGGAACTGATGGTCGCCCGCTTCCTCCAGGCTGAAGGCGATCTGGCGCTCGGAGCGGGCCTCCAGCTCGCGCAGGAAGGGATTGCGGATCGCCGAGGAATAGAAGCCGGTCGGCGAGAAGCGATGGAGCAGGATGTCGCCCTCGTTGAGCGTCATCAGCTTCGCTTTCCAGTCGTCGGGGATCGGGCTTTCCCGGGTCAGGAGCGGCCGCGTGCCGAACTGGAAGGCGATGGCGCCCAGCTCGGGATTGTCGATCCAGTCGTTCCAGTCGCGCAGATACCACACGCCCCCGGCCATCACGATCGGCACATCGTCGCTGATACCGCCTTCGCGCATCGTCTCGCGCAGCGCCTTGACGCGGGGATAGGGGTCCTCGGGCTTCGTGGGATCTTCCGCGTTGGACAGGCCGTTGTGCCCGCCGGCCAGCCAGGGGTCCTCATAGACCACGGCCGCGAGCCATTCGGCCGCCTTGTGATAGGCGCGCTTCCACAGCGCGCGGAAGGCGCGGCCGGAGCTGACGATCGGCAGATAGCTCACATTGTGGCTCGCCGCGATCTCGCTGAGCTTGTAGGGCATGCCCGCGCCGCAGGTGACGCCCGCGATCATCCCTTTGGTGCGCTCCAGCACGCCCTGCAGCACGCGCTGCGCGCCGCCCATTTCCCAGAGCACGTTGATGTTGATGGCGCCCTTGCCGCCCGCCATCTCGAAGGCGCGCTTCACCTGCTGGACCGCGCCCTCGATCGCATAGGCGATCAGTTCCTCATGGCGGAGCTGGCGAGTGCGGCCATGATAGATCTGGGGGATGATGTTGCCGCTGGCATCATAGCTGTCCGCGTTCACCGCAGAGACGGTGCCGATGCCGCCGGCCGCCGCCCAGGCGCCGGAACTGGCATGATTGGAAACGGCGACGCCCTTGCCGCCCTCGATGATCGGCCACACCTCGCGACCGCCATAGACGATCGGCTTCAAACCCTTGAACAATAGTAACTCCTTGTTCGCCCCTCGCGCACCACATTCCGCGCCCCTGCGAAAGCGCGCTCATAGCAGCATTTTCCCCGGATCGCGCGAATTTTCGTCATGTCTCCGGCGCCGGCGCGGGTTCGCGCCCCAGCGCCGCCAGATAGAGACGCGCATAGAGCTGAAACATAAGCGATTCGTCGAAACATTGCAGCGCGCGCTGGCGATTTCCGCCGCCCAGCGTCCCACGCAGCGCCGCATCGTCCGCCAGCCGCGCGAGCGCCGCCGTGAAGGCCGCCTCGTCTTGCGGCGGCACGATGAACTTGCGGTTGCGCGCGCCCACCATCTCGCGCACGTCGCCCACATCGGTGCAGACCACCGGCAGCCCCGCGGCCATCGCCTCGACCAGCGACACCGGCAACTGCTCGCTGTCCGAGGAGAGCGCGAAAATATCGAAGGCGCCCACATAGTCGGCCGGGCGCGGCAGGAAGCCGGGCATGAGCATGTCTTCCATGCCGAGCGAGGCCGCCAGCGCGGCAAGCGCCGCCCGTTCCTCGCCCTCGCCCACGATCACCAGCCGCAGCCGGTCCCGCAGCGGCGCCACGGCGCGCACCAGCCGCGCGAGATTCTTGACCGGGCGCAGCCCCGCCAGCGTGCCCACGATCAGCCGCCCGTCCGGCACCAGGCCGGGAATGGCGGACGCATCGCGCCGGCCCGCATAGGCCGCGACATCGATCCCGTTGGGGATCTGGTGCACGCGCTCGGGCCGCTGCCCCCATTCGCGCGTCGCGATGTGGGCAAGCTGGTTGGACGGCACCACCAGCGCGAAGGCGGTGCCCAGCGCGATCCGCCGATACTGGTTGCGGCCGGGCTTGCGCGCCACGGCCTCGTCCGCGTTGAAGCCGTCCTCGTGATGGACGAGCGGCGGCAGATGCTTCATCGCGCCGAACAGCCGGTGCGCCATCACGCCGTCCATCGCGCCCCAGTTGAAGCTCAGCACCAGATCATAGCCGGCCATCAGCCGGGCGAGCGCGGCGAACTTGCCGTAGCCCGGCCGCCCCTGCAGCGAGGGCCCGTCCAGAAAGCGCACGGCAAGGCCCGGATCGAGCCCCGCGCGCGCCGCCGTCGCCGCCGGATCGCCGATCAGCATGTCGTGCGTGGCCCGCGCGCCCCAATGGTTCATCAGCCGGACGACGCGCGCTTCCTTCCCCCCCAGATCGAAGGTGCCGTGGAGTTGCAGGATGCGCACCGGCGCCTTTTCCGGTGCCTGCGACGGGGCGGCCGATGGTCCCGCGCCGCTCATGGCCGCGCCAGAACGCGGGCCAGCAGCCCGTCGATCGCGGCGATCGCCTCGGGCTCCTCCAGCGTCGGTGTGTGTCCCACGTCCGGGACGGTCACGAGATCGAGCCCGGGCATGCGCGCGATCATGGCCTGTGCCGTCCCCGTGCTGAGCAGGTCGCTGAGTTCGCCGCGCACGACCGCCACGGGAAGGCCCTCCAGCGCCATGAAGGCCGGCCAGAGATCGACATTGATCGCGCCCCCCGCCGCCCGGAAGGGCTCGGCGATGCGCGCGTCATAGTCGAGCACGATGCGGCCCTGGCTGGTCAGCCGGTAGAAGCGCTTGGCGAGCCGCAGCCAGTCCTCCAGCCGATAATGCGGATAGACGACCTTCTGCACGTCCTCGACCGCGCGGGCGGCGTGCACCCAGGTCGGCTGCGCGCTGCCGGTGCCCACGCTCCGGGCGATGCGCTCCAGCCCCGTGGGGTCCAGTTCCGGCCCGATGTCGTTGAGCAGCACGCCCGCGAGACAATCCCGCCGCGCCGCCGCCAGCAGCATCAGCAGGATACCGCCCAGCGATGTGCCGAAGCCGACCAGACGCGGCACGCCCAGCTCGTCGATCAGCCGGTTGATGTCCTGCAGATAGACGAGCGGATCATAGCTCATCGGGTCCTTGGCATAGGCGCTTTCGCCCCTGCCGCGCAGCTCGACGACGATGAGACGCCATTCGCCCGCCAGCCTGTCGGCCACCGGCTCGAAATCGCGGACATTGCGGGTGAGCCCGGGCAGGCACAGGATCGGCGGGCGATCCTCCCGCCCGGCATAGTCGCGATAGTGCAGCCGCAGCCCGTCCTGCGACCACCAATATTTGTCCTCGAACCCCGCCAAGCTTGATCCTTTCCCCGCCCCGCCCCCATATCGGCCCATGGCCACCGCCCTGCAAGCCGACAATTACCGTCCCGCCCATGCGATCGACGAAATCGCCGATTTCATGGCCGACCCCGTCTCGCCCGCCGATTTCCCGAAGCATGTCCTGCGTTTCCGTAACGACCGGGCCGCCGCAACGGTGGGGCTGGACGGGCTGGACGATGCGGCATGGCTGACCCATTTCGGTCGCTTCGAGCCGCTGCCGGACGCACAGCCCCGGCCGCTGGCGCTGCGCTATCACGGCCATCAGTTCCGCGTGTACAATCCCGATCTGGGCGACGGGCGCGGTTTCCTCTTCGCGCAGTTGCGCGAGAGCGCGGCGGCGGGCGGGCGGCTGCTCGATCTGGGCACCAAGGGCTCGGGCCTCACGCCCTGGAGCCGCACGGCCGACGGGCGCCTGACGCTCAAGGGCGGGGTGCGCGAGATCCTTGCCAGCGAGATGCTCGAGGCGCTCGGCGTCACCACCTCGCGCAGCTTCTCGCTCGTCGAGACGGGCGAGCAACTGGTGCGCGGCGACGAGCCCTCGCCCACGCGCTCCGCCGTGCTGGTGCGCCTCTCCCACGGCCATATCCGCATCGGCAGCTTCCAGCGGCTTGCATGGCTTGGCGAGACCGACCATCTCGCCCGCCTGACCGACTATTGCCTGCGCCATCTGCTCGCGCTGCCGGCCGGGCCGGTGCCCGCGCTCACCCTGCTGGACGCGGCGGTCGCGCGCGCGGCCGATCTCGCGGCCAGCTACATGGTCGCCGGCTTCGTCCATGGCGTGCTCAACAGCGACAATATCGCCATCACAGCCGAAAGCTTCGATTATGGCCCATGGCGCTTCACGCCCCATTGGACCCCCGGCTTCACCGCCGCCTATTTCGACCGGACCGGGCTCTACAGCTTCTCCCGGCAGGCCGAGGCGATCCACTGGAATCTGGCGCAGCTCGCCCAGTCGCTGAGCCCGCTCGCCGACACCGACGCGCTGATCGAGTCGCTGCGCCGCTACCCCGCGCTTTACGAAACCCGGCTGGTCGCGCGCTTTCTCTGGCGGCTGGGCATGGCCGCGCCCGATGCGGAGACCGCGCGCGCGGCGGTCGTCGCCATGGTGGAGGCCCTGCTGACCGGCGAGGTGCTGATCGACCGCTTCTTCCTCGACTGGCGGCGCGGCGACCGGAACGGCCCGGCCTATGCCGGCGAGCGCTGGGACAGGGCCCGCGCCGCCATCCCGCCGCTCACGCCCGTCCCCGGCGCGCTCGACCATGATTACTGGCGCGGCGAGGCCCCCTGCTCGATGCATATCGAGGAGGTCGAGGCGATCTGGTCGGCCATCGCGGAGCGGGACGACTGGTCGCCGCTGCATGCCAGGATCGAGGCCGTGCGCGCCATGGGCGCGGCGCACGGCGCGGTAACCGAATGGGCGGTAACCGAATAGGAATGCCAGTGCTCCTGCGCAGGCAGGCGCGCGAACAGGGCCTCCCCGCTCAAAGCCGGCGCGCCATCACCTCGATCAGCCGGTCGACATCCTCCGCATCCTGATAGAGACCCAGGCCGATCCGCAGCACGTCGCCGCGCACGTCCACGATTGCACCCGCCGCCTCCAGCGTCCGTTGCCAGACCTGCGCGCGCGGGTGCTCGAAGGCCAGGAACCGCGCCTGCGGCCCCGCTGCCGGCGGATTGAGCAGGCGTCCCTCGCCCAGCGCCGTCTCGCCGATACGGTCCAGCAGCCGATCCCGCAGGCCGGCGACATGTGCGTTGACCGCGCCCGTATCGAGGCCCTCCCGCGCGAGCATCCCGCGCACCGCCACGAAGCGGTAAAGGCCGGAGGGATCGAAGGTCGCGCCGAGGAAGCGCCGGGCATCGGCCGCATAGCCGATCCGCCCCGGGGGCGCGGCAAGATCGTCGAATTCCGCGTACCAGCCGGTGATCTCCGGCCTCGGGCCGAAGCCGGGCGGCGCATGGAGCAAGCCCGCGCCCTCGCCCGCCATGGCATATTTGTAGCCGCCCGCCACGAAGAAGAGCCGGTCCGCCACCGCCGAGAGATCGGTCTCCACGGCCATGAAGCCATGATAGCCGTCGATCGCGACCCATGGCCCCTCCGGCCGCGCCAGCCCGGCCAGCGCGTCCAACGCGGTGAAGACCAGCCCGCTCCCGAACATCACCTGACTGAGCCAGATGAGGTCATGCTCGCCCGAACGCGCCCGCGCGAGGAAGCGCCCGGCGAAGTCCCCGCCCGCGACCGGCACCGTTTCCAGCGCGATGGCGCCGGCCTCCACCCAGCGCGCGGCCTGACGGCGGAAGCTGTGGAACTCGCCATCGCTCGCCAGCACCCGCAGCGGCCGGTCCGGCGTGCGGCACGGATGCGCCGAGGCGATGCGGATCAGGAAATCATGGCTGTTCCCCGCAAAGGCGATGGTCGCCGGATCGGGCAGGCACAGTTCGGCCGCGACATGCGCCTGCGCCGCCGGCCAGACCTCGCCCATCACCCGCTCCCATTTGAGATCGGCGAGGCGCGCCGCATCCTCCCAGCACCGGACCTGCCCCTCGAACGAGGCGTCGGGCCAGAGATGATGGGAATGCGCCGCGAAATGCAGCCGCCCCGGCGCCGCCGCCAGCGCGCGGCGGAACAGCGGCTTGTACGAGCGCGCGGCGGTCACAGGCTGGTCCGCAGCGACCACAGCTCGGGGAAGGCGCGCTTGGCCAGCGTCCCCTGCAGATAGGGCACGCCTGCCGTGCCGCCGGTGCCGCGCTTGCCGCCGATGATGCGGCTCACCGTCAGCACATGCTTGTGCCGCCAGGTCGCCAGCGCATCGTCGATGTCGACCAGCTTCTCGGCAAGCTGATAAAGGTCCCACCAGCGCTGCGGATCGCGATAGACGGCCAGCCAGGCCGCCTCGACCTCGGCCGATGGCGCGTAGGGCTGCGTCCAGTCCCGCTCCAGCACCGCGGCCGGTATGGCGAAGCCGGCGCGCGCGAGGGCCCGGTTGGCTTCGTCCCACAAGCTCGGCTCGGCCAGCGCGGCTTCCATGGCGGCGCGGGCATGGGGCCGGTCCGCCTGATACTCCAGATAACCGCCCGCCTTGAGGCCGAGCCGATATTCCATCGTGCGGAACTGGTCGGACTGGAAGCCCGAGCTGGAGCCCAGCACGGCGCGGAAGCTGGTATAGTCGCTCGGCGTCATGGTCGCCAGCACGTCCCAGGACAGGGTCATCACCGCCTGGATGCGGCTCACCCGGGCGAGGCTCTTATAGGCCTCGACGAGCCTGTCCGCGCGCACCAGATCGAGCGCGAGGGACAGGTCGGCCAGCGCCTCCTTCAGCCACAATTCCTTGGTCTGGTGGATGATGATGAACAGCAGCTCGTCATGCTCGTCCGAGACGGGGTGCTGAGCGGCGAGAATGTCGTCGAGCGCGAGATAGCGCGCATAGGTCATGTCGGTCATCGCAGGGGTGTGACGCATCTCCCGCCGGGCCGCAAGCGAGGGGGCCGGCGGCGCGGCGCCCGGTCCTTCTCCGTTCGCCGCATCATCAATAAGCTGGAAACCAATTTCCCCCATAGCGTCCGCATGTCCGAACCGTTCCAGTCCATCGCACCGGCCAGCGGCGAAATCCTGTGGGAAGGCGTGCCGGGCGACGTCGCCGCGCTGACCGAACAGGCCGAGCGCGACTGGGCCGGCTGGGCCGCCCTGCCGGTCACCTATCGGATCGAGGCGATGCGCCGCTTCGCCAACGCGCTGCGCGCGGCCGAGGCACGTTTCACGGCGCTGATCGCGCGCGAGACCGGCAAGCCGCTCCGGGAAGCGCGGCAGGAAGTCGAGAGCGTGCTGGAGCGGGTCGATCGCGCGTCCGGCGCCCATGCCGAGCGGACCGGCCAGCGGCGTCTCGAAGGCGCGCTCGGCGCCCGCACGGCGCTGCGCCACAAGCCGCACGGCGTGGTCGCGGTGCTCGGCCCCTATGTGATGCCCGCCGCCATTCCGGTCGGGCAGATCGTGCCGGCGCTGATCGCGGGCAACAGCGTGCTGTTCAAGCCCTCGGAAAAGACGCCCGCCGTGGGCGAGGCCCTGGTGGCGCTGTTCCACGAGGCCGGCGTGCCGCAGAGCGCCCTTGCCTGCGTGCAGGGCGACTGGCAGACCGGCCGCGCGCTGGTCGCGCAGGATGCGGTCCGCGCGGTGCTGTTCACCGGTTCCGCCCACTCGGGCCTTTCCATCGCCCGCAGCCATGCCGGGCGGCCGGAAAAGCTGCTGGCGCTCGAAATGGGCGGCAACAATCCGGTCATCGCCTGGGATACGCCGGACATCGCGGCCTCGGCGGCGCTCGTCGCCCAGTCCGCCTTCGCGTTCGGCGGGCAGCATTGCCTGTGCGCCCGCCGCCTCATCATCCGCGATACGCTGCGCGACATGATGGTGGAGGAACTGCGCAAGCTCGCCGAGCGGCTCGTCATCGACGCGCCCGATGCCGATCCCGCGCCCTTCATGGGACCGATGATCGACATGGAGGCGGCGGACGGCCTCACCGAGAGCTTCCTCTTCCTGATGAGCCACGGCGGCAAGCCGATCAAGCACATGCAGCGCCCGCGCGAGGGCCTGCCCTTCGTCACCCCGGCGATCATCGACGTGACCGGCATGGCGGAGCGGCCCGATGTCGAGCTGTTCGGTCCCCTGCTCCAGATCGTCGCGGTCGAGACCTTCGAGCAGGCCATCGCGGAAGCGAACAACAGTCGCTATGGCCTCGCCGCCGCGCTGATCGGCGGCAGCCCGGAGCAATATGACCGCTTCTGGTCCAATGCCCGCGCCGGCATCGTCAACTGGAACCGGCCGACCCACGCGCTCGCACCCAATGCGCCGCTGGGCGGCATCGGCCTTTCCGGCAGTCATCGGCCCGCAGGCGCCTATATGGCCGACGCCTGCGCCTACCCCGTCGCGTCCGCCGAGGTGGAACAGCCCCGCGCCACCATCGGCATCGGCCTCAAGCCGCTGGAAGTGGTAGCGGATCGCTAGAGTGATTTCGAGGCGGATGCGGATGGACCCATCCGCCGGCCTGGACATCATGGCAAACCACGGAGTCGATCCGGGTCCGCCAAGAAAACGCGCTATGTCAGTATATTCGTGCTCCTGCGCAGGCAGGAGCCGAGGGCGCAAGGGCACTTCCGCTGGGCCCTGGGCTCCTGCCTGCGCAGGAGCACATGTCGATTCCATCCATGACGGACGAGCCCGGGCCTTTTCCATCCCGGATTGGGCCGGATGCGCCCGTGGCAGCGGCACGAGCCGGACGCGGACCGCGCGCCGCCTTCGCCATGCGCCCGCCATTTTCCGGCGCGACCATCCCTGCAAGCCGGCGTCCCGTCTCCCGATGCCATCGATGCCACCCGAAGGGCGGCCACCGCCCGCTCCGGGGAAATGCCCGCCCTCAGGGTTTCCCGCCGGCCGCAAGCCGCGCGCGCCGCTTCACTTTTTCGAGGAAATACATGGCCTCCAGCTTGAGGCCGTCCGGGTCCAGGAAGAAGACCGCGTAATAGCCCTCGCCATAGTCGGGATAGTCGGCGGGCGGATCGACGATCTCGACGCCCTCGGCCAGCAGGAAGGCGTAGAGCGCGTCCACCTCCTCGCGCGCGCCCAGTTCGAAGGCGTAATGATGATAGCCGATCGCCCCGGTGCGGTGGGGATGCCGCATCCCCTCGGCGTCGGCCTGGGTGATCCAGAACATCGTCTCCCAGTTGTTCCAGCCGACGACCTCGCCGAACTCCCACTCGCGCACGAAGCCCATGAAGCCGAGCAGCCGGTCGTAGAAGCGCTTCGAGCGCGCCAGATCGCTGACGCGGATGGCGAGATGATCGATGCCGACGACGCGAACCATGGCCGCCTTTTCTCACGTCCCGCGTCCGCCCGGAAATGAAAAGTGCCGCCGGCTCCCCCGAACCGGCGGCACATCCCGGCCGTGCGGTCGCGGCGGCGGTCAGGCGAAGCTGACGGTCGCGCGACGCTGGCGGCGCATGGCATAGCCCACGGCGCCCAGACCGGCGACCAGCATCGCCCAGGTTGTCGGCTCCGGCACGGACGGGCCGGTGTCCGGCGGCAGGACCTCGCCCGGGCCGGTGATGGTCAGCGTGTAGGCGCCGAAATCTTCATTGTCGAAGCCGGTGGTCACTGCCAGATAGGTGATGCCCGTCACCAGCGACACATCGTCGAAGCCCGAAATGCCGATGCTCGGGAAATCGTCATTGCCGATGATGACATTGGTGAACTGGTCGAGCGGATCGAACGCGGTCTCGTACAGGAACAGGAAATTGTCCCAGCCGTCCGCCACGTTCAGGAAGTCGTAAAGGCCGTCCGCCGTCACCGTGAACTCGATCACCTCATAGGGCGTGTCGGTCCCCACGGCCGACAGGTCCGTCGGCGGATTGCCGCTCAGCGGCCGGTTCCAGGTCGGCCCGCCCGTCGTATCGCCGAAGAAAACCTCGGCCGGCGCCGCCGAAGACATGAACGCCAGCGCGGCGATGCCTGCCAGCATGGTCGGTTTCATCATGTTCATTCTCCCACTGAATGCCCCACGAAAGAGCCGGCGACTCGCAGTCAACCTCGCTCTGGTTAATAATTGTTCATGATATTCCGCCCGCGGACAAGCCGCTTTCGGCGCCCGCCGTCCTGAAACGGGGCCCCCGCCCAACTTTTCCTCGCCGCACCCCAAGGCTTTCTGATTTGCGGTTCGGGGAATGGGCCGCCATGCATGCCCAGCATGGCAAGTCCTCATCCATCCCGGCCGGGCACGGTCCATCTCGTCGGCGCGGGTCCGGGCGACCCGGAGCTGCTGACGCTGCGCGCCGCGCGGCTCATCGCCGGCGCGCGGCTGATCGTGCATGACGGGCTGGTCGATCCGGCGATCCTCGCGCTGGCGCAGCCCGGTGCGGAGCTGATCTCCGTCGCCAAGCAGCGCTCGCGCCATTCCATGAGCCAGGGCGAGATCAACGCCCTGATCGTCGCGCGCGCGCTGGCCGGCGAGGAGGTGATCCGCCTCAAGGGCGGCGATCCCTTCGTCTTCGGGCGCGGCGGCGAGGAGCTGGAGGCATGCCGCGCGGCCGGCGTGCCCTGCGCTGTCGTGCCGGGCATCAGCGCGGCGATCGGCGCGGGCGCAAGCGCCGGGCTGCCGCTCACGCACCGCGAGGACGCCAGCATCGTCAGCTTCGTCGCCGGCCAGTGCAAGGGCCTCTCGGACCAGAACTGGGCGGGCCTCGCCGGCGCCGGCCGCACGCTGGTCATCTATATGGGCCTCGCCACCGCGCAGGACATTGCCGAGAAGCTGATGCGCGACGGCCTGGCCCCGGATACGCCGGTGGCCGTCATCGAGAAGGCGACGCGTCCGGACCAGCGCGCCCTGCGCTCGCTGCTCGCCGATCTGGGCGATCTGGTGGCGCGCATGCGGGTCGCGAGCCCCGCCCTCATCGTGGTGGGCGAGGTGGCGCGCCGCGCCGACGCGATCGACGTGCTGCCGGGCAGGCATTTCCTCTGGCAGGGACAGGAAGACGGATGAAGATTTTGACGGGCAACGATCTCGCGACAGGCGATGTGGTCTGGTGGACCGGCACGGGCTGGTCCATCCATGTGGACGACGCGATCGACGTGGGCGACAAGGGCGAGCAGATCGGCAAGGCCGAGGAAGCCGCGCAGCGCGTCAACGTGCCCTATGTCATCGATGCGGCGCGGGATGGCACGGCCGTGCGCCCCGCCCATATCAAGGACCGCATCCGCGCGCTCGGGCCCACGGTGCGGCTCGATCTCGGCCTCAAGCCTGCCGACCCCACCGCCGGAAACTGGGTGATCTGACATGTATGCCTATGACCAATACGACCAGGCGATGGTCGACGCGCGCGTCGCGGAATTCCGCGACCAGACCGCCCGCCGCCTCGCCGGACAGCTCACCGAGGACCAGTTCAAGCCGCTGCGGCTGATGAACGGCCTCTATCTGCAGCTCCATGCCTATATGCTGCGCGTCGCCATCCCCTATGGCACGCTTTCGGGCCGGCAGATGCGGATGCTGGCGCATATCGCGCGCAAATATGACCGCGATTACGGCCATTTCACCACGCGGCAAAACATCCAGTACAACTGGATCAGGCTCGCCGACGCGCCGGACATCCTCGCCGACCTCGCCTCGGTGGAGATGCACGCCATCCAGACCAGCGGCAACTGCATCCGCAACATCTCGTCGGACCAGTATGCCGGCGTCTCCGCGGATGAAGTGACCGACCCGCGCCCGCTCGCCGAGCTGCTGCGCCAGTGGTCGAGCTTCCACCCCGAATTCACCTACCTGCCGCGCAAGTTCAAGATCTGCGTGATCGCATCCGAACAGGATCGCGCCGCGATGCGCCTGCACGATATCGGCATCGAGCTGGTGAAGAAGGACGGGGAAATCGGCGCCCGCATATTCGTGGGCGGCGGCATGGGCCGCACGCCGATGGTGGCGCCGGAAATCCGCGATTTCGTGCCCTTCGGGCAGGTCGTCTCCTATCTCGAGGCCTGCCTGCGGGTCTATAACCGCTACGGGCGGCGCGACAACAAGTACAAGGCGCGCATCAAGATCCTCGTGCACGAACTGGGCGCCGACGAATATCGCGCCCGCGTCGAGCAGGAATTCGCTCAGATGAAGACGCTCGGCCTCGATCCGCCGCTGGCCGAGCTGGAGCGCATCGCCGCCCATTTCGCGCCGCCGCCCTACGAGACCGGCCTTTCCGACGCGATCGACCTGTCCGACCGCGACTTCGCGCAGTGGGTGTCCACGCAGGTGAAGCCGCACAAGGTGCCGGGCTATGCCATCGTCAACATCAGCCTCAAGCCCATCGGCGGCATCCCGGGCGATGCCTCCTCCGCGCAGATCGACCTCATGGCCGACCTCGCCGAACGCTACAGCTTCGACGAACTGCGCGTGACCCATGCGCAGAACATCGTGCTCGCCCATGTGCGGAAGGCCGATCTCCCCGCGCTCTGGAAGGCGCTTGAGGGCGCCGATCTCGCCACGGCGAATCTCGATCTCATCAGCGACATCATCGCCTGCCCGGGGCTCGACTATTGCAGCCTCGCCAATGCCCGCTCGATCCCGGTCGCGCAGAAAATCGCGCAGCGGTTCGCGGATGTCGGCCGGCAGCAGGAACTGGGCGAGCTGAAGCTCAAGATTTCCGGCTGCATCAATGCCTGCGGCCATCACCATGCCGGCAATATCGGCATCCTGGGCGTCGACCGGAAAGGCGTGGAGAATTACCAGCTCCTGCTCGGCGGATCGGGGGCGGAGGATGTCGCGCTCGGCCAGATCACCGGCCCGGGCTTCGACGAGGACGGCATCGTCGACGCGGTCGAGAAGGCCACGGACGTCTATCTCGCCAACCGCACGGAGGGCGAACGCTTCGTCGACACCTTCCGCCGGATCGGCATGGCACCCTTCAAGGAGGCCCTGTATGCCTGAACTCCATTCCCTGCGTGACGGCGGCGAGGCGGCCGAGCTGCCCGCCGTGACGCTGGAGGCATTTGCCGGCCAGAGCAATGCCACCGCCGTCCGCATCGAGCCGGGCGAGGACGCGCGCGAGCTGCTGCCCCATCTCGACCGGATCGCGCTCGTCGAAGTGAATTTCCCGTCCTTCGGCGACGGGCGCGGCTACTCCGCCGCCCGCATCCTGCGCGAGGCGGGCTATGCCGGCGAGCTGCGCGCCGTGGGCGATGTGCTGGTCGACCAGATCCGCCACATGGTCCGCTGCGGCTTCGACAGCTTCGCGCCGGACCAGCCGCTTGATTCCGCGCTGGTCGAGGCAGTGCTCGGCCGCTTCCCCGGCGCGTACCAGAAGACGGTGGACGGCATCGTGCCGATCTGGGCGAAGCGCCACGGGGTGAGCCATGGCTGAGGCCGCGCGCGTCATCGACCGGATCGACCTGACGCCGCGCTGGACGCAGGCCGACGCGGATGCGCTCAACGCGCGCTTCGCGGGGGTCGATGCCGGCGCGATGCTGAAGGCACTGGTGGCCGAAGGGATGCTCGGCCGTGTCGCGGTGGTTTCCTCCTTCGGCACGGAGAGCGCCGTCCTGCTCCATCTCGTTGCGCAGGCGGACCGCGCCATGCCTGTCATCTTCGTCGACACGCTCAAGATGTTCCCGGAGACGCTCGACTATCGCGCGACGCTGGTCGCGCGGCTCGGCTTCACCGACAGCCGCACCGTGACGCCCGATCCGGCCACGATCGCCGCGAAGGACGAGACGGGCCTGCGCTGGTCCTACGATCCGGACGGCTGCTGCGCGATCCGCAAGGTCGAGCCGCTGGCGCGCGCCAAGCAAGGGCTCGACACCTGGATTTCGGGTCGCAAGGCCTTCCAGTCCGTCACCCGCCAGAACATCCCGCGCTTCGAGATCGAGGACGGCCGCCTCAAGATCAATCCGCTCGGCGACTGGGACAAGGCCGCGCTGGATGCGTATTTCGAGACGCACGACCTGCCGCGCCATCCGCTGGAGGCGCAGGGCTATCTCTCGATCGGCTGCGAGCCCTGCACCAGCAAGGTGATGCCCGGCGAAGACCCCCGCGCGGGCCGCTGGCGCGGCTGGGACAAGGTGGAATGCGGCATCCACACCGTCTCCACACCGCCCGGCGACCCGGACGATCCGGCCAACCAGCCGGCGTTCTGAGTCAGCGCGAGGCCGAGTCGATGGGCGGCCTCTCTGGACAGGGCGCGATGACGCTCTAGGGTGCGCCTCCATCCCGATCAGCGATGGAGCCATCCGATGAAACGACGCGAATTCCTGTTCACCACCGCCGCCACCGCGCTTGCCGGCGCGGCGCCGCGCGCCTTCGCCCAGGCCGCCGCGGCCGGCGACACGACGCCCGCGCTGGATCAGGCCTTCGATCGCATCTTCAACAGGATGATCGACAATTCGCCGATGGGCGCCACCTCGCTCGGTCTGGACAAGGGCCCGCGCGCCGCGCTCAAGTCGCAGCTCAACGACAACAGCCTGGCCGGTCTCGCCAGGGACCGCGATCTGACCCGGCAGGCCAAGGCCCTGCTCGACGGGTTCGATCCCGCCACGCTCACCGACAAGGACAAGCTCAATCTCGCCTGCATCCGGTTCTCGATCGACAGCCAGCTCGTCGCGCCGGAGAAGTATGAACTGAGCTCGATCGGCACGCCCTATCGCATCTATCAGCAGGGCGGCGCCTATTTTCGCATCCCGGATTTCCTGAACACGGCGCATACGATCGCGAACAAGGCGGATTGCGAGGCCTATCTGGCGCGGCTCGATGCCTTCGCCACCGCGCTCGACAATGACAGCGCGGTGCAGCGCGACTGGGCCGCGCGCGGCTATCTCGCGCCGGGCTGGGCGCTCGACCTGACGCTGGGACAGATGAAGGCGCTGCGCGACCAGCCGGCGGCAACCAGCTCGATGGCGAAGTCGCTGGCCGATCGCGCGGCGAAGGCCAATGTCCCGGGTGACTGGGCCGCTCAGGCCGCCGCCATCATCGAGGGCAAGGTCTATCCCGCGCTCGACCGGCAGATGGCGCTGGTCACGCAGCTCAAGCCGGGCGCGGCGGCAGGTGACGGCCTGTGGCGCGTGCCGCGCGGTGACGAGATGTATCAGGACGCCATCACCCAGTGGACGACCACCACCATGACGCCCGACGAGATCCACGCCATGGGTCTCGCGCAGGTGGCGGAGATCAGCGCCGAGCTGGACACGATCCTCAAGGCCAATGGTCTGGCCACCGGCGCCGTGGGCGCGCGCCTGACCGCGCTCAACGCCCGTCCCGACCAGCTCTATCCGGACACCGCCGAGGGCCGCGCGGCCCTGATCGCCGGCCTCAACGCCGATTATCACCGGATGCACGCCCTGCTGCCGCGCGCCTTCAGCAATCCGAGCGGGGCGCCGCTGGAGATCCGCGCCGTGCCGGTCGAGATCCAGGACGGCGCCTCCAACGGCTATTACAACCGCGCAGCGCTCGACGGGTCGCGCCCGGCGCTCTATTTCATCAACCTCAAGGATATTGCCGACTGGCCGAAATATACGCTGCCTTCGCTCACCTTCCATGAGGGCGTGCCGGGCCATCATCTCCAGATCTCAACCATGCAGGAATCGGGCTCGCTGCCGATCCTGCGCCGGATCGGCGGCTTCAGCGCCTATACCGAAGGCTGGGCGCTCTATGCCGAGCAGCTTGCCGACGAGCTGGACGGCTATCCCACGCCGCTCGACCGGGCGGGCTATCTCCAGTCCTTCCTGTTCCGCGCCGCGCGGCTCGTGGTCGATACCGGCCTCCACGCCAGGAAGTGGAGCCGCGAAAAGGCGACGCAATATCTGGTCGACACCACCGGCTTCACCCAGCCGCGCAGCCAGCGCGAAGTGGAGCGCTACTGCACCATGCCGGGCCAGGCCTGCAGCTACAAGGTCGGCCACGCCGCCTGGACCCGCGCCCGCGCGAAGGCGCAGGCCGAACTGGGCGACCGGTTCGACCTCAAGGCCTTCCACGAGGTGCTGAAGGATGGCGCGATGCCGCTCACCATCCTTGAGCAGCGCATCGCCGAGCGGACCGAGGCGGCGAAGCGGGCATAGAGCCCGCGCGGCGGGGCAGAATCCATTCGGGCTCCTGCCTTCGCGGGGCCCGGAAGCGCAAGGGGCCGGTGCCGGTGCCGGCCTCGCCCTTGCGAACGGCGATCGTCACGCCGTCAGAGCGCCGCCTTCACTCCGGATAGGCGGCGGCCATCCCGTCGTCCGCCAGGTCGGTGAACTTGGTGATCTTCGAATCGAAATAGAGCCGCACCTTGCCGGTCGCGCCGTGGCGCTGCTTGGCGACGATCAGCTCGGAATGGCCCTTGATGCGCTCCATCTTCGAGCACCATTCGGCATAGGCGCCCTCGTCCTCGATCTTGGGCTCCTTGCTCATCTCGTAATAATCCTCGCGATAGAGGAACCAGACCATGTCCGCGTCCTGCTCGATCGAGCCGGATTCGCGCAGGTCCGAAAGCTGCGGGCGCTTGTCGTCGCGGCTCTCCACCGCGCGGCTGAGCTGCGAGAGCGCGATCACCGGCACGTTCAGCTCCTTGGCGAGCGTCTTGAGGCCGCGGCTGATTTCCGAAATCTCGTTGACGCGATTGTCGCCGCTCTTGCCGGAACCCTGCAGGAGCTGGAGATAGTCGACCACGACGAGGCCGATATTGTGCCGGCGCTTGAGGCGCCGCGCGCGGGTGCGCAGCGCCGCGATGGTGAGGCCGGCGGTATCGTCGATGAACAGGGGCAGATCGGCGAGATCGCGCGAGGCGCGCACGAGATTGTGGAAATCGGCATGGCTGATCCGCCCCATGCGCAGCGCCTCGCCGCTGATGCCGGACTGCTCGGCGAGGATGCGCGTGGCGAGCTGGTCGGCCGACATTTCGAGGTTGAAGATGGCGACCGGCGCGCCCACCGACTTCTCCGGCGCGATGCCGTCCGCCATGTCCCGCACCCAGCGGCGCGCGGCATTATAGGCGATGTTGGTGGCGAGGGAACTCTTGCCCATGCCGGGACGCCCCGCGACGATGATGAGGTCGGAGGGATGCAGGCCGCCGGTGCGCGTGTTGAGCCCGTCGAGCCCGGTGGTGATGCCCGAGACATGGCCGCCGCTGTTCAGCGCCTTCTCCGCCATCTCGACGGCAAGGCGCGTCGCCTGCGCGAAGGTCTTGAGGCTGCCCGCGTCGCCGCCTTCCTCCGCCACCTTGTAGAGCGACATCTCGGCCTGTTCGATCTGCGCCTTGGGATCGATCGCCTCGGCGGTGTCCAGCGCGCGCTCGACCAGTTCGCGGCCCACGCCGATCAGTTCGCGCAGCATCGCCAGTTCCTGGATCTGCCGGGCGAAGTCGCGCGCGCCGAGCACGCCCGCGCCGCTGCCGGTGAGCTGCGCCAGATAGCCCGCGCCGCCCAGTTCGCGCAACGCCGGGTCTGCCTCCAGCATGGGCTTGAGCGTCACCGGATTGGCGACCATGCCCCGCGCGGAGAGCTTGAGCACGGCGGCATAGATGCGCCCGTGCAGCGGCTCGTAGAAATGCTCGGGGGTGAGCATCATCTGCACGTCCTCGACAATGCCATTGTCGATCATCAGCGCGCCGATCAGCGCCGCTTCCGCCTCGATATTGCGGGGAAGGCGCGGCTCGGCCGCCGCGGCGCCGGGCGCCGGAGGAAAGGGAATGGGATCTGGCATGGGTCAGTCACCATCTGCCTTCCGGCGCCCGAGGGCAAGATGGAAGGGGCGAAATCTTCCGGGGACAAAGCTGTGGATAAGACCGGGCGCGCGTTGCCGGTGCGACGAAACGACCGGCCCGCGGGGCGATCCTGCTGGGTGGCGCCATCATCGGAGCGCACCGTCCGGTCCGGGCAGCCACCGCGCTTGAGAGGAGGATGTCGGGAACCGCGGCACGGCACGGCCCTTTTGAGACCGCGCATCGCCGCTTCATCCCCTCCCCTTGCCGCTCGCCCCGCACAGGCCTAGGGAAGCGGCTCGCCATGGCCGATCCCCGCATCATCGACATCACGCTCGACGACAAGACCATCCTGTGGCGCAGCGCGGATGTGGAGCAGGAGCGGCGCATCGCCATCTTCGACCTGATCGAGGACAATCATTTCGCGCCGCTGCGCACGCACGAGGACGGTTATGCCGGGCCCTACAAGGTGTTCCTGCGCGTGGCGGACGGCCGCCTCGCCATCGAGATCCGCCGCGCGGACGACAGCCCGCTGGAAGCCGTGATCCTCGGCCTCGCCAGTTTCCGCCGCGCGATCCGCGACTATTTCGCCATTTGCGAAAGCTATTATCAAGCGATCCGCGATGCGACCCCCGCGCAGATCGAGACCGTCGACATGGCTCGGCGCGCGATCCACAACGAGGCGGCCGAGCGCCTCAGGGAACGGCTCGAGGGCAAGATCGAGGTCGATTTCGATACGGCGCGGCGGCTGTTCACGCTGATCTGCGTGCTCCACATCCGGGCCTGAGCCATGACGCTCCAGCCTCATTATCCCCCACCGCGCGCCCGGCGGTTCAAGGTGACGCCGCTGCGCCTGCTCATCGCGGCCGCGCTGGCGGTGGCGCTCGTCTGGGGCAGCCTGCACCTCGTCCTGACGCGCTGGCACCCCTCGCGCGCGCGCTATCCGGTGCAGGGCATCACCGTCACCGCCGACAGCGGCGAGATCAACTGGCGCATGGCCCGGGCGGCGGGCGCGGACTTCGTCTATATCCTCGCGAGCAGCGGATCGGAGACGCGCGACCCCGCCTTCGGCACCTATCTCGCCGGCGCGCGCGCGGAAGGGCTGCGCTATGGCGCGATCCACCGCTTCAATCTCTGCCGTCTCGCGTCCGATCAGGCGACGCGCTTCATCGCCACCGTGCCGCGCGATTCGGCCATGCTGCCCCCGGTCGTGCAGCTCGATTACCGGCCCGGCTGCGCCAAGCGCCCCAATCGCGACACGCTGCTCGCCGAGCTGACCATCTTCCTCAACCAGATCGAGACCCATGCCGGCAAGCCCGCGATCATCCGCGTGAGCCATGATTTCGAGGCCGATTATGACGTGGCCAGCGGGATCAACCGCACGCTCTGGCTGGAAGGTCAATTCTTCCCGCCCGGCTATGCGACACGCCCCTGGGTGCTGTGGACGGCCTCGACATGGAAGCGCGTGGACGGCATTGACGGGCCGATCGAATGGGATGTGGTGCAGCCATGAGTGACGATCTCACCGCCGACGAACGCGAACTGGTCGCCGCCGCGCGCGCGGCCATGGCGCGGGCCCATGCGCCCTACAGCCGCTTCGCCGTGGGCGCCGCGCTGCGCCTGACCGATGGCGGCATCGTGACCGGCAGCAATTTCGAGAATGCGAGCTATGGCCTCTCGCTCTGCGCGGAGACGGTCGCCATCGCCGCCGCCAACGCGCAGGGGCGCCTGCGCGACATCGCCCTGATCGCGGTCGCGGGCGGCGGCATGGATGCGCCCGGCGCGGACATCGTCACCCCCTGCGGCCGCTGCCGCCAGATCATCCGGGAAGCGCAGGACATGGCCGGCCGCCCGCTCACCATCCTGTGCGCGGGCGCGCAGGGCGATGGCGTGCTGCGCCTGCCGCTCGATGCCCTCCTGCCGCACGCCTTCGGTCCCGCCAGCCTCGGCATCGGCGGCTGAGAGCCATATCCTTCATTCCCGCGAGCCTCATAATCCGGAACCCGGCCCTCTCGAAATCACTCCACGTCCGGCCGCAGCGACAGGCCCGCGCGATCGCCCTGGAAGGCCGAGAACCAGCCCAGCGGGTTCCATCCGGCATTGCCGTTGAGCGAGAAGGTGACGAATTCCGCCCGCCCGCCGATACTCTCGACGGGGATGGCGCCGCCCAGCCCATTCTGCGCCGGCGACACCCGGCTGTCCGCGCTGTTGTCGCGATTGTCGCCCATCACGAAGACATGGCCGGGCGGCACGACATAGGGCGGGAAATCATCCGCGGGCCCGCGTCCGAAATCGAGCGTGTCGTAGCGCGCGCCACCCGGCAGCGTCTCACGCATGACGGGCCGCCGGCAATAGCGTCGCCCGTCAGGGCCGGTCACCTGCGCGCCGGCAAATCCCGGGAAATTGCGCGCCGTCTCCGGCCCGTCCGCCGTGCAGGGCGCGTTCGCGTCGACCGGGACCAGCCGCTCGCCCATGGCGCGCACCGGCACCGGCCTGCCGTTCAGCCAGAGCCGCCCGCCCCTGAGCGCCACGGTGTCGCCCGGCAGGCCGATGACACGCTTGATGAGATCCCTCCGCCGCCCCGCGCCCGGCGGCGTCAGGATCACGATGTCGCCGCGCGCGGGCATCCGGCCGAGCAGACGCCCCTTGATGAAGGGCAGCAGATGGAAGCCCGGCGAGACATAGGACCAGCCATAGGCATATTTGCTCACCACCAGCCGGTCGCCTACCATCAGCGTGGGCATCATGGATTCGGACGGGATGTAGAAGGGCTTGGCGATCAGGCTGTGAAAGGCCAGCACGCCCAGCAGCAGCAGGGCGAAGGTGCGCAGCTCCGCCAGCCAGCCGGTCCGGGGCGCATCGGGCTTGTCCGCATCGCGCGGGGCTATTGTCTCGGTCATGCGCGCAGACAGGCATCCCGCCGCGCCCCGGTCCAGTAAAGCCCTGTCGGGACAGGCGGAAATCCTGTCCGGACACGCTCAGCGCGCGCGGAACTCCCGATAGTCGAGCAGCCCGTCATGATTGCGGTCGAGCGCGTCGAACCGGGCGCGGCTCGTTTCACCATCGCGCGCGAGGGAAGGCACGGCCGCCCCGGCGCCCAGCATGGCGCCGAAGAGGCCGACGAGGACCATCCGCCAAGAGGCGCTTCGGCGCGTCCGCCGCGCCGGCCGGGGCGGGTCAGGCATCTCGATATGGCGCCGCAGCGCTTCGCTCGCCGTCAGCCCCTCGCGCCGGCAGCGCGCCATGAACGCCGTCTTCGCCGCATGGGACAGCCGGATCTCGATCGTCTCGCTCTTCTTGGGCGGCTTCGCTGCGGCCATCGCCTATCTCCATCGGGGTCGCGCGAGACATATCGTGCCCGCGCCGGCCTGTCACGCCATGCGGGCGCCGATCACGAGAGGAGGGTTGCGCATCGGCCGGCGCCCTTCTAGGAACTTCACATGTTAATCATCTGCGCGCTGTCCGAAGGCCGCCGCAGCGCCAGCGCATGAAGCGTCCGGGAGAGAATGATGTCCGCCGCGCCCGATCGGCCCCGCCTCTATGATTCCCATGCGCATCTCGTTTCGGACGATCTGGCGCGCTATCCGCGCAATCCCTTCCGGATCATCCGCAAGGCCGGCGACGGCCCGGCGATCCGCCCGCCCTTCGGCCCCGGCACGGTGGGCATCCCCGGCGGCATGCACGGGCCCCATCCGGTCAACGAGAAGCCGACCGCCGAGATGATGCACGCGTGGATGGCGCAGGAGAATGTCGTCGGCATCGCCGCCGTACAGAAGGGCATGATCTACGGCACCGACAACAGCTATATCGTCGATGCGGCCGCGCTGTTTCCGGACGAGATGAAGGCGGTCGTCATCCTCGATCCCGAGATGCCCGGAACGCCCGCCATGGCGCGCGATCTCGCCGCGCGCGGCGCCGCCAGCATCCGCTTCTTCCCGGTCAATGTCGCGGACAAGCCGGCCTGGCTGCGCGCCCCGGCCGCCATGCGGGTCTGGACGCTCTGCGCCGAACTGGGGCTGGTCGTCGACCTGGAGGCGCCGCCCTATGATGCCCCGGCGATGATGCCCGTGGTCGAGGAAATGGCCGATCGCTTCCCCGCGCTCCCCATCGTGCTCGATCATCTCTTCATGCCGGACGTCACCGCGCCGGACCATGGCATGGATGCGCGGTTCGCCGGCCTGGCCGCGCGCGGCAATGTCCATCTCAAATGGACCTCGCTCATCATGGACGTGACGCGGGAGCAGGGCGTCGCGCCCGAGGCGGTGCTGCACCGGGCGGTCGACTGTTTCGGCGCGGACAGGATCATGTGGGGATCGGACATCGGCACCTCCTCGGGCACTTATCGGGAAATGGTCCGGCGCGCGATCGACTCGACCGCGCTGCTGAACGACGAGGCGCGCCGCAAGGTGCTGCACGACACCGGCCGCCGGGTGTTCGCGGGCTGGACCGGGGACTGAGCGCGGCGGCGGGCAGGACCGTGCTCGTCCCGTCTCGCCACATAAGGCGCGAAAACCCATCATTACAAAGCTTTCATGGTTAATCCCGTTGCGGGCGTCCGCGACGGCGCGTATTTGCGCTCGCATGAAACGGACGTGAGACGTCCCGCGCGGCGAAGAGGAAATCCGCCGCCCCGACGCCCCCCGACGGGACCCTTGTTACAGAGAGACCATTATGATCGGTTCCAAACTCGGCGGCGCCGTGGCGCTGGCGCTTTGCTGCGCCGCCACGCCCGCCATGGCCACATCCTTCGTGACCGATCCCATTGTCGATCCGTCCAGCCAATGGGCGGGCATCGACTATTGGGGCGTGCAGGTGTCGCAATTCTCGAATGTCGACCAGACGCTGACCTTCACCATTCCGCAGGACAGCCGGATCGACATCTATATGGGCGGTTCGTCCAAGTTCCAGTTCTCGGACATCCTGCTCGACGGCAGCTCGATCGCCTCCGACTTCACGCTCGGCGGCAGCAACACGCTGATGGCGAGCGGCTATGCCGCCGCCGGCCAGGTCTCGCTGCGCTTCCTGGCGGACTATGATTGCCCGGACTGCTGGGGCGACTGGTTCGGCGGCTATGTCCAGGTGACGCAGGCCGAAATGCCCGCCCAGCCCTCGCCCGATGGCGTGCCCGAGCCGGCGACCTGGGCGATGATGGTCGCGGGCCTGCTGGCGGTCGGCGCGGCCGTACGACGCGGCAAGGTGCGCCCCAGCTTCGCCTGAGCGCGTTCGCGGCCGGGCGCGGGCCGCGCGCGAACCCCACTGGTCAAGCCTGCGCGCAGCCTCTAGCAAGCTGCCCATGGCCATACTCTCCGACAAGTGGATTCGCGCCCGGGCGCTCGAGGACGGGATGATCGAGCCCTTCGTGGAAAGCCAGCGGCGCGAGGGCTGCATCAGCTACGGCCTCTCCTCCTATGGCTATGACGCGCGCGTGGCGGACGAGTTCAAGATCTTCACCAATGTCGACAGCGCCGTGGTGGACCCCAAGGACTTCGCCTCCAACAGCTTCGTGGACCGGCAGACCGACATCTGCATCATCCCGCCCAACAGCTTCGCGCTCGCCCGCACGGTCGAATATTTCCGCGTGCCCCGCGATGTGCTGGTGATCTGCCTGGGCAAGTCCACCTATGCGCGCTGCGGCATCATCGTGAACGTGACGCCGCTGGAACCGGGCTGGGAAGGTCATGTGACGCTGGAATTCTCCAACACCACGCCCCTGCCCGCGAAAATCTATGCCAATGAGGGCGCCTGCCAGTTCCTGTTCCTGGAAGGCAATGAGCCCTGCGAGACCAGCTATGCCGACCGGGCCGGCAAATATATGGGCCAGCGCGGCGTCACCCTGCCGCGGCTTTGAAAGCGCGCCCGGGATCGCGCCCGGGCGATTTCCGCTCCGGCGCCGGGCCGCTCCACCGCCCGTCAACGCTTCCTTCGCAATCGAGCGGATAGGACTGGTCCTCCCCCACCCTCTGGCATAGTATCGAGCCCAGCATGTTCCGATTGTTCCGATCCAAGCCGGACCCCGAGCGTCTGGTCGGGGAGCCTGATCTGGGCGAAGGCCGGCGCGCCTACGCGATCGGGGACATTCATGGCCGGCTCGATCTGCTGCAGGAGATCATCTACAAGATCGCCGAGGACGACCTGATGCGCGAGCCGACCGGGCGGACCGACATCATCCTGCTCGGGGATTTCGTGGATCGCGGCCCGCAATCCTCCGGCGTGCTGGACTATGTGATGACGCTGGGCCAGTTCTGGCCGAACGTCACCTGCCTGCAGGGCAATCATGAGGAAGTGTTCCTCATGGCGGCGCGCGGCGACGAGGCCGCGCTGCGCTTCATGACGCGGATCGGCGGGCGCGAGACGATCATCAGCTATGGCGCGAGCGAGGCGGAGCTGAACGCGATGACGCTGGGCGAGTTGCGCGACTGGCTGATGGCGACGGTGCCCGAGGCGCATCTGCGTTTCATCGAAAGCATGACCGATCGGCTGACGATCGGCGACTATGCCTTCGTCCATGCCGGGGTCCGCCCGCAGGTGCCCATGGACGAGCAGGAAGGCCGCGACCTTCGCTGGATCCGCGACGAGTTCCTGGGCTTCGAGCAGCCGCACGACTATTTCGTGATCCACGGCCACTCGATCACCTCGGGCGTCGACCGGCGGGACAATCGCATCGGCATCGACACCGGCGCCTATGTGACCGGCGTGCTCACCGCCATCGGCCTGGAGGGCAAGGAGCAGTGGTTCCTGCGCACGTCGGAGCGCGGGCATCAGCCATGATCCCGCCCGGCGCCTGCGCCGTTCGCGACTATGCCCCGGACGCCATCATGCGCGCCCATGCCCATGATGAAGCCACGCTCTGCCTGCTGCTTCGCGGCCACTATGTCGAGCATATCAGGGGCCGCTCGGCGCCGCATCGGACAGGCGACATCATGTTCTGCCCCGCGCGGGCTTGCGGCCGGACATCGAGGTCGCGCCCGCCGAGGAGGAAAGCGCGCGGGCAAGAGCGCTGCGGCTGGTGATGGCGATCGAGCGCGCCGGTCCCGCGCCACTCGCCGCTCCGGACAAAAAATCAGCCGGCGGATCGCTCCGCCGGCCCGAGTCGTCCAAAGCAGGGAGATGAGGTCAGGCGACCTGGATGGTGAAATCGCCTTCTTCCTCGTCGGGATCGCGCAGCACATAGCCGCGGCCCCAGACCGTCTCGATATAATTCTCGCCGCCGCATGCCAGGCTGAGCTTCTTGCGCAGCTTGCAGATGAAGACGTCGATGATCTTGAGTTCGGGCTCGTCCATGCCGCCGTAGAGATGATTGAGGAACATCTCCTTGGTGAGCGTGGTGCCCTTGCGGAGCGAGAGCAGCTCCAGCATCGCATATTCCTTGCCGGTGAGGTGGACGCGGTTGCCGTCCACTTCCACCGTCTTGGCGTCCAGATTGACGGCCAGCTTGCCGGTGCGGATGACCGACTGCGAATGCCCCTTGGAGCGGCGCACTACGGCGTGGATGCGGGCGATCAGCTCCTCCTTGTGGAAGGGCTTGGTCACATAATCGTCGGCGCCGAAGCCGAAGGAGCGGACCTTGCTGTCCATCTCCGAAATGCCCGAAAGAATGAGCACCGGCGTCTGGACGCGGGCGCTGCGGAGCTTCTTGAGCACGTCATAGCCGTGCATGTCCGGCAGGTTCAGGTCCAGGCAGATGATGTCGTAATCATACAGCTTGCCGAGATCGAGGCCCTCTTCGCCCAGGTCGGTGGTGTAGACATTGAACCCCTCGGTCGTGAGCATAAGCTCGATCGCCTTGGCGGTCGTCGGCTCGTCTTCAATCAGCAACACGCGCATATGGTGCCCCTCTGTCCATCGTCTTGGACGCGCGGTACCCGGCTAAGCTCGCCCGACCGCAACTATTAACCATAGGTCATGTGAACGCAAAAGGTTAATTTTGGGTAAAGTGGCCTGAATCCGCGAGTCGGGGCCCCTGCTATCGCGCCTCGATGGGCTTCCGGCGAGTCAACGGCTCGCCGCAGAAGAGCAACCGGGCGACCCGCCAGCGACGCAAAAACGAGTCGAACGACCAACTTGCCGCCAGCGCGGCCGCGAACAGGACGAGCCCGGTCGCATAGGGGCCAAGATAGTGAATGAAGGCGACATGCACATACATGATGACCAGCGAGGCCCGCCCCAGCCGGGCCGCGACGGAAACCATAGCGGCGGGCAGGGCGCGCATCAGCATCGCCAGCCCCAGCGTCACCGCCGCAGCGCCGGCGAGCGAGAGGATAGGCCAGCCCAGATCGCCCATCTTCATGTTGACCGGCGGAAACCGGAGAAGCGCGACGAAGGCGAACAGAATGATCGCCCCGCCCGCCCATGGCCCCGGCCATCCCCATCGGCGCCACAGGGCGCCCACCCAGATCATGACGAGCGCCGAGGGCAGCGCCAGCAGGCCGAAGGGGGAGTGGCCGAACGGAGACTGCGGGCCGCGCAGGTCGACCAGCAGGGCCAGCGCCGCGATCAGGGCCATGGCGGCAAGCACGACACCGTCCGTGGGCGCGCGACGCGGCGCGGCAAGCCCGTTCCAGACGAGGCGCGCCAGCAGGAGGCAGGGAATGAACCAGAGGATGGTGAACGGACCGCGCAGCGTTTCCGTCGCGAAGAGGATCGCCCCGGCGCCCGCCTGCCAGCTCGCGAAGACGGGCCGCACGCCGCGCAGCCCCTCGATGGCGAAGTCTGCGGCGAGCAGCAGGCTGGAGAAGGAGAGGAACGGCAGCGCCATGCTCCGCGCGAGACGCGGCAGCAGCGCCCGCCATGGAACGAAGCGCGCCGTATAGCCCGAGGCCATGAAGAACAGCGGCATGTGGAAGAGATAGAGCGCGTCCCGCAGCGGCCCGCGCCACCAGACATGCCCGGCGATGACCGCGAGGATGCCGACGCCCTTGAGCGCGTCGAGCCAGACGAGCCGGCCGGTCACGGCATCCGCGCCAGCCCCGCTCATGCCCCTTCCGCCCGCCTTCACACCGCCGATGCCGCTTCCCCCGCTCATGCCCACGCCCTATAGCCTCGCCCATGCCCGTCAACTCCCCATCCCGGCACCATGCCCATACCCATGCCCCCGCCACCGCGCTGCGCTCGCCCCTGGCCGACCGTGTCCTGTTCATGGATGGCGAGGCGATCATCCTCGACAAGCCGGCGGGCCTGCCGGTCGATGCGCCGCGCGACGGCGGCCTCAGCCTCGAGAACCATCTGGGCGGCCTCACCTTCGGCTTCCAGCGCTGGCCGGTCGCGGTGCACCGGCTCGATCGCGACACGAGCGGCTGCCTGCTGCTCGCGCGCAACCCGAAGGCGGCGAAGCGCTTCGCCGCCAGCTTCGAGGGGCGCGAGGTGAGCAAGACCTATCTCGCCATCCTGGACGGCGTGCCGCAGGACAGCGAGGGGCTGATCGACATTCCGCTCGGCAAGACGAGCAGCGCGGCGCGGGGCTGGCGCATGATCGCCGACCGCAAGGGCAAGCCCGCCATCACGCAATGGCAGGCGCTCGCAACGCGGGACGGGCGGACGCTGGTGCGCATGACGCCGCGGACCGGCCGCACTCACCAGTTGCGCGCCCATGCGCTGATCGGCATCGGCATCGGCATTCTGGGCGATCCGGTCTATCGCGCGCCGCAGGCCGATGCGGCATGGCCGGGCGGCATGCTGCTCCATGCCCGCAGCCTCGCCGTGCCCCGCGCCGGCAAGGCGCCGGCCGCGGCCGTGGCGCCGGTGCCCGCGCGTTTCGCCCAGGCGGGCTTTGCCGATGCCGAGGCGCTGGACGCTCCGGCATGAGCGGGCGCGCCATCCCCGAGCATGCGATCGACGAGCGGTTCATCACCGCGAGCGGCCCGGGCGGGCAGAATGTGAACAAGGTCGCCAGCGCGGTGCAACTGCGTGTCGACATCTTCGCGCTCGGCCTGTCGCCGGAAAGCTACCGGCGCCTGCGGACGCTCGCCGGATCGCGCCTCAGCACGGGCGGCATCCTCGTCATCCAGGCCCAGCGCTTCCGCACGCAGGAAGCGAACCGGGAAGATGCGCGCGCCCGGCTCGCCGCCCTGCTGGACAAGGCCGACGAGCGCGAGGCGCGGCGGGTCCGCACGAAGCCCTCCCGCGCGGCGAAGGCGAAGCGCGTGGACGCGAAGAAGGCACGCGCCAGCGTGAAGGCCGGCCGCGGGCGCGTGAAGCCGGATTAGCCCCCCTTCCCGATGGACCCGGCTTGTATTCCCGCGGAGGCAGGAACCCAGGGCGCAAGGGCACTGCGGCTGGGCCCTGGGCTCCTGCTTTCGCAGGAGCACTGATGCCGTTCGACCCGGATCGACTCCGGGACTGGTCGGCGCCGCGCCTGCCGCATGACCTTGGTGCCGGGCTTCAACCAGCCCTGTTCATTCGGGGCCGGGTCGCCTCCCCCTTCGACGGCCTCCACACCGACCGGCCGACCCCTCTACTGCGCGCGGCGCCGGGCGTGGCGCACGCGCCGCCGGCTGTGCGCGCGGCGCACGGCGGCGGCCGCTGCCGGCGCGGCGACCGCCGGCACGATGGCGGCTTCGTTCAGCATGGTCGTCGCCCCGGCGCCATTGGCGGCGGGGTCGGCGGCATTTTGCGGCGGCGCGGGGATCGGCGTCTCGACATGGGCGGGCGCGGGACTGGCCGCGAGACGGTCCGACACGGTCGCGACACCGGCGAGGAACAGGCCGAGCGCGGCCATCGCGCACAGCGCCACCGCCACCATCCACACCGACCCCATCCGCTTGACGCTGCGCGCGGCCGCCATCGCCTCGTCACTGAGGTCGCCGCTGGACGCCACCTCGCTCCACAGCGCCAGCGCCGAGCGCATTGCGGCGATCGCCGGCAGCGCCACGAGCAGGCCGACGATCGCCGCGAACAGCGCCACCATCACCCCGCCGAAGAAAAGCGGCAACGGCGCGCCGAGCGGCCCGGCCGGCAGCGGCGCCGCACGCGTGATGCAATAGACCAGTCCGGCGCCGTTCAGCGCGACCAGCATGGTGAGCAGCCAGCGCGACAGGGCGGAGGTCTCCCCGATCATCCGCGTGATGCCGTCGCCAAGCTGCGCCACGCTCTGCCGCCCGACATCGCGCACCAGCGCGCGCGTCACCTCGTCCGCCGCTTCGCTTTCCGCTGCGTTCATTTCCGATGCTCCCCGGCCTCTTCCCTTTCGGCCTCCTCGATCCCGACAGAATCACGGAAGTGCCGCCACGGCAAGCCTTAACCGCGCGCACGGCCCACCGATCGCGCGCCGATTGCGCGCGCGCGGCGCAGGTCCTACATCCCGTGGCATGCATGATTTCGCTCCCGCCGCGCAGGCCGACAAGGCCACGCTTTATGCCGATCTGCGCGCCGCCGCGCAGGGCATCACCGCCGGCGAGCCGGACGCGATCGCCAACATGGCCAATATCGCGGCGCTGGTCTGGCAGTTCCTGCCCGATCTCAACTGGGCCGGCTTCTACCGGCTGGCCGGGGACGAACTGGTGCTGGGGCCCTTCCAGGGCAAGGCGGCCTGCATCCGCATCGCGCTCGGCAAGGGCGTGTGCGGCACGGCGGCGGCGACGCGGACCACGCAGCGCGTCGCGGATGTCCATGCCTTTCCCGGCCATATCGCCTGCGACGCGGCCTCGGCCTCCGAGCTGGTCGTGCCGGTTGTGCATGAAGGCCGGCTGATCGGCGTGCTGGATCTCGACAGTCCCCGGCCCGGCCGCTTCGACGCGGAAGACGCCGCCGGGCTGGAAGCGCTGTGCGCGGGTATCGCGCCGGCGCTCGCGGGGCCGGGCGCAGGCTGAGCCCCGCCGATCCGCCTCGGCCTGTTTTGGGACAGGCCGATCTCCCTAACGACATGGCAACCCATGGGCCAAGCTGCTAGAGTCGACCCAAGTCGAAGGGAATCCGTGCGCCTGCGAAAGCAGGAGCCCAGGGCCCAGCCGAAGTGCCCTTGCGCCCGGGCTCCTGCCTTCGCAGGCGCACAAGCGGGTTCTATCGGGAACGGACGGCCCCCAGCCCTTGCAGGACGAAGGGCGAAGGGACAGGGCACCATGCGGACAGGCTTCAGGATCGGATCGGCTCTGCTTGCCGTCGTTCTGGCGAGCGCCGCCGCCATGGCCGGCGGTCAGGACGCGCCCGAGGACCGCTGGGGCCCGCGCGTCGAGGGCCGCTGGTGGGCCGGCGATCAGGCGCCGGGCGGCTGGCGCGCCTATCGCACGCCCGTCCCCGGATTCATCCTGCCCGGCTACTGGATGCAGCCCGCCTACGACATCCCCGACTATGCGGCCTATGGCCTGCCCGCCCCGCCGCCCGGCTACACCTGGTCGCGCTATTATGACGACGCGGTGCTGAGCGACCAATATGGCAAGGTGCGGGACGCGCGGATCCATTTCGACTGGGACGCGCCCTCCCGCTTCGCGCAGGACCCGGAGCCGGCCATGGCGCCGCCGCCCGTGGACGATCGGGCGGCCCATGCCGCCGCCCCGACGCGCGAGGACCGGGCGCGGCTGCGTGCCGAGCGCCGGCTGGTGCGCGAGACTGCGCGGCAGGATCGCGACGAGGCGGCCAAGCGGCGCAGGCTCGACCGGATGGCGCAGGATGCGGGCTACAGCGACTATGACGACTATCGCCATGCTCGCGACGGGCGGACCGCCTATCCGCAGCTCCAGGCCGGCGGGCCCGGCGAAGGCCGGCGCATGACGCAGGACGGCGGCTATATCGAGGGCGGCTATTATTACCCGCCGCCACTCGTCACCACGATCCGCATCGACCCGGACGGGACGACGCATGTGACCAATCCGGACGGCTCGGAAACGGTGACGCCACGCTAGAGTGATTTCGAGGCGGATGGACCCATCCGCCGGCTCGGACATCACGGCGAACAAACGGAAAAACGGAGCCGATCCGATTCAATCTGACGCGGATCGGCGCTGGGCCGATCCGCGTCAAACGGAATCAGTGCTCCTGCGCAGGCAGGAGCCCAGGGCCCAGCCGCAGTGCCGTCGCGCTCTGGGCCCCTGCTTTCGCAGGCGCACAAGCTGGTTCCGGCTGGAACGGACCGCCCCCGGGGCGATGCCGCTCCCATGCCATCCGCCGCATTTGCTGGACAAGGGGGCGTCCAGGGGGGGCCGGCCGCAGCGCAACGGCGGACAGTGCCCCAATCCTTCATTCCGTCACCGCCCTGCCGCCGGATCATGCGCCCCGGCGCCGGAATTCCACACCGGATGCGCATGCCGGGCGGCCGGCGGGAGAGCGCGTCCTGCGGCCGCCCTGACGAGCGCGGACGACCGGCCGGCCGCCCTGTTCGGCCTTATTTGAACACGCCGTGCGGTGCCTGGGTGAAGCCGGCATGATCCTCGCGCCCGCGCCCGGTCGCGGACGGCGCCGGGGGCGAGGCCGCGTCCTGCAGCCGCTCCCAGCCGCCACGGCCGAGCTTCTCGATCGGGCGATAGCGGACCTTGTAGTTCATCCGGTCCGACCCCTCGACCCAGTAGCCGAGATAGACATAGGGCAGGCCCGCCCGCTGGGCGCGCAGCACATGATCGACGATGATATAGCTGCCGAGGCCGTTGCGCTCGGTCTCGTCCGGATCGAAGAAGCTGTAGATCATCGACAGCCCGTCGCCCTGCTTGTCGGTCAGGCAGGCGCCGAGCAGGCGGCCGGGGCGCCCGTCCACGCTGGGCTCGCGATATTCGACCACATAGGTCTCGACCGGCGTCTGCTCGACCATGTCGGCAAAGTCGATCTCGTCCATCTCGGTCATGCCGCCATTGGGGTGGCGCGAGGTGAGATAGCGCTGGAGCAAGGTGAACTGCTCATCGGTCGACCAGGGCTTGCAGGCGCGCACCACCAGATCGCTGTTGCGGCGGACGAGCTTGCGCTGGGTCGCGTTGAGCTTGAATTCATTGGCCACGATGCGCACCGAGACGCAGGCATTGCAGTCCGTGCAGCTCGGCCGATAGGCGACATTCTGGCTGCGGCGGAAGCCGATGCGGCCGAGCGCGTCATTCAGCTCGGCGGCGTGCTCGCCGGCCAGCTCGGTGAAGACCTTGCGCTCCGTCCGCCCGGGCAGATAGGGGCAGGGACCGGCATTGGTCATGAAAAATCGCGGAAAGCGAAAAGCGGCGCTCACATCGTCTCCCCAAAGGCCCCCCATGCCTATGACTCGGACATTCGGGACTATGCCCATAAGCGCTGTGTGTGAAAAGACCATTTACTAGCGCGCCGTCCGGGCGCAGATAATGAGCTTTGCAAGTATCCAGGGAGAGAGCGACATGGTGCAGCTCAGCGATGCCGAAAAGGCGATGCTGGACGGGCAGTCCGGCAAGGCCACGCAGAAGGCCATGGACCTGCTGGTGCGCTATGCCGATGCGCTGGGCGCCGAGCGGTTCGTCGAGACCAACAATGTCGCCGGCGTGCCCGGCTCCGCGCCCCAATGGGTGAAGGACTATTATGCGGCGGACGGCGGCGACTATCGCGCCGTCTTCTCGCGTTTCGACCTCGACAGCGACGAGGTGATCGACGTGCCGCGCATGAATGCCTTCTCCTGCCACCTGCAGGGCGGCATGGATCCCATGCTCTGGCAGGAACAGGGCATGACCGCCGAGGCGCACGACAATTTCGTCTCCGACGAAGCGGAGGTCGCGGCGCACGGCATCCAGATCCTCAAGACCTGCACGCCCTATCTGGCCGGCAACGTGCCGGTGATGGGCGAGCATTGCGCCTGGATGGAGAGTAGCGCGGTGGTGTTCGCCAACAGCGTGATCGGCGCGCGGACCAACTGCGAGGGACGCGAATCGACCAGCGCCGCGATGCTCGCGCGACGCATTCCCGACTGGGGCTTCCACAGGGACGATTTCCGCCGCGGCCAGCATCATGTCGAGGTGGAGGTGCCGGTCGACTCCATCTTCGAATGGGGCATGCTCGGCTATTTCGTCGGCGACGCGGTGCAGGACACGATCCCCGTCATCACCGGCGCGGTGAGCGACGCGAGCCTCATCCGGCACAAGCATTTCGGCGCGGCTTCCGCGTCTTCGGGCGGGGTCGAGATGTATCATATGGTCGGCATCACGCCGGAAGCGCCGAGCGTGGAACGCGCGTTCGGCGGCGCGCCCCGTGGCGAGCGCTTCGTCTATGACGCGGCGGCGCGCCGGCGCACCTACGAGACGCTGAACAGCGTGGGCGCGAGCACCGATGTCGACTATGTGATGCTCGGCTGCCCGCATTATTCGATCGAGCAGATCGCGCAGGCCTGCGCGCTGCTGGACGGGCGCAAGGTGCATGAGAACAGCGCGCTCTGGGTGTTCACCAGCCGCGCGGTGAAGGCAACGGCGGATGCCAACGGCTATACGAAGATGCTGCGCGACGCGGGCGCGTATCTCATGACCGACACCTGCTCGGCGATCAGCCAGGCGGTGCCCGGGGGGACGAAGGTGGCCGCGATGGATAGCGCCAAGCAGACCCATTATCTGCCCGCCATGATGGGCATCGAAGGCTGGTACGGCACGACGGCCGAGTGCATCGACGCAGCCTGCACCGGCAAATGGCAAGGGAGGCTCGCATGAGCATCGGCACTGTCCTCGACAAGCCCCGCATCGTCATCACCGGCCGCGGCATCGTGCCCGGCGTCGCGGAAGGCGAGGCGCTGGTGACGCGCGACACCATTTCAGGCTGGGGCGGCATCAACCCGATGACCGGCACGGTGATCGAGAGCCGCCACGAGCTCAAGGGCCAGAGCTTCGCGGGCAAGGTGCTGGTCTTTCCCGGCGCCAAGGGCTCCTCGGGCTGGTCCGGCATCTTCCACATGGCCAAGCTGCGCGGCATGTCGCCGGTCGCCATGGTGTTCAACATCATGACCACCAAGGCCGCGCTGGGCGCCGTGGTGATGCGCACGCCCACCGTGACCGAGTGCGACGTCGACCCGATCGACCATATCCGCACCGGCGACTGGGTGCGCGTGGATGGCGACGCGGGCACGATCAGCGTATGGGACCGCAAGCCCGCCTGATCGCACGGGCCGATCAGCGCCTGTGAAACAGGGCTCGATGCGGCGTACGGACGCGGTGCAGGGACGAGGTTGCGGGACGGCCCTTATTCCGGGCGCGTGAGGGCCGGTCCTGTAACCGACTTGTGCGCTGGCGCGGGCAGGAGCCATGACGCAAGGACACTGCGGCTGGGCCCTGGGCTCCTGCCTGCGCAGGCGCACTGGGTGCGCGCATGGGAGCCTTCCTCTTCAGAGGAAGGGTTGGGGTGGCGTCTGGATGGCGGGATGCGGCCATTGCCGCGCGCGATGCGGGCGCATCGCCACCCCCTGCCCATCCTCTGCGGAGGATGGGAGAGAAGATCGTGCGCGCGCGCCGGCAGCTTTCGCGGTTCAGCCCAGCGTCACCACCTGCGAGGCGAGGCGGTCCACCTCGGCGCGGTCGTGGCTTACATAGAGGATGGGCAGGCCCAGTTCGTCGCGGATGCGGGCGATGACGGCCATGATCTCCGCGCGCCGGGGCATGTCGAGCGCGGCGAGCGGCTCGTCCATCAGCAGGAAGCGCGGGCCGCTGAGCAGCGCGCGGCCGATGGCGACGCGCTGCGCCTCCCCGCCCGAGAGGGTGCGCGGCCAGCGATCGAGCAGCGGGGCGATGCCGAGGAAGCCGGTCGCCTCGTCCAGCGTCATCCAGCGATGCGCGGGCGCGGCGAGGCGCCAGCCATAAAGGAGATTGTCGCGCACGCGGCGATGCGGGAACAGGCGCGCATCCTGAAAGACATAGCCCGCGCGGCGCCGCTCGGGTGGACAATCGATGCCCGCCGCGCTGTCGAACAGCGTCTCGCCGGCAACGGCGATGCGCCCCCGGTCCGGCCGGAGCAGCCCGGCGACCATGTTGAGGATGGACGTCTTGCCCGCGCCGGACGGGCCGAACAGCGCGGTGAGGCCGGGCCCGGCGCGCAGGTCCAGCGCGATCTGCGCCGACCCCAGCCGGCGCGCGACGGCGATCTCAAAGGACATGGCCGCCCCGCCCCGCCCCGGTCCGCCGGGCCAGCCATTCCGAGGCGACGAGCGCGGCCAGCGACAGGAGCACCGCGATGAGCGCGAGCCGCGTGACGGCGCTCTCCTGCCCCGGGACCTGCAGGGCGCTGTAGATGGCGAGGGGGATGGTGCGGGTCTCGCCCGGAACGTTCGAGACGAACGTGATGGTCGCGCCGAACTCGCCGATCGAGCGGGCGAAGCCGAGCACGGCACCGGCGATCAGGCCGGGCATGGCGAGCGGCAGGCTGACGGTGCGCAGCACATGGGCCGGCGAGGCGCCGAGCGTGCGCGCCGCCTGTTCGAGACGGCGGTCCACCGCCTCGATGGAAAGGCGCATGGCGCGCACCATGAGCGGCAGCGCCATGATGGCGGCCGCCAGCGCCGCGCCGGGCCAGCGGAACAGCAGGGTGACGCCGAACCAGTCCGCCAGCAGGCGGCCGGCCGGGCCGTGCGGTCCGAAGGCGAGCAGCAGCAGCCAGCCGGTGACCACCGGGGGCAGGACCAGCGGGAGATGCACCAGCGCATCGAGCAGCAGCTTGCCGGGGAAACGCCCGCGCGCGAGCAGCCAGGCGAGCGCGAAGGCGACCGGCAGGGTGAGCAGCACAGCGACGCCGCTCACCTTGAGCGACAGGGCGATGATCTCCCATTCCTCGGGCGTCATGGGCGGCCTGCCGCGATTCGGCGGCGATTACGGCCGCCGCCCGTGAGCCCTCGACCCCCTGTGTTGAACGCGGCGTGCAATGGCATCTATGGCACCGAGAAGCCGCGCCGCGCGAAGATCGCCCTGCCCTCGCGCGAGAGGAGGAAGCGGCGAAAGGCCTCGGCATCCGGGTTGGTCGAGGCGCGCAGGCGGGCGATGGGATAGGTGATCGGCGGGTGGCTGTCCGCCGGGAAGGTGCCGACCACGCGGACGCGCGCGGAAGCGCGCGCGTCGGTCGCATAGACGATGCCCAGCGGCGCCGCGCCGCGCTCGACCAGCGCCAGCGCCGCCCGGACATTCTCCGCGGCGGCGATGCGGCCCTGCACGCCGCGCCACACGCCCAGATGGACGAGCGCGGCCTTGCCATAGCGGCCGGCGGGCACGGCATCGGGGTCGGCCATGGCGAGCCTTCCGTCGCCCAGCGCGCGGGCCAGCGGGAAACCGCGCGCGACGGCGAGGCGCAGGTGGCTCTGCGCGGGGGCGATCAGGACCAGCCGGTTGGCGAGCAGGGTCGCGCGGGTCGCGGGCAGGATGAGCGACCGGGCGGCGAGATAATCCATCCAGCCCTCATCGGCGGACACGAACAGGTCCGCCGGCGCGCCCGCCTCCACCTGCCGCGCGAGCGCGGACGAGCCGGCGAAGGAGACGACCGGGCGCGGATGATGCCGGGCCGCCCAGGCATTGGCGGCATCGCTCATCGCTTCCTGCAGGCTCGCGGCGGCGAGCACCAGCGGCCCGCGCGGCTGCGCGCCGGCCGGGCCGGGCAGCGCGACGAGGGCAAGGAGGATGAGGAGCAGGGTCCGCAGGCGGCGCGTCATGATCGTCCCATATGGCTGTAGCGCGGCATATACAGCAAGGGCGGGAACGCGCAAATCCGGCGCCGGCCGATGACTCAGCCCTTCTGGCTGGGACGGGGCGATGCGCGCATGGCCGCCGTCAGCGCCGCGCGGTCCGGGCCCTGCGTGGCGTCGTCCAGCCGGGCTTGCAGCGCGCGATAATGGCGCAGGACCGCCGCGCCGAAATCCGTCACCCGCGCGCCGCCGCCATGCGAACTGCCCGGCGAGGTCTCCACGAGCGGCTCCCGCCAGCAGCGGTTCATGACATCGACCAGCAGCCAGGCGCGGCGATAGCTCATGTCCATCGCGCGCGCGGCGGCGGAGATGGAGCCATGGGCGCGGATCGCATCCAGCAGCTCCGCCTTGCCCGGACCCATGGCGATCTCCTCGCCGCACAGGAGCTGGAGCTTGAGCTTGATGGCGGCGGTCATGGCGGGGAGGCTAGCGGATCGGGGCCGCGATGAGAAGTCGGGCCTGAGCGGCGCGGCGCTGGCCTGCGGTGCGCGGCGACACCGGATGGTCGCGCGCGCGCCGCCGCCGGCGCGCTCGATCCAATCGCGCCGGTCCGTGCTCCTGCGCAGGCAGGAGCCCCGGGACGCAAGGGCACTGCGGCTGGGCCCTGGGCTCCTGCTTTCGCAGGAGCACGGATGCCGTTTGACTTGGCGCCGGCTGCCGGAGGCCGCGGCGCCTCGCCTCTCAGGCCAGTTCCACCGGGGTCACTTCATAGCCGCCATCGGTGAGCGCCTGCACGAGCCGCCCCAGATGCGCCTCGTCGCGGGTCTCGCACTCGATGTCGGTGATGAGGCCCTTGGCGGGCAGCGAGGTGAACACGCGCTGGTGATAGACCTCGATGATGTTGACCTGCTGCTCGTGGAAGATGCGCGCCACGTTGAACAGCGCCCCCGGCCGGTCCTGCAAGCGGATGCGCAGGCGCGCGAGGCGGCCCTGCCGGGCAAGATCGCGCAGCAGGACATTGGCGAGCAGGCGCGTGTCGATGTTGCCGCCGGTGAGGACCAGCCCCACGGTGCGGCCCGCGAACAGCGCCTTGTGCTCCATCAGCGCGGCGAGGCCGGCGGCGCCGGCGCCTTCCACCACCGTCTTCTCGATCTGCAGGAGAAGGCTCACCGCCTGCTCCAGCGCGCGCTCGCCGACCAGCACCACGTCATTGGCCAGCGCGTCGACGAAGCGGCGGGTGAGACTGCCCGGCTGCTTGACGGCGATGCCCTCGGCCAGCGTGTCGCCGCCGGTGGGCAGCTCCAGATGCTTCACATGGTCGTACATGGACGGATAAAGCTCCGCCTGCACGCCGACGAGCATGATGTCCGGCCGAAGCGCGCGCGCCGCCGTCGCCATGCCGGAGAAAAGGCCGCCGCCGCCGATGGGGATCACCAGCGTGTCGATCGCCGGCGCATCCTCCAGCATTTCCAGCGCCACCGTGCCCTGACCGGCCACGATGTCCGCCTCGTCGAACGGGTGGACGAAGGTGAGGCCCCGCTCCACCTCGAGCTGGCGGGCATGGGCATTGGCGTCGTCGAACGTCTCGCCATAGAGCACAACGGTCGCGCCATGGCTCTCGGTCTGCATCACCTTCACCAGCGGCGTCGTGGTCGGCATGACGATGGTGACGGGCACGCCGAGGCGCGCGCCATGATAGGCGAGGCCCTGCGCGTGATTGCCGGCGGACGCCGCGATGACGCCCTTGGCCCGCGCCGCATCGTCGAGCAGCAGCAGGCGGTTGAGGGCGCCGCGTTCCTTGTAGGCGGCGGTGAACTGGTGATTTTCGAACTTGAGATAGACGGTCGCGCCGGTCAGCTCGGACAGCGTCCGGCTGAGCGCGGTGGGCGTGCGCACGATCGCACCGCTAATTCGCCCCTGCGCCGCGCGGATATCGGCGATGGTGACCGGAAGCGCGGCAGCGGTTTCGGCAACGGGCGGGAGCGTATCGATCCTGTTCATGACGGGGCGGCCCTATCCCATCTGGCGCGGCGAGAAAACACACTCTATGGGCAGGACATGGCAAAAATCGCGTTTATCGGGCTGGGGGTGATGGGCGCGCCGATGGCAAGGCATCTTGCCGAGGCCGGGCATGAGCTCTCCGTGTTCAACCGTTCCATGGGCAAGACCCAGGCCTGGGTGGACCAGTATGGCGGGGAAGCGGCGGTAAGCCCGGCCCAGGCCGCGCAGGACGCCGACATCGTGATAAGCTGCGTCGGGACCGACGACGATCTCGCGGCGGTGACCACCGGGCGCGACGGCGCCTTCCGCACCATGCGCGCGGGCGGGCTCTACATCGACCATACGACCGTCTCCGCGAAGATCGCGCGCCAGCTCTTCTCCGAGGCGGAGAGCCGGGGGCTGCATTTCGTCGACGCGCCGGTCTCGGGCGGGCAATCGGGCGCGGAAGCGGGCAAGCTCTCGGTCATGTGCGGCGGCACCGAGCCGGCCATCGCCGCCGCCCGGCTGGTGATGCAGGCCTATGCCGCGCGGATCGTCCATTGCGGGCCGGCCGGCGCGGGCCAGACGACCAAGATGGCCAACCAGATCTGCATCGCCGGCACGCTGCAGGGCCTCTCCGAAGCGCTGCGCTTCGCCCAGCATGCGGGGCTTGACCTCGCCACGGTGCAGCAGGCGATCGGCGGCGGCGCGGCGCAGAGCTGGCAGATGGACAATCGCTGGCAGACCATGGGCGAGGACAGGTTCGACTTCGGCTTCGCCATCGAATGGATGCGCAAGGATCTCGGCCTCGCCATCGACGAGGCGAAGGCGCTGGGCGCGGCGCTGCCGGTGACGGCGCTGATCGACCAGTTCTATGCGGAAGTCGTCGCCATGGGCGGCGGGCGGCAGGACACGAGCGCGCTGGTGCGGCGGCTGCGCAAGCCATGACGCCGGTTCGGACGGGCAGCAGATGAGGTTTTTCGATTCCGGGATTTCGCGGCGGACCGATGGCCGTTCCGGCGGGACTGGGACCGTGCGGTTGCGCGAAGCGGCGGGGTGGCGCGACATGGCGGGCGCGCGCGGCCTTGGCCGCGGCGCGCTCCGGAGGCTTGCCCTCCTGCTCGTCGCGCTTGCGCCCGGCATCGCGCGGGCGAGCGGGCTGATCGACAATGTGAACGGCGTCACGGTCGACGCGCGGGGCGATCTCGTCCATTTCACCGGCCTGCTGATCGACGGGGACGGCAGGATCGAGAAGCGCCTCGCGCGGGGCGACAAGCGGCCCGAGCGGCCGGACTTCCGCTATGACGGCGAGGGCCGCACGCTCATCCCCGGGCTGATCGACGCGCATGGCCATGTGATGGAGCTGGGCTTCTCCCGCCTCAATCTCGACCTTTCCGGCACGCGCTCGCTGGAGGAAGCCAAGGCGAAGATCGCGGCCTTCGCGCAGGCCAATCCGGGCCGGCCGTGGATTCTCGGCTTCGGCTGGAACCAGGAGATGTGGAGCCTGGGCCGCTTCCCGACCGCCGCCGATCTGGAGGGGCTGGCCGGCGGACGGCCGATCTGGCTGACGCGGGTCGACGGCCATGCCGGCTGGGCCAATGCGGCGGCGCTGAGCGCGGCGGGCATCACCGCGACGACGCATGCGCCCGCGGGCGGGCGCATCCTCATGGCGGCGGGCAAGCCGGCCGGCGTGCTGGTCGACCGGGCCATGGGCCTGATGGCGCCCCATGTGCCCGCGCCGCTCCCCAAGGACTATGACGTGGCGCTGGAAAAGGCGCAGGAAGCGCTGCTCGCGCGCGGCGTCACCGCCATCGCCGACATGGGCACGACCATCGAGGACTGGCAGGCCTATCGCCGCGCGGGCGATCGCGGCGCGCTGCGCGTGCGCATCATGGCCTATGCGCGCGGGGTGGAAGCGGCGGCGCTCATCGCCGGATCGGCGCCCACGCCCTGGCTCTATGACGACCGGCTGCGGCTGGGCGGCGTCAAGCTGTTCCTCGATGGCGCGCTCGGCTCGCGCGGGGCCTGGCTCAAGGCCCCCTATGCGGACGCGCCGAAGGAAACCGGCCTGCCGCTGCTGACGCCCATCCAGCTCCGCAACCAGATGAGCCGCGCGGCGATGGACGGCTTCCAGCTCGCCGTCCATGCCATCGGCGACCGGGCCAATGCCGAGCTGCTCGACGCGATCGGCGAGCTGAGCGAGACCTATGGCGGCGACCGGCGCTGGCGCGTGGAACATGCCCAGATCGTCGACCCGGCGGACATCGCGCGCTTCGGCACGCATGGCATCATCGCCTCGATGCAGCCGCAGCATGCCACGTCCGACTGGCAGATGGCGATCGCGCGCCTCGGCCCGGATCGTCTCGCCGGTGCCTATGCCTGGCGCTCCATGCTTGACGCGGGCGCGACTCTGGCCTTCGGTTCGGACGTGCCCGTCGAACCCGCAGACCCGTTCATCGGCCTCAAGTCCGCGCTGACGCGGATGGACGGGCAGAACCAGCCGCCCGGCGGCTGGATGCCCGAGCAGCGGCTCACGCTCGCGCAGGCGCTGCGCGCCTATACATGGGGCGCCGCCTATGCCGGCTTCGCCGAGCGGCAGTTCGGCAACCTCGCGCCCGGCCAGCGCGCCGATTTCCTCATCCTCGACAGCGAGAGCGACATCGAGTTCATCCGCCCGGCCGACCTGCCCGGCGTGCGGATTCGCGAAGTCTGGATCGGCGGGCGGCGCGTGCAGGTGCAGGGCGACGCCGGAGGCGGCGGGGGATGAGCGCGGTCCGCCTCGCCACCAAATATGTCGAGAAGCCGTGGGGCCGCACCAGCCTGCCCGACGCCTTCCCGGAAGGCGGGGGCCGGCGCATCGGCGAGGTGTGGTTCGACGGGCCGGAGGGCCGGCATCCGCCGCTGCTCGTCAAATATATCTTCACCAGCGAGAAGCTGTCCGTCCAGGTGCATCCGGACGACGCGCAGGGCCGGGCCCGTGGCTTGCCCGGCGGCAAGAGCGAATGCTGGCTCATCCTCGATGCCGAGCCGGGCGCGACGCTGGGCATGGGCACGCTGGAACCGCTCGACGCGGACACGCTGCGCGCCGCGTCGCTCGACGGGCGGATCGAGCGGCTCATGGACTGGAAGCCGGTCAGGGCCGGGGATTTCTTCTACATCCCCGCCGGGACCGTCCACGCCATCGGCGCGGGCGTCACGCTGGTCGAGGTGCAGCAGAATGTCGACGTGACCTATCGGCTCTACGATTATGGCCGGCCACGCGAACTGCATCTGGACGACGGCGTGGCGGTGAGCCGGGCGGAACCTTATCGCCGCGCGGCGGTCAATGTCGCGCATCGCGGCGAGGCCATGCTGCTCGGCCCCGGCGAGGCGCCGTTCGTGCTCGCGCTGGAGACGCTGCCGGCCGGTGCGACGACGATCGGCGGAACCGGCATGCACTGGTTCGTGCCGCTGGCCGGCGAGGGCCTGATCGACGGGGCGCGCTGGGAAGCCGGGCAATGCTGGCTGGTCGAGCATGGCGCCGCGCTCGATTGCGCGCGGGAGACGCGGCTGCTTCTGGCGACCTGCTGAACGCGAAGCCATTTCGGACATAGTCAATGAATTGCGCCGGACCGCCAAAATCGGCTGGCGGTTTTCCACTGCCAATCCTATCAGGTCCGTGACGATCCCGAGACAGGAGCAGGACGACCGGATATGGCAAAAGACAACAAGATCACGCTCTACGACCTTGCGCTGGCGCATGGCGCGACGATCAGCCCGTTTGTCTGGGCGACCAAATATGCGATTGCCCACAAGGGGTTCGAGCTGGACATCGTGCCCGGCGGCTTCACCGGCATCCCCGAGCGGACCGGCGGCCAGACCGAGCGGCTGCCCGCGATCGTGGACGACGGCAAGTGGGTGCTCGATAGCTGGCTGATCGCCGAATATCTGGACGAGACCTATCCCGACCGGCCGACGCTCATCCCCCACCCCAGCGTCAAGGCGCTGACACAGGGCATGGAAGCTTGGCTGTGGAGCACCGCGATCAGCCCGTGGATGACCTGCTTCATCAAGCAGTATCGCGACCGCTCGCTGCCGCAGGACCATGAATATGTGACCGAGTCGCGCGAGCGCATGTTCGGCCGCAGGATCGAGGACATCATCGTCGGGCGCGAGGAGCGGCTGCCCAAGGTGCCGCCGACGCTGCAACTGATGCGCAACGTGCTGGCCGAGAACAAGTGGTTCGGCGGCGAGACGCCCAACTATGCCGATTATCGCCTGCTCGCGGTGTTCCTGTTCACGGCGGCCGTGGCGGACACGCCGGTGCTAACCGACGACGATCCGCTGCGCGACTGGATCGAGCGCGGTTTCGATCTCCATGGCGGCCTTGGCCGGCATCCCGGCCTGTCGCCGATCTTCGGCCTGCAATTGCGCGAGGGCGATCCCGAGCCGTTCGTGAAGGGCGGCGCCAAGGGCGGCCTGGCGAGTCGCAACACCGGCCCGCAATCGACCGCCGAGGAGACCGCGCGCATGAAGGGCGAGCCGGCGAAGGCGGACTGAACGGCGCGGGCGGTCCCTGCGAGGCAGCGGGTCTCCGGCCCGCGCGTCCGGCGGGCGTCGCGCGATTGTCACGGCTCGCCGCCGCGATGCGACAATTTGATACAAATTCGCCGTTCCGCGACAAACTCCCGCGACAAGGCGCTTCTATACCGGTCCTCGGCGCTGCTCCCACGGCGCCGAAAGATCCGGGCGCTTCTCCCCCATGTCGCCCGGTGAACGATGGTCCCACTCCGGCCCCTTCCTCCCCACAGGAAGGGGCCAAGTGCTTTTCCGGCCCCTTTGCGCGACTCCGCGCACAGGCGGTCCTGCCCGGATCATGGTCGTGCCCGGCGGCATCCCGCATGCTCGCGCCAGTGCTTTCGCCGCGGTTCGTGGACCGGCGGCGGCAAGGACCGGTGCGTCGGGCCTCATCGCCGCGCGGCCGCTTGCCCGCCTGTACGGTCGGGATCGCCGGACGCGCGACAAAGCGATACAATTTCGACGCGCGGCGACAAATTCCCGCGACAAGTGGGCGCTATACAGTCCTCATCAGCACTTCTCCCACGGTGTTGAAGGATCCGGACGCCACTCTCCCCCTCGGGTGTCCGGAGCATGATGACGGTCCCACTCCGGCCCCTTCCTCTCCCACGGGAAGGGGCCAAGTGATTCCGGGGCGCTCCCCGTCTCCGCCCTTTCGGCATCGCCGGCAGACAGGACGTTCCTCCGGCAAGGACGGCAGGCGTTCAGGGCAGCGGGGCGGGGTTGGCCCGGGCGGGAAGGCCGGGGGTCACGCCATATTCCCTTGGCACGAAGCAACCCGGCTCCGACCGTGGAGTCGATCCGCATGAAACGGCATCAGTGCTCCTGCGCAGGCAGGAGCCCAGGGCGCAAGGGCACTTCGGCTGGGCCCTGGGCTCCTGCCTGCGCAGGAGCACAAGCCGGTCTATCTGAAACGGACATGCACTGGTGGGTGTCCAAACAGATCCACCCTCGCTGAACCTGTCGAAGCATGTCCTGAGCGACTGCCGCATACAGGCAGTCGAAGGGAGTTGCTCTTTCTCTTCGCACCGCCCTGCAGAGAAGGACGGCCCTTCGACACGCTCAGGGCGAGCGGCCCGGAAATGGCCGCGCTTCAGCCTGATCCGGACAGGCTCCAGCGGAAACGATCGGGGTTCCTGCGTCGGCGGCGTCCATCGCCAGTCCCGATGCCCGTGCGCCATGGGCACCTGCCGCCGCAGGCGCATGGGAACGTGCTTTCCGGACATCGCTCTCACGCGGCGTCGACGCAGGCCGATCGGCCAGGCAAGGGCGCCTCGCCGGCCCCATCCGCGACAAACTGATACAAAATTCGCGATGCACGGCATAGGCTTGCGACAAGCCGCGCCTATATAGGTCCTTGTCAGCGCTTCTCCCACGGTGCTGACCATGACGGGCATGCATCCCACCATGCCCATCACGACTCCCAAGTCCCCCACCGGCCCCTCCCTTCTCCCACGGGGAGGGGCCAAGTGGTTTTCAGTCCCGGATAGTCTCCGGCCGGACGCGTGCCGGACGGGTCTCGGCCCGATGGGCTCAGGCGGCCGTCCAGCCGCCGTCCACGCTGAGGTTCGCGCCGGTGATCTGGGCGGCATCGTCGGTGCAGAGGAACAGCGCGATGGCCGCGACCTGCTCGGGCTGGACGAACTGCTTGGTGGGCTGACCGGCCAGCAGCACGTCGTTCATCACCTGCTCGCGCGTCATGTTGCGCGCCTTCATCGTGTCGGGGATCTGGTTCTCGACCAGCGGGGTCCAGACATAGCCGGGCGAGATGCAGTTGGCGGTGACGCCGAAGGTCGCGAGTTCCAGCGCGACCGTCTTGGTGAAGCCGGCCAGCCCGTGCTTGGCGGTCACATAGGCGCTCTTGAACGGCGAGGCGACGAGGCTGTGGGCGGAGGCCGTCTGGATGATCCGGCCCCACTTCTTCTCCTTCATATAGGGCACGGCGAGGCGCGTCGTATGAAAGGCGGCGTTGAGATTGAGCGCGATGATGAGGTTCCACTTGTCGACCGGGAATTCCTCCACCGGCGCGACATGCTGGACGCCGGCATTGTTGATGAGGATGTCGACCCCGCCGAAGGCGGCGGCCGCCTCCTTCATCATCGCCTCGATCTCCTCGACCCTGGTGAGATCATGGCCGGAATAGAGCGCCTTCGCGCCGCTCGTCGCCTCCAGCCCCTGCCGCTCCTTCTCGATCGCGCCGGCATCGCCGAAGCCGTTGATGACGATGTTCGCGCCCTGCCCGGCCAGCGCCTTGGCATAGGCGAGGCCAATGCCGGAGGTGGACCCGGTGACGAGGGCGGTCTTGCCTTTCAAACTCATGCTTCTTTCTCCTTGATCTCCCCCGTTTGAACGAGATCGAATGTGGCGCTGCGCCCGTTCAGGATATTCTTGGCGAGCAGGCGGTCGCCCTTCGCGATCACATTCGCGACGGCCTCGCGGCCCTGCTCCCAATGGTCGAGCATGGTGCGCCGCGAGAATTCGAAATCGCGCGCGCCGCTTTCCCACGCGCGCGAGCGATAGATGAGATGGACGATATTGACCGCGCCCTCGCGCACCATCGCTGCGAGATGGCGCGCCTCGGGCAGCGCGCGCTGCTCGGGCGGGAGCGCCTCCAGCAGCTTCGCGATGGCGCCATGGATGCCGCGGACGCGGAGGTAGAGATCCGTGACCTGGCGCGTGCGGCTGGAATATTGGATATCCTTCTGCCGGGACCAGACCGCCGTCATTTCCTTCGGCATCGGCCCCTCGGCCGGGAACAGATCGACCTGGAAGATCAGAAGATCCTCCTTCTGATGATCCAGCACATGGGCGAGCGGTGTGTTCGAGACCACGCCGCCGTCCCAGTAATGACGTCCGTCGATCTCCACGGGCGGAAGCCCCGGCGGAAGCGCGCCGGACGCCATGACGTGGCGCGCGTCGATCTCGCCCCGCCAGCGCGGATCCTGATTGTCGAAATAGACGAAATTGCCGCTCTCCACGTCGACCGCGCCGATCGAGAAGCGCATCGGCCCGTGATTGAGCAGGTCCCAGTCGACCAGCCGATCGAGCGTCTCGCGCAGCGGATCGGTGTCATAATAGCTCAGCGCCTCGGCCGAGCCGGGCGCGGCCGCCCAGAACGGCAGCATGTGCGGCCGGAAGAAACCCGGAATGCCCCACAGCGCCACCGCGCCCGCCGCCGCGAGATGCGCCGCCTCGCGGATGTCGTGCAGGTCCGGCAGATAGACGTTGGGCAGGCCGCCGCTCACCAGTTCCCAGAATTCGGTGAGGCGCCCAAGCCGCCGCTCGGGCGGGTTGCCGGCGATGATCGCCGCATTGACCGCGCCGATCGAGATGCCGGCGACCCAGTCGATCTCGATCCCGAACCCCGACAGCGCCTCCACCACGCCCGCCTGATAGGAGCCGAGCGCGCCGCCCCCCTGAAGCACCAGCGCCACCTGATCCGGCAGCGGCATCGGCGCGGGGTGGCGCCGCGAAGCCTGCTTGGGCATATCCATGGTGCGCCGCAATAATGCATTTGCGCGCGCGTGGCCACCAACCTTTGGTGCGATTGACCGCAAAGGGCGCGCGCCCTCGGCTCTTCCCTTGGAGACGCCCTTGTGCTTAGGGTCATGTCTGGCTGGGAGCGGAAGGGAACCGTCCGAGATGCGGCTCGACAATGAGGAAGAAAGCACCAACTACGAGATCCAGCAGGGCGGCGGCGGTCTGGGCGGCATGGGCAGCGGCTTCGGCGGCGGCTCGGGCCTGCTCGGCATGCTCCTGCCCCTGATCGGCAGCAAGTTCGGCTGCACCGGCATCGTCATCGCGCTCGCCATCCTCGCCTTCCTGAATTTCGGCGGCGGCATGATGAGCAGCCTGTCGCCGACCGGCGCCCCCACCGAGCAGGGCGCGCCCGCGGGCGCGAGCGGCCAGCAGGGCCAGCTCACCGACATGCAGCGCTTCTCGCTCAAGGTGCTCCATTCGACCGAGACCGTGTGGGGCGACATCTTCCGCCAGGCGGGCGCGCAATATGAGCCGACCGTCCTCTCTTTCTATTCGCAGTCCGGCCGCTCGGGCTGCGGCGCCGCGCAGTCGGCCATGGGGCCCTTCTATTGCCCGGTCGACAAGAAGATCTACCTCGATACCGACTTCTTCAACGAACTGCAGCAGCGGTTCGGCGCGCCGGGCGACTTCGCCCAGGCCTATGTGATCGCGCATGAAGTGGGCCACCATGTGCAGGATCTGGAAGGCACGCTCGGCCAGGCCAATCAGGCGCAGCGGCGCATGAGCGAGGCGCAGGCCAATGCCCTGCAGGTGAAGATCGAGCTGCAGGCGGATTGCTATGCCGGCGTCTGGGGCAAGCGCACCGGCCTCATGGAGCCGGGCGACCTGCAGGAAGGCCTGCGCGCCGCACAGGCGATCGGCGACGACACGCTCCAGCGCGAGGCCGGCCAGCGCCCGATGCCCGACAGCTTCACCCACGGCACGAGCGAACAGCGCATGAGCTGGCTCAAGCGCGGGCTCGACAGCGGCGATCCGGCCGTCTGCGACACGTTCAGCGCCGGGCGCTGAGCGCGCCCGCGCCGAAGGGGCTGCCGCCGGACATCGGTCCGTGGCGGACCGGCTCACCCGGAGGCCCGTTCTCCCGGCGCGGCGCGGGACGCGCCTCCATCTGCAGGACAGCGCAGGGCCCATGCGCAAGGCCGGAAGACCGATCGGTCGGGGCGAATCGAGTCGGCCGCCGATCCGCGGACGCGCACCCGTCATCGACGTTACGGAAAGCGGCCCCGATTTCGGCCCGACGCCCACATCGCATGATTTTCATGAATCGCTGCGGGCCCTTCTTCGCGCAAGCGAGAGAATGCGGTCCCCAGGCGGGCAACATCCGAACCTGATATGTCGTTCAATTTTTTATCATTGTTTTTCAATATGATAATTTCACATGATCCGTTTTGCAGTTGCGCATTTGATTTTCGCACTTGCAGCAAACCGAGCATGTGTTAAATAGAAACTGCCTTTCAGGCATCCTCTCCTAAGACTCATAGGCCGGCCTCCATGTGAGGTCGGCCTTTTTTTTTGGCCGGAATTGCTTTAGCAGGGCGCGTCCCGCACGCTTCAGAACCGAATATGGGAGAGGTGCCGCCGGTCGGACCGGCATGCGTCGCGCGACTGCGGAGGATCGAGCGCCTGATGGCTGCTCTCCTCCGTATCCTGCCGTCTTCCCTGTCCCGCCATCATTGCCGCCTTTCCGCCGGGAAGGGCGCGCCGTGCGTCCGGCAGACCCGGGATTGATGGCGCCATCCCTGTGCTACGGGGTGCATCCAACGCGCACAGGGCGCGACGCAATGGCCGCGCCTGCGCAGGCGCCCCCGCCCTGACCCGGCGGACGCCCGGCGCGGCTCAGCGGGGAAAGCGGCCCACGCGCGGAAGCGGACGCAGATAGGCCGGCATCGAATCGGTCGACCCGCTGCCCTGCACCGGGCGGCGCGCGGCCTGCGGATCGATCCGCCGGTCGAAGGTCATGCCGATCCGGTCGCCGCGCACCCAGGTCACGGTGCCGGGCACCGGGCCGATGCCGCGCAGATCCACCACGAGCCGGTCGCCATCGCTGAAGCCGCCCTCGCAATCCGCCATCAGCCCTGTCTCGGACAGGTTGCGAACGCGCGCCTTGCCGCGGGCGCGGCCGCTTTCGTCGGCCAGGGCGGTGAGCAGGAAGAGACTGTCCCGCTGCGCCCTGCGCCTGGGCGCGCCTTCCGCCTCGCCCTTGTCCATGTCCGGTTGCTGATCGCTCTTGCCGTCGCCCATGGGCCAGCGCATGCCAGACAAGTCTGGCGAAAGGGTTAACAGCGCCCTTCAATCGTCGCGCGAGACCTTCTCCTGGCGCTCATGGCGCTCCTGCGCCTCGACGGTCATGGTGGCGATCGGGCGGGCTTCGAGGCGGCCGAGCGAGATGGGCTCTCCGGTCACTTCGCAATATCCATATTCGCCTTCGTCGATCCGGCGCAGCGCCGCGTCGATCTTGGAGATGAGCTTGCGCTGGCGATCGCGCGTGCGCAGTTCGATCGACCAGTCGGTCTCGCTCGACGCGCGGTCGTTCAGATCCGGCTCGCGCAACGGCTCGCTCTGCAGGACGGCCAGCGTGCCTTCGGCCTCGGTCAGGATCTGCTTCTTCCACTCGAGGAGCCGGCGGCGGAAATATTCGAGCTGGTTCGGCCCCATGAACTCCTCGTCCGGCGAGGGTCGGTAGCCTTCGGGCAATTCGACGCGCGTCCCATTCGATCCGGCACCGTTTTGTTCAGGCGCACCTACCAACGAGGCCATCAATATCTCCGCCATCCCTCGACCAGGCCTCGCCCGGGCTACTCTTGGGCCGCGCCTATAATGCGGTGCCCAGAGTGAAACAAGCTCTGTTTCCAGCCGCTTGAACCGACGCTGAACAGTGGGGGGCCGGGAGGCCGTGCGCGGGCGGTCCCATCCGGCCCATAATTAACCATCTTCGACCGCATAATTATCACGATCCGGCCGGAACAAATGGTTAAAGCCCCTGATCGGGACACCGCTTTGGGTTAATGAGGTTGCGGTTAACGGTTTATTTTGCGCTGTAGCGCATATTCGATCAGGGCTGGGGGGACATCAGCCGCGATCATCGTCAGGAAGAGTGGCTGAGCATGTCTGTACGAATGGCCCTGGCAAAACTGGCCGCCTGTGCATGCGGGGGCGCGATCATCGGGGGCGGGGCGCTCCAGGTCGCGGACATGGCACGCCCGGCGCACGTCCAGTCCGTCAAGCGCAAGCCGATCGTGGCGACTCGCGCGCCGGCCCCGCGCCGTCCGGTCCAGCGGGTACGGCGCGTTTCGCCGCGCGCGGCGCCGGCGCCCGTGGTCGTGACGGTGCAGACGCCGCAGGCGCCCGTGCCGCTGGCGCGCGCGCCGCTGGTCGAGATGCCGAGCACCTCGGGCGGCACGAGCGGCGGCGTGGTCTACGGCACCTCGGGCGGCTGGGGCGGCGGCGGCGGTTTCTTCGGCGGCTTCTTCGGCGGCGGCAGCAGCGGCGGCAGCGTCGTCGTGTCCTCGACCACCAGCGGCGGCTCCACATCGACCAGCGGGGGCTCGACCTCCACCAGCGGAGGCTCGACCAGCACCTCGACGGGCGGCGTCAGCACATCCACCGGCGGCGTCAGCTCGACCTCGAGCAGCACGTCCGGTGGCGTGAGCACCTCCACAGGCGGCGTCTCGACCTCGACAGGCGGGGTGAGCACCTCGACGGGCGGCGTCAGCACGAGTTCCTCATCCTCGTCGAGCTCATCCTCGTCGTCCTCGTCATCCTCATCGAGCAGTTCCTCGGGCGGCGGATCGTCCTCGTCGGGGTCGTCCGGCGGCTCCTCGTCCTCCGGCGGGTCCTCGGGCGGCAGTTCATCGTCCTCAGGATCATCCGGCGGATCGAGTTCGTCGAGCACGGGCGGCAGCAGTTCCTCGTCCGGCAGTTCGTCCAGCTCCTCCAGCAGTTCCTCGTCGAGCAGCGGCGGGAGCAGCACCTCCAGCGGCGGCACCGATGTGCCGGCCCCGCCCATGATGCTGCTGTTCGGCGGCGCGGCGGCGGCCCTGCTGGGCGGTCGGCAGCTCGCGCGGCGGCGCAGGCCCGCCAGGGACGAGACCGGGCGGGACGAAGCGGCCTGAGCCGATCCGGCCTGACGCGGCAGCGCATTCCAATCGTCCGGCGGCCGCCGCGCCGCTTGATCCGGCGCGGGCGGCACGGCATAGGCTGCGCGCCATGCATGACATTCGCCTGATCCGGGACAATCCCGCCGCTTTCGACGCCGCCCTCGCCCGGCGCGGGCTCGATCCTGTCGCCGCCGCCATCGGCGCACAGGACGCCCGCTGGCGCGCGGTCTCGACCGCGCTGCAGGAAGGGCTGGCCCGCCGCAACGAGGCGAGCAAGGCGATCGGTCAGGCCATGGCGAAAGGCGACGGCGCGGCCGCCGAGGCGCTGAAGGCGGAGGTCGCGGCGCTCAAGGCGCGCCTGCCCGAACTGGAGGCGGAAGAGCGCGCGCTGGCGCAGCAGGTGCATGACCAGCTCGCCGCGATCCCCAACCTGCCCGCCGCCGATGTGCCCGAGGGTGCCGACGAAGCCGGCAATGTCGAGCAGCACCGCTGGGGCACGCCGCGCGAGTTCGACTTCCCTCCGCGCGACCATGCCGATTTCGGCCCCGCGCTCGGACTCGATTTCGAGGCCGCCGCCGCCATGTCCGGCGCGCGCTTCGCCGCGCTGCGCGGCGGCATCGCCCGGCTGCACCGGGCCATCGCGCAGTTCATGCTGGACACCCAGACCATGGCCAATGGCTATGAGGAAGTGAACCCGCCGCTGCTGGTGCGCGACGAGGCGGTGTTCGGCACCGGGCAGCTCCCCAAATTCGCGGAGGACCTGTTCCACACGACCGACGGGCGCTGGCTCATTCCCACAGCCGAGGTCAGCCTCACCAATCTGGTGCGCGAGCAGATCCTGCCCGAGAGCGCCCTGCCCCTGCGCTTCACCGCCCTCACGCCCTGCTTCCGCTCCGAAGCCGGCGCGGCCGGGCGCGACACGCGCGGCTATATCCGCCAGCACCAGTTCGAGAAGGTCGAGCTGGTCGCGATCGCCACGCCCGAGCAGGCGGCGGACGAGCATGCCCATATGGTCGCTTCCGCCCAGGGCGTCCTGGAGGCGCTGGAACTGCCCTATCGCCGCGTGCTGCTCTGCACCGGCGACATGGGCTTCACCGCGGCGCGGACCTTCGACCTCGAAGTCTGGCTGCCGAGCCAGGGCGTCTATCGCGAGATCAGCTCCATCTCCACTTGCGGCGACTTCCAGGCGCGGCGGATGAATGCGCGCTATCGCCCCGAGGGCGAGAAGGGCACCCGCTTCGTGCACACGCTCAACGGCTCGGGCCTGGCGGTCGGCCGCACGCTGGTGGCGATCCTGGAAAATGGCCAGCAGGCGGACGGCAGCGTGGTCATCCCGGCCGCCCTCCACCCCTATATGGGCGGCCGCACCGTGCTGGAGCCTCGCTGATGCGCATCCTGCTGACCAATGACGACGGCATCCATGCGCCCGGCCTCATGGTGCTGGAGACGATCGCGCGCGCGCTGTCCGACGACATCTGGATCGTCGCGCCGGCCGAGGAGCAGTCCGGCGCGGGACACAGCCTGACGCTCTCGCGCCCGCTGCGCGTGCGGGAGCATGGCGAGCGGCGCTTCAGCGTCTCGGGCACGCCGACCGACGCGGTGATGATGGCGATCGGCCATCTCATGAAGGGCGCCCGGCCCGATCTTGTGCTCTCGGGCGTCAATCGCGGCGCCAATCTGGGCGAGGACGTGACCTATTCGGGCACCGTCTCGGCCGCGATGGAAGGCGCCATATCGGGCGTGCGCTCGATCGCCCTGAGCCAGGTCTATGCGAAGGAGGGGCTGGGCGATTCGGTGCCTTTCGACGCGGCCGCGATCTGGGGCGAACGGGTGCTCCGCGCCCTGCTCGCCCAGCCCGAGCCGGGCAAGACGCTCGTCAACGTCAATTTCCCCGCCCTCCCGGCCGACCGGATCAGGGGCATGCGCGTGGCCCGGCAGGGCTTCCACGCGGTCGACCGCACCCGTATCATCGAGGGCATGGATCCGCGCGGCTACCCTTATTACTGGTTCGGCCTCGACCATAGCGACAGCACGCCGCACGCGAGCGATCTGGCGGCAGTGGCCGAAGGCTATATCTCGATCACGCCGCTCCATTTCGACCTGACCCACGAGGCCTCGCTGCGCACTCTCGAAGCCGCGTTGCAGGACGAGGTCGGCTAGGTGTATAGTCCCAGCATGTGATGGTTGGGTTTGATGATAAAGACGCCGGGCTTTGATCGCCAGAGTTCCTCGACGGCTTCGTATGGTGTTCTGAACTTGAGCGCCTTGAGCTGCTTGGC
>Ga0164243_10000659_pt1 | contig 61690 bp, 59 predicted proteins | sample OricompcompostOP_FD_108781 | JGI IMG/M metagenome (GOLD analysis project Ga0164243, IMG submission 108781) | Organic Plus compost microbial communities from Emeryville, California, USA - Original compost - Organic plus compost (OP) | ecosystem: Engineered > Solid waste > Mixed feedstock >... | reverse complement strand
GAAAGGACAGCGTCGCCTCGAAGACGATCGACGACGGGATCATCATCGTCGTGTAAACGACGATCGGCACTGTCAGATTCGGCAGCACGTCACGAAGGATGATCGAGAACGGGCCCGATCCCAGCGACCGGGCGGCCTCGACGAACTCCCGCTGCCTCAGCGACAGCACCTGACCACGGACGATCCGACCGATGTGCGTCCAACTGAAGAAGATGATCACACAGATGCTCAGCGGCAGGCTCGGCCCGCGCACCGAGACCAGGGCCAGAGCACAGAGCAGGAACGGCACACTCATCACCAGATCGATCAGCCTGCTGAGGAGCAGGTCCGCCCAGCCGCCGAAGTAGCCGGCGATCGTGCCGATGATCACCCCGATGGTCGCCGCCGCAAGCGAGGCGACCACCCCGACCAGCAGGGAGACCCGTGCGCCGTACGCCAGCCGGACCAGGACGTCACGGCCCAGTGAATCCGTGCCGAGCAGGAAGTCTCCGCCCGGGCCTTTCGGGATCCCTGCCTCGGTCAGTCCGGTGTCCCGGAACTGTTGGGCCATGCCGTGACCGGTGACCGATGCGATCAACGGCGCGGTGATGGCGAAGACGATCAGAGCGATGATGAAACCGAATGCGGCCAGCGCGGCCTTGTCCCGCAGCAGCCGCCGCGCGGTGAGTTCCGCGGATCCCTGCTGCGCAACCGGCGCAGGTAACCGACCGGCCGCAGTCCCGGTCGCCGTCGCCCCGGCCATCAGGCCACCTCCCGTTCATGATCAACCGAGACCGAATCGACCAGGACGCGGCGGCGATCCGAGATCGGATGTGGTCGGGACATCGAGGCGTTCAGCAGGGTCCGGGTGAATTCGTGCTGCGGCGCCCGGTAGAGGGTTTCGGCGTCGGCGAGTTCGATGATCTTTCCCCCGTCCATCACGGCGATCCGATCGCAGATGTGCCGGACGACGGACAGGTCGTGGGAGATGAACAGGTAGGTCAGCCCGAACTCCCGTTGCAAGGACTTCAGCAGATTCAGGATCTGCGCCTGGATCGAGACGTCCAGCGCCGACACCGGCTCGTCGCAGATGATCAATTCGGGACGAAGGGCCAGTGCTCTGGCAATGCCGATCCGCTGGCGCTGGCCGCCGGAGAATTCCGACGGAAAGCGGTTGTGGTGCTCCGGATTCAGTCCGACCAGCTCCATCAACTCCATCACCCGGGCCTTGCGCTGCCGCCCGGTCAGTTTCTCGTGGATCCGGTACGGGTCCCCGATGATCGAACCGACTCTGCGACGCGGGTTGAGGGATCCGAACGGGTCCTGGAAGACCAGCTGGACCTCTCGGCGCATTCGTCGCCAACCGGCGCGGTTGATCACTCCCAGGTCCGCTCCGGCCAGGGTCACCACGCCCGCGTTCGCCGGCACCAGGCCGGCTATCACTCGAGCCAGCGTGGTCTTGCCGCACCCGCTCTCCCCGACGAGGCCGAGCGTTTCGCCACGCCGCACCTCCAGATCGACCCCCTTCAGAACCTCGACCTGCTTGCGACGACCCAGCGGGCCGGTTCGATAGCTGAGGCGTACGCCGGCGACCGTCGCAGCGGCACCACCCTTCGACGCGACGTTGCCGGAGATCTGCCGGGGAGCGACATTGGTCGGCCGGTGGTTCTCGCCCGTCGGGGTGGTCTGCTCGTGCCAGCAGGCCGACTCGCCGCCGTCGTCGAAGACCCGGATCGGCGGCCGCCGCTGTCGGCAGACGTCGACCGCTGCCGCACAGCGAGCGACGAACGGGCACAGTGCTGCCGGCTGCAGCAGACTCGGCGGGCGACCCGGGATCGGGACGAGATCCTCACCCGGGGTGTAGTTGGCCGGTGAGGAAAGCAGCAGGCCGGCGGTGTACGGGTGCGCCGGTCTGCCGAAGATCTCCTCGCGGGAACCGATCTCCATGCGGTTGCCGGCGTACATCACCATCACGTCGTCTGCGATCGTGGAGAGCAGCCCGAGGTCGTGGGTGACCATCACGATCGTCGAGTCGAACTCCTGCCGGATCTCCTGCAGTAGTTCGACGATCTGCGCCTGAACGGTGACGTCCAGCGCCGTCGTCGGCTCGTCGGCGATGATCAACGGCGGATTCAGGGCGAGCGCCATCGCGATCATGACGCGTTGCCTCATGCCACCGGAGAACTGGTGCGGGTAGCTGGAGAACCGCTGGGCGGCCCCGGAGATACCGACCTTGGTCAACAACTCGACCGCACGAGCCTTGGCTGCCTGCCCGCTGACCCGTTCGTGGGCGTTGATCAACTCGGTGATCTGCGACCCGATCGTGTAGTACGGGTGCAGGGAACTGAGCGGGTCCTGGAAGATCATCCCGATCCGTTGCCCGCGTATCGACTGCAGCTCATCGCGGGGCAGCTGCAGCAGGTCGATACCGTCCAACCGCGCGCTGCCGCTGATGTCCGCGAACGGCAGCAGTCCGGTGATCGCCTGGGTGAGGACGCTCTTGCCCGAACCGGACTCGCCGACGATGCCGAACAGGCTGCCTCTCTCGACGCTGAACGAGACGTCCTGGACAGCGTGCACGATCCCGTCCTCGGTCGGGATCCGAACGGTCAGGCCGTCGACCTCGAGCAGTGCACTCATGACGTCAACCAGAGGTTGGTCCAGTCGGCCTGCGAACCGATCGGATAGATCTGGTAGTTCTGCACCCGTTTGGAGTAGTAGAGGACGGACTTCCGGGCGTAGGTCGGGATGATCGGCGGGTCGGCCATCACCTTCTCGTCGACCTGCTCCCACAGCTTCCCGCTCTCCGTGGCATCGGTGGTCGCCAGCGCCCTGTCGGCCAGTTTGTCGGCCGCCGGATTGTCGTAGTTGGCCAGGTTGTAGGTCTGGGGTGTGCCCCGGTAGGTGTACAGGGTTCCGAAGACGGCGCGGGCCGCGCCGCCGACCCAGTCCGCCTGCCACCCGAGCATGCCGAGGTCCCAATCGCCGGCAGCAGCTCGCTTCTTGTCGGTGATGATGTTGATCAGATCGACGGGATTCTCGGGGATCAGCTTCAGCGTGACGCCTGCCTTGGCGAAGGACGCCTGCAGGATCTGCACCAGCGACGGGTTCGGCTCGGCGGTGCTGTACGGCAGCTTCAGCGTCAATCCGTTCGGGTAGCCTGCTTCGGCCAACAGTTGCTTCGCTTTGGCGGGATCGCCGGCATCGCCGGGTGAGGGGTACGGCGAGAAGTCGTGATAGCCGTTGATGCCCGGGCCGAGGATCCCGTGTTGCGGGGTCGCGGCGACGGGCCCGCCGAGCTGCTGCACCAGGGACTTCTTGTCGACGGCGTACTCCAGCGCCCGGCGAACCTTCACCTTCTTCAGTGCGCCGCCGTTGTTGCCGGACAGCTGGTTGAACCAGAGGAACGACGTCGCGCCGGTGTCGAAGGTGACCAGATGATCATCTTTGGCGGCGCTGAGCTGCTGCAACGTTGCCGCCGGCATGGTGATGTCGTAGGTCAGATCGGCATCTCCGGACTGCAGCTGTTGCATGGCCGCCTGTGGGGTGACGCCCTGGGTGATGTGGATCTTGTCGACGTAGGCCTTGCGAAGCGGGTCGGTACTCGCCTTCCAGACCTTGTTGCGGACCAGTGTCAGTTGCTGGTTGGGCGAGTAGGAGCCGACCGTGTAGGGCCCGCTGGCGACGAAGTTCCGCTTGTAGTCCACGGAATCGGGCAGATAGGACAGCGCCTCGATCGGCTGAGGAGCCGTCGCCGGGAGCGTCATCATGTAGTTGAAGTCTCCGGCCGGCTTGACCAGGTGCACCACGACGGTCTTCGGGTCGGAGGTGTCGATACCGGGGATGGTGTTGCTGTCGAGGAAGTGCTTCATCGCCGACGGCGTCGGATCGACCTTGGCGAAGCCGGCGCAGAAGCCGGCCATGCCCTTGATCAGGTTCAGTACGTAACCCAGCCGTGGTGACGCCATGTACGGGTTGCACATCAACCCGACGCCCCGGGCGAAGTCGGCCGAGGTGATCTGTCGGGGGCCACCGGGCGCGTCCCACGCCGCGCCGTTCCGAATGGTGTAGGTGTACGTCCGACCGTCGTCGGTCGGAGTCGGCACCTGAGTTGCAAGATCAGGTTGAAGCTTGTTCCTGCTGGCAAGATCCATCGAGGACCGGTAGCCGAGCAGTGACCTGGTGATCGCGTGCTGCACGTTGTTGCCGGCGATCGAGCCGCCTTGGGTCGGATCGATGTGATCGACATCGGCGGTGGCGAGGATCTGCAGGGTTCCGCCTCGGGTCGGCGTGCCCGAGTCGGTCGACGCTGACGCCGATCCGGTCTCGGAACACCCGGTCAAGGCAAGTGTGGCCGCCACGATCCCGACGGAGGCAGCCACCCAGAGCGGACGAGCAGAGGTCATGATGATCTTCCCTGGCTGGAGCGGGCGCGCGGCAGCGTCGACGCAGCGTTCGAGGACACGTATTGGCACGCAGTGGCGCGCTCATGAAGGTTTTGTTCGTTACACACGCAACGAAGCTGATGCCAGAGGTTATAGGTGTTTCAGCGGCGTCGCGGCGGCTGTGATGAGGGTTTAACACGCGTTAAAGCGGCTGAAACAACCCCGTCTCGATGGGCCTCACGCGTCGCCGAAGCGGGCCCGTCGCTTGGTGAGGAAGGCGTCCACGCCTTCGCGGAAGTCGGCGCTGCCGTACACGCGCCGGTACACGTCGTCCACGGCCAGGTCGCCGACGGCGCGGTCGATCCGTCGTTCGAGCTCTTTGAACGACCACAGGGATTCCGGGGAGCATGCGCGGATCGACGCCAGTGTGGACTGCAGGGTCGTCTCGAGGTCCTGCGACGGTACGACGTCGGTGACGAAACCGGCCTGCCGGGCAGTCTCGGCGTCGATCAGCGTTGCCGTGAAGAGCATCCGGGTGGCGAGCCGACGACCGAGGAGGGCGTACATCCGGTTCAGTGAGGTCGCCGACAGGGTGTTGCCCAGGGTCCGGGCGATCGGTGAGCCGAAGCGGGCATCGGGTGTGCAGTAGACGAGGTCGCTGAGGGCGGCGAGCACCAGCCCGCCGCCGACGCAAACGCCCTCGACGAGGGCGATCACCGGGATGCGCAGGTCCAGGAGCGCCGACTGGACCCGGGCCATCAGGTGCTCGTACTCGACGCCCCGCGGCCCGTCCGTCACCCGTTCGGAGAGTTCGTTGATGTCGGTGCCGCCGGCGAAATGCCCGTCGGCGCCCCGCAGCACCAGGGCGCGCAGCCCTCGCTGCGCCGCGGCACGGCGGAACGCATCGTCCAACGAGGCGTACATCTCGAAGGACAAGGCGTTCCGCCGTTGCGGGTTGGAGACGGTCAGCGTCCAGCTGTCACCCGCCTGATCAAGCAGGATCCGGCCGCTCATCGCACGGTTTCGTCGAGTTCCCAGCCCAGCTCGACGTACATCTTGCGACGCATCTCCTTGTCGTGTTCCTGTTCCTGGCGGGCGTACTTGGCGACCTCCTCGGCGTGTTCCTGGGGAACGACGATCACGCCGTCGCCGTCGCCGACGACGATGTCGCCGGGGTTGACCAGGACGTCGACCACGGTGATCGGGATGTTGTGGCTCTCGTACTCCAGCCGGCCCTGGGTCATCGACTGATTGACATATTGGGCGAACACCGGGAAACCCTGCCGCCGGATCTCATCGGTATCCCGGCATCCGCCGCTGGTGACGACGCCGTTGGCCTTCCTGGTCAGGAATTTGAGCGTGTTGTTTGAGCCCAGTTCACCGACGCCCAGGTCCGGGCTCTCGAAGACCAGGACGTCACCTGGAGTGATGTCGTCGGTGAACGGCTCGATGTGCATCGACCCGTACCAGTATTCCCTCGCCCAGGTGGTGTATTCCTCAGGGGACATGGTCTGCGGTTGCACCCAGGACGCGCGGCCGCGCACCGTCAGCGCCGGCCCGAACATGCTGCTGCCGGGAACGATCGGCTGCACCGACCGGGAAACCGTGCCCTTGCTGAACAGGCCGATCCAGTCCATCCCGTCGCGCACGTCGGCGACCCGCAGCCCGCGGTACAACTTCTCGATGTCAGCGAAGTCCATGATCGTCTCTCCCTTTCCTCAGAGATCGGCGTAGTACGCCAGCACGGCATCGGCGTCGACAGTCGAGTCCGGCTTCTTGCCGAGCGCCTCGTACTTGGCCAGCCGGGCGCGCATGTCGGCCAGCATGATCGCGATCGCGTGCGTGGCGACCTCGCGAGCGACCTCCTGTGGTACGACCACCACACCGTCGTCGTCGCAGCCGACGATGTCGCCGGGATTGACCTGGACGCCACCGCAGGCGATCGTGGTCTGCACCTCGACGGCCTGGATGCGGCCGGGAATGATCGGCCGCCCGCGGTAGCGGGAAACGACCGGTGTCCGTTGCAGCGCAAGTTCGGCGGTGTCGCGGGCGTATCCGTCGGTGATGATGCCCACCGCACCGTTGAGCACGGCACCCATCGCGTTCTCCGAACCCCAGAAGCCGACCTCGGGCCCGCCGCCCGAGTCCATCACGATTACGTGCCCGGGTTTGAGATCGTCGGGCAGTCGAGCCGGCGGATTCTCCTTGAACCAGATGCCGTGGGCATGGACGATGTCGTCGGTCGTGTCGAGCTTCCACATCGGCTTGTTCGACGGAACGCAGCGGATGGTCGCTGCTTCACCCCAGAACTTCATCCCCAGCCACAGCGGGCGGATCTCCTTGTCCATCAGGCCGATGTTGAAGTAGCCGATGCCGTCCATCGCGTCGACCACGTCGACGACGCGGAGCGGTTGATAGAGGCTGGCCAGGTTGTCCGGATCGGCCTTGGTGAAGGTCGGGGTGGGGGCGGTTGTGGTCACGGTCTCTCCTTCGATGATGCGGACTCTGTTCGGTTGCGGTTCAACGATGTGTTGGCCGATTGCTGGTCGACCGTCCGGTCCGGGCGGGCCGGCTCGAGCCGGTAGATCCGGGCCGCTGTCCCGCCGACGACCGCCGCGCGCTCGTCCTCGGTCGACAGGTGGTCGAACAGCAGTGATCGGAGGTCGTGCCAGGCCGAGGCGTACGAGGTGCGAAGCAGGACGACGGGCCAGTTGCTGCCCAGCAGCAACCGCTCGGCCCCGAACTGCTCAACGGCGTGGGCGACGTAGCGGTCGAGTTCGGCCGGATCCCAGGACGGCCACGCGGTGAGGGCGTCGATGCCGACGGACACCTTCAGCGCGACTGCGGGCGACCGGGCGAGTTCTGCCATCCGATCGGCCCACGGGTTCCATCCCCCGGTGTCCAGCGGCGGCCGACCGAGATGATCGACGATGATCTTCAGTTCCGGTACCAGCCGGGCGAGTTTGATCACCTGACTGATCTGTCGGTCGGTGATCGGCACCACATCCCAGGCGAGACCGCGGCGCGCGATCTTCTCGAACATCCGCAGCGTCGGTGTCTCGGTCAGCCAATCCAACGGATCCTTGGCGATCAGGCACCGGACACCGGACAGCTTGTCGATCCGGACCCGGTCGAGTTCGGTCAGTGCGGTGTCGGGTTCCTTGATCGGGATCCAGGCGACCGCGCCGGCAACGCTGGGGTGGCCGGCGAAGCCGGCGAGGCGATCGTTCTCCGCGGGTTCGTCGACGGATTGCATGAGCACGGTGCCGTCGACGCCCGCTCGGCACAGCTCGGGATCCAGGTCGTCGGGGAGGTAGTCACGCTCCAACGCCTGGTGGGCATCGGTGCGCCAGGGCTGCTCCTGGGCGGCAGTACGCCAGAAGTGCTGATGGGCGTCAATGGTGATCATGGCGTGCCGGGATTTCCTGTTCGCCGGCTTGGCCGGCCTCGGTAACGGTCGTGATGTGCAGCACTTCCTCGGTATGTTCGCCGAGCAGGGGCGGCGGTGATGGACGGCTGCTCACCGGAGTCCCGTGCAGTTTCAGTGGTGAACCGAGGGCGTAGGTGGTGCCCTCGACCGGGTGGTGGAAGCTGATCACCATCTCCCGGGCCCGGGTGTGTGGATCGCTGGTCAGCACCTGCTTGTAGTCGCGGATCGGCCCGGCAGGTACGCCGGCGGCGAGCAGATCCTCGACCCACTCGTCGGTCGTCCGGGTGCGGAATCGCGCCTCCAACTCCGCGGCCAGCGCCTCCCGGTTGGCGAGCCGGGCGTCGTTGTCGGTGAACCGCGGGTCGGCGAGCAGATCCGGTGCGTCGAGAACCTCGCAGAGGATCCGCCAGAACTTCTGGTTGTTGGCACCGATGGTCAGGTAACCGTCCTTGGTCGCCAGCGCCTGGTACGGCGCCGACATCCGGTTGGCCGAACCGATCGGCTTCGGGCTCTCCCCGGTCGACCAGAACTCGGTCGACTCCCAGACCGACATCGCCAGCGCGGCCTCGAAGAGCGACGTCTCGACGTACTGTCCCTCACCGGTCCGCCGACGGGCGATGACGGCGGCCAGAATCGCCACCGTCAGGAACATCCCGGCGCCCAGGTCGGCGATCGGAATCGCGGACTTGATCGGCGGTCGACCCGGCTCGCCCATCACGCTCATCACACCGGTCATCGCCTGGGCGATCAGGTCGTAGCCGGGATAGTTGGCGTACGGACCGGTCTGCCCGAACCCGGAGATGCTGGCATAGATGATCTGCGGATTGATCTGCCGGACCGCGTCGTAGTCGACACCGAGCCGAGTGGTCGTACCCGGGCGGAAGTTCTCGACCACGATGTCTGCCGACCGGACCAGGTCGAAGAATCGTTCACGGTCCGCGTCGGCCTTGAGGTCGAGGACGACACTGCGCTTGTTGCGATTGAGTGACAGGAACGCCCGGCTGTCCTCCCCGATCACCGAGTAGCCCCACGACCGACGGCTCTGATCTCCCGCCCCGGGGTTTTCGATCTTGATCACGTCCGCGCCGAGGTCGGCCAGCATCATCGTGCAGTACGGGCCCGACATCACCTGGGAGAGATCCAAGACACGCAGGCCCGCCAGGGCGCCGCCCTCGTCGGTCGGGTCGTTGGTCCGGTCTGGGTCGGTCTGGTCTTCCGCCATGTTCCTCATCACTCGGCTGTCGTCGAACGTCGTCGAAGTTGCGCAGGTCACTGGCCGCCCATGCTGGAGTTCGCCTCCTTGAAGAACGCCTCCACTGCTTGCTCGACAGTGGCGCGGCCGAACTGCACGTCCTGGTAATGCCGATCGAGTCCGGCACTGAAGTAGGCGAAGTAGCCGGCGGGCATGACCGGCGCCTTCACCTCGGCTTCGGTGATGTCCTTGTACTGGGAGAGGACCTGATCAAGGCCCTTGGCCGCCGGATTCTTGATCTGCACCTCGAGTTGTCGGCTGTTGGCCACGGCGCCGTTGTCGGAGGCGAAGATCTCCGCGCTCTTGTCGTCGTTGGTCCAGAAGTCGATGTACGCGGCCGCCGTCGCGGTGTTGTCGCAGTTGGTTGGGATCGAGTAGCCGCTGACGAACAGCGAGTTGCCCAGGCCGGCACTCCCGGACGGGAAGAGCAGGGTGGTCATCTTGTGGTCGGTGTTGGCTGCCTGGATACCCGGTAGTGCGTTGCCCGCGGTGTCCTCCGACAGCACCTTGTTCAGCGTCACGTAGAACTGCTCCAGCTGGGCGGGCTCGTCGGCGCTCTGCTGCGGCTTGAGCAGATAACCGGACTTGGCGAAGCCCTGCCACATGTTCCAGTAGTCGGCGAGAACCGACTTGTCGAAGGCGAGCTTGCCATCCGCGGTGAACACGTCGTGGCCGTTGGAGATCATGTACGCGAGCAGGCGGGCCTCGTTGCCGCCGGCATCGTCAGCCGCCGGGATGCCGTCGGGCAGCTTGTCCTTGGCATCCGACAGCCAGTCGGCGTAGTCGTCCCAGGTGTAGCCGGTCTTCGGCAGATCGATCCCCGCCTTCTCCGCCATCGTCTCGTTGACGGTGATCGCATTCCAGGCGCAGCCGAAGGGAATCATGTACAACGTGCCGTCCGGGCCGCGACCGTAGTCCAGGACGCTCTTGGGGATGGCGTCCACCTTGATCTGACCGGCGTCGATCAGCGGCTGCAGATTCTGCAACACGCCGCTGGTGGTGTAGTCGTTGAGCTGACGGGTCTGCATCGTGGTCACGTCCGGCATCGACTGGCTCGCCGCCATGGTGTTGAGCTTGTCGAAGTAGCTCTCGAAGTCGGTCGCCGATGCCTCGACGGTCGTGCCGGGGTGGGCCTTCTCGAACAAGGAGTCGATCTTGTTGTACTTGTCGACCCGGCTCGAGGAGCCCCAGTAGAAGAGTTCGATCTTGCCGGCGATCTTCCCGCCGGTCTTGGTGTCGCCGGGGCTTCCGCTGCCTGAGCAGCCAGCCAGCAGTCCGGCTGTGGCGATTCCGCCTGCAGCGAGCAGGCTCCGCCTCGAGATGGGCATGTCCGGTTCCTTTCGTGAGGTGGCTACTTGAGCCCCGAGGTGGCAATGCCCTCGAGAAGCAGCCGCTGGAAGGCGATGAAGACAGCCACCAATGGCGCCAGCGAAAGCGTCGCCATGGCGAAGAGAGCGCCGTAGGAGGACTCTCCGCCGGTGGAGTCGAGGAAGGAGTTCAGGCCGAGTGGAACGGTCCACAGGCTGTTCTTGCTGAGGTAGAGCAACGGACCGAGGAAGTCGTTCCAGGTCCAGATGAACGTGAAGAGAGCCATGGTGCCGATCGCCGGCAGGGACAACGGCACGATGATCCGCGTGAAGATCCCCCAGTGCCCGGCGCCGTCGATGCGGGCCGCGTAGTCCAGCTCGTGTGGCAGACTGCGGATGAACTGGACCATCAAGAAGATGAAGAACGCGTCGGTTGCCAGGAACTTCGGCACCACCAGCGGCAGGAACGTGTTGATCCAGTGCAGCTTGTTGAACATGATGTACTGCGGAACCAGCGTGACGTGGTACGGCAGCAGCAGGGTCGCCAACAACAGCCCGAAGGCGACCCGCTTGAGCGGGAATTCCAGGCGGGCGAAGGTGTAGGCCGCCAATGTGCAGGACAGTAGATTGCCGGCGACCGAGAGCGCCGCGATGATCACCGAGTTGAGGAAGTAGCGGCTGAAGTTGATCGTGCCGCCGCCATGCAGCCCGTTCACGTAGTTGGCGATCGTGTAGTTCTTCGACCAGATCCCCAGGTGGGTGAAGATCTCGTTGTTCGGACGGAATGATGCGGCGAGCATCCACAACAGCGGGTAGAGCATCAGGATCAACACGATGATCAGCAGGGAATGCCGGATCACGGCGATCGCCAGGCGGTTCTTCGCCGGCCGAATCACTCGCTGGATGGCCGGCGCTGCGACGCGTGTCGAGGTTGCGGTCGTCATCGGTCACTCTCCGTAGTGGACCCAGTAGCGGGAACTGAAGAACAGGCCACCGGTGATCGCCGCAAGCCCGAGGACGAGCAACCAGGCCATCGCGGCGGCGTACCCCATGTTCAGTTCGGCGAAGCCCTTCTCGTACAGGTAGAGCGTGTAGAACAGGGTGGTGTCCGCCGGCCCGCCGCCGGTGGTCACGTATGCACCGGTGAACGCCTGGAAGGCGTGCAGGGTGTCCATCACCACACTGAAGAAGATCAGCGGACTGATGCTGGGCAGCGTGACGTGCCAGAAGCGTCGGAGCCGGCTGGCACCGTCGACGGCCGCGGCCTCGAGCAGTTCCTTCGACACCTGTCTGAGACCGGCCAGGAAGATGATCATCGTCGAGCCGAAGGCCCAGGCATTGAGCGACACGATCGTGTACAGGGCGGTCTTGGGATCGCCGATGAAGCTGCCGTGATGGATGCCGATCTTGGACAACGCGTTGGGGATCAGGCCGGAGTCTCCCCAGATCATCCGCCACAGCGTGGCGATGGCGACGCTGGCGCCCAGCAGTGATGGCAGATAGAACAGCGCCCGGTAACCGGTGATGAATCTGATCGCGGCGTTCATCAACAGCGCGACCACCATCGAGACGATCAGCACCACGGGCACCGAGAGCAGCACATAGCGGATGGTGACCACGACCGACGTGCGGAACCGCGAGTCGGCGACAAGATCATGGAAGTTCTGCACGCCGATGAACCGTGGCGGGCTGAGCAGGTTGTACTTGGTGAAGGCCAGGTAGAGGGAGTAGACCATCGGGCCGAGCGTCAACCCGATCATGCCGAGCAGCCAGGGTGACAGGAAGATCAACGCGGTCCGGGCGTGGTCGCGGCGCAACGGACTCCGGCCTCTGCCGCGGGCCCCACGCCAGTCCCCGGTCGACGTGCCGGTCAGCTGCTCACCGAAGGATGCCAGACCCATCACGCGCCTGCCTTGTCCGCGACCGAGAGCGCGCGCCGTTCCACGGCAGGTGGCAGCACTTCGGCCAACAACGTCGCGACCGGCAGGTCGAGGCCGAGATCGGCCGCCGTCATCAGGACCTCGGCAAGGTCCTTCGCCCACGGCCGATCCGATTTCGGGACGCCGGCCGCGTTGTAGTCCTGGGCCGTGCGATCCCAGAAGGCCAGGTTGCGCCCGACCCAGGTGTCCCCTGTTGCCGTGGCGATCGCGCCGAGTGCCTGGTCCTCGTCGACCTGGTACGCGGTGGTCAGCCGCAATGCCTCGTGTACGCCGGCCAAAGCGCTGAACGCGATCAGCTGGTTGGCAAGTTTGGTCGCCGATCCCGCCCCGACCGGGCCGAGCCGGAACAGCTTCGAGGCCTCGTCCTCGAGCACCGGCAGCGCGGCGTCGATCGCGGTGTCATCGCCACCGAGGAAGGCGCTGAGGTCCCCGCGCCGTGCCCGGTCCGAGCCGCCGGACACCGGCACCTCCAGATAGTGTGCGCCGGTCTCCCGTTCGATCTCTGCGGCGAGTTCCCGGGCCCGCCTGGGCAGGGTCGTGCTGTGGACGATGATCAGGTGCTCCGGACCGAGGCGGTCGCTCAACCCGTCCTCGAGCACGGACTCGATGGCTTGATCATCGGGGACCGCGAAGCAGATCACCGTTGATTCGGCCAGAGCGGCGTGGTCGTCGGCCGCGGTCGCACCGGCGGCGACCACCGGCTCGACACGTTCGGGCTTGGTGTCCGACACCCGGAGCGGCCAGCCTCGCTCCACGAGATTGAGGGCCATCGGTTGCCCGAGGTTGCCCAGGCCGACGAATCCGACAGGGGTGGCACGCGTCACCGGCACCGTCATGGGTCCTCCTTGACGCCCGACGAGAGAAACGGAGAATCGTCTGTTGTCTACAACTCGGTCTAATGTCTACAACAGACGATCTACAGAAGGCAAGGTCCCCTGCTAAATTTCCCCCAGTGCAGTCGTGAAAGCTGAGGTGCCCCGATGTCGCTTCCCTCCAGGCCTGAAGCCGCCCGCGAGGACGGCGGACTGCGTTCACCGAGTCTCGTCGAGCTGGCCGTCGAAGCGATACGTAAGCGAATACTGGCCGGAGACCTGGCACCCGGCGAGCGGTTGATCGAGGAGCGCCTGACCCAGGAACTGGCGATCAGTCGTCCACCGTTGCGGGAAGCGCTGAGACTGCTGGAGAACGAAGGACTCATTCTCACCAAACCCCGGCGAGGATCCTTCGTCGCCACCCTGACAACCCAGGACGTCTACGAGATCGTCACACTGCGTTCGGCACTGGAGAAGACGGCTTTCGAACTCGGTATTCCGGTTCGGCACCCCGAGGTGCTCGAGCCCGCCCGCCAGGCGTTGACCGAGATGGAACGCTGTGCCGATGCCCAGGACCGCGGCGCTCTGGTGCTCGCCGGCTACGCCTTCCATTCGAACCTGATCAAGATCGCCGAGCACCGACGACTGGAGTGGATCTACAGCTCGGTCCAGCAGCAGCTCCTGCTGTGCATGTCCCGGAATCTGATCGCCCGCGAAAAGTTCTACGAGGATCTGCACGAGCACGTCGGTCGACACCGGACCCTTCTCGACCTCGTCGCCTCCGGTGACCGGGATGCCGCGTTGGCCGAGCTCGCCGTCCACGGTGAGCGTTCATTCATGGCAACGGCCGGCAAGCGGCCGACCAAGATTTCAGCCGACTAACGCCGGGTTGCACGGATGTTTCGGCCAGGTCGCCCTAGGCTCGGTCGAATGAAGTCGCCGACCGAACCCGGTTTCTGGAGTCGCACGCTGCGTACGGTGCACAGAGCGATTCGCCGCACCCCGGCACCGTCAACGGCGCAGTCCAGGCCTGTCGGCGACCGCACCCAGGTGTACGACACCAAGAGGCTCGGGCTGCCGCTGCTGGAGTACACGCCCCAGGCCGACGACCTGCCCGATCCGGGCGAGGTGGTCTGGACCTGGGTGCCGTACGAGGAGGATCCCCGTCAGGGCAAGGACCGTCCGGTACTCGTCCTCGCCCGGACCGGTGCCTCGATCGTCGTCGCCCGGCTGACCTCGAAGGACCATGATCGCGATGCCGAACAGGAGGCCAGGTACGGCAGACATTGGATGGATATCGGATCCGGGGACTGGGACAGCCGACACCGCGACTCGGAGGTTCGGCTGGACCGCCTGCTGCAGGTGCCGATGATGGACGTGCGGCGCACCGGAGGCACCCTGGACCGACGTCGCTACGACGCCGTGGTCGACGCCGTCCGGCAGTTCCACTCCTGAGACTGCCGACCCACGGGTCAGCGGGCCAACTGCACCGTCGCTGACCGGGTCAGTCCTCCGGAACTGACGGTGACCTGCACCGATCCGGGCCGTACGGCGTGCAACCTGCCCGGACCAAGATCGAGAACGGCCAGCGTTCCCGACCGGCCCGCGGCCTGCTGCAGGTCCGCCGACGAATCGATGATCACCAGACCCTCGCTCCCCGACCACACGACGCTGGCCGGGAAACGCAGTGGGAAGGTGAGCCCGAACCCGGTGGTACTGCCGGTCGCCGACACCGCCGCGGATTCCCCCACGGTGATCACCGACGGTGTGGTCAGCGTGATCTGGTCGATCACCGGATTGACCTCCGCCTGGACCCAGTCCCGGGTCTTTGGACTCGGCTTGCCTGCGCTGATCCTTCCCGGCTTCGGGTCGACGCCGACCAGCATCCAGCCGAAGAAGCCGCCGTGATCCGGGGACGCGTACGGAGTCTTGCCGACTGCCGGCGTGGTCACCTCCAACAGCCCGTCGTCACGACGCACCGACGCCACATGCGCGTGCCCGGTGAACAAAGCGATCGGCTTGCCGGCCCGCTCCCGGAAGTCGGCGAACCAGTTCTTGATCATCACTGCCTCGAGCTGATCGGTGAGTTGGGAGGCGCCCGCTCCCGTCGGATCGACCAGCGGGTGGTGGAAGGAGACGATCACCGACCTCACCGTGGAGTCTGCCGCGGCCTTGTCGAGTTCGGCACGCAGCCGGATGATCTGGTTCCAGTCGGAGGTGCGGATGTCACCGGTGTGGGAATCGAGCATGATCACCCGGGTGCCCCGGTGGTCGAAGATCTGGTGCGTCGGCCGTCCGGTCGCAGCGACGAAGGCGTCGAGGCCGCCGGTCGCTGACAGACCGGCTTCGTGATTGCCGGGACCCCAATGGACCGGAAGATCATCGGGTACGTGATCTTTCAGCAGTCTCGACGCCAGCTCGAAATCGGCCGGATCGTCCCCGTCGACGAAGTCGCCGTTGATCAGGATGAAGTCCGGCCGTGCGGCGACGGCCTGGTGCAGGGCGATCCCGGCCTGCCGGCCGGAGAACGAGTCGAGGCCCTGTGCGGCGCTGACGTGCAGATCGGATAGCACGGCGAATGTCCAGCGTCGATCGTCGATCGCCGGCCGTTGTTCGAGGACGTACGGGTCGGGTCGCGGTGGCTCGTCGTTCTCGGGCTGGTTGCCGACCAGAGCGGTGAGGGCGTCGAATTCCAGCACTCCGGAGTTCTTGTTGGACTGTGAGGTTTCGGCGATGTAGACCCGGGCAAGGGTGATCGGCTCGGAGAAGCCGTCGGGAATGTCACCGACAACCTGTTTCCAGCCGGTCCAGTCGACCACCGTCGCGAAGGTGAACGGGACATTGGTGGTGCCCTGGGAGGACATCATCGCCCGCAGCCAGTGCAGATTGCCGTCGCCGTTGACCCACAGCGACAGTTTCTTGGCGCCGCTGGGAAGGGTGATCGGTGATCCGGCGACGGCGTAGGCCGCCGACGTGCTGGGTTGGCCGGTGAAGTCGTAGCTGAGCTGCAGCGCGTGGTTGCCTGCCGGCGCGCCCGGACGGCCGGCGGCATCGACGAAGGACACCGATGCCGTTCCGCGAGCCGCGAGCGCGGTCCAGGTCTCCGACGGTTCGAAGTCGGCCAACGGTTCCTCCACCCAGCCGACGACGACGGCCAGTGTTGCCGACAGGCCCCCGACGTGTGCCGTCAGCTTGGTACTGGTCCCGCCCGGGACGTCCAGCCCGCTGATCGTCAGGCCGCCGTCATCCGCCGCCGTCACCGTGACCACGCTGTCGTCGTAGTCCAGGTCGACGTCGCGGGCCGCGACCGGAGCATGGAAACCGTCCGCGTCGACGCCGGTGATACCGACCGACGCCGTGCCGCCGATGTCGATGGTGATCACCGTATCGGTGAAGACCAGTTGATCAAGTCCACCGATGACCCGGATCGGGTGTCGGCCGTGTGCGGCACCGGATGATGCGTGCAACTCACCGGCGCCCGGTTGTCCTGCGTGCAGGAGGTTGCCACGGACGGTACCCAGCTTGGGCGGGGCGACCGACCAGCTGATCGCACCCGGATCGACCGGCGCCCAGGCTTCGTCGTAGCCGGCTGCCGCGAGCTGCACGGTCAGCCCGGGAGCCACCCGGTCGGCGTCCGGTCGAAGATCGAGGCCGCGCAAGCGCCCCGATCCTTCGGCGCCGAACAGTCCGACGCCGTTGGGGATCAGCCGCTCGTTGCCGTCCGACGGGGTGTTCGTCACGGTCACCTTCCGGTTGCCCGGGCGGCGGGCGATCATCTCGGTCGATCCGCCGCCGTCCAACATGAACGCGCTGTCCGCCCCGAGCCGGACCATCAGCTTCGCGGTGTCGTCGAAGCTCAGCCCGGTGGAGAAGTTGGCGCCGCCGTCGACGGCGACCAGCAGGACGCGGTCTCCGGCGGCCGGCCAGCCGATGGCCGTACGCGGCTTGGGTTCGTCGTTGCCGGTGCTCGGTGGGAAGTCCACGGGCTGCCCGTTGCCGACCAGCACTGCTCCGCTGCCCAGTGCCATCAGCAGCTCGGCGGGTGAGTCGGTTCTTGCGGCATAGGAGACAGAGACCGGATCGCCGACCGCGGCGCCGGCCAGCTTGGCGGCGCTGCTGCCGGTGCCGAGGACGACCATTCCGTCGTCGGGGATCGGCGTCCGGGTGATCGCATCGGTGATCGCGGTGATCGTGCCGTTCCTGACGATCAGCTCGGTACAGGGATCGGTGCCCTTCAGCAGCGTCCGGGAGGCGTCGCCCCACAGCGGGGTGTAGATCGCGATCCCGTCGGCCGGTACGGCGACGGTGTTGACGGCGGCCAGGGACGACCGATCGCCGGCGACGGTGATCGTTCCGTCCAGTACGAGGTCGGCGATGCGGGCGATCCGGTCGGCGCCGAGGGTAGCCACCGTGGCGTGCGCGGTACTTGCCTTGCGGAGCGTTCCGTTCTTGATCTCCGGTCCGATGGGCGCGTTGGTCTGGGTGATGTCGAAGTAGTCACCGTTGACGGCGGCGACGGCGTGCTGGTCGTCGGCTGTCGTCGACAGCGTCCACGGGTCGCTGATCCGGTCCGCGACGAGGTCGACACCGACCGACCGTACGGTCAGGTCGGCGTTCAGCACGCTGACCCGGAGCCAGCCGGTCCGGCCGAAGGTGTCGAAGGTGGTCAGCGCGATGCCCGGCGCCACCGGAAGATCGGTCCGGTCGACCTCGACCGATTCGCCGTCCACAGTGGTCTGGTACCGCGGCTTCTCGAAGCCGGTACCTCCGGTCAGCGGCGGCGTGGTCAGGCTGCCAGGATCGGGCGGGGTGGCGGAGGCATACCGGTTGGTCGCGACGAGGCCGGCGGTGGCGACCGCGCCGGCGATCAGGCCACGACGGGTAACCCGAAAACTATTTTCGGGCTGCTGCGCCCGAGTGGAGGACATGTACCCAGATCATAGAGAGCGGCGGCCGATCCCGGAACGGTCTCTGATCATGGATTTTCGACAGATCCGGCGGGATGCGGAGCGCAGATCGGACCGGGACTAACCTCAGGGGGGTGTTCAAAGTCTTCCTCGCCCTGCACATCCTGGCCGCAGTCGGCGCGATCGGCCCGCTGATCCATGCCGCAACCACCGCTGCCCGTGGGTTGCGTCGGTCCAATGCGGCGGCGACGGCCGAGGCGTCGCGAATGCTCCGGGTGTATTCGATCGCTTCGGTCATCGTGGTGATCTTCGGCTTCGGTCTGATGTCGATGATCTCGCCGTACACCCACAAGAAGGTGGCCAGCTTCACCGACACCTGGATCTGGCTGTCGGTGCTGTTGTGGCTGATCGGCATTGCACTGTCCTGGGGCGTCCTGTCCCGGACTCTCGACCGGGCCACGACCATGATCAACAACAACGAGTCGATCGCCGCACTCCGTGGCCGGGTGGCAGCAATCGGCGGGCTCGTCGGGGTGATCTTCGGCGCGATCATTGTGCTGATGGTCTATCGGCCGTAGCGGTTCGGCGTATCGTCGGATCCGTCGAAGGGCGACGTGGCTCGTTTCGGGGGTGTGAGATGGTTTCGGATGTGGCCCATGAGGTCGGGATCGAGGCCGGCCGACGGTTCGCGGCAGCGTTGGCCGGAAAGCAGGCTGCCGTACTCACCGGGCTGCTGGCTCCCGACGTCGATTTCCGTGGGCTGACCCCGAATCGCACCTGGCAGGCATCGGATGCGGCTGAAGTCATCACGATTCTGCTGGATCATTGGTTCGAGCCGACCGATGAGATCGACGAGTTGATCGCCATCACTGAGTCCTCGATCGCCGACCGGCAGCACGTCAGTTATCGGCTGCGGGGCCACAATGCCGACGGCCCGTTCGTTGTCGAACAGCAGATGTACTACCAGGTCGACAGCGCCGACCCGGCCGGCGGCCGGATCAGCTGGATGCGGGTGCTCTGCTCCGGCTTCCGACCGGCCGGAGGGTGAACCAGCCCGACGATCCGACGGGCCGTAGGGTCTGTCTGTGACCACGCCCTGCGTGCCGATGATCCTGGATTGCGACACGGGCATCGACGACAGCCTTGCGCTGCTCTATCTGTTGCAGAACCCGGCGGCGGATCTGGTCGCGGTGCTGTCCACCGCGGGCAACGTGCCCGTCGACGTCGTCACCGCGAACAACCTCGGCTGGCTCGCGCACTGCGGTCGGTCCGACATCGAGGTCGCCCGCGGCGCCGACGGGCCGCTGGTCGCCGAACTGATGACCTGCGAGGACACCCACGGTCCGCACGGAATCGGTTACGCCGAACTGCCGACGCCGACAATCGTGCCGTCCGGACGCTCGGCCGCCGACGCCTGGATCGAGCTGACCGAACAGCGCCCGGGCGAAATCGCCGGCCTGGTCATCGGACCCTGCACCAATCTGGCGTACGCGATCGCCAAGGATCCCGATCTGCCGGCTCGGCTGCGCCGGCTGGTGATCATGGGCGGTGCGTTCGCTCATCCGGGCAACACCACACCGACAGCGGAATGGAATGTCGCCGTGGACCCGGAGGCCGCGCACGAGGTGTTCTCCGCCTTCGGCGTCGCCGGCGCACCGCAACCGATCATCTGCTCCCTCGGGCTGACCGAACGCATCGCCTTCACCCCGGACCATCTGGTACGCCTTGCCCGACTCGCCGGGAGCGCACCGGTCGAACATCTCTCGGCCGAAGATGACCATGGTCTGCGCTCGCGGACCGGCAATCGGACCGTCCGGCTGCTCACCGATGCCCTGCGCTTCTACTTCGAGTTCCACCATGATCATGACGAGGGCTATCTGGCCCACGTGCACGACCCGTTCGCCGCGGCGGTGGCGCTGGATCCCGGAATCGTCCGCACCCAGCCCGCCGTGGTCGATGTCGAGCTGGCCGGGACGTTGACCCGGGGCACGACGATCGCCGACACCCGCGGCTTCTGGGGTCGGCCGCCGAACGCGCAGATCGCCGTGGACACGGACGTCGGGGCGTTCTTCGACGACCTGCTGATGGTGTTGGCCGACCTTGCCCGCCGGCTCGGTTGAGTTCCGCGGTCGAGGATCGCCGAGCCGTGATCGGTGATCAGATCGGGGTGCCGAGTGGCAGGTCCGGCAGCTTGCCCTTCGCCGTGTACGCGGTCTTCTCCAACGCCTCCCAGCGATGCCTGACCGCCCCTCTGGTCGGTTCGCGATCACCGAGGGCCTCGAACGACGCCACCCGGGTCGCATGGTGCAGCGTGTCCGATTCCAGAGTGAGTTCGTAGCGGCGCAGCAGGGTCCAGCCGATCGCCTCACCGGTCTCGGATCGTTCGGTGTCCAGCAGGTCCAGTGCGTAGCCGACGGTCGCCGCCATCACGGCGCCCAGTTCGACGCCGGTGCCGTGGTGATTCTGCTCCCGCAAGCGGTTGAGCCGCTCCGGAGCCAGCAGCAGTTGCCCGATCAGGTCGGCAGCGGCGCCGATCGCCGCAGTTGCGTCGAACGCTTCGGAGGTGCGCCGGTCGAACTGTCCCTCCCGGCGGGGTACACCACCCGACGGCGGCACCAACAGTCGGCGGATCCGGGTGGGGACGGCCAGGAAGTCGGGTTGCAGGAAGCCTTGCAGGCCCCGCAGTGCCTGCTGCTGATCCGCGGTCGGCACAGGGGACCAGGCGCCGTCGAAACGGGCACCGTCGGTGACCGCATATCGGCGGGTGATGCCGCCGATCAACTTGGCCGCGGCGGTCGCCTGATGGCGATGGAGCAGGTAGACCAGGACGAAGCGCCGTTCGATCTCGTTGCTGTCGCCGCCCGGTGGCACCACGGCGGGCGAGAAGTTGGCCAGGGCCGCGGCGCGGACGGCGGCGATCTCGGCCAGCGCCGGCACCGTCGGATGCGGCATGATCCAGGTCGCCGAGGACGCGTCCGCTGCCTCGTCGACCCGGGAGTCGGCATCGGTGATGAAGATCAACTCGTCATCATCATCGGTGACCAGCACCCCGGCGTCCGGGCTCGCGGTGTACAGCGCCCGGACCTGGCGCAGATCCCACGGGCCGAGACCGGTTGCGTACGGCTTCGGTGCGATCACCAGACCGCCGGGCTGATCATCGGCGACCTCGAAGACCGGACCGGGATAGTCCATCACCGAGGGGACCCGGTGGGCGTGGGTGGCGAAGTTGTGGGCGAACCCGAGGGCGTGGCCGATCTCGTGCGCGGCAAGTTGCCGCAACCGGGCCAGCACGATGTCGTCGACAAGATCACGACGTGTGCCCGCCCGTCCGCTGCTGTCCGTGCCGCCGGAGTACGGTGCGAGCACGGCTTCGGCGATGGCCCGCACCTGTTCCACCCGCTGCGAACCGAGCACCACGGTGCCGCGCAGGATCTCACCGGTTCTCGGATCGGTCTGGCTCATCCCGAACGACCATCCACGGTCGGCGCGGTGGATCCAGAAGACGACGTTGAGCCGCGGATCCTGCAGTTCACGATCCTCCGGCAGCACCTCGACCCGATAGCTGTCGGGGAAACCGGCGCGGGCGAACGCATCGGCCCACCAGTTACCGCCGGCGAGGACGGCGTCCCGGACCGGTTCCGGCATCGCGGGGTCCAGGTGGAAGACGATCGGCTTCTCCTCGACCCGGTGCCTACGCAGCCAGCGGGTCTGCGCGTCGTGTTCGGCGATCTTGTGGAACTGGTGGACGGGACCGGCGGGCATCGCCCCGATGGTCGGATCGAAGGGCACCGGCCGAAAGCCCGTCGGTAGCGGCCGCAGGGTGACCTGTTGTCGGATGCTGACCGTGTCGGCGGGCGCCGGGAACACCAGGGGTTCACCGAATCCGACCCGCGGTGAATGGCCGGTCGACTCCTTCGGCTTCGGTTGGGCCTTGTCCGCGCGGAAGGTCAACACTGCTTCCAGAGCGAGGATGTCGCCACCGTCCTCGGAATACCAACAGACCCGATCGACGCGGCTGAGCCGGGGATCGAGCACGAAGACCCGTTCCTTGGCGTCGGAAAGCAACTGGGCGACCGTGGCGAAGTCGACCAGGGCCAACGGAGAGGCATCGACCAGGTCGCCGTCGGTGTCACTGCGGGCCAGCACGGATTCGGCGAAGGAATGGCGGGCGGCAGCGCGTTCGGGGTTGGTGCACCCGCTGGAGCCGTACGCGGTGTTGGTCGCAGTGATCAACACCCCGGTGTCGCGATCGCTGCGATCGGCGCGGCAGACCAAGGACGGCCCGACGCTTCCTCGGTCAGCGCCGATGTCGGACAGCCCGATGCCGGAGATGATCAGGGAGTGGACCAGGAATTCGGGATGCCGGCCCAGGTTCCAGAACGGCGACTGATGATCATCATCCTGCGGCACCTGTTCACTCCTCGACTGTGATCGCGCGGCCCGGACAGACGAGAGCGGCATGGCGTACGGCGTCGACGCTCCCCTCGGCGGGATCGTCCCTGATCAGCGTCACGACACCGTCCTCCTCGCGCTGGTCGAACACATCCGGCGCGGACACCACGCACTGGCCCGAGGAGAGGCAGCGGTCCTGGTCGATGATCACGTGCATCGGTTGCTCCTCTCCGCCTCGCCGGGACGATCACCAGGTGACCGGCAGTTCGTAGACGCCGTACACCTCATTGTCGTGCTTGAAGTTGATCTTGTCCAGCGGGACGGCGGGTCGCAGCGTCGGTATCCTGCGGTTGAGTGCGGTGAGGGCGACTTCGAGCTCGAGCCTGGCCAGTGGCTGTCCCAGACACTGATGTGCACCGAAACCGAAGGCGAGGTGGGTCCGTGCATCGCGGGTCAGGTCGAGCCGGTCCGGCTCGGCGAAGGCATCCGGATCACGGTTGGCGATCTCGTTGGGGAAGATGATGCCTTCACCGGCCTTGATCACCCGGCCGGCGAACTCGATGTCCTCGGCCGCCACCCGACGCCGGCCCAGCTGGGTGATCGACAAGTAGCGCAGCAACTCCTCAACGGCCGAGTTGATCAAGGTGGGGTCGTCGGATCCGCGGACTATGGCGAGTTGATCGGGATGTTCGAAGAGTGCCAGCGTACTGAGCGCGATCATGTTCGCGGTGGTCTCGTGACCGGCGACCAGCAGCAGCACTCCGGTCTGCGCGGCTTCGGCACGGGTCAGGTCACCGGCCTTGACCCGTTCGGCCAGCCCGGACAGCACGCCGTCACCGGGATCGTCCAGCATCCGTCCGACAAGATCATCCAGGTAGCCGAAGAGGCGGGCCAGGGCGCTCCGGGGCACACTCGGATCGGAGCTCACCCGGACGATCTGGTTGCTGTTCTGCTGGAAGAACGCGTGATCTTCGTACGGCACTCCGAGGAGTTCGCAGATCACCAGCGACGGGACCGGGAGGGCGAACCCCTCGACCAGGTCCGCCGGGTTCGGTCCGGCGAGCAACAGATCGATCTGGTCGTCGACGATCCGCTGGACGGTCGGTCGCATCTGCTTCATCCGGCGCACCGTGAACGGCGCGGTGACCATCCTGCGGAGCCGGTTGTGCTCCGGATCGTCCATCAGGATGAAGCTGATCATGCTGTCACCCCGGTCGCCGTGTCCCGGCACCGGATAGCCCGGTCGGGTGACGTCGGCACTGACCCGTCTGTCGGCCAGCAGCGAACGTTGATCATCGAACCGGGTGACCAGCCAGGGTGTCGTGCCGTCGGAGAGCCTGACCCGGATCAGTCGATCATGAACGAGCTTGTCCAGCAGCGCCGGGGCCGGGTCGAAAGGACAACCTGTCGCGCGGGGGGCGGGGTAGTCGAGCAGGGCATTGGTCTGGGAATGCGTCGTTGCCGTCATCAAGACTCCTTTGAGTGATCCGGGGAAACTCAAGGATGTCAGCGGGCGGGTCCACCGCATCGTGGATTCGGAACAGGCCGAAGGCCGCCACCCACCGGGGGTAGCGGCCTTCGGATGCTGTGCCCGTGCGGCTTTGACTCAGCCCTGCTGGGCGAGCTGGAACTGCACATCACCGTCTGCGGTGACCTGGGCGTCCAGGACCTTGTCGTCGAGCACCGCCGAGGCGCTCTCTTCGAGGTAGACCTTGGCGTCCCCACTCTCGACGACGGTGTCACCCGGTTCACCCGCAGCCACCGCCGAGATGGCGAATGCACCATCGGTCGGGCCGCTGATACGCAAACCTCCGTCGTCGGACTGGACCTGCTTGTCGACAATGGTCGACACGATGTTGCTGGCGTTCTCGGTGAGCGTGAGCATGAAGCTCTCCTCTCTCCAGGGGATTGGTTGCCCAGCGAACAGACCCCTCCACAGTTCCTGCTTCAGGCCCGGGACACAAATGCCGGGTCCGCGGAGTGGGACCGGTTTGACATCAGGTGGGACGGTCAGGGACCCTGCATCGCGCCACGGCCGGAAGTCCTTTCGCCGACAAAGCGGTCCCGTCCGCCCAGGTATCCGGTCACCGCCTGTAACACGGTCAACACCATCAGCATCACGATCACCGCAGCCCAGGATCCGGTCAGGGCGCGCAACGCCCCTGCCGCAACCGGACCGCCGGCGGCCAGCAGATAACCGACCCCTTGCGCCATCCCGGACAACCGTGCGGTGTCTGAGGCGAGCCGGGTCCGCAGGCCGATCAGCGCGAGCGCCACGGTGATCGAACCGCCGGAGGTCATGCCGCAGAGCACCGCCCACAAGGCCAGCAGGCCGGGCCGGACCAGCATCCCGATCAGCGCGAACAGAATCGGGACGGTGATCAGGCCGGCGATGACCCGCTGGCTCGTGCTGCGCGCCATCAGTGCGCTGGCGGACAACGCGGCCCCGATGCCGATCGCCTGGTAGAGGAACAGGTGCAGGCCGGCCACTCCGGGGCTCACCCCGGATTCGGCCTCGATGGACGGCAGCCAGTTGACCAGGGTGTAGAAGACGGTGGATTGCAGGCCCATGTGCAGGGTCACCTGCCAGGCCAGGGGCGACCGCCACATGGAGTGAGGCGGGCCGGACTGATGGGCGCTCGGCCGATCCGGGGCGGAGTGGTCAACAACGACCGTTCGCACCGGTTCGGTACCGCGCATCCTGGCCGCCCAGACCAGCGACCCGATCGCCGCAAGCACCACCCAGATGCCGACCGCGGTACGCCAGCCGTGCACGACGTCCGGCCCGAACGACAGGCCGGCCAACGGCACGGCGATGCCTGAGGCGATCGCCGCGAACGTATTCATGATCGCCGTGTACGCCCCGGTCATCGCTGCGATCCGACGACTGAAGTCACGCTTGACCACGGCGGGCACCAGGACGTTGTTGATCGCGATAGCCACCCCGATCAGTAGCGTGCCCGCCCACAGCAGGCCGCCGACACCGACCGACCGCAACACGATGCCGATGGTCAGCAGCACCAGCGCGGCCAGCACGGTGCGGTCGATGCCCAGCTGACGGCTCAGTCGATGAGTGAGCGGGGACACTGCGGCGAAGGCCAGCAGGGGCAGCGCCGCGAGCAGCCCTTCGGCACCGTGACCGAGCCCCCGGTCCGCTCCGATCAGCCCGAGGACCGGACCGACCGAGGTGATCGCCGGTCGCAGACACGCCGCCACGAGCAGCACGCCGGCGACGGCCAGCACGATTCCCGGGGCCCGGCCGTACCCGACCCGCCGATCACCGATCGGCCGGTCGCCGGTCTGCTGGTGCCCACTCATCGCCTGCTGCCCCTACGTCGATTGCGGCCCCGAAGGGCTCGAAGCAGCCTACGGCGTTGCTGGTGTGGCAGGTGTGTTTGACCCCCGGCTGTGGGGTAGCTATGCGTCAGGCCGCGCCCGGTTACTAGTGCCCGACGCGGCTCAGGCCCAGCGGGTTCAGAAGGTGCCCGCCGGGCCGTTTTCTGTCCGGGTCCGGTCCGCGGATGCCACGACGCCGTCCGGCCGGTCGGTGACCACCGGACGGTACCCGCCATGATGGTGCAACCATGATGGACCGCGAACAGCTGATCACCTTCCGCCGTGACCTGCACCGGCATGCCGAGCCGGGCTTCCTGGAGTATCGGACGGCGGGACGGATCGAGGCCGCTCTGTCCGGATTGCCGATCACCGTCCGGACCGGCGTCGAGGTCCAGGACTTGTCCGGCGTGGTCAACTACCCCGATCGGGCGACTCGCGATCACTGGGCCCACCTGGCGATCGCCGACGGCGCCGACCCGGCGCGTACGGCGTATTTCGCAGAGCACGGCACCGCGATCGTCGCCGAGGTCCGGGGCAACCGCCCGGGACCCACCTGGGCGCTGCGGACCGACATCGACGCGCTGCCCATCCGGGAGGCCGACGACGACCAGCACCAGCCCGCCAAGGAGGGCTACCACTCGACCACCGGCGCGATGCACGCCTGTGGCCACGACTGCCACGCAACGATCGGCGTCGGCCTGGTGCATCGACTCTGTGACCACGACTTTCCCGGCACCGTACGAATCTTCTTCCAACCCGCCGAGGAGGGCGTACGGGGCGCCCAGACCATGATCGACGCTGGCGTCCTCACCGGCGTCGACCGGATGCTCGGCGTGCACGTTGCAGGTGGCAAACCGACCTCGGCGATCGTCGGCAGCGTCGTCGGCGGGATGGCGACGCGCAAACTTGCGGTGACCTTCCGTGGCCGCGCGGCACACGCCTCCGGATCGCCGCAGGACGGTCGGAACGCGTTGCTGGCTGCGGCGTCGGCCAGCCTGTCGATCATGGGGCTGCCGCGGTTCAGCGGCACCGACACCCGGCTCAACGTCGGCACCCTGCACGCCGGTGACAATGTCAACATCGTTCCGGCTGTGGCCGAGATGACCTGTGAGGCCCGCGCGGCGGACGACCAGGTGATCGAGGATCTGACCGGCCGGGTGGAACAGGTGATCGTCGGCGCCGCACTGACCTACGGAGTCGAGCAGGAGACGGTGACCACCGGGCGCGCCGTGACCATCACCCCGGACGAGGATCTGGTGGACCGCATCGTGTCCGCCGCCCAACACATCACCGGCGTACCGGAGATCGTCCGCCACGCGCCGCAGGGCGGCAGCGACGACGTCAACCTGATGATCAAGGGCGTCCAGGCCAACGGTGGCCAGGGTGCCTACCTCAACGTCGGGGCGGACAGTCCCGCGCCGCACCACAATCCGTGGTTCAGCCCGGACGAGAAGTCGATCTTCACCGCCCTCGACCTGCTGGAAGCCGTCTTCCGCTCCGGCTGACCGACGCCCTGCTGACCGGTGGACGTGTCCGGGCCTCAGCCGATGTAGCCCTCCACCTCGGAGGCGGGTCGCACGGCAGCCTCGGACTGGTCCTTGCCGGCGTCACGCAGCGCGCGACGCTGCCTGAGCAGGTCCCAGCACTGGTCGAGCTCCACCTCCAGCGACGCCAGCCGGGACCGTTCCTCCTCACCGGGGATCTGGTCGGCCGCGCGTTGCTCGCGAAGAGTCTTCTCCTCCTCGACCAGAGCCCGGATCCGGTCGAGGATCTCCTGTCCGTCCGCCATCGTGTCTCCTCATGCGTCTGCGGTCGGGAAGGCCGCGTCGAAAGCTGCTTCGAAGACTATTCGCGCCGGACGCGGACCGCTCGGGCGGGTTACGACGCGGGCGAGACCTTGTCGGTCGCCTCGGCCCACAGGTCGGCTCCGTCGGCCTTGCGGTTGTATTGCCGGACGATCACCGCGATACCGCCGGCGACGGCCAGAGCAAGCAGCAACTTCTTCATTGGTCCACCCTAGCCGCGCAGCGCCGGAACCGGGCCCGGCGGAGGCCCGGGAACGACAGGCAACCCGCCCGCACGGAGCTACCCGCGAAAGTCCGACCGCAGTCTGATGGGTGGACGGCCGGCTCCGCCTACGCTGGCCGCGACATGACCTCGGCACCCCGTTCCCTGACGCCCGCGACTTCGGGCGGCCCGCTGGCCTGGCTGGCCAGCTGGTTGACCGACCAGCGGTACCGGTTCGATCTGCTCAGTGCGATCGGCCTGGTGGTGCTGTTCGTGGTCGCCGCCGCCGGGTCGGGGACCGATTACTGGATCGCGGCGCTGCTCGGCCTGCCCTGGGTCATCCGCCGCCGCTACCCGTTGGCCTGCCTGATCCTGGCGACGCTCGCGGCGGTCCTGCATGTGCTGCTGCTGCCCGTGCCGTCGTTCGCGATCGTCGCCGTACCGATGTACATTTACAGCTTCGCCCGCTGGTCCGCCCGAACGGTGCGTCGGCCGGCGATGTTGATTGCCGTCATCGGCTCCTTCCTCGGTCCGATCCGCTGGTTGTTGCTGCCCGAGGCCACCCTCCGCTCGGTGCCCGTCGCGGTCATCACCACTCTGGCGTGTGCCGGAATGGTGGGGGTGGCGTACGTGGTCGGCAGCCGGCGCCGGGAACATGTGGAACGTGCGGAGCAGGCGATCGCCGCCCGGATCGAGCGAGCGCGGCTGGTGGCCGCCGAGCAGGAGCAGCGGGCCCGGGTGGCCGCGATCGACGAACGCACCCGGATCGCCCGGGAACTGCACGACATCGTGGCGCACTCGCTGTCGGTGATCGTGGTACAGGCCGAGGGCGGCCGGGCGCTGGCCGCCAAACAGCCGGAGCGGGCGCCCGAGGTGCTCGGCACCATCGCCGACACCAGCCGCGAGGCGCTGGAGGAGATGCGCCAGATGGTCGGCCTGTTGCGCAGCGGCGGCCCGATCGGCGATCCGGCCAACCTCCCGCCGGGTACGCCGGAGAGTTATCTGCCGACCCCGGGACTGGCCGACCTGGACGAACTGGTGGCCAAGACCGGCGACCGGGTGACCTTGACCCGCTACGGTGAGCAACCGGTGGTCAGTCAGCCGCTCGGATTGACCGTGTACCGGATCGTCCAGGAGTCGATCACCAACGTGTTGAAACATGCCGGTCCGTCGGCCCGGGCCGCGGTCGGGATCACCTTCGCCCAGAACGGCATCGGCATCCGGGTGGTGGACAACGGCCAGGGTGCCGGCAGCGGTTCGAGCGGCGGGCACGGCTTGCGGGGCATGCGGGAGCGGGTTGCGCTGCACAACGGCAGTCTCGAGGCGGGACCGCTGCCCGCCGGCGGTTTCCAGGTGTTGGCCTGGCTACCCTTCCAGGGGTCGTCGAATGTGTATCAGAGCAGGAGTTCGTGACCGTGACCGATGTGTTCCTCGCCGATGATCAAGGGTTGGTCCGCGGCGGGTTCCGGATGTTGATCGAGGCCGAGGACGATCTGTCGGTCGTCGGCGAGGCGGCGGACGGGGCGAGCGCGGTCAAGCAACTCCAGGCCCGACCGGCCGACGTCGTCCTGATGGACATCCGGATGCCGATCATGGACGGGGTGGAGGCGACCCGGCGGCTGGTCTCCTCCGGTACCCCTACCAGGGTGCTGATCCTGACCACCTTCGATCTCGACGAGTACGTGTTCTCCGCGCTCAAGGCGGGCGCGTCGGGTTTCCTGCTCAAGGACGCCCGGCCGGAGGAGTTGTTGTCGGCGATCCGCAATGTCGCCCAGGGGGATGCGGTGGTCGCCCCGAGTGCCACCCGGCGGCTGTTGGCGCATGTGGTTCGTACGCTGCCCGGTTCACCGCAGCAGCAACACCAGGACAGGATCGAATCGTTGACCGCCCGGGAGATCGAAGTCCTCCAGCAGATCGCCGGCGGGGCGACCAACGCCGAGATCTCCTCGACGCTGTACATGGCCGAGGGCACGGTCAAGACCCACATCGGCCGGTTGCTTGCCAAGCTCGACTGCCGGGACCGCGTCGGGCTGGTGCTGTTCGCCTTCGAGGCCGGACTGGCCGATCCGTACGCCCGTTCCTGACGGTCCTGCGACGGTCAGGGACGCACCGGGGACCGTCGCGGGTATCAGCCCAACGGCTGCGGCATCCGACCGTGGTCTGATTCGGCCGGCAAGGTCGATGCCCGTGCTCCGATGCCGGCCGTGCGGGGAATCCGTAGCGTGATCATCGGCCCATTGCGGCTCATGATCAGCAACGGAAGGAAGCCATGACAGCGCCAACCATCTCGCCGATGGTCACCGACACCAGGATCGCGGCCCGGGCGGTCGACCTGACCAGGATCTACGGCACCGGGGAAACCGCGGTCCGTGCCCTGGATGCGGTCAGCGTGGACTTCGCGGCCGGGAGCTTCACCGCGATCATGGGTCCGTCGGGCTCGGGAAAGTCGACGCTGATGCACTGCCTCGCCGGCCTGGACGCGCCGACCGACGGCCGGGTGTACATCGGCGACACCGAGATCACCCGACTCAACGACCGACGACTCACCCGGATCCGGCGTGATCGGATCGGGTTCGTCTTCCAGTCCTTCAACCTGCTGCCGACCCTGACCGCACGGCAGAACATCACCCTGCCACTTGACCTTGCCGGCCGTCGCCCGGACAAGGACCGGCTGACGACCTTGATCGACTCGCTCGGTCTGTCGGACCGCCTTGATCATCGACCCAGTGAGTTGTCCGGTGGACAGCAGCAGCGGGTCGCCATCGCCCGCGCACTGATCACCGCGCCGGAGGTGGTGTTCGCCGACGAACCGACGGGTGCACTCGATTCGCGGACGGCCGCGGCGTTGCTGACCTTCCTCAAGCAGTCGGTCACCCAGCTGGGACAGACCATCGTGATGGTGACCCACGACCCGATCGCGGCGTCGTACGCCGATCGCGCGCTGCTGCTCAGCGACGGCCGGATCACCTCCAGCATCGAAAGCCCGACGACCGACAGCGTGCTGGCCGCGATGAAGCAGTTGGACGCCTGATGCCGTCGACGGCAATGCTGACACTCGCCGGCAGCCAGGTCCGCCGGCATCCGGGACGGATCGTCGCAGTACTGCTGGCCGTCATGATCAGCGTCGGATATCTGACCGCCACGCTCGGCTTCATGGCGACCGAAACCCATGCTGTGGCCTCCGCGATCACCGCCCGGACCGCCGGTGCCGACGTCGTGGTCGAGGCGGAGGACGGCATCGCCGGGTCGCTGCAGAAGCCGCTCGACCTCGCCCGACGGACACCGGGCGTGCAAGCCGCCGAGATCAGCTACCAGGCGCACGGCCTGATCAACCGGACGACCCAGATCTCGGTGGAGTCGCTACCGCACGCGCCTCGACTGATCTGGTCGACCCTCACCCAGGGACGCTGGCCCAGCGATGATCATCAGATCGCCCTCGGGCAGACAGCCGCCCGACAACAGAATGTCGGCGTCGGCGACACCGTGACCGTCGACCCAGGGTCCGGACCGCGCAAGCTGGTTGTCACCGGCATCACCGACGAAACCCGATCACTGTTCTCCGGACAGTCCCAGACCGGTTTCGTCGTTCCTGGCTTCTTCAAACCGGCGGAGACCGGCGGCGATCTGTTGATCATCGGCGGGCGCGGCACCACGCCCGATCGATTGGCCGCCGACCTGTCGCAAAGGCTCGGCAAGGACGTCACAGTACAGACCGCTGACGCGTACGGTCAGCAGCGGGTACGCTCGCTGGCCCAGGGCGCCGACGTGTTCCGTAACCTGCTGCTGATCTTCGGCGCCATCGCTCTGCTGGTCGGCACCATCCTGATCGTCAACACCTTCCTGATCCTGCTGGCGCAGCGTCGCCGTCAGGTCGGGCTGTTGCGGGCGGTCGGCGCCACCGGCGGACAGGTCCGGCGCAGCATGTTGACCGAGGCGGTGATCACCGGAGTGATCGGCTCGGCGCTCGGCGTGGCGGTCGGCATCGCCGTCACCGCCGTCGCGTCGGCGATCTCCGGCTCGCTGTCGGCAGGCCTGATCATCCCCGGCACGGTGGTCCCGGCGGCGCTGGTCGGTGTCCTGGTCACCGTGCTGGCGGCTCTGGGGCCGGCCGGGCGGGCGACCCAGGTCAGTCCGCTGGACGCGCTGCGACCGGTCGTCGACGCCGCATCGGATCGCCGGATCTCCGTGCTGACGGCGATCCCGTCCCTTCTGGTCGCCGCGGCCGGCGCCGGATTGATCGGCTACGGGCTGCGTGCCGGAAACCACGCCCTGCTGCTGTGCGTCGCCGGATCAGCGATGCTCGCGGTCGGCATCCTGATCGGCGTCAAGCTGTACTTCCCGACCCTGGTGCGGCTGCTCGGCCTGGCCACCCGGCCCCTGGGTCCTGTGGGTCGACTGGCGACCAGCAACACGGTGCGCAACCCGGGGCGGGCGGCCGCCACGGGGGCCGCGCTGATGCTCGCCACCGGGTTGATCGTCACCCTGCAGGTGGGGGCGGCGAGCGTCAAGGAGTCGACCAACCTGATGTTCGACCAGCACTATCCCGTCGATGTCACCGTGTCGTCGGCCACCAAGCTGCCCTCCGGCGTCGCCCGACGGGTCGCCGATGTCCCCGGAATCACGGCGACGGCGCCGGTGCGCAGCGCGATGGTCTCGGTGGCCACGGCGAAGCGGCAGAAGGCGCAGCTGCGGATGACTGCCGGGAACACGATCGGTTCAGTGATCAACCGCGGCGCCGGCACATTGCCGAGCGACCGCGTGCTGATGGACGCGTTCATCGCCGGGTCACTCGACATTCACGACGGGGACAGGGTCACCGTGCGTCACGGCTCGTGGAGCCGCGAGGTCACGGTGCAACCCAGCCGGATCGCCGCCGACGGTGCCTTGGTCGTGCCGCCGGACCTGCTGGCCGCTGCGGCTCCCGACGCGCCGATCACCGGCGTCTGGGCGAAGGCGGACCCGAATGCCGGCGTGGTCGAGATCAACTCCGCACTGACCAAGATCACCAAGGACCATCCGCAACTGGTGCTCAGCGGATCGCTGACCAACAAGGCTTCCTACGTCAAACTGCTCGACACCCTGCTGACCGTCGCGACCGTGTTGCTCGGGGTGGCTGTGCTCATCGCACTCATCGGCGTCGGAAACACCCTTGGCCTGTCGGTGATCGAGCGCAGCCGGGAATCGGCGCTGTTGCGGGCGCTCGGCCTGCAGCGCGGCCAGTTGCGGCTGATGTTGGGCATCGAGGCGGTGTTGCTGGCCGTGGCCGGCGCTGTCGTGGGAGTCGGCGCCGGAGGCTTCTTCGGCTGGATCGGAACTGCGGCGATCGGCCGGGAGCTCGACTATCCGACGGTGGTCTTCGCGATGTCGGTCCCGCAGACAGTTCTGGTCGGCGTGGTGGCGATCGTCGCCGGTGTGCTGGCGTCGATCCTTCCCGGGCGGCGTGCGGCCCGGTCGGCGCCGATCGAGGTTCTGGCCGAGGCCTGAGTTCGGCGGAGTTGCCCGCCCCGGGGTCTCCGGCGGTCAGCCGCGGCTGATCCGCACGGTTTGGACCCGGGGCGGGTTCTGCGGTGTGAGCGTGATCTCGCAACGGAGCGAGCCGCGCCGTCCAGGGACGGACCAGGCCAGATGGGCCGGCGTCCTGCTGATCGGTGACGAGTTGATCAGGGCAGCTGGCTCGTCGGCCGGCTCGATCTCGGTGACCAGTTCGGCCCAGCGGGTACGACGGCTCTCGAGGCTGTCGTCGAGTGCGACGTTGTCAGCGAACAGCTCCTCGGCAAGTTGATCATCCCAGCTGCGGAGCAGTCGTTCGACACCCAGTCGGGCGGCCCTGGTCTCCGGCCACACGGTCGGCTCGACGTCCGGCACGACGACCGCATCGAGGATCGTCCGCAGTGCCCGGGTGACCGGTCCGGCGGGTTGGCTGTAGGTGCCGTTCTCCAGCCCGAGCACGCCGATTCCGCTGGCGGCGTGCCACCGCATGTGGGCGCCGAATCCGGGATAGCCGCCGGAATGGCCGACGATCGTGCCGTGCCGATCGGACTCCTCGACGACCAACCCCATGCCGTAACCGCTCCGAGCGTCCGCGGTGGCTTCGATCGGCGTGTGGATGGTCTGCATCAGCCGCCGACTCAGATGCCCGAGCGGCTGTCCATGATCATCGGTGGTGCTGAAGGCGGCGGCGAGCCAGCCGACCCAGCGGGCCAGGGCGCGCGGCGTGGCGAAGATCCCGCCGATCGGCGAGAACGCTCCGGGGCCGGAGAACGGCAGCGGTGTCCAGTGATCATCGGTCCTGCGATGGCCCGCAGCGACACCGTCAGGCGCCGCAACACCAGTGTCGTAGCCGATGCCCTGGAGTCCCAGCGGAGTGATCAACTCGTCGGTGACGGTGGGGATGTAGCCGCGCCCGGACGCCTTTTCGATCACTTGTCCCAGCAGGGCGAAGCCGAGGTTGGAGTATTCGTAGCGGTCGCCCGGCCGGGCGGTGAATCGGATCCCCGGCGCCAGCGCGGCGGTGAACTGGTCGCCGGTCAGCGATTCCTGCCGGTCGGCCCAGGGGTCGTCGGTCGGCAGCCCGGCCGACATGGTCACCAGATGTCGCAGGGTCGGCGGGTCGACCGGTCGGCCGTCCGGGCCGATCAGTGGGCCCGTCTGCACGAAGCGGCTGATCGGATCGTCCAGGGACACCAGTCCCCGCTCGACCATGATCAGCAACGTGGCGGCGGTGAAGCTCTTGGTGCACGAGGCGATCCGGTACGCGGTGTCCAGCGTCGGTGCCCGGCCGGAGCCGGAGTCACCGTACCCGTCGGCAAAGGTGATGCCCGACGGCGTGAAGACGGCGTAGATCGTCGACGGCGTGATGCGGCGATCGACCCGATCGGCGAACAAGGCGTCAACGGCTGCGCGGGTCAGCGCAACCCGTTCGATGTCATGGCGCACAGCCCGTACGGTAGCCGTTGCCTCGGCCCCGGTGGGACGCCGGGATCAGCCGTAGGACTGTTCGACCGCGGAACTTGCGATCGAGCAGACGACCTTGAAGGTGGTCATCACCTCGGTCATGGTCGGCGCGTTGTAGCCGACCGTTCGCGGGCCGAGTTGGCTGACCGTCGGGATGATCGCCGTCGCGTCGGCGAGCTGCACGGCGTCGAAGTCGATCTCGATCCGGTGTGCCTTGCTCACCGGCTGCTTGCGGCCGACGAGGGCGGCCGCCCGCTGCGCCGCGTCGCGTTGCAGCTCGGCGGTGCGGGACGGTGACAGACAGACGGCGGCGTACCGGCTGATGTATTCCTTGACGGCCACCCCGACGGCGTCCGGAGCGTAGTCGAGTCCGTCCCCGCAGGTCCGGTCGTCACCGGTGATCATGATCACCGGTACGCCGTACTCCGCGGCCAGTGCCGCATTCAGCCTGCCTTCGGAGGCGATGACGCCGTCCAGTCGGACCTGGGTGATCGAATTCGCCAGGTAGGTGTGTGCCAGGATGCCGCGCTCGCCGGCGGCCGCGTGGTAACCGACGAAGGCGACACCGTCGACGTCCTCCCCGTCGATACCCTCCATCATGCCCAGCCGTTTGTGTCTGCCGGTCAGCATCCGGACCCGGTCGTCGAGTTCCTCCAGGACGAGATTGCGCATGGTGGAGTGCGCCTCGTTCACCAGCACCTCGACACCGGCGTCGAGGAATCCCACAGCTGTGGCGTTGACGTCGGCGGTGAACAGATGCCGGAAGCGGTGCCATTCGTCGGTGCGCGGGATCACGTCTCCGGGATGGGTCACCCCGGTCGCACCCTCCATATCCGCGGAGATCAACACCACCATGATCACGTAGCTCCCAGGTCGGCAGTCAGGTCTGCCGAGGTTATCGCGTACGGTTCGGCGGCCAGCACACCGAGGGGTTCGGCGACGGCGCAGGAGGCGCAGCGGGTCACGGTGACCGTCGTGGTCCGGCCGCAACACCGGCACGGACCGGTGATCGGCAGCAGCTCGTCGTCGGAGGGGATGATCCGGCCGTGTCTGTCGAGCTCCTGCACCACGCCGTCGGGTCGGACCACGACGACCAGTGATCGGCCGAACTCGGTCACGTCGACCCGGACCGGTCGGCCGAGGGTGACGGCCAGTGCGGCGCAGCGGGCGATCATGCCGGCGCGCAGGATGTCGACCGATGGCGCCCAGCACGGATACCCGACGTTGTTGATCACCAGCATGCCGTCAGTCCCGCTGTCGATGCAGGCGGTGTTGTCAATGCAGGCGGTGTTGTCGATGCAGGCAGTGACCCGCGGCCAGCCCACCACCGGCTCGTCGTCGGCCATCACAGTCCTCGGGCAACGGCGGCCGCCGCGGCGAGCCAGGCTCGCTGGGTTTCGGGCTTGAGCGAGGCGTAGCGCAACAGGCCATCGACCATGGCGGGGTCGAACGGAATGGTGACGGTGGCGCGGGTCAGGGCCTGATAGCCGGCGGCCACCCGGGCGAGATCGGACGGTTTGGCTGTCGGGTCGGCCTGGCTGACCACCGCCACCGAGGACCTGGCCAGTGCCGCCGAATGTTCGTCGCGGTCGGCCAACGCCTCCAGCAGGAGTGCACCGGCTTCGGCGTGATCGTCCCGGGTCGTAGTGGCGACGACCAGTTGGTCGGAGAGATCGATCATCCGCAACCACATGGGGTCGGATTCGTCGTTGCCGCTGTCGATGAAGATCAACCGGTAGTACTTGCCCAGGACGGCATGGATGGCGTCCACATCCTGCGGATCAAGCCGTTGCAGATGGGCCAGCACCATCGGCTTGGACCGCAGCACGTCGTACCGGTCCCGGCTCTGATGATGGACGTAGTGGGCGAGATCGGCGGACTGGGCCTGGGTGCTGAGCAGCCGCGGGATCTCGGGCAGCAGATCGTGCAGGGACGCCTCGTGCGGACCCTGTTCGGTACGCCACCCCAACGTTCCGCGGGTCTGGTTGTTGTCCCACGCGATCACTCCGGCGCCTCCGAAGCGGGCGAAGACCGCCGACAACAGGATGGTGGTCGGCGACTTGCCGGCCCCTCCCTTGCCGTTGACGATGGCGATGGTGCGTGGTCCCGGCCAGTGCTGGCTGACTGCTTGGGCGTCGGACCGTTCGGCCCGTTCCGCCTCGTTCGGTGCCACCTTGATGCCGACCTTGCCGAGGAAGCCGCGGAAGCCCCGCGACGCCGGTTCCTCGATCTGTTCCCGGGTCAGGAAGGACTGGCGCGGCGCGGGCGGTGCCGACGGATCGGCATTGCGCTGCGCGACGTACGGTCCGGGCGCCTGCTGGGGTGGCTGTTGCGGTTCCTGCTGTGGGGGCTGGCCGAATGTGCGCGTCGGCTGGGCCGGCGGCGGTGGGGTGGTCGACCGGTGGGAGGGTTCGGGAGCCGGTTGGAAGGTCGTTCGGGTCGGCACGGCCTGATCATGGTCCGGCCACGGGCCGGTCGGGGCAGCTGGAGTGGTCGGTGCCGCTCCCCGGTGCAGCGGTAGCCGACCGTCGCCGGGTGTCGCGGCGTCGTCACTCCGGGCGGCCCGATGATCAACGACGCCGGCAGCATCGGTCGGCGGCTGGTCTGCCGGCAGAGCGGGCTCGGCAGCGGTCCCGGATTCGGCCGGTTCGAAGTCGGTGAGATCGGCCGGATGTTCCGGGGTCGGGGCGGCCGCTGCGGGCTCGGTGCCACCGCCGGCAGCGCCGGCCGGGGCGGGTTGCTCGACGGCCGCCCGTCGCCCGGGCCGTGGTTGATCATCGACGTCGGCGGCGACAACGCCGTTGGGATGCACGATCAGCGGCCAATAGCCGTCCGGGCCGCTGGTGCTGACCCGGACCGGGCGTCCCAGCCGATCGGCGATGTCGGTCACATTGCGGATGATCGCGACGCGGACCTCGTCGAGAGTGCCGGCTGCGATCGACTGCGCCGCGCCGTCCACGATCACTTCACCGGTGCCGTCCTCGCGGGCCACAGCCTCGATCCGCGGCCAGGTCGGAACGGTCTCGGGTGTGCTCATCGGTGCTGTCTCCTTGCCGGGCGGGTCGGGTCGGTGGCCCACGATCCACATCCCCGGGCGGGGGTTCCCGAGGACGGTCATTGGATCGTATAGCTGCTGACGGCCCAAACCCGGCTCCTGCCCGCGCGTGCCAGGACGACCACGAAGGTTCCGAGCGGGTCGGGGAAGCTGGACCAGCCGTCCGACCCATGATCCACGCAGACGGGGGTCACGGCCCGTACTGCCGACCGGTCGGTGGTCGGCGGGCTCTCACCGATGCCGCCGAGCCGGGTACTGACCGTGGTCCAGCCGCGATGCTCGGTCAGTCGGCCCCACCGTTCGCCCGCCCCGCCGGTCGGCTGCGCTGCGAGCAGCCGGGAACGCAGTCTTGGCGTGGCGTACGCGGCCGCGCGGCGGACCGCATCATTGGGTCTCCGGTCCAACCGGGTGTCCCACAGCTGCAGCCGGACCACGAACGCCACCGCGACGGCATCGGCATCGTGCAGATCGACCGTCCGCTGCGTGCTGTTCAGCCCCCGCGGGTCACCACCGGTCGGAGGATTCCGCGGCAGCGGATCGGATCGGCTTCCTCGTGGATCCGCGGTGGCCGGTACGGGTGGAAGCGCCGGACGGGATCCGGCCGCCAGCGGTGCCGGGTGGCCGCAACCGGTCAGGAGCAGCGCGATGCCGATCACCGGGCCGACCAGTACCCCGGGCTTCACGGTCCGATCACCCGCATCACCACCGGATCGGCATTCCGGTAGTAGCTCGTGGTGTAGTCGGCCTGCACGATGTCGTCCTCCGGGTCCGGATGCGGGTGTGAGGCGTGGATCATCAGCCGGTCGCTGAGGATCAGCCCGACATGATCAGGGAGGGCACCGCCCTCTATGTGGAAATAGATCAGGTCGCCGCGTCGTCGGTCCTGCCACGACACCCGGTGCAGCAGCGGTGAGCTCACCTGCTCGAAGGTGGTCCGCGGCAGGTCGACGCCCGCGACGTGCCAGGCGTGCTGCACCAGGCTCGAGCAGTCCCAGGCATCCGGGCCGGCCGCGCCGAACACGTAGCGATCATGATCTTCAGCCTGTGCTGCGGCGATCGCCACCGCGTCCCGGCTGTCGTTCGAGTGTCGATCGTCGTCACTGAACCGGTCACGGGTGGCCAGAATGATCTTGAGGTAACTGCGGGTCTCGGGGATCGGCGGGATCCCGTGAGCTTGCAGCACCGACGCCGGACCGGCGTTGTATCCGGCCAGGGCGAGGCTGATGAGGTCACCGTGCACCCTGCCCCTACGGATCCACGATGTGATCATGTCGGTCAGTCCGCACAGGTAGTCGGCCTGACTGCCGATGGCGTCCTCGGCATTCCAGACATCCGCCACCCCGTCGCCGCTGTGGTCGCGGCCCCAGATCCGCCAGGTGGCCGGCATGAACTGGGCAATACCCCGGGCCCCGACGGGTGAGGTGGCTCGCGGGTCGAATCCCGATTCGTGCTGCAGCTGTGCGGCGATCAACGGCGCACCGATCTCCGGGCAGCGGGTACCGGCCCGGTCGACGAGGCGTTCGTACGCGGCGGGCACGCTGCCCGGGAGTATTAGTCCTCCCGGCCCGGTGCTCGCGTCGGATCGGTCCCCGACCGCGACGAGGGTGATCATGCCGATGATCAACGCGAGGATGATCACCGGCGCGCCGGCCACGACGAGCAGGGCGCCGGTCTTCGCAGTGATCATGCGGTGATCATCGCGGCTTCCGACGTCCTGCTCGTCGGGTTATCCACAGCCGGCAGTTATCCACAGATTTTGGCGTTCGGCCGCTGGACGGCCCCTCGTCCCCGTGTCGACGTGCTGAGCTTCCGATGCGAGACCCGTTGCGTGGAGAGGTAACACCGATGTCCGAGGAGCCCAATCTTTGGGTGTCACGTCCGGCCGGCCGGCCGTCGGCTGAGAGCGTGCGCCCGAGCCGGGCGTTGCCGCCCGCGACGGGCCCGACAGAGCCGCAACCCGACGTTGCGGCCCCGGACGTCGGTGATCGACTCCCGACCCGGTCCCAGCCACGACCGGCGCAGCTCTGGGTGCTGGGCACCCATGGCGGCGCCGGGGAATCGACGGTCGCCTCGCTGGACCCCGGCTGGGCGGCGGCCCGACACGGCTGGCCCATGCTGCGCGCCGCCGCTCCGGCGCCGGTGTTACTGGTCGCCCGGTCACACGCACACGGCCTGCGCTCGGCGCAGTCGGCCGCTCGGCAATGGGCGTCCGGTCTGGTGCCCCACGTCGAACTGATCGGAATGCTGGTGGTCGCCGACGCTCCCGGTCGCCTTCCCAAACCACTGCAGGACTTCGCCCGACTGGTCGGCGGAGGTGTACCGCGGCTGTGGCAGTTGCCGTGGATCGAGGGTTGGCGGACCACTGATCCTGCCGATCCTCCCGCCGGCGCACTCCCCCGGTCGGTTCGTCGACTGGTCGGCGATGTCAACCACCTCACATCAACCGTGACTCCAACACCAGCTTCGGAAAGGACCTGTGATGTACCGCTTCCCAGTCATCGCGACATTGACGCATTGGGCAACCTTGATCCCGTTCGACATCCCCAACCCGAAAGCCCAGATGCCGCAAGGCCTGGACGGCTTCGAAACGATCATGGGCTGGGCGAAGTGGGTCGCGCTCGCGGTCTGCGTCCTCGGGTTGATCGCGGCCGGCGCCATGATGGCGATCAACGCTCGCCGGGGCGAGGGCGGTGAACACGTCGGCAGGATCGGCATGGCGCTCGGCGGTGTCATCGTGATCTCCGCCGCCGGATCGCTGGTCGGCTTCCTCTCCTGACCTGTCCATTGCAGGCCCTCGAATTGCTTCTGCCAGCCACACGAGTAGGTGATGAATGATGACGGTCGACTCCCCGACACGGGGACCGAGGACGTACGGCAACTGGCGTCGACCGACGTCTCCCGGCCTGCTGGGGCTCGGCTCGATGGGTACGGCACTGCTGCTCGGCGGATTGATCATGATGGTCTTCACCGTGATGATCGCCGGCGTCCTCCCGGCAGTGATCATGGGCTCCGTCCTGGCGACCGTCCTCCTGTTGTTGCTGACCAAGGACAAGCACGGCAAGAGCCTGGTCTCCCGCGGCGCCGCCCGGATCGGTTGGGCGGCGGCACGGTCACGAGGCAGCCATCTCTATCGCGCCGGACCGCTCGGCCATGCCCTCTGGGGCACTACCCAACTACCGGGCCTGGCAGTAGCGACCCGGCTGACTGAGCACACGGACTACTACGGGCGACAGGTGGAGGTGATCCACACCCCCGCCACCCGCAGTTACGCGATCGTGATCGGCACCGAACCGGACGGCGCCGCCCTGGTCGACCAGGAACAGATCGACCTCTGGGTCGCCGAATGGGGACACTGGTTGGCCGGTCTCGCTGACGAGTCCGGTGTTGAAGCGGCCGCGGTCACGATCGAGACTGCACCCGACTCGGGCACCCGGTTGCGTCGCGAGGTCGAACTGCAGATCGACCCCGGTGCGCCGCCGTTCGCCCGGGCGATGCTCGCCGAGGTCGTCGACAACTATCCCGCAGGATCATCGACCGTGAAGGCGTACGTGGCGATCACCTTCTCCGCCCTGACCAGGGCCGGCGGCAAGAAGCGCAGCGCCGAGGAGATGGGCCGGGAGATCGCCTCCCGGATGGCCGGATTCACCGCAGGCCTGCAGGCGACCGGCGCCGGCGCCGCCCACCCGCTGACTGCCCAGGAACTGTGCGAGACCATCCGGATCGCCTACGACCCAGCAGCGGCCGTACTGATCGATGAGGCACGTGCCGTGGGCGATCCCCCGCAGCCGCTCTGGACCGAGGTCGGACCGTCCGCGGCGGAGGTCTCATGGGACGGCTATCGACACGACAGCGCCTTCTCCTGCACCTGGGCGATGACCCAGGCGCCGCGCGGCACGGTGCAGTCGGGCGTGCTGGCCCGGCTGCTCGCCCCACACCCGGACATCGCTCGCAAGCGGGTCACCCTGCTCTACCGGCCGATCGACCCGGCTCGGGCGGCGGCAATGGTCGAAGCGGATCTGCGAGCGGCGGAGTTCCGCCAGAGTTCATCGTCCAAACCTGCCGCCCGCGACGTGTTGGCGGTCCGCGCGGCAGCGGCCACCGCAAGTGAGGAGGCGGCCGGGGCGGGGCTGGTCGATTTCGGCATGTTGGTGACCGCGACGGTGCTCGACCGCTCCCGGGAGCCCGATGCCCGAGCGGCGATCGACAACCTGTCCGCCGCCGCTCGGATCAGGCTCCGCCCGGTGTACGGCAGCCAGGACAGTGCGTTCGCCGCGGCGCTGCCGCTCGGCCTGGTCCTCACCAAACACCTGAGGGTCCCGGCGGAAGTGAGGGACAGGCTTTGATGCGCCGGCCGAGCGGACCGGGAAAGCCGAAGGATCTCCGCCCGCTGCGGCCGCCGATGCGCGGGTGGTTCGGCCGGGGCCGCGGCGAGTCGACCTACCTGCAGGCGCCCGACGAATGGCGCGGAACCACTGTCCAGGTCTGCGGCCTGTGGCCGTACGCCATCGGCACCGGAACGCCGATGGCAGGGGTGCCGCTCGGGCGGCACATCCACACCGGGGCAACCTTGTGCTGCGACCCGATCGCCTGGTTCCAACGGGCGAAGTTGATCAGCAACCCCAGTGCGTTCGTGCTCGGCAAACCCGGACTGGGCAAGTCGACCTGTGTCCGACGGATGGCGACCGGGTTGTCCGGTTTCGGAGTCATGCCCTTGGTGCTCGGTGATCTCAAACCGGACTACGTCGATCTGATCAAGGCACTCGGCGGACAGGTGATCACATTGGGCCGCGGTCGCGGTCATCTCAACGTGCTGGATCCCGGCGAGGCGACCGAGGCGGCCCGCCGACTGGCGTCCCGCGGCTATCAGCGGGAAGCCGCGCGGGTTCTGGCCGATGCACACGGCCGCCGGCAGACGATGGTTTCGGCCCTGCTGTCGATCATGCGTTCCGCACCACCGACCGATCGGGAGGAAACGATCATCGATCGGGCGTTGCGAGTGCTCGATGCCAAACACCAGGGGACACCCGTCCTGGCGGACCTGCTCCGGGTGATCACCGACGGCCCCGACGAGGTCAGGTCCGTGGCCCTCGACCGCGGGGACCATCGCCGCTATCAGGACATCACCGAGAATCTCGAGGCGTCGCTGATCGGTCTGACCGGCGGCGGCCGCCTCGGGCAGACATTCTCCCGGCGGACCAGCAGTCCGATGCGCCGGGATGCGCCGGTGGTTTACGACGTGTCCGCCGTCGACGATTCGGAGCTGGACCTGCAGGCGGCAACGCTGTTGGCCTGCTGGTCGGCAGGCTTCGGCACGGTCAACGTCGCCAACGCGCTGGCCGATGCCGGCCTCGAACCACGGCGCCACTACTTCGTGATCCTGGACGAATTGTGGCGGGCGTTACGTGCCGGCCGCGGCATGGTCGACCGGGTCGACGCACTCACCCGGCTGAACCGTCAACGGGGCGTCGGTATGGCGATGATCAGCCACACGATGAGCGACCTGCTGGCACTGCCGACCGAGGAGGACCGGATGAAGGCCAAAGGATTCGTGGAACGGTCCGGCATGGTGATCTGCGGCGGACTGCCCTCGGCCGAGATGCCGCAACTGACCTCCGCGGTGCCGTTGTCGCTGGCCGAACAGGAGATGCTCATCGGCTGGCAGGATCCGCCGGCCTGGGATCCGGCCAGCGGCCGGGACACCGAACCGCCGGGCCGCGGCAAGTTCTTGATCAAGGTCGGCGGGCGTCCCGGAATTCCGATCAGTGTGCAGCTCACCGAGGTGGAGCGAGGCGTCCACGACACCAACCGACTGTGGCACGAGCAGAGCAGGATCGGCACGGATCCGGGCCATGATCATCAGGACGAACGATGAGCCGACCCAGCAACCGCCGCCGCGACCCGGGCGGGATGTCGACCGAGGTCGTCCTGCTCTGGACCGGTATTGCTCTGGTCGCCGCCGCCACGTTGCTGATCAACGTCGCCGTACGACTCGGGCAGATCGTCGCCGGCACCCGCCGCCGGTTGCCGGCCAACCCGTTCGAGCTGACCTTCGCGGTGCTCAAGGGCACGGTCACCTGGCCCGCCGCTGCAACGCCGGTGTTGATCAGCACAGTCGTGGTGCTCGTCGCCGCGACGATCCTCGGCTGGCGGCTGGTGCACCGACTCCGGCAGCACAGCAGCCGGGTCGACCGGACGGCGGCCGTCCTCGGTCACGGGAAGGACGTGAACAGCCTCAGTGAGCGGTCCGCCCAGCGCACCGCGGCCCGACTCGGCGTGGCCGGATCGCCCGGTGTGCTGATCGGCCGTACGGTCCAGGGTGACCGCCCGTTGTACGGGTCCTGGGAGGACATGCACATCGACGTCTCCGGGCCACGCAGCGGCAAGACGACCAGCAGGGCGATCCCGGCGATCCTCGACGCGCCCGGAGCCGTACTGGTCACGTCCAACAAGCGCGATGTGGTCGATGCCACCCGGGATCCGCGGGCCGGGGCAGCGCCGGTGTGGGTCTTCGATCCCCAGTCGATCGCCGGCGAAGAGCCGACCTGGTGGTGGGATCCGCTGAGCTATGTCACCGACGAGGTGAAGGCGTCCCGGCTGGCCGAACACTTCGCCGCCGGCACCCGGGATCCCGGTGCCCGGACCGACGCCTTCTTCGACCCGGCCGGGCAGGACCTGCTCGCCGGCCTGCTCCTGGCAGCCGCGCTCGACCGGCGACCGATCACCCAGGTCTACACCTGGGTCACCCGGCCGACAGATGAGACACCGGTGGACATCCTGCGCAGTCACGGCTTCACCCTGACCGCCGATCAAGTGGCCGGCGTGGTCACCGCCCCGGAGCGGCAGCGCGGCGGCATCTACGGCACCGCCCAACAGATGGCCAGCTGCCTGACCAACCGGTCGATCGCCCGGTGGATCACCCCGCCGGCCGAGACGACGACGTGGCGCCCGCATTTCGACCCGGCCGAGTTCGTCCGGTCCTCGGCAACGCTGTATTCGCTGTCCAAGGAGGGCCGCGGGACGGCCGGACCGCTGGTCACCGCCCTGACCGTGGCTGTCGTCGAGGCCGCCGAGGAGGCGGCAGCACGGTCACCAGCGGGCCGACTCCCGACGCCGATGCTCGGCGTACTGGACGAGGCGGCGAACGTCTGCCGCTGGAAGGATCTGCCCGACCTCTACAGCCACTACGGTTCCCGCGGCATCGTGCTGATGACGGTCCTGCAGTCCTGGTCCCAGGGTGTCGACGTCTGGGGTGAGTCCGGGATGAAGAAGTTGTGGAGCGCGGCGAACATCAAGATCTACGGCGGCGGGGTCTCGGAGGCACAGTTCCTGGAGGACCTGTCCCGGCTGGTCGGCGACTTCGACCGGCTCGCCTCCTCCACCTCCAGCAGCCGGGGGCAGAAGACCGTCTCCCAGCAACTGCATCGCGAGCGCATCCTGGATGTCGCCGACCTGGCCGCGCTGCCGAAGGGACGGGCGCTGGTGCTGGCCTCCGGCTCGCGCCCCACGCTGATCCGGACGCTGCCGTGGATGTCGGGCCCGCATGCCGATCAGGTGCGTGCCTCCATCGCCAACCACGATCCGCAGTCCCCGCGCACCCTCGACGACGCTCTGTCCTCGATGGCCACGCTGACCGCAGCCCACCTGATGCAGGAGACCAGGAGATGACCGATCTGCTCGACCCGGCACCGCGGTATGCCAAGCCGTACGACATCGACGACTTCGGCACCGAGAGCGAGGCGGCGCTCTGCTACGGCAGCGTCGACGAATTCGTCCGGGAGTACCTGCGGCACATGTACAAACGCCGGATCGACGGCCGCAACCGGGTGTGGTCGGCACGCTGGTGGAGCTACGGCGAGGCGATCGCCCGCCTGGAAGGGCTCTGGCGTGCTTGGGAGTACCTGCGGCAGGACCCGTCGACCGGGATGAGCGTCTGGTGGCGCGACCACGCGGACTATCACATGCCGGTGTTGCTGGATCCCGACGGCGTGTTCGCCGACACGGCCGACGACCCGGCCAACACCAATCGCCGCGGCGAACCGCTGCCCTACTCACCACCGCCGGCCGGGATGTTTCCCGACATCCGATCCCAACCGGTGTGATGTCGGTCCGGTTCCCGGCAGGCTGATCGGAACCAAACTGATTGAAATTGACACGATCTTGAGCAAATGTCCGCGTTGGACATGTCCGTTTTCGGACATCGGGTGCTAGCGTAAGAGGTGGGAGAGAGCCATGGACCTCCTACCCGGGGCCCATGGTGACCATTGGGGGATGTGACCTGTGACGCCCTCGGGACGTTGCACGTCGATGGTGTCCGTGCCAGACGCCATCGACCGCCGGTGACATCTGATGCGATGGCCGTTCAGCCGGAGCCGTGGGGGATTCGGCTGAACGGTCATCGTCATGTCCGGCCGTCTCGTCGGCCCGGATCGAGTCGTCGGCCGTCCTGTGGACAGCCGACCGGAATCACGGCGCCGGTCGGGTTCCTCGCACCGTTCCGGCCCCCGTCCGCCGGCCGAGGACGGCGTGGTAGGTCGGGTCGTCCAGCAACCCGTCCCGCAAGGCCCTGCCCATTTCCTCCAGCAGCTCGGCGTCGCTGTCGACAGGTCGCGGTCCGCCGGCTTCGTCTCCGGCGGCCGGCCAACGGCTCAGCTGATCGATCAACTCGTCCCGGTGCAACTCGCCCGCGGTGAACCGCTGGGCGATCTCGTACACGCTGGCACCGGAGAAACCGGGCGGTGGGTCGGCGATCTTGGCTGCTGACTTCAGGGCGGAACTGATCGAGGGTTGGGTCAGGCCGAGCGCCTTGGCGAGATCCGACTGCGTCATCCGGCCCGCCAGTCGGCGCAGGCCACGCAGATAGTCGAGGCGATCCACGATGTGCCGGTGCCGCAGCCGGCGTACGGCCGACAACGGTGCCGCATCCGGCGAGTTGTCCAAGGGTGCGCTGCTCGTCGTGGTGCTGGGCAGCGACTCGGCCACCGTGGTCGCCTCCTCTCCCCCTGGCTTCGCGATCTCACCGACGCCGGTCAACATAACCGCCGAGGGGACCAACTCGGGCCGGCTCGCGGCCCCGAGGGTCAGGATGCTGCCGCGGCCAGATAGCGGCGATTCACCATGGCCTGGACGCGATTGCTGACCGGGCTGCCCAGCCGGGCCAGCAGCCAGGCGTTGCGGGAGAAGGCACGTAGCCCGAAGATCACCCGATCGTCGTCGGTCAGCTCCACGCTGAACCGCTCCTCCCCGACCTCCGGATGGCCGGGCAGTGTGCCGTACGCGAAACCGGTACGCCGGTCCTCGGTCAGCAGATACACGATCCGGCACCGCGTGTTGATCTTGAACGGGCCGAGCGGCAGTGTCGCGATCAGGACCGTCCCCGGCCGCATCTGTGGAGCGGACACCTGCAGCGACAGGCCGGAATCGGTGTGGATCCGCCAGTTCGACAACCGCTCGGCAACCTCCCGGAACCGACGACGGCCCCGACCGACCTCGATCTGTCGGACCAGGTGCCGGTAGCCGCCCGGAAGTTGATCTTGCCGGGTCGCGCCCACCTCCGGGTAGCTGAACGGCGTCGTCCGGAATCGGTCGGCCAGGGAGCCGACGACGTGAAGCTGTGCATCCGACACGGCACCACCTGCCTATTGTCACCCTGCCTCTTGCCACCCTGCCTCTTGCCACTGACGGGTCGGTCAGTCCCTCCTCGACTGTATCGTTGGGGCCGTGTTGAAGTCCGCTCCGGACACCAGGGACGATGACTGCTGCCCATGATCACGGCGCCGATCTGGCGCAGAACCGGACGCGCCTGACAGTCGCGTTCGCCATCACCGCGGTCATCCTGGTCGCGGAGATCGTCGGCGCTGCGGTCACCGGATCGCTCGCGTTGATCGTCGACGCCGGTCATCTGTTGACCGACGCCGGCGGACTGGCCGTTGCCCTGCTGGCGGCCAACCTGATGGTCAGGCCGGCCACGGACCGGCGGACCTGGGGATACCAGCGGGCCGAGGTCATTGCTGCGACCGCCCAGGCGGCGGTGCTCTTCACCGTCGGCCTGTTCGTGCTGGTCGAAGGTATCCGCCGGCTGCTGTCACCACCGGAGGTCCCGGCCGACAGCCTGCTGTTGTTCGGCGTCATCGGCCTGGTCGGCAATCTGGTTTCAATCGCCGTGCTGTCCGGCGGCCGGTCCGCCAACTTCAACCTGCGGGCCGCGTTCCTGGAAGTGCTCAACGATGCCCTCGGCTCGGCCGGGGTCATCGTGGCAGCGATCGTGATCGCCCTGACCGGTTGGCTGCGTGCCGACTCGGTCGCCGCCCTGCTGATCGGCGCACTGATCCTGCCTCGCGCGTTCCGGCTGATGCGGGAGACGATCAATGTGCTGATGGAGGCCACACCGCCGGATCTTGATCTGGAGATGGTCCGGCAACACCTGCTCAGGGTTGATCATGTCCGCGAGGTGCACGATCTGCACGTCACCCAGATCTCCTCGGGTCTGCCGGTGCTGACCGCCCATGTGGTTCTCGACGGCGGATGTTTCTCCGACGGCCACACTCCGCAGATTCTTGATCAACTCCAGGAATGCGTGGCCCGGCATTTCACCATCAGCGTGGAACATTCAACCTTCCAACTGGAACCCGACAGTCACCAACGCCACGAGCACGTGCCGCACGCCTGACCGGTGAACTCCGGGGACCTGCGACTGAAGGCCACGTGCCAAAGGTCCCTATCACCGGGCGCGCCCTTCCGGTATTTCTCACAGCTACGGCGGCAACCCGACGGGAGACGACGTTGGCTTCGACAGCAGCATCAGGTACGGCAGCGGCCGTGGTTCTCAGACATGCTGCGATCCAGGCGACGTACGCGCCATCGGTGTACAACACCCAGCCGTGGATCCTTCGATTGGCACCGGACGAACTTGCGCTGCACGCCGACCCCGGTCGGTGGCTGATGTCCCTCGACCGGCTCGGCCGACATCTGCTGATCAGCTGCGGCTGCGCGTTGTTCAACGCCCGTACGTCGATCGCCGCCGACGGCTGGCGAGCAGATGTCCGGCGTACCCAGGTCGAGCTCCCGGACGCGACTTTGATCGCGACCATCACCGCTTCTCCCGCCGAGGAGGGCGCCGCGGATCCGATACTCGCCGGCCTGAATCGACGGGTGCAGATCGGGCCGGTCGCCCCCTACTCGATACCGGCACTGGTCGACCTGGCAGAACTCACCGGTCGTCTCCGCGCGGCGATCTCCGGAGTCGGCGCGGAGATGGTCCCGGTCGTCGAACCGGGCCGGCGGTCGGCGCTGCAGCAGGCCATCGACGACGCCGAGGAGGAGTACCGCCGAAAGCAGGATGAGCGTACGGCGCGCTGGTCCTGGGCCGGAGTGCTTGGCGTGTCGGAGTGGAGCAACGCCCCGGTGCGGGCGGAGGCGTACCTGCTCACCGCAGTGTTGGTCACGCCGGGCGATACCCCGGCTGACTGGGTGAGCGCAGGAGAGTGCCTGCAGCGCATCCTGTTGGAGCTCGCGAACGCCGGCTACGCGGCCGACCTCTGTCTGCCGGCCGTCGAGGTCGCGGGAATCCGCGATCGGATCCACCACATCCTCGGGAATCAGGCCTACCCGCAGGCAGTGCTGCAACTCGGCCCCGCCGACCCGGCGTCACCGGCCCCCCAGCGCCGTCTGCTGGTCGATGTCATCAGAGAATCCACCGACTGACGTTCGCGAATATGAACACGACCGGAACGCCGGCCGTGAGGAATTGACCGTCGCCGAAGATCCGCGTCCCGCGTACCGTGTGTGGTGTGGGCAGCGAGGACCGCGGGGGCTACGAGCTGAACTTCCCTGATACGCCCAAGCTCGAGCTCGACGAGCTGATCGACCAACTGGTCGGCCGGGCGGAGAGCGTGCGGCGTGCTCAGGGCCGGCTCCGCGATCTGCTGCGCGCCACCCAGGCGGTCAGCGGCGATCTGTCCCTGGAGCGGATCCTGCGCCGGATCGCCGAATCCGCCCGGGAACTGGTCGGCGCCCGCTACGCGGCGCTCGGCGTGATCGGAAACGATCATCACCTGGAGCAGTTCATCCACGTCGGTATCGACGCCGAGACCGCGCAACGGATCGGCCATCTGCCCGAAGGCAAGGGTCTGCTCGGTGCGTTGATCAGTGATCCCCGGCCGATCCGACTCGACCGGATGGCGGAGGATCCGCGCTCGGCAGGCTTCCCGCCGAACCACCCGCCGATGCAGTCGTTCCTCGGGGTACCCATTCGGATCCGTGACGAGGTGTACGGGAATCTCTATCTGACCGACAGTGTCAACGGGCGATTCAGTGCCGAGGACGAGGAGTTGGTCAGCGCCTTGGCTTCGGCAGCCGGGACGGCGATCAGCAACGCGCGTTTGTATCACGAGGCACAACAGGAACATCGCTGGTCGGAGGCATCGGCGGAGGTCCAGGCACAACTGCTCAGCAGCTCCGGCGAAGATCCGCTGCGGACGATCGCCCGACGGGCCATCGACGTCTCCGGAGCCGACCTGGTCAGCGTCAGCCTGGTCAGCCCCACCGACAAGGCGTTGATGATCGAAGCTGCCTACGGTGAGGGCGCCGACGACCTGGTCGGACGGCGGTTTCCGTTGACCGACACGATCGCCAGCCGGGTGATCGAGTCCGGGGAACCCCTGCTCCTGGAGAACCCGCAGTCCGACGGCCCGATGCCGATCGCGAACCTTGCGTTGATCATGGACGCCGGTCCGTTGATCGTCGTGCCGCTGAAGGACGACGAACGCACCAGGGGCGCCCTCAGCCTGATCAGGCGGCGCGGCCGGACCAGCTTCACCGAGGCCGACCTGCGGATGGCCGGCGGCTTCGCTGCCCATGCCAGCGTGGCCCTGCAACTTGCCGATGCGCGGGAGTTCGCCGAACAGATGGTGATGCTGGAAGAACGCGACCGGATCGCCCGCGACCTTCATGATCATGTGATCCAGGAGCTGTTCTCGGTCGGACTCGGATTGGAGAGCATCGCCGGGAACCTCGACGGATCACCGGAGGTCGCCCGGCGGATCATCGGCAAGGTCGAGGAGATCGACCGGGCGATCAAGAGGATCCGAACCAGCATCTTCGCTCTGCGCGGCGGGCTCATGTCGACGCCCGGAGAAGGATTGCGGAACCGGATCCTGCAAGTTGCCGGCGACGTCACCACTGTGCTCGGCTTCGCGCCGGCCGTGTCCTTCGCCGGCCTCGTCGACACCGTGGTCGACACAGAGCTGACCGACGACGTGATCGCCTGTGTCCGGGAATCGCTGACCAACGTCGGACGCCATGCCCGGGCGTCGTCGGCATCGGTCGACGTCGAGCTCGTCGGATCGCAATTGATCATCCAGGTCGCCGACAACGGTGTCGGCATGCCCGATCAGCCGACCCGACGCAGCGGGATCGCGAACCTGGCCAAACGTGCGGAGAAGCACGGCGGCTCGCTGCGGTTCAGCCCGCGCGAGGGCGGCGGCACGCTCCTGGAGTGGACCGTGTCGGTCGCCTCGCAGCCGGGCTGAGTTGCTCGCCACGGGCTACCGGCGACGTCAGTGATCGGCTTGCAGGATGATCGCCCGGGTCGATTCCGGAGCGACACGGGCGTCCCCGGGCGCGGGAACGACGACGACCGGCACCGGTGAGGTTTCCACGCAGTAGGACGCGACGGGCGCCCGACGGGTCGCGGAAGCGGCGTGATGTCGGCCGATCACCAGAAGGCCGGCATCCTGGGCCGCCCGGACCAACTCGGGGCCGGGGTCGCCGATCAGTTGGGTGAGTGTCCAGTCCGGTTCCGGCCGGCAGACGGCGAACTCCCTGTCGATGGTCTGCCGCGCCTGAACGCTCCAGTCCAGTCGCAGGTCCGGGTCCGCCGTCCGGGACGGGTTCAGATGCTTCGGCGGATGCACGCAGATCACGCTGAGCCTGGTCCCGTTGCGCCGTGCGCATTCGGCCGCCCATCGCAGGGCAGCCCGGGAGGCGGGCGTGGCGGTCAACCCGACCACGATCAACCCGTGACCGTCCGGACCGGTGTCATCCCGGCGGGGTCGCCCATCGGTTCGCCCCGCCGCTTCGGCCTGCTCCATGACCGCAGCATCTCGCGGAGCCCCACTGCCAGCTACGGACGTTGGACCGGTGACATCCGGGACGAAGATCCTTCGACGGACCGGGGACTTGACGTTGGTCCCGAGCCGGGGTGACCTGTGGACCTGTTGCAGGCGACGGCGCAGCACCAGGCTTGGTGATCAATGACCCCTACCCGGAGTTGATCATGACGCACATCACTGTAGGTATCGACGGCTCGACCGGTAGTTCCCGAGCACTCGAGTGGGCGGCCGCGGAGGCATCCTTGGCCGGCTGCGATCTGGAGATCGTGCACGCCGTCGACCTTCCCACCACGGGCGGCATCTTCGTGAACACGGAGATGGGTTCCGAAGCGATCACCGAGATGTCGAAGTTCAGCCAGGATCTGCTGGACGTCGCCGCGCGGCGGGCCGCCGAAGTCGCCCCCGACGTACGGATGTGGACCCGGACCGAGGTCGGATCACCGGCGAAGGTGTTGTCCGCCGCTTCGACCGATGCCCACGCGGTCGTGGTGGGTAGCCGCGGGCTCGGCGCGCTGGAAAGCTTCATCGGCTCGGTGAGTGTGCGGGTCGCCACCCGAGCCGGCTGCCCGGTGTTCGTCATTCCCGACAAGGGCGCCGAACCGACCCGCGGCGGGCCGATCGTGGTCGGCGTGGATGATTCCGAATACGGGGCAGCGGCGCTGCGGTTCGCGTTGCAGGAGGCCCTGCTCCGCAAGACGTCGGTGCGCATCGTCAGCGCCTACCAGCTGCCCATGGTCAGCATTCCCCTGCAACCCGGTGTGATCACCAGTTTCGAACAGGACGAGCACGAACGCGCCCTGGCGACGATCGAGAAGGTGCTCGATCGAGCACGGACCGACGAGACGAGGGAAGTCAAGACCGAAGCCATCGCCGTGCAGGGACCGACGGTTGGGGCGATTCTGGCGCACGCGGACGACACACAACTCATCGTTGTGGGTTCGCACGGCCGCGGCATGGTTCGCCGGCTGATCCTGGGATCGGTGAGCCGTCGACTGCTGTACGAGGCCGATCGCCCGGTTGCGGTCGTCGATCTGCCCCACTGAGCACCAGCCGACCCTGCCCGGTGGGTCTGCGGCACAGAAGTGCCGGGCGGGCGATCCCAGATCGCCCGCCCGGCAGTCACAACACAACCGGCGATCACGACCGACGATCGTCGGCGGTGAACGGCTAGCCCGGCCGGCAGTTCACCCGACAGACGCAGGCGGGTAAGGGCTGCAGGTCTTACGGGCTTCGTCAACCTGCCCACGCCACCGGTCGACCGGCTGTGTCTGGTTCCGGTCAGCTGGTGATCGCCTTGGACTGCCGGTGATCGGTCTGGATCTCGATCTTGCGCGGCCGTGCCTTCTCCGACACCGGGATCCGGATCCGGAGGACGCCGTCGGTGTAGGCCGCGGTGATGTTGTCCAGATCGAGGTTGTCGCCGAGGATCAGCTGGCGGCTGAACACCCCGCGCGGTCGTTCGGCAGCGATCTGCTCGCCGGTGATCTCCGAGACCGGCCGTTCGGCCTTGATGGTCAACACGTTGCGTTCGACGTCGAGGTTGATCGAGCCGGGATCGACACCCGGCAGATCGAATTCGACGTGGAATGTGTCGTCGTCGCGCCAGGCGTCCATCGGCATGGCGGCCGGCCTGGCGGTCGTGCCGAACACCTGCTGAGTGATGCGGTCGAGTTCACGGAAGGGGTCCGTACGCATCAACATCCTTGATTCACCTCCATCGGATCGACAGAAACATCGATGCGCAGGCACCACTAATCTGTGGTGATACTATACATATAGCGTCTTTCCTCAATAGATTCAAGTCATCGGTCCAGCTGGGAGGGGGTCTGAGATGTCGAGTCCGAGTCCGGATCGTCCGGTTTTCGGCATCGCCGTCGCCGCCGAACTTTCGGGTACCGGCCCCCAGAACCTGCGCGCGTACGAACGGGCCGGCCTGGTGACGCCGGCCAGGACCGACGGCGGCACCCGGAGATACAGCCAACGCGACGTGGACCGACTCCGTCGGGTGTCGGAGCTGATGGAGGCCGGGCTGAATCTCGCCGGCGTCGCCATGGTGCTGCAACTCCAGGACGAGAATCGCACCCTGCGTGATCAACTCGAGGCGCACCGACGCCGGGAGAGCGAGCATCGCACCTGATCATGGAAGTTGCTGCTGGTTACTCACCGCACGAACTTCCCGGCTGTCGGCACGGTGATCATCGGCCCGCTCAGCGAACGCCCAGTGGCTGCTTCTATCCTGCAACCACCGAGGACATTCTTCCTCGCCAGGACGGAAGGACTGCACCGGTGACGGACACCATGACCGCGCGCACAGTCAAGATCACCAGTCGCGACGGCACCGAGATCGAGGCCTACCTCGCCACGGCCGATGATGCCGGCCGGCGGGGCGGCGTCGTCGTCATCCACCACATGCCCGGGTACGACCGGGCCACCAAGGAGATCACCCGCCGTTTCGCCGAGCTCGGCTACGACGCCATCTGCCCCAACCTGTACTGGCGTGAGGCACCCGGTGCCGAGCCCAGCGACGCAGCGGCAACCGTCCGCGCTCGGGGTGGGACGCCGGACTCGCAACTGGTCGACGACGTCGCCGGCGCTGCCGCCCACCTGCGCAGCCAGGAACAGAGCAACAGCAAGGTCGGTGTGATCGGCTACTGCTCGGGCGGCCGGCAGTCGGTGCTCGCCGCGTGCAGCCTCGACCTGGATGCCGCGGTGGACTGCTACGGCGCGCTCGTCGTCGGTACGCCCCCGCCGGAATCGTCGCGGCCGAACCTGGTCGAGCATCTGCCGAACCTCAGTGCTCCACTGCTCGGGTTGTTCGGCAACGAGGACCACTCACCCTCCCCCGAACACGTCGACGAACTCGATCAGCGACTGACCGACCTGGGCAAACCGCACGAGTTCCATCGCTACGACGATGCGGGCCACGCCTTCTTTGCCGTCGACCGTCCGTCGTACCGCGTCGCCGCCGCCAATGACGGCTGGGAACGGGTCGCCGACTTCTTCCGAACCCATCTGAGCTGACAGAGAGGCTGCCCATGTGCACCTACAACACCGTGATCACCGATGTGACCGGCAGCGCGAAAGGCCCGGCCGGTCGCTGGTTCCACGTCGACCAAGCGACGGTCTACTACGACCACCCGGTACACGTGATGGCCGGGCATGCGCTGAACGTCGACCTCACCGACTCCTCGGGCGGGCCCGGTCAGCGGGTCGCTCTGGAGCTCACCGCGGACTCGGCGCGCGCGCTGGTGCGCGCGATCGAGGATGCACTCGCCGCCGTTCCTCCGGAGATCATCGCCGCCGGGTGAGGGTTACACCGACAACCCGTTGTCGCCGCCGAACCGGTGAGCACCGCGCCGGGCCTTGGTGGCGAGGTAGTTCCGGTTCTCCGCCGACAGGTGCAGCCCGGTGGGTACCTGCCGGGCGACGGTGATGCCCAGCCCGCCGAGTTGCCGGGCCTTGTCCGGGTTGTTGCTGAGCAGCCGGATCACCGGCACGCCGAGGGCGAAGAGCATCTGGGCGGAAACGGTGTAGTCGCGTTCATCCTCGTCGTGGTCCAGGGCGACATTCGCCTGGTAGGTGTCGAGGCCCTGGTCCTGCAGCAGGTACGCGTCCAGCTTGTTGTAGAGCCCGATGCCGCGGCCCTCCTGGTGCAGATACAGCAGGTAGCCGCCGGCCTCCGAGATCCGGTGCACCGCCTCGTGCAGTTGCGGGCCACAATCACAGCGCAAGCTGCCGAACACGTCACCGGTCAGGCATTCGCTGTGCAGCCGGACCAGCGGCGGACGACGCGAACCGTCCCGCAGCGACGGCCCGTCGAAGCGGAGCGCGACATGTTCCCGGGGGTCGACCAGATCATCGAAACTGATCATCGTCGCCCGGGTGTGCACAGTCCCGATCGACATTGGGATGTCCACGGCCGTCCGGACCTGCGCGGCCGGAACGACCGCTGCTCCCGGACCGACTGCCGATGGTGTTGGTTCATCGGTCGGCTCGACATCGCGTCGGGTCTGTGCAATCATCCGGGCCTCCTTGCCGGTTCGACAGGTCGCTGGTGACCTGCGCATCGAGTGATGGCCACATCGCCACTCGCTCCGAAGAGCTGAGCGCGTAGTGCAACACTGCCATGCGGCCGGCTCGCTCGATGCGCACCAGACAACGGTGCAGCGCCGACCGACTGTGCGGCCCCTCGTCATATACCCAACGCGGCGCCCGGTCATCGCCGACGAAGATCGGCGCCACCGCCAACCGGATCCAGTCCACCAGCCCGGCACCGAGCAGCGCAGTGTTCAGCACCCCGCCGCCCTCGACCAGCAACCGCTCGCTACCGCGCCGACCCAGATCGGCAACCACCTCGGCGAGATCGAGCGGATCTCCACCGTCGACGACCTCGGCCGCGGTGTCCCGCAGCAGCCCGCGCAACCCGAACACCGCCGCGGATGGGGCGTACACCAGGGTTGTCGCGCCGGGGGTGCGAAAGATCGCAGAGGACGGATGGAGTCGGCCGGAGGCGGTGATCACCACCCGGGTCGGCGACGGCGGTCGGCCGTCGGCGATGCGCCGCTCGCGGCGGTCGGCATCGCGGACCAGCAGCCGCGGATTGTCGGCGCGTACGGTCTGGGCGCCGACGATCAGCGCGTCGCAGTCCGCCCGCAGCGCGTCGACGGCGTCGAAGTCCTCGGGGCCGGACAGGATCAGCCGGTTGGCGTGATCACCGGTCGGCCGAAAGCGGTCGAGGTGGCCGTCAAGGGAGATCGCCGAGCTGATCACGAGCGACGGGGTCGACTGATCACTCATCGACGGCGACCCCTTGCGCGATCGGCACGTCCTGCGTGATGGTGCCGCCCAGCGGCCGGCGGGCGCGCGCCGCCGTGCGCCGGCGGTCGGCGAGCAGCACGGCGATCCCTGGCGACACGGCGACCAGCGTAAGCACCCCGTACGCCGTCGATGCGGCGAATCCCGGTCCGGCGCCGAGCCCGGCCACGGCGAACAACCAACTCGCTGCGCCCTCCCGCGGACCCCATCCGCCGATGTTGGTCGGTACCGCGGACGCGACCAGGATCAGCAGTGTCAGCGGCAGCAGTTGCCGCACCGGCGCGGTGACACCGACAGCGCGCGCGGCGATGACCAGGACCAGGACGTGGCCGGCGACCACCAGCGCCGACAGCCATACCACCCGTACCAGCGCGGCCGGATGGAGCAGCCCGCGAAGATCAGCCAGCGCCGTCCTGCGGAGCCTGCGCACCGCACCGACCAGCAGGATCGTGACGATCACCGCGCCGAAGAGAGCGCCGAGGACCGCAAACACCAGATGCTCGTCCACACCGCGGGCGAGCCGAGCAGTCAATCCCGGATCGACCACAAGGCAGACGCCGACGACCCCCAGGAGGATGATCAGCTGGACGGCCTGCCCGAGTGATCGTTCCCAGACCACCGAGCGGATCGCAGGTCCGCGGGCCCCGGAGCGGCTGCCATGCCGCATGGCCCGCTCGACGTCGCCGGCCACTCCGCCGGGCAGCAACCCGTTCAGCAGCTGCGACCGGTAGTAGGCGGCCATCGCGCCCGGTAGCCGGAGACGTACGCCCAGGACCCCGCCGACGGTGCTCCAGCGGGCGGCGGCCGCAGCGGTGGTGACCACGGTCACCGCGGCCGCGGCGAGCAACGCCGACGGCCGGATCGAGCGGATTCCGGCCAGCAGCGCACCGTCGCCCTGCCGGGTGATCACGATCGCGAGCACCGTGATCCCCAGCATGACCCGGATCAGCGGCCACAGCCGAACGGCATGGCGGCGCGCCGGCTGAACCATGGACCAGATCGCCATCGCGTCCCCCGCTCCTTTCTGGTTACACGAGGCAACCGGCCGCCGGGTTCAGCGGCTGCTCCGGATGCGGCCCGATCAACGGCACGGCGAGCAGGTCGGCATGCGGGATCACCGCGCGGAGCCGGCCGGCTGCCAGCTGCGCGTGGCGACGTTCCAACCAGCCGGGCAACAAGCCGGCGAGGTCGGGTTGCTGCTCGACGGCTGCGGCGACCCAGCCGTCCAGCCAGGCACCCAGAAGATCCCGGCCGGCGTCGGAGACCGAGTCGAGCCGCCACGGTGTGGCGGCCATGGTCACAGTGAGACCGGCGGCCGTCAACCGGGCTGCAGCACGCTCGGCTGCGTCCGGACCCAACCGATGATCGGGACCGCGTCCGTCCGCATCCGGCAGGAGCCGCCGTTGATGATCGTCGAAGGCCCACGCGAACCGATCGTCGATCTCCGGCTCGGCCGGGTCCAGACTTGCGCGGCCGGTGACCGAGAGCGCAATGAGGACGGGACACCGGGCTTGGGCCACCGTCGCCAGCAGGCGGTCGAGCCGGTCGGCGGTGAACATGTCCAACAGCGCGGAGGCCGTGATCAACGATGCGTCCCCGAACTGCGCCGGGTCGACGTCGGCCAGGTCGCCGAGTCGGGTTTCGACCGTGACACCCGGCCCGGGCGTCGTCGCGGCGGCGAGCAGGTCGGGATCCCGGTCGTGGAGTACCCAGTGTTGCGGACCCGGCAGCAGCGGCGCCGCCCAGCGCATCATCGACCCCGACCCCGCGCCGAGGTCGTGGATGATCGCCGGACGGTCAGGTGCCCCGGCCAGCAGGTCGGCCGCTATGGTGATGAGCCGCCGCGACCGGGCGGCCGCGTCGGCGGGTTCGCGCAAGGTGAGCCAGGCCAGCTGGAGGCCGGCGGCCAGTGGTCGAGCCGGAACCAGCTGCTCGGTTTGTGCTGATGTCAGCGTCGCGGTCTGGGTCATCTCGGAGTCCCTTGAGCCGACTGCACAGCTCGGAGTATCCCGCTGGTCAGGACCTGCCGGACCGTGTGGTCCCAGGAATACAGGCCCTCGCGGCGGACCCGGGCCCGGCGTTGCAGCTCGGTACGCAGTCGCGGCTGGGTCAGCCAGGTCCGCAGCGCAGTGGAGAGCGCGTCCCGGTCGATCGGCACGATCAGGCCGGGCGGGCCCTGCTCCGTGGTACCGATCGCTTCCGGAAGCCCGCCGACCTCCGACACCAGCACCGGTAGCCCGTGGGCGAGTGCCTCGGTGGCGACCATTCCCCAGGTCTCCAACCGGGACGGGAGCACGAGCAGGTCGGCATTGCGATAGGCGAGGTCGACCTCATCGGCGGATCGGACGCCGGCCAGGGCGACCCGATCGGCGAGCCGGTGGCTGGAGAGGCGTCCACGGAACTGTCGGACGAACCCTTCGTCGAGCTCCAGCGAACCGACGCAGTGCAGCTGCCAGGGCAGGTTCCGGCAGTCGACCAGCGCATCCAGCAGGAGGTCGAGTCCCTTCAGCCGGGTGACCGGGGCGACGCAGATCAGCCGTCCGCCGTCCGGGCTGCCCGGTGCCAGTTCGGCCCTGTCCACCCCGGGTGGTGCGACCACCACCCGGTCGGGCGGCAGCTCGTAGCGGTCCAGCAGCTGTCCGCGGGTCCACTCGCTGGTGGTGATCACCCCGGCCACACTGTGCAACACCGCGGCTTCGTCCCGTACCCGGCGGGCGAGATCGGCGTCGTGCTCGGTGCGATCGTCGGAGGGATCGCCGGCAGAGTCCCCGGCAGACAAGCCGGTCGGCCGGACGCCCAGCGGGAGGTGGACCAACGCAACGATCTGCAGTCGCTGCGCAGCCGGCACGACCACCTGCGGTGAGCATGAGGCGATGAGTCCGTCGATGACGACGCTGCTGCCGTCCGGGAGGCTGCCGAGCAGGCGATCGAGGTCGTCCAGATCGTCCTGTCCGGGCTGGGGCCACCCCGAGCCGACCGGGCGGAGACCAACCGGCATTCCGGCAGCGGACAGCTCGGTGGCCAGTCGCCGGTCGTAGACGTTGCCACCACTGACCCGTTCGGGTCGGTCGAAGCCGGCCGGCACCACCAGATGCAGTGCCGGCGCCGGATCAGAGTTTCCTGACATAGCCGGCACGCGCCGACGGGGATTCGTGCAGGACGACCTCGATGGCCGTGAGCCCACCGGGGCCGGTCGCGCCCTCGGTCCCGGTTTCGCCGGGGGCGAGTTGGTCGGCAAGACCGTCGGCGATGTACCGGGCCAGGATCTCTGTCGTGGTGTTGATGCCCTCGAACTCCGGCAGCTCGTCGAGGTTGCGGTAGTTCAACCCGGAGAGCACCTGCTGCAGGGCAGCTGCGGCGGCGGTCATGTCGATGACGGTGCCGTCGGGTTTGACCTCCGGACTGACGAAGGTCGCCTCCACCGCGAACGTGGCGCCGTGCAGACCTTGGGCCGGACCGAACTGCTCGCCCCGAAGGCTGTGGGCGATCATGATGTGATCACTCACGGTGACACTGAACGTCATCGGTGCTCCTCCTGCAGGTTGGGCTCGGGGTCGTCGACCCGGCCGTAGTCGATCAGATGACAGATGCCGGGTAGGTGCCCGGCGGCGACGTCCTCAAGCACTGTGGGCAACTGCTCGAACGCCCAGGTGTCGGTGAGGAGCGCATCGAAGGCCGGGTCGCGCAGCAGGCGCAGCGCCAGGTCCAGCCGGTCCGTGGTGGAACGGGAACCGCTGCGCGCCGGTGACACCGTGCCGACCTGGCTGGATCGGATCGTCAGGCGTCGGTGGTGGAAGGCACCGCCGAGCTTCAGGCTGACGTCGCGGTCCCCGTACCAACTCAGCTCGATCACCCGGCCCTCGGGGGCGAGCAGTTCCAACGCACGCTGCAACCCGGCCGCGCTCGCGCTGGTGTCGACGACGAGGTCGAGGTCGGTCGGGGCCCGGTCGGGGGTGGCAAAGGCGACCCCGAGTTGTGCTGCCACCTCGGCGCGGGCCGGGTTGATGTCGACCAGGGTGACCTCGACGCCCGGGATCCCGGCCAGCAGCCGGGCAATGGAGCAGCCGACCATGCCGGCGCCGACACAGGCGACCCGGTCGCCGATCAGCGGTGCCGCGTCCCAGAGCGCGTTGACCGCTGTCTCGACGGTTCCGGCCAGTACGGCCCGACGGGCGGGTACTCCGTCGGGGACCGGGATCACGGCGGTGGCGGGGACCACGTACGCGGTCTGGTGCGGGTGCAGGCAGAACACGGTCCGTCCGCGCAGGTGATGGGGTCCTTCGTCGACCGTCCCGACCGAGAGGTAGCCGTACGCGACGGGGGCGGGGAAGTCGCCCTGCTGGAACGGCGCCCGCATGGTGGCGTACTGGTCGACCGGCACCTGACCGCGGAAGACCAGTGCCTCGGTGCCGCTGCTGACCGCCGACCATCGGGTGCGGACCAGGACCTCGGACGGCCCGGGGCGGGGCAGGTCGACGGTGCGGATCTCGCCGATCCCGGGCTCGCGAATCCAGAACGACTGCGCAGTGGAGGTGAACGACACCGGGAGCTTCCTCGTCTCTCTTGGCAGAACGGTCATCCGGCGGCTTGTCATCCGGAGGCCTTGACCGGATTGAACCATCACAGGAAAGTACGGTGGTCGGGGTGCCCAGCGTTCATCTGCAACCGCGTGCCGCGGCCGGCCGGCCCCAGCACAGTCTCGGGCAGATCGGTCCGTTCCGCGACCCTATGGTCGGCCTTGCCGGGCAATTGGTGGTCCTGTTGGCGTTGCTCGGCGCCGGTCTCGGACCCGTCGGCTGGCTCGCCGGCCTCGGGTACGGCGTCGGGGTGACACTGCTGTTGGTCCGGGCTCTGGTCCGGTCCGGCGGGCAGCGGTTGGGTCCTGCGGACAAGGTGACCCTGGCCCGCTCGACGCTGGTCGGCGGCGTCTTGGCGCTGGTGATCAATGACTTCGTGTCGGACTGGTTCGTGTCGGACTGGTTCGGGACGGGCGGGTTCGGGACGGGCGGGT
>Ga0164243_10000658_pt1 | contig 61819 bp, 44 predicted proteins | sample OricompcompostOP_FD_108781 | JGI IMG/M metagenome (GOLD analysis project Ga0164243, IMG submission 108781) | Organic Plus compost microbial communities from Emeryville, California, USA - Original compost - Organic plus compost (OP) | ecosystem: Engineered > Solid waste > Mixed feedstock >... | reverse complement strand
GATGACAATGGGAAAGCTAAGGATGGCCATCATGGTGCTGTTATTTCCGGTTTTCGAACTGATCGCGGAAACCATCGTAAATACCGAGGCGAACCCGGTACTTCCGAGGGCGACCGACAGGGCGTAAAGGAGCGGGTCGCCCAGAGGATTCTGAAAAATAAGGGAGTATACAACGAACGCTATCGCCGACAGCAATAGCATGATAAGCATATTATACAATATCTTCGACAGGATAATCGCTTTAGCGCTGGCGACGGTATAGTAGTACAGCTGCCGTTGCCTGCTCTCCTGAACAAAACTCTTATTAATTGCATTGATTGACGCAAATAGGAGTATGATCCAGAAGAGCGCGTTCCAAGTAGTGGAATCAACGGATTTGAATGCCTGATAGCAGACAAAAACCGTAGATACCACATATAATAAAATCCCGTTGATCGCGTATTTAAATCGCCATTCGAGGAGAATTTCTTTGTGAATGAGGGAAGTAACTTCTTTGAATAAGCTCATCCCTGCAAAGATACGATTCACGCGGTATTACGCGCGCGAAGCAGGCCTATATTTGTTCGTCTGCACGCTGACTGGCGGTCTTAATGGTGTCGCTGGCCTTGGAAATACCTTCTTTTGCCAATCGGTCTGCTTTTCTCATGGCCGACTGCCCCTTGCTTTTGGCCTGTGAACGTAAGTCGTCGATTTCTCTAGCAGCGCGGTCGGCAAGCTGCGTTGCTTTGTTTAAACCTTCTTTCGTGCTTTTACGGATGGAGTCCGATAGGTCCCGAATTCCGTCGCTTGCACGGTCCAATTGTTTCCGGCCTTCTTTTGTTCCCAAAAGTAACCAAGCCACGGTTCCTGCTGCAAGTCCCACCAAGGCATACGTAACAATACTGTTTTTCGTTTTCATCTTTATGTCCTTTCGTTAATAATTATACAACCGTGCACGTTTGTATAACCTTAGAACAAGAAACCAAAAAAAAAGTTTGCGACAGGTTAACAGGTTAATAGGTCACGTCCCAGATCATCACTTGTTTGTCGTCGCTCACGGTTATCAGTTGATCTTTGTATGCATTCCACGTAAGGTCGTTAACGGACAGCCTGTGACTGTCAAAGCCTTTATCGATGCTAATGATCCGTAGTAGACGGAAGTCATCGGACGACCAGATCTTGATGCTTTTATCCCTGCTTGCCGTAGCAAAAACAGGCATAGAGGGGTGATAACGGATAGCATAGACGGTAAAGAGATGTGGTGTGAAGGTATGTGTGATCGTGAAATTTCCGGCATCGAGGACGTGTAACTGAGCGTCGCGTCCGCCTGTTAATAAATAACGGCCATCAGGCGAAAAACACATTGAGGTAACCGGCATTGTATGGGCGGGCAAATCTTCGGTAAAGGAGTAGTCCAACGCATTATACAGTTTCACTTTTCCTTCCTTTGTGCCGAACACGAGCCACTTTTCATTGTTATCAACAGCAATCGTCCGCACGGTCTGTTCGGACACTTTAAAGTGATACAGCAGTTCGAACGTTTGGGTGTTCCAAATGGATACGGTGCCATCTTCAGAAGCTAGTACAACCTCGGGTTTGGATCGGAACGACAGAATGGAAAATATTGGACGCCGATGATGTGAAAGCTTAGCGACGGGTTGTCCTATTTCGGTATGTACAACATCCGCCGTGCCGTTACGGGTCCCGATAACCAACAGCGGTGTTTGATGGATCAAATGCAGCGCATATACTGACGATCGAACGGGAAACAGAATCCGTTCAAAGGCCATTTTTTCAAGGTTCCATTCTACCACACCCTTGTCGTTACCGGCGGTGTAGATGATGGGCGCACTGGATCCGTTTTCAACGGCAAACACCGGATTCTGATGCCCTACTAAGGTACCTGATTTATGGATATTCAGCTTACCCATGTCGGTTGTTTCGGTTATTTGTGCCTTTCTTCCAGATTTTTAGCAATTGTTTTAAGTGGAACGCCCTTTTCCTTCAAGAGTACCAGCAGATGAAATATCAGGTCGGACGCTTCATTGACAAAATCCTTTTCGTCTTCTGCAAGCGCTGCTATAACTGTTTCAACAGCTTCTTCACCCACTTTTTGAGCAATTTTGTTCAGTCCGCGTTCCCGGAGGCGGTTAACGTATGATTCAGCCATAGGGTGTTCGTACCGATCAGCAATGACGGAATCCAACTCAAAGATAAAGTTTTGGTTATACTCTGTGTTGAAGCAACTACGATTGCCGGTATGGCAAGTTGGACCCTTTGGTTCTGCTTTGATTAGGATGGTGTCACTGTCGCAGTCGATATGAGTACTGATTACTTCGAGGTAATGACCGCTTTCTTCGCCTTTCGTCCAGAGCCTGTTTTTACTCCTGGAAAAAAAAGTAACGCGCCGGTCAGTCAGTGTCTTCCTCCAGGCCTCTTCATTCATATACCCCAGCATCAGTACCTCCAACGTCTGCGCATTTTGAATAATCACCGGAACGAGGCCATTGTTTTTTTCGAAGTCTACCATGTTCATGTATCTCAAATTTCAAAATGACAGTCTACGTTTATCTTATTTCAATACCCTGACTCCGTAGTCTGTCCTTCAATTGGGGAATAAGGATCTCTCCGTAGTGGAATACCGATGCAGCCAAAGCGGCATCTACCTGACTTTGCTTAAAAACGTCTACGAAATGCTGCTCATTTCCCGCCCCACCTGATGCAATCAAGGGTATGGATAGTTGATCGTTAACTTTCTTTAACAAGGAGCAGTCGAAACCATTTTTAGTGCCATCATGATCCATAGATGTTAATAAAATTTCTCCCGCTCCGCGGCTTTCGGCTTCTTTAATCCAATCTTCTGTCTCGATTTCCGTTTTTAGTCGACCTCCGTTCAGGTGGACGTAGTTCTTTCCGTTTACGAACCGCGTGTCAACTGCGACGACTACGAACTGTATGCCGAAAGCTTCAGCCATCTGATTAATCAGGTCCGGATTCCGGACTGCTGCTGAATTGATGGATATTTTGTCCGCTCCGGAGTGCAACAGTATATCTGCATCAGATAATTCATTGATCCCGCCACCTATGGTAAACGGGATGTTTACTTGCTGGGCTACCGCCTTTACAAGCTCAATCGTCGTCTTTCGCTTTTCGTGTGTAGCTGTAATATCCAGGAACACCAGCTCATCCGCCCCCTGCTGTGAATATTGCCAAGCCAGTTCTACCGGGTCGCCCGCATCGCGCAGGTCAACGAAGTTTACACCTTTTACGGTACGTCCATCTTTAACATCCAAGCAGGGAATAATTCGCTTAGCCAGCATGATTACTTAAAAACGGATGAGGGATTTTAGGTTCCACTCTTTAATCTGTTCGATGGTAATGCGGTTTTCGTAAATGGCTTTCCCCACTACACACGCCTCTACCTTGATGGCATCCAGTGCGTGCACATCGTCCATTGAACTGATGCCTCCGGAGGCGATGAGCTTGATAATGGGGGAGTGTTCCAGCAATTTCTTGTACAAATCTACGCCCGCACCACCCAATTTTCCATCCTTGTTAATGTCCGTGCACAGGAAGCGAAAGAAGCCAAGTGACAGACAGCGGTCTATGTAATCGAGCAGTTTTACCGGGGAGCTTTCCATCCACCCCGAATACTTGATTACTTCGTCCAATACATCGATGGCAATGACCACCTGATCAGCATACTTGTGTTTGCCGCTGTTCAATTTGCTGAGTTCATCAAGAAACGAAGGGTTGGTAATGGCTTGCGTGCCCACCACTACGCGGTGTATTCCAGCATCCACCAGTTCCACTACTTTTTCAATGCTCCGCACCCCACCGCCGTACTGTACCTTCATGTCCGTGTGACGCACAATATCAAATAAATACGACTGGTTGGAAAAATCACCTTTCGCTCCATTGAGGTCGATGATGTGGACAAACTCAGTACCGTTGGACTGGTATTTCTCGATCATCTCTTCAAGGCTTACTTCGTAAACCGTAGCATCGTTGTAGTTGCCTTCACGCAAACGAACTACCTTTTTGTCCAATACATCTATAGCCGGAATGATATACATAGTTTCTGAAAGGTTGATGGAACTATAATTTTGAAAAATTCAACAATAACCGCTCACCTGCTTCTCCTGATTTTTCAGGGTGGAATTGAACCCCATAAAAATTCCGTGCCTGCAAGGAAGCCGAAAACTTCAATCCATAGTCAGCAAAAGCGGCCGTAAAAGTAGCATTATATTCAATAAAATAAGAGTGTACAAAGTAAAAGTAGGCATCTTTTTTTATATCGGCGAACAAAGCACAGCTATTTTCATGAAAAACCTTGTTCCATCCCATATGTGGAACTTTTCGGCTGATTCGATTTTCAAAATGTAACGTCTTTAACGGAACGATATCCAAGAGGGTAGTGTCGCCTTCCTCCGAGTAGCTGGTAAGCAGCTGCATGCCCACGCAGATTCCGAGTACAGGTTTATTGAGCTGTCGAATGGGTTCGGCTAGACCGGATGCCTGCAACTTTTGCATAGCGGCGCCCGCATGGCCGACGCCGGGAATAATAATCCGCTGATACGCAGCCAGCTCCTCTTGGGTATTTACCATCCCATACTGGATTTGCAGACGATCCAACGCAGCAGTGAGTGAGAAAATATTTCCAGCTCCGTAATTAATAATTCCTGTCATAGATCTGTATTTTACCCCTTGGCGTACCCGTGTTTTTTAAAGTACACCTTTCGTGCTGGGCAGTTCCATATGTTCCACATCCCGCCTGACCGCCTTTTTAATAGACTTCGCAAACGCTTTGAATATGGCCTCGATCTTGTGATGTTCATTATCGCCTTCCGCCTTTATGTTCAGGTTACATCGGGCCGCGTCTGAAAAAGACTTGAAAAAGTGAAAAAACATTTCTGTGGGCATATCACCTATTTTTTCCCGGTGGAATCGCGCATCCCAGACGATCCAGCTTCGCCCTCCGAAATCAATGGCTACTTGCGCCAGGCAGTCGTCCATCGGTAATGTGAACGCATACCGCTCAATGCCGCGTTTGTCACCCAGCGTTTTGGCTATGATTTCCCCGAGGGCAATTCCGGTATCCTCAATGGTGTGGTGTTCATCGATATGGAGGTCGCCTTCAGCCTGAACAGTCAGGTCAATATTTCCATGCCGTGCGATCTGTTCAAGCATATGATCAAAAAACGGCAATCCCGTGTGGATGTCGGATTTTCCCTTGCCATCCAGGTTCAGGCGGATATAAATATCGGTTTCGTTGGTTTTCCTCCGGTGCTCGCCCACCCGATTACCCAATTTGAGGAACTCATAAATGGCCTTCCAATTGGTTGTTTCCAGGGCGATTACCGATTCATCGATTTCGTGCGCCTCGGACGCGCCTAACGAGTCGTTATTACGTAGCCAAATGGCGCGAGCGCCTAAATTCTGGGCCAATTTTACGTCGTTAATCCGGTCGCCAATCACGAAAGAGTTTGCAAGATCGAATTTTTCGGTGTCAAAATAGCGGGTAAGCATTCCTGTTCCCGGTTTACGGGTGGGGGCCTGTTCATGAGGAAACGTGCGGTCAATATGTTCCGCTGCAAATTCAACCCCCTCGCCGGCAAAGGTGTCAATGATAAAGCGGTGTACTGGCCAAAAGTTAGCTTCTGGGTGAGCATCGGTTCCTAGCCCGTCCTGGTTGGATACCAGGATCAGTTCGAAGTCGAGTTCACGTGCTATGCGCGGGAGGTATTGAAGGGCACCCGGATAAAATTTCAGTTTCTCGAAAGAATCGATCTGTTCATCTTCGGGTTCAGTGATCAGCGTACCGTCCCGATCTATAAAAAGCAATCGTTTAATCGTGTCAGGCATTGATGGTGATTTCATGCGAACATAGCTAAATTACGGCTCAAATACAAATTCGTTGAGAGCCGCAACCAACTGTTTGTTCTCTTCGGGCGTTCCCACGGTAATGCGCAGGCATCCTTCGCAAAGTTCAACGCGTGAGCGGTCGCGGACGATGATTCCCCTTTCCACCAAGAATTTGTAGATCTGTCGGGGTTCGACGGTCTTCGTTAGAATAAAATTGGCATCGGACGGGTAAACGTGTTTTACGAACGGCATCGAGCGAAGCGTCGCGGCGAGCTTTTCGCGTTCAGCAACTGTTTCCCGGATCCACTCGTTAACGGTTTCGACGTTTTCCAAGGCTTTTATCGCAAGTTCTTGAGTAGCTTGATTAATGTTGTATGGAGGTTTGATTTTGTTAAATACTTCAATAATTTCTTCACTGGCGAATGCCATGCCCAGGCGTAGTCCTGCTAAGCCCCAAGCTTTCGAGAGTGTCTGGAGGATGACCAGGTTACTATATTCTGTCAACTCCTGGATAAACGTCTTTTGACGGGAATAATTGATATAGGCTTCGTCAATGATCACCAATCCGTTGAAATTGGCCAGAATTGTTTCAACGTCTTCCCGGTGCAATGAATTTCCCGTAGGGTTATTGGGAGAGCATAAGAAGATCATTCGCGTGTTTGGATCGATTGCTTCCGCGATTTCTTCAAGGTTTAATTGAAAATCCGCCGTAAGGTTCACTTTCTTCAGCGCAACATCGTTAATATGCGCAGAGACTTCATACATGCCGTAAGTGGGGGGGACCAAAATAACGTTATCTATTCCGGGGCGGCAGAAAGCGCGGTAGAGAATATCAATGGCTTCATCACTGCCGTTGCCAAGAAAGATGTTGCGGGGGGGCACCCCCTTGATGGTACTTAATTTCTCTTTCAGCCGCTGTTGAAGGGGGTCCGGATACCGGTTATACTTCCTGTCAAGCGGGGACCCGTATGCGTTCTCGTTGGCGTCCAAAAGTACCGATGCCTCGCCCTTAAATTCATCGCGCGCCGACGAATAGGGTGTCAAGGTCCGGATGTTGTCTCTAAGTAAAGCGGTTATGTCAAAAGATTTAGCCATTGCCAATTTTATCCTATACTAAATTCTCGGAGTTAAACAGGGTACCAATTCCCTTCAAGGGCCAGATCGGAATTAGTAAAAACAGATCTGCATTCTTCCAGCAGGGGCTTTAGGTCTTTATATCTTGCTGAATAGTGGCCGATAAGTAGCCTTTTCGCCGCCACCTCCTCTGCGACCAGTCCTGCCTGATAGGCTGTGGTGTGGAACGTCTCCGTGGCCCGCTCCAGCATGTCATGTAAAAAGGTAGCCTCGTGGTAAAGCAAGTCGACCCCCTGGATAAAAGGCAGGTATCGGGGAGTGCGTATGGTGTCCGAACAATATGCATAGCTTCGGGAAGCTGGGGGAGCAAAGGTTAAGTCTTGCCAGTGGTGCACCGTTCCGTTAGCATCGGTATAGTCGGTCCCCCGCTTAATCAAGGGAAGGTATGCCGGAGGGATGCCGAGGTTTTCCACTTTCTCTCTGTTGATGGTCGGTAACCGTGGTTTTTCCTCGAACCGAAAACCTGTGCAGGCGATGCGGTGGTCTAATGGAAAGCTATGTACCGTCAGATGCTCATTTTCGAAGATCAATTCGCTGGTCCGATCTTGCGTAGGATGAACATATAGCGGATAGCGAAGGACCGTTTGTGAATGCAAAAAATGCAGATCAATGATTTCCTTCAACGCAGGAGGCCCGTAGATATGAAGCTCATCTTTTCGCCCCACTAAATGCATAGATGAAATAAGCCCGATCAGCCCAAGATAGTGATCACCGTGAAGATGACTGATAAAAATATGTTTAATGCGGTTGCTTCGTATACCGTATTTAATGAGGCGTACCTGCGTACCCTCGCCACAATCCAGCAAAAACAGCTGCTCGTTTACATTGATCAGCTGAGCAGTGGGATGGCGGCCGTAAATCGGCGTAGCAGAACTGCTTCCTAATATCAATACTTCAAACCTCATCCTTCTTCCACCGCACCCCTGAAGTCCTTTTCAAGCTCTTTGGAAAAGATCAGATCTTCCGCTTCTGCAGTATTGTGAGCCAGCGTTAATACGCCGTCCAGGTTGCATACCGAAATGAGACTTTTTATCTGCTGATTTGCGCAGGCCAATATAAAAATACCACCTGCCGCTTTGCATAGCCGATGTGCCAGCAACCCGGTACGTAAACCCGACGAATCAGCCTCTTTTACCTGTGACAGATCGAGTATGATGTTCCGCTGTCCGCCGGTGTTCCGTAAAACAAACTCGGCCTTTATTTTAGGGGCGGAATCTCCATCTAATATTTCCAGGTGAGGCTGGATGATTACGTATTTATCGTGTTTATCAATTGTAAATTTCATAACAAAGGTTTTATTCAAAGTCTTTAACAGCGATATCGCGTAGAGCTTCTTCGGTATTGCGTTGTACCCGTTCCAATACCGCGGTATCTTCAGGGTACTCAAAACGCTCTCCGGTGATGTGCTCGTAGAGTTCAATATATCGTTCAGATATGGATGTGACAATCTCATCGGTCATTTCCGGCACTGCTTGTCCTTCTTTTCCTTGAAATCCATTTTCTATCAGCCATTTGCGAACAAATTCCTTCGACAACTGCCGCTGTGGTTTGCCGTCGCGTTGGAGCTGTTCGTAGGTGTCCGCGTAAAAATAACGGGAGGAATCGGGGGTATGGATTTCATCGATCAAGACAATAGCGTTGCCCAATTTGCCGAACTCATACTTGGTGTCAACCAGGATCAGCCCTCGTTGGGCAGCAAGCTCCGTGCCCCGTTTGAACAGTGCGTAGGTATAGGTTTCCAAATGTTGATAATCTTCTTCAGAAACCAAGCCATTGTGAAGGATGGCCGCGCGTGAAATATCTTCATCGTGTCCCACGGCTGCTTTGGTAGTCGGCGTGATAATAGGATTGGGCAGACGGTCGTTTTCTTTCAATCCTTCTGGCAGAGATACTCCGCATAACTCGCGTCTGCCGGCCTGATATTCGCGCCAGGCATGTCCGGACAAATAGCCGCGGATCACCATTTCCACTTTAAACGGCTTACAAAGCCGACCAATGGTTACGCATGGATCCGGCACGGACAATACCCAGTTGGGGACAATATCTTCCGTGGCCTTCAAAAACTTGGCAGCGATCTGATTCAGCACCTGTCCTTTATGGGGGATCGCCCTCGGAAGCACGACGTCGAATGCAGATATACGATCGGTAGCTACCATTGCAAGGATGTGATCAGAAATGGTGTATACGTCCCGTACTTTCCCCCTGTAGAAAGCTGTTTGGCCCCCGAAGTTAAAATTTGTCTCTTTTAATGTGTTCATGTTTGTTTAGCTATTAGCGACTTGTGCCCTCAGCTCCATTCGGGAAAGATCTGTTAGATGTCTCCGTATGCTTCTAATATTCGTCGTACCAATTTATGCCGAACTACATCGCCCCCGCTCAAATAAATCATATTTATTCCTTCGATTCCATCCAACAGTTTCAATGCCGTCTGTAGCCCCGATTGCTGTTTCTTGGGCAGATCGATCTGAGTGACATCGCCGGTGACGATAAACTTGGCGGTGGGTCCCATCCGTGTCAAGAACATTTTCATCTGCATGTCCGTTGCGTTCTGAGCCTCGTCCAAAATGACAAAACAATTATCCAGCGTTCGTCCCCTCATAAAGGCTAAGGGAGCCACTTCAATGGTTCTGTTTTCCAAGAATACTTTTAATTTGTCGGATGGGATCATGTCATCTAGTGCATCATACAGCGGTCGTAGATACGGATCTACTTTTTCCTTTAGGTCGCCTGGAAGAAAACCGAGATTCTCGCCGGCCTCCACCGCTGGCCGCGTTAGAATTATGCGTTTTACCTCCTTATTACGTAGCGCCCGAACCGCCAGGGCCACAGCCGTGTACGTCTTACCCGTTCCGGCAGGTCCGATGGCAAATAAAATGTCATTTTTAACGATACTTTCCACCATCCGGCGTTGATTGGCCGTCCGCGCTTTTACGACCGTGCCATTAGGTCCGAAAACTATCGGCTCAGCGCCGATTGCCTGCACGCCGTCCACTCTATTCGACGCGTTTGCTCCCAATAAGTTTTCCACATCATTAGCCGTCAGATTATTGTACTGTTCTACATGTGCCACGACCTTGTCAAAGTACGTTTTGAACTGGGATATCTCCCGTTCGTCTCCCAATACTTTCACTTCATTACCCCGGGCCACAATTTTCAGCTTCGGAAACTGTCTTTTAAAAACCTCGAAATGCTCATTGTGTGCACCCCACAATACGGCAGGATTCACATATTCTAACGTAATATTTAATTCGTTCAATTCGATCCTTCACTTAGATATCGGCATGCGATATCCGTTTTCTAGCTTGATGTACTATTCTCCTATCTCGCTGCCGTACGTTCCCGCTTCACAGCTTTCAAAGATAACGATAAATTGCTATTCGTGTTTGCGAAATAATAAAATGTATGGTTGGTGATTGCCCTTCTGAAATTCCAGGAATCCAAAAGCACAAATTGGATATAAGGGCAACTTTATCTAAGTTTGCATCCATTGCAATTGAGGCGCGCATGGGTGTCATTACCTTAACAACAGATTTAGGACATAAAGACTTTTATCAGGCAGCCTTAAAAGGCAGTATTATCAGCCAATACCCTGCTGTTCAATTGGTTGATATATCGCATGATATCCCTCCGTTTGATATCCAATATGCGGCGTTCGTGGTTAAGAATGCGTATCCGTATTTCCCGAAACATACCGTGCACCTGATCGGTATTGATTCGGTATTTAATGAGAACAACCGTTACCTCGCCCTAAAATACAATGGGCACTATTTCATTGGGACAGATAACGGCTTATTTTCATTGATCTTAGATGGTCCGCCCACAGAAGCCGTGGAGATCAACATCATTCAGGATCTGAAATACTTACATTTTCCGTTGACAGATATTTTTACTAAAGCGGCCTGTCATTTGGCCAAAGGAGGGAAACTGACGGATATAGGCGACCCGGTAGATGGCGTGGTGGACCGAACCTTGGTGCAGCCTGTTGTTGAAAGGGATAGCTTGCGCGGAAGCGTTGTGTTTATTGATTCGTTTGGAAATGTAATCAGTAACATCAGTAAAGAACTGTTTAACAAAGTCCAGAAAGGCCGGAATTTTATACTATATTTCCGCAGGAACGAAACCATCGATCAGTTGAGCTGGCATTACAATGAAGTTCCTGAAGGTGAAAAGCTTTGCCTGTTCGGTATTACCAACTACTTGGAAATCGCCATTAATAAAGGCAACGCCAGCGGATTATTGGGGCTCAACAAAGGAGATATCATCCGTGTGGAGTTTAAAAAGTGAGGAGTTATCGGATCAGCGATAAACTTGGTCCGTTTTTTGAATTACAATCTGTATGCGGCCTTATAGAATTAACTTCCTTTTTTTTGCTCCGTTCTTTCTTTTTTTTTCATTATCTTATGGGCAGCAGGGAGCGGATACCGTAAGCTACGAGACGCAGCGGCAAAAGGTAAATAAGTTGTTGGACGAACGCAGTCAGCGGTTCGGGCAGTTTAACGAGAGCCTTCAGAGACGAACGGGTATCTTTGGGTTAAAGACTAAAAAGGATATGCAGGCCTCCATTGATATCCTGAAGCAGATCGTACTCACTGACAATGATATTTTCAGGGAAACCAAATCGCTGCTTGATTACAAAGATTTTGAGAAAACGCAAATTGCCGATAAAGCGTCAGAATTTGATGGGCGTATCAATGGCTATATCAAAACGATTGGCAAATTACAGCGTGAACATGACCATATGACCGCTGAAATCAACCGTCTTGAAAAGGCAAACCATCTTTACTTAGGCCTATCTCTCTTGTTTGGTCTGGTTCTTCTCGGCGGGATAGCTTTTTTGATGATTAAACGTCAAAAATTGACGAATGTGTGATAACGGACCGGGGTATTGTCATTACCTTTGTGCCTATTGTTTTTAATTATAGGAAATGGCAAGACAACGGTTAAATAGTGGGGATACGCCATCGGAGGACCTGCCCAAACCCAAGCTAACTAAAACGACACTTCGAAAGGCTGCCAAACTGTTGGCCTACCTGCGCCCGTATAGGCTGAAGTTTTTTGTGGGAATGGTGTTTTTGTTTCTGTCCAGCCTCACGGCGCTTACGTTTCCAGCGCTTTTAGGGGCCATGATTGATGCCGCGCAGGGTAAGGTTAAGTATAGTTGGCTTGCGATTGACATTCATGCTATTGGTGCCATTTCATTTATTATTTTGTTTGTCCAATCGGCCGTTTCATTTTTCAGGATACGTCTTTTCGTAGAGGTCGCTGAAAAGTCGCTTGCGGATGTACGACGGGATTCATATTACAACCTTATAACCTTTCCTTTGGAGTTTTTTGCTAACCGCCGGGTTGGTGAACTCAACAGCCGCTTATCGGCTGACCTTGCGCAGATACAGGATACGATGACGACGACCCTTGCAGAAATTATTCGTCAGGTCATCTTGTTGATTGGGGGAGTATGTTGGTTGTTTATTGTGTCGGCGAAGCTCACTTTGCTTAACCTCAGTATCCTTCCCGTGCTCGTGGTCATCGCGGTGACGTTCGGTCGTTTTATTCGCAAGCTATCGCGTAAAGCGCAAGATAAACTAGCTGAGTCTAACACCATTGTTCAGGAGACCCTACAGGGGATTAGTAATGTTAAAGCGTTTGTGAACGAATCTTATGAAGCTTCCCGTTATTCACGCTCTCTGGACGCTGTAGTCAAGATAGCTGTCAGAGGTGCAACTTACCGGGGTGTTTTTGCTTCCTTCATTATTTTCTGTCTCTTTGGTGCCGTTGTTGCCGTCATCTGGTGTGGATCATCGTTGGTAGCGGCCGGTAGTATTTCGGTTGGCGACTTAACAACTTACATTCTGTATTCGTTATTTGTGGCTGGATCCATGGGTACATTTCCCGAATTGTATGCGAACATCCAGAAGGCGATAGGCGCAAGCGAGCGGGTTATCGAAATACTGGATCAGCCGCAGGAAGATGTTGGATTACTTCAAGAAGAAAAAAACATTACGTATCCTCTAAGGGGTAGCATAGCGTTTGAAAATGTATCGTTTGCCTATCCGTCACGTAGAGAAGTTACCGTTTTAAAAGAGGTTTCGTTCGAGGCGTCAGCGGGCGACAAAATAGCTATTGTAGGGCCGAGCGGTACGGGGAAATCGACCATTGCCGCGCTCGTGCTGCAATTTTATAAACCCGACAGCGGTCGTATTCTGTTCGATGGCCGTGAGGCCGGCACTTATCCATTGACGGATATACGCGCTCAAGTAGCCATCGTTCCACAGGACGTCTTACTTTTCGGTGGTACCATCCGTGAGAACATTGCTTATGGTCGTCTTTCTGCAGACGCCGAAGAGATTATCACCGCGGCGAAACGGGCCAACGCACATGATTTTATCATGGAGTTCCCCGAAGGATATGACACGGTAGTCGGCGAACGTGGCGTAAAACTTTCGGGGGGGCAGCGTCAGCGGATCGCCATTGCGCGGGCGTTATTGAAAGATCCTGCCATTTTGATTCTTGATGAGGCTACCTCTTCGCTTGATTCAGAATCTGAGCGTCAAGTACAACAAGCATTGGAAGAACTGATGAGAAACCGTACATCAATTATCATTGCCCATCGCTTGTCTACAATCCGTGAAGCCAACCAAATTGTCGTAGTAGAATGCGGGAAGGTAGTAGCCTCCGGTACGCACGATGAGCTTATGGAGAAAGGTGAGGGATTATACCATCATCTATATAGGCTTCAGTTAGATACTACGCGCTAATAAGTTTGCCACTTGCTGCAAGTAATGCTTATCTGTTGCGTCAAAATAGTGAAGGTATTCACTATCGACATCCAAAACACCGAATACGATGCCTGATTTCTCGATGGGTACAACGATTTCCGATTTGGATTGAGAGCTGCAAGCTATGTGATCAGGAAAGGCATCCACATCCGGGACAATCAGCGTTTTCTGCTGCTGCCACGCGCGGCCGCATACGCCTTTGCCATGGGCTATGCGCGTACATGCCAGCGGTCCTTGGAAAGGCCCCAGTACCAGCTCGTCGCGCTGAACTATATAGAAACCAACCCAGAAAAAATCGAATTGAGTCTTTAGCGCTGCAGAAACGTTTGCCATATTGGCAATAAGGTCATGCTCCCCGGCGAGGAGCGCTTCAATCTGAGGTAATAAAGCCTGGTATTGTTCCTTCTTGGTGCCTTGGATTACATAAAATTGTTCTGCCATCAAATCAGATTTAGCAAAGCAAACATACGAAAATCATCTGCATATACATACCTTGAGGTAGCCACTGGCGACGTACCATCCAGTTTTTTATATAAAATCCGGTGTCTAAAAAGATAATTCAAGCCTTATTGCAACCTGTTAATCACCTGTGGCCGGACAAAATCAGGGGCGTGCAGAAACATCACGTTTCGGAAATTCAACAAATCCGTTATTTTTGGCGTTATTATGAGCTCCAAAAAAAGACCAACTACCGGACATCTTTCTGGTGTTAAGGAAATCGCAAGAAGGGCAAATGTGTCTATTGCTACGGTTGACCGTGTCATTCACAATCGAAAAGGCGTGTCAGAAGCCACTCGGCAAAAAATTACGGAGATAATCAAAGAAATCGGTTTTCAGCCGAACATTCTTGCCAGTCGTTTAGCATCTAAAAAGACAAACCGATTTGCTTTCCTGATACCGAATGCCAAAGAAACAGACTATTGGAAAGCGTCGTTAGACGGTATCAAACGAGCTTATGACGAAATCAAACAGTACAGTATTTTCTTGGATAGCTATTTGTTTGATTTAAATGACAAGAACACCTTTACCAAGCACGTGAAAGACATCGTAAACAATCATTATGACGGTGTGGTTGTAGCTCCATCCTTTATTGATGAAGCGACGGATTTGGCCTCACTTTGCGAGGAACGACGCATCCCGTATGTATTTATCAATTCCGACATTCCCAATGCGAATAGTCTTGCCTATATCGGACCGCATCTATATAAGAGCGGTTATCAGGCGGGACAACTTATCCGCTTTGGGTTGAAACAGGGTAAAGTGCTGATTGTTAATATTTCCAAAGAGATTGATGCCTATCACCATTTGGTCCGGAAGGAAGATGGATTCCGGCATTATATGGAAGACACCAACACGAAGCGTGCATACATAGCTATCGATAAAATCGATATTAGGAATACAACCGACGAGGCCGTTGGAAAAGCCTTGGACGTTTTCTTAAAAGAGCATGCCGATATAGATGCTTTCTTTGTAACCAATTCAAGGGTGCGAAGTGTCGCCAAGTATCTGAAAGAAACCGGATCGAAGCATCGTATTCTTGTTGGATATGATCTTTCGGAAGAAAATATAGCTTATTTAAAAGATGGAACCATTGATTTTTTGATCGGACAGAAACCGGAAGAGCAGGGTTATTTAGGGCTTATGTCCCTTTTCCAGCATGTGGTGGTTGGCAAAAAGGTAGTCAGCGAACAATATATGCCTATAGATATCATCACAAGAGAGAATTTCGAGTTTTACAAAAACTGACCAATTTTTCAAAAAACCTTGGAAATTCAAAATGTATTCGTTTAATTAGCGGGTACGTTACCGAACACAATTATAAACAGCTACCAATTGAGGGTGATACGGCTATGACGTGTGCGAACGCCTTTGCGTTCGATTTGCGGGTGCGTACACGTATAGGGGTTAAGCAGTCGACACGCAGATACATAAGTTAAATTCTATGGAAAGAAGCATTGTTCGTAAAAAGTCTGTATTTATCGCCAATTTTCCTCTATTGGTGTTTTTAACAATGGTATTGACATCTCGAACGGCCATGTCTGCAGCGCTTATACAAGAGCAGCAGGTCACCCTTACGGGTTTTGTAACCAATTCACGAGGTGAGCCTTTAGAGGGTGTCAGTATAACGGTAGAGGGTTCAGGTATAGGTACCGCTACTAATAAGGAAGGAGAATTTACACTTGAAGCTGTAGAGGCCAATGCTACCTTGGTTTTCAAGAGTATTGGCTACAAGGAAGCTGAAAGGTCGGTAATAGGTGATACCACTTTCAAGGTGGTTATGGAAGAGGATATTGCAGGTTTGGACGAGGTAGTGGTGGTAGGGTATGGTGTGGCAAAGAAGAGTGATCTGACGGGGGCTGTGTCCCGGATTTCTATGGAAGACCGTATACTTCAAGCGAATACGAATGTTTCTCAGGCCTTTACTGGAGTAGCCGGAGTAAACGTTGATGCTAAAGGAGGGGCAAACGGAGAACCATCTTTTTCCATCCGGGGACAAACGTCTTTATCGGCTAGTGCAAGACCTCTGATTGTGATTGACGGTATTATTTTTAACGGGTCTTTGGCCAGCGTGAATATGAATGACGTAGAGCACATCGACATCCTCAAAGATGCATCAGCAGCGGCAGTGTATGGTTCCCGGTCGGCCAACGGGGTAATTCTGATTACAACGAAAACGGGAAAGAACCAGAAACCAACCGTTTCGTTCGATGCCTATGCCGGCTTTCAGAATATGACCAACAACCCGATGCGGGTGATGAACGCTGACGAATTTGCAATACGTTCATTAGATTGGTACTGGCAACAAGACGTCTATAATTGGTATCTTACAAACCCTACCAGTGCGGAGGGCCGGCCGGCACGGCCAGACGTAAACGACCGTGAGGTAGTGGCGTCGTATCTGCCCACCTATGAAGAGCAGCAAAATTATCTTAATGGGAATGAAATTGATTGGGTAGATGAGGTTTTGCAAGTAGCACCTATGCAGAACTACAGTTTGAGTGTGCAAGGGGGAGCTGATCGAACTACCTATTACCTCTCTGGGTCCCATTCCAATGTTGAAGGTATCCAGCTGAATGACAAATTCAAACGCTATACACTTCGCACCAATCTGGACAGCAGAATCAATGATTGGTTGACATTGGGAGTTAATACGTCTTATGCTTATCAGGACAATTCAGGTATCCCCGCAAGTTTGGCGAATGCACGGGTAGCCAGCCCTTTAGTTGACAATAAAATAGACAGACCGGATTATGACATTTATCTAGGGGGGGAGCTTTACCAACCCTATCCATTGGTGTACCTCGAAATTGATAATAAGGACGTGCGCAATGAGCTTTTTGCAATCGGGCGAGCAGTTGTGGATGTATCTTGGATACGTGGGTTGCGTTATGAATTCAACTATTCGCAAACGTATTTCAATACCGAAGTCAATTCGTTTCACTCGAACCGTACGCCGCAAGGGTCGACCAATCGCGGGTACGCTATTAAGGAGCCCAAGGAGCAGCGAAATTGGATACTGAATAATATTGTTACTTATATACGCGACTTCGGGAACCACCAAATTAATTCAACATTGTTGTTCAGCAGGGAGAACATCCGTGGAAGTACCTCGAGTTTAACTGCTGAAGGTTTCAACAACGAGTCTTTGGGTTTCAATAACATGGGGATCGGTGAGGTAGCCACGGTAGGGTCGACAGCTTACGAGGAGAACAGCTTGGCATACATGGCCCGAGTAAATTACACCTATAAATCGCGGTATCTCCTTACAGCGACGGTCCGTAGAGACGGTTATTCGGGCTTCGGGAAAGGCAACAAGTGGGCGACGTTCCCCTCCATTTCGATCGGATGGGTTCCGTCGGAAGAAGCTTTTCTGAGAGATAAAGGACTCTACCTTAAAGTAAGGTCTTCTTACGGCGTAAACGGTAATCAGGGAATCGGCCGTTATTCAAGCCTATCTCGTATGGGTACCACGTATTATATATACGGTACTAATACAGCCATCGGCCTTTTTCCGGAAACATTGGGTAATCCCGATTTAAGCTGGGAGGAAACCGCGTCGTTGAATATCGGTGTTGATTTTGGCGTTTTAAACAACCGAATAACCGGTTCAATTAACGGATATACGGCTAAGACTGAAAATGTGTTGGTGAGACGACAACTTCCACCGGCTGCCGGGTACCCAACAGTTTGGGCAAATATTGGTGGGTTAGCCAATAAGGGGCTGGAGTTGGAGCTTAATACCGTCAATATCGAGGGGCCGATGATCAACTGGAAGAGCAATTTCGTGTTCTCCATTAATCGGGATAAGATTACACGCCTTTATGGATCAGATAGCGATGCTGATATCGGGAATGCCTGGTTTGTCGGCAAACCGATAGAGGCAATCTATGACTACCAAATGGCCGGAGGAGTGTGGACGGAGGAAGAGTTCTTTAACGGGCAGGTGTTGCCGGGGTGGTATCCAGGGCAATTTCGGTATGTGGACCAAAACAACGACGGCCAACTAGATCCTGATCACGACCGTACGATTATAGGTTATGAATCACCCAACTACCGGTTTAGTGTAAATAATTCGTTGTCTTACAAGAATTTTACTCTATCCGTTTTTATCAATTCCATACAGGGCGGGAACGGGTACTATTTAGCTAATAATGCGGAGATGATCAATCCGTTATATACGATGACGCACCGACGGAATAACTCGGCGATCAACCCGTACTGGTCACCCGAAGCTCCTACTACCAACACGACCGGAATTTATAACAATCCGCAACGTCAAAGCGGGATTTATCAAAGTCGAAGCTTTGTAAGGTTACAGGACGTATCCTTAGCGTATCGTTTTGGTAAATCTGTGTTGGACAAACTGCGGCTGCATGATTGCCAGCTCTATATATCCAGCAAAAATCCTTATGTATGGACACGTTGGCAAGGGTGGGATCCGGAAATCGGGGTGACCGATACGCCACTTATGCGAAATGTCGTGTTCGGCATTCGGTTGAGTTTATAGTTATTTACCTAATTACAATACAAACTGTAATCATGAAAACGTATTTAATCAATTGTGTTTTGAAATTCTGGTGCCTTGGGTTGGTGTTGTCATTGCTAATTTCATCATGTAACGACAGTGTATTGGAGGAGGTACCCTTGGATTTCTTTTCGCCTGAAAATTCTTTTACGACAGAAGCAGGGGCGTTGCAGGGAATTACGGCGCTTCATGATCGCGTGCGTACAGCGTACTATAGTTATACTGAATTCGGTACGATGAATTGGGCAACGCATGGCTCGGACTTAGGTTTTAATGGAGAAATACCAGAACGGGGGAGTCCGTACCTAAATTCATACCTAGACATGACACCTATTTGGAAGCCGGTTGTCGATCATTGGACGGCAGGTTTTAAAATCGTCCAGTGGGCTAACGTATTGATTGATCAGCTGGAAAATCTGGATCCGTCGATGTTTGCAACAGGGGAAGAGGGTAAGAATATGTATATCGGAGAAGCTCGCTTTTTTCGCGCATTTGCGTATCGAAACCTGGTTTCGACATTTGGTGATATTCCGTTGCTGGACCGTCCGGTACAGTCCGCCAAAGCGGATTTTGTACGGGACCCCGTGTCCTCGATTCATAAGTTCATGGAAGAAGATTTCAAATTTGCCGCTACTTATCTTCCAAAGCCGGGAGAAGAAGCGGCGCCGGGCCGGATTACGCAGGGTGTAGCTTGGCATTACCTCGCTGAAACGTATCTCGAGCAGAAAAATCCGGAAGCAGCGGTAGAAGCTGCGTCACAGGTAGTGGATGGTTACCACTACAGGTTGATGACAGAACGTTTCGGAAATCGGCTGAGCCACGACTACATGGGTTCGGGAGATGTGTATTATGACCTTTTCGGTTACTCTAACCACAACCTCGCCAGCAACACAGAAGCGATGTGGGTCATTCAAATTGAACCCAACGTCACCGGTGGTAAGCAAGTCTCGTCTGCCTACATATATGGGCCGCGATATTTCGATATCGGGCTCACTCCTGATGGGAAGAAAGCAATTCTCGGAAAGTTTTATAACGGAAGCTACACAGGATACAACGACACCCTCAGCCGGCCTACGGCCAATGCCCGGGGAACCAATTTTGTACACTATTATATGTGGGACGGAGACTGGTATACTGATATCCGAAACGCGAAACATAATATTAAGAGAGACTTCTATTTTGATAACCCTGAATCTGCTTACCATGGTCATAAAATAGATTTCAGCCTATATACAAATCCAAAACGATCGAACCCCATGCTGGATACCTGCAAGATCCTCTTTCCTGTGTTTATGAAATTTCACGATCCAGGAAACTACTTTGTAGATCCAGGACGTTCCGGAGGTGGGGTAACCCATAAAGACTGGTATGCCCTTCGCTTCGCGGAGACTCTCCTTCTCCGAGCAGAAGCCTACCTCGGCGTTGGCCGCCCAGACTTGGCAGCAGAAGATATCAACAAGGTGCGCAATCGTGCCCATGCTACACCCGTTTCACCCGCCGATGTAGACATAGATTATATACTGGATGAACGCGCACGAGAATTGTACGGAGAAGAATGGCGACTGATAGCGTTGCGCCGTACGGGAAAGTTGATCGAGCGAGTTCGGAAATATAATGATAACCCGATGTGTCCCGGAGCACACATCCAAGAACATAACGTTCGGTGGCCTATTCCTCAAAGCCAGATTGATTTAAATATCGATGCTGATTTTCCACAAAACCCAGGTTATTAATAGATAAATCTAATAGCGATGAAAACAGTGCATGTTTTTTTTTTACTGGCTGGCCTGACCGCGTATAGTCCCTTTACTTCTGCGGATACGATGTCATTATATTCTTCATACAGCTTGGGTTCGGGCATAGAAACCGGACGGCAACAGATGTTAACAGGCATTGTCCGCGATGGCACTGGCGTGGCCTTAGAGGGCGTAAGTGTTACGGTAAAGCGAACTGGCTTTGGTGTGGCGAGCGATGAAGAAGGAAAATTTAGTTTGGAAGCTGTACATCCTACGGATGTGTTGGTATTCCGGAGCGTAGGTTATCAATTGCTTGAGCTTGAAGTTGGCGATCGGACGACCCTTAATGTGGTTATGGAGGAGGAAGTTGCGGGATTGGACGAGGTAGTTGTGGTAGGATACGGAACGCAGCGCAAGAGTTCGGTGACCGCGGCGATTTCCAAGGTTGAAAACAGGGGTCTGGACCAAGTTCCGGTGGGGCGCCCAGAGCTTGCACTAGTAGGGCGGTTGGCCGGAGTTAATATTTCTAACTCACGAAGCAATCCCGGATCAGCGCCCATTATCCGCGTGCGGGGTTCTGGTTCCATTTCCGCCAGCAATGATCCGTTAGTGGTCATCGACGGATTTCCCGGTGGGAGTATGGGAAGCGTAAACATGAATGATGTAGAATCCATCGAAGTACTAAAAGATGCCTCATCAGCGGCCATTTATGGTTCCCGGGGTTCTGGCGGGGTTATCATTATTACCACAAAAAAAGGAAAGACCGGAAGACCTCAACTCCAGTTGAATGCCTACGCCGGGGTTGCTGAAGCTATCGGGCATGACGACTGGATTTCGGGCGATGAATTTTACAATTATATAGCTCGTTATATGAATAGAGAGTATGCTTGGCAAGGTGGTGATGTGTCGATACCTCTATGGGGTGATGAACGTCGTCCGCCGAACTTTCGTGTCAACCCGGTTATCCGCGAAGGAAGTTACATTTGGGAGGACATTCTACTGCGCCCTGCGCCGATGCAAAATTATAGTTTATCGGTACGAGGGGGAACCGATAATGTTACCTATTACATCTCCGGCACCTACAGGGACGAGCAGGGAACTCTACTCACTACCGGGTATAAAACCTATGCATTTCGGGCGAACGTAGATGCAAATCTGGCTCCGGGGTTGAAGGTGGGTATTATGGTAAGCCCCAACTTTGCAGACCGACGAACTTCTCCTGTTACCATGGAGGCTATTGTAAAAACCTCACCGTTTGTTTCGCCGGATCCGTATCCGGATGGCTCGTATCCGCGACCGCTGGATTATTGGGGAAACTCGGTCTCCGGACAAACCAGCCCATTGGCCACGTTATACGGTACCTTCAATACGTCGTCATCCATGAATAACGTAGGCGAAATGTATGCAGAGGCAACGTTGGGGAAGGGACTTTCCGTCCGTTCATCATTCGGCGCTAACATTACTTATGGTATTGCGGAAAATTTTCAGTCAGCTTCTGCAACCTCCAACGGGCTGAATTCCGGTTCGGCCCGCGACACCCGGTCTATCAACTTGCTTAATGAAAATGTATTGCGGTATACGGGCGACTTCGGAGGAGATCACGATCTGAATGCTATTCTGGGGGCTTCGTTCCAAAAAGCAACTTCTCGTACGGCTCTGCAAACCGCCGTTGCAGGTAGCTTTAATAACGAAACGATTCGCACGTTGAACAATGCGATCATTGATCCTTCTAAATCCTACACAACCAAATCCAGGTGGGGACTTATTTCGTATTTCGGTAGGATAAACTACGCATATAAAGGGAAATACCTGGTGGCGGCGTCGTTTCGTACGGACGGCAGCTCACGATTTGGGCCCAATAACCGATGGGGAAATTTTCCGTCCGCTTCTATCGCGTGGAGGATTTCCCAAGAAGATTTTATGCGCGGGAATGCCGTGATAAGTGAGCTGAAACCTCGAGTCAGTTACGGGGTAGTAGGTAATTTCAATATTGGCGATTTTAGTTACCTGGGTACAATCGATGATGTGTATTATTCACCCGACAATGTGCTTACCAAAGGATGGGCCCAAAATGCAATCGGGAATGGTGGATTGCAGTGGGAACGGACAGAGAGTTACAATATTGGCTTGGACTTGGGTTTTTTTGACAACCGCGTGACGATCGCTGCTGATTATTACCGGAAGAAAACAACGAATTTATTGTACGATGTGTCGGTGCCGGCTATCTCGGGTTTTCCAACTGCGCTCGTAAACGTGGGGGACGTGCGTAACAAGGGAATCGAGGTTGAATTGAGTTCCCAAAACCTTATCGGTGACTTTAAATGGTCAACAGCATTTAACTTCTCTCGCAATAAAAATGAAGTGGTCGACCTCGGAGGGGTAGATGAAGTCATCAATACCCATACCCGTGGCATGGCTTGGATTCTAAGGAAAGGGGAGCCTATGTTCTCGTATTATGGATATAAATCACTTGGGGTACTGGTGGATCAAGAAGATGTGGATAATTCCCCAGTGATGGATGGATCAAAGCCGGGAAACACGAAATACGCTGATGTGAGTGGACCCGATGGTGTTCCCGATGGAAAGATCACGCCTGATGACCGGGTAATTTTGGGCAGTTACCTGCCGAAGGTGACGTTCGGCATGGTCAATGACTTCTCATGGAAAGATTTCGATTTGAGTATTGCGTTGCAGTCATCTATTGGGGCTAAAATGTATAACTTGGAGAATCTGTACTACCAGGGTGCAACCGTGAGTGCGATTAGGCGTTCGTTGGTGGAGAATCAGTGGTGGTCCCCGTCCGAACCCGGCAATGGTAAAGAGCCGGCCACGGCGTTGAGTCAACTGGCATGGGTATCCAACAGTGATTACTATCTTGAGGATGCATCGTTTCTGGCCATTCGCAACCTGAATTTGGGATACAGCCTACCACAGTCATTCTCCGAACGGTTTAAAATAAGCAATTTACGGCTTTTCGCTTCTATCAGCAACTTGCTTATGATCACTAAGAAAGGGTTTCATGGATATAATCCCGAAGGATTTACGGGAAACGAAAGTGACGGAATCAATAGTATGCCTGGGTTTAATAACGGCTCGGAACCGATCAATCGGGTGTATACCTTAGGAGTAAATGCAATTTTTTAAACCCAAAACTAATGGATCATGACACAGAAGACAGTAAAACCTTTGACCAAATATATATTGTTGGTAATTTTTGCGGCGTTTTCTGCCTGTAATGGCATTTTGGAACTGACGCCGGATTCGGAATTAACCGAGGCAAATTTTTTCAAAACAGCAGCCGACATGGACGGTGCGGTATTAGGAATTTACAGCAATTATCAGGCACGATTTCCTAGGGATTGGACAATTTCAGAAATGTTGTCTGACAATACCTATCGAACAGGATATTTTAACATTGGCGGCATCGATGAATTGAATAATCTATCTATTACATCGGAAAATCCACTTTTTGCAGATTTTTGGCAGCGTTGTTACCAAGGTGTGTTCAGAGCCAACTCGGTTATCCATTATATAGATAACCCAACGGATTATGTGGGAAATCAGAAGGCCGAGCTCACAGGTGAAGCACTTTTTATGCGGTCTTTGCTCTACTTCGATCTGGTGAAGGTATTTGGGGGCGTGCCGTTGGTCACTTCCAAGCTCACAGTAGAAGAAACCTACAGCGTACCCCGTTCGTCTGAAGCTGAAATATACCAACAGATTGTTGCTGACTTGAAGCAGGCAATTGACTTGCTGCCGATGAAAGCGGCGACGGCGGATGGAAGAGCAAATAAAGAGGCCGCTGTAGCCTTATTGGCGAAGGTATTTGTTTACCTGAGTGATTGGGAAGAAGCAAAAATATATCTCGACAGGGTAGAAGAATTCGGCTTTCAGCTGGAGCCCGACTTCAGCTCGCTATGGTCGCTCTCCTCTGAGAATAACCGGGAGGTAATCTTTGCGATGACCTATCTTGACGGCGAAAACGGGCAACCATTATCTACTGATTTTTTACCCTATTTTGGTGTAACGGGCGTATCGTCTCGAGGCAATGAGAATATTTTCCCTACATGGGACCTGTACAAGTTGTATGAAGAAGGGGACAGCCGAAAAGATAAAACCATTACCCCCTATTGGAAATCACCCAACAGTCCGCCCGCAGAGTCGCCAGTCTGGTATCCTTTTGTGAGTAAGTTTGCGGTTCAGCACACACCTAATTCCAGTGGGTTGGATTTGCCGGTGTTGCGTTACGCTGATATGGTCCTGCTGAAGGCTGAAGTGCTCTATCGCTTAAATCAGCCAGATCAGGCATTGGCTGAATTGAATAGGGTGAGAAAGCGTGCGTTTGGAAATGACGCTCACTATTACTCGATGGCAGATATAACTACGGAAGAGGCTTTTATAGACAAGCTTCTGCTCGAGCGGCGTTTGGAGTTTGCCTACGAAAATGAGCGCTGGTTTGATTTGGTCCGGACCGGCCGGTATCTGACAGAGTTGAAATCGGTTGACCGGTACTATAACCCCTCCGATGGGGCCGTGCAGACGGTGGAGCTGAATCCGCAGGAGCACCACCGTTATATGCCGATTCCAAGAAGCCAAATTGATTTAGTGGGATCGGATGTGTTGCAACAAAATCAGGGATATAATTAATGAATGATGACTCCGGTGACTGTTTAAATATGAATATTTCCAGAAGAAAGTTTATTTCAGATAGCTCCTTGTTGGGAGTGGGGATGGCTGTTGCACCGTCGGCATTCGGTAGAAACGTTTCGATTGCCGCTAAGCCGGCCATTCTGGGCGGAAAGCCCATTTTAGCCAATAAAGAATGGCCTAAGTGGCCGCAGTGGAATCCGGCTACTGATGAAAAAAAGTTGCTTGATGTGATGCGGAGCGGCGTATGGTCGCGCGCTGAAGTAACCCGGAAGTTTGAGGAACAGTGGGCAAAGACCATTGGCACCGAGCGATGTTTAACTGTGGTGAACGGAACAAATGCTTTAATTACGGCATTGACTAATTTCGGTGTGGGGCCGGGAGACGAGGTAATACTCACGCCATATACGTTTATTGCGGTGCCCTTGGCTGTTTTGGCTGTCGGCGCCATGCCCGTTTTTGCCGACGTTGAACTGGAAACGTTTCAGATCGACCCTACGCAGGTAGCATGTAAAATCACGCCCCGGACCAAGGCGATCCTTGCGGTTCATATTGCAGGCGTAGCCGTTGACATGGACCGGATTATGGAGCTTGCCAAGCAGCAAGACTTAATCGTTATTGAGGACGCATGCCAGGCACATTTGGCAGAATACGGGGGTAAACGGCTGGGATCTATCGGGCATGCCGGGTGTTTCAGCTTTCAAAATTCAAAGAATTTACCCATTGGCGAAGGGGGGGCGGTCGTCAGCAACAACCACGAATTTATGGATCGATGTTTTTCTTATCATAATTTGGGCTTGCCTTATGGTTCAATAGTGGGTATTGTGTCCGCCAGCAGCGTGTTAGCGGGGACAAAAATAAGGCTCACGGAATACCAGGCAGCCATTGGCCTCGCTTTAATGGAGCGCCTGGAAGAAGAAACACTGCGTCGGGACGAAAATGCCCGCTATTTAAGCAGTTTGTTGCATGAAATACCAGGTATTTTCCCTATGAAGTTGTATCAAAAGGCAAACAAAGGGGCCTTTCATCTCTATCCATTCCGTTACATCAGCACGGAATTCGGCGGATTGACTCGTGATGATTTTATGAAGGCATTACGTGCAGAAGGGGTTCCGTGTAGCAGCGGTTATTCCGTGTTGACCGATAAACTATATTTAAAAGACGCTTTCGGGGCTCCCTGCTATCAACACTTCTATCCGCAAGAACAATTGGACTTTGCTTCTTATGTTGCCGCGAACCATTGTCCGAATAACGAAAGACTTTGCAACGAACAAGCCGTATGGTTTACTCAAAATTTATTATTAGGCACGAAATCAGATATGGAGATGATTGCGATGGCGATAAGACGTATACATACGCATGCCCGACAGTTGGGAAGTAAGATTTAAATGACGATTAACGGTACCGATGACAATTACTATGGCTCACACCACACAACGGCGGCATTTGATTGCACAACCCTTCTATTCCGGATTTATAGATGCTCATGATACTTACAATGCGATTTCACAGGTTGGAGATGGTAAGATTTACTATATTCTCTCGTCTGAACGGATTGACGAAGGGGGGAAGATGTACGTCTATGATCCTAAATCGAAGAAAATCACTTTTCTAGCTGATTTGACAGATATATGCGGCGAAGCCCACGGTCAATCGGTAGTCCAGGGAAAATCACACGCCCATTTTTACGAATACGAAGGTAAATTATACTTCAGCACCCATGTGGGGTACTACCAGCTGATTGACGGGATGGATAGGATGGCACAAACTCTTCCAGATGGTGTAAAACCCTATCCCGGAGGACACTTTTTAGCGTATGATCTCTATACGGGGGCATTTGAAGATTTGGTCACCGTACCGGGTGGGGAGGGTGTGGTCACAATGAAAATGGATGTTGATCGCGGACAACTTTTTGGTATCACCTGGCCATCGGGGCAGTTTGTTCATTATGATGTTAAGAGGAGGGAATTGTATCTGTTAGGATCCATTTCCGCGCGGGGAGAGGCGGGTACGCCGGGCGTTGATTTTCGAACTCTTTGTCGATCATTACTGGTTAACCCGGACGATGGTAAAGTGTATTTTACGGTCGCTGAGGGTAATATTCATTGTTACGAGCCCAAAACCCGACAATTTCACATGCTCGACACCAACATAAGGCTAGATTATTTTGGAAATTATGACCCTACCCGGCCGGGAAGTATGGCCTATAATTGGCGAAAGATTTTTTGGTATGCCCCTGAAAAAGTCGCCTACGGCATACATGGTAACTCAGGTTATTTATTCCGTTTTGATCCCGGTATAGGAAAAGTTGAATTGGTGCGCCGCCTAACTTCAGAACCCTCTCAGCGCAGTGGTATGTTTGACCAATTTAGTTATGGATATTTAGGTTTCCAGCTCGGGCCCGATGGAGAAACGATTTATTACCTTACCGGCGGGCCAGTCTATGAGAATGGAAAGAGGGTCAGCGGACACGCTGATATCGCGAAAGGTGCGGCGAGAGGGATTGAAAACGTACATTTGATAACGTATCACATTCCCAGTGATGCATACACTGATCATGGGCCAATTTTTTATCCGAATGGGAGCAGGCCCAGTTACGTCAATTCCATCGCAGTGGGAAACGACGGGTTTGTGTACAGCTTGGCCCGATCCATTCATCAAGGCAGGGAGATCTCGGATTTGATACAGATTCCCGATCCGCTTTTTAATGGTTAAAAGAGGTGGGAAGCAATAGGATTATAAATAATAACGACGTATAACATATAATTATCATGGATAGAAGAAAATTCATAATGAACTCATCGTTGGCAGCTGTCGGAATCGGTATGGGCTGGAATGCATATGCATCCGACAAGGAAAAGGTAGCTAAGCAAGAGGCAGACCCCGGAAAACGCGTAGGGATTATCGGTCTGGACACCTCGCACAGTTTGGCATTCACAAAAGGGTTGAATGGCTCTTCAAGTGAATTGAGTAAATCAGGTTATCGTGTAACCGCAGCCTACCCTTACGGCAGTACGATTGAAGTAAGTACCAGCCGGATTCCTGGTTACATTGAGCAAGTAAAGCCTTTCGGCGTAAAGATTGTGGATTCTATTTCCGGTTTGCTGGCGGAAGTGGATTACATATTGCTGGAAACTAACGACGGGAATCCCCGATTGGCACAGGCGAGGGAGGTCATCGAAGCGGGCAAGCCTATGTTTATAGATAAGCCGGTAGCGGCCTCACTGGAAGACGTGCAGGAGATTTATCAGCTAGCAGAAATGCGACGGGTGCCTATCTTCTCAACATCGTCGTTGCGGTATATGAAGACTATTCAGGACGCCATATCGGGAAAAGTAGGTAGAATCTTGGGAGCTGATACTTTTAGCCCCGCGACGCTTGAACCCCACCACCCCGATTTGTACTGGTACGGTATTCATGGCGTGGAATCGTTGATTGCTCTAATGGGCGTGGGTTGCAAGGAAGTTAGGCGTATATATGCTGAAGGGACCGATATCGTAGTAGGGACATGGTCCGATGGTCGAATCGGTACGTTTCGGGGTAAGCGAACCGGTAAACACACATATGGCGGTACAGCCTACGGAGAGAAAGGAGATTTGACATTAGGTCCTTACGACGGGTACGATGGCTTGCTGAGTAAGATTATTGAATTTTTTGATTCAGGAGAGTCTCCGGTCGATAAGAACGAGACGTTGGAGATCTATCGGTTTATGACGGCAGCTGATATCAGCAAAGCTCGTGGAGGTGCCGCGGTAGCGTTGGCGGAGTTAGGCGGGCAGTAAAAAGCCGAATGGAGAAGGGGGCGGGATCATCTCCTTTTCTCCATTTTCCCATAACCACGTTAGCAACACATTATTTTGTACTGGGGCGGGTACGTAACCGTGTTAATAATTAAAAACATAAGCATTGCCGGTATCCTGTCTGGCATTCTTTTCCTTCACAGCAGTAGAATGGCTCGATTATGAGAAACGTCAATACATGTGATGATCGGGAATTGGTTATACGTCTTCGTAATGGCGATTACCTAGCGTTTGATGTGCTATACGAGAAGTATGCATTACAGGTTGCTCGTAAAATCAAGCACGTCATCAAATCGCCGGAGCTGACTGAAGAGCTTCATCAGGAGGTGTTCCTTCGTGTTTGGGATCAACGTGAGAAGCTTGATGCTGAAAATCCATTCCTTCCTTTGCTTTTATGCATTGCCCGGAATGTATCAATTGATTATTTTAGAAAAGCATCGCGTAGCAAGCAAATTCAACAACGGATCACAAAGGCGTACGTTGAGTTACACTGTGATGTTGAAGCACACGTGGAGTTTCATGAAACACGGGCCATCTTGTACAACGCCATAGAAAAACTGCCACCGCAACGATTGAAAATATTTACGCTATGTAAATTGGAAGGAAAAAGTTACGATGAAGTTGCTACCTGTCTAGGTGTTTCGGTTAGCACGGTGAAGGATCATATGCACCGTGCGATCAGGTTCCTACGCCGAGAAGTTTTTGGTAGGCAAGACCCTAACGTTCTATTAATCATTTTAATACTGAATTTATACATTTTTTTTAATTCCTGAGCCGGGATTTTTCTTTTCCTGAGCGTCCTGTCTATTAAAAGCCCCTTGGCTAATGAAAGGTATACGGGACATTTTCAGACGATATCTGTCAGGATCATGCACATCGGAGGAATTGGAATATCTCTTTACGTATTTCCGTGAAGATGATCCCGAAGAGCGTTTGCTTGAACAACTGGATGCGGAACTCCACCAGGAGGGGTCAGAAGAAGTCCCATCGGACGAGTTGCACGATTTGGTGAACAGAAACGGCTATCGGTTGAAAGAGAAGATTCAACGAAGAAGTTCGTTTCGCTACACGGCCTGGACGTTCGCCGCTGCTGCGCTTATTCTAACGTCCATGGCGCTATGGTTCTGGACCGGCCGAAGCAAGTCCTTGGTTAGCCAGTCCTGCCAAGTGGAGGGTGAAGCGTTCGGAATGCCTGCCGTTTCGATCGTCACCGATGACGGAGAGCGAATAGATCTGAGCAGTGAACAGTCTGGTATTTTGGTGGGTGGTGTGACGCCGATGAGATATGCTGACGGGAGTCCCATAGAGGGGGTCGCCAACGATTCGATCGGCCTTGATCGGGTTTTTGAACTGGTGACACGCAGAGGGGCCACTTATCAAATTACGCTGTCGGACGGTACGCAGGTATGGCTTAACGCCCTCAGCAGGCTGTCTTATCCGCAAAGGTTTGGCGGGACATCCAGGGAAGTGATGCTCCAGGGCGAAGCATATTTTGTGGTGGCACAAGATCAGGATCGGCCTTTTATTGTAAAAACCTGGGGTCAACGCGTTGCCGTACTGGGCACGGAATTCAATATTTCAGCTTATGAAGACGAAGGCAGTATTCGTACCACGTTGGTTACGGGATCCGTGAAAGTTGCTGCCGAAAATACACGTGCTTCTTCGAAAGACAGGACAGTGTTTCTGCGCCCTGGAGAGCAGAGCATACTTTCCGGGGGTGAACTTACGACAGCACAGGTAGACCCACTTAAGGAGGCTGCATGGAGGGGCGGGCGCTTTTATTTCGAAAATCGGCCGATCGGGTCGGTTATGAAACAACTTGCGCGTTGGTATGACATTGAAGTGATCTATGAGAAGGGATCAGAAGAGATCCGTTTTTCGGGATCCATTTCGCGCCATGGTGAAATAGAGGAGGTGCTGAAAAGCTTAGCACTAACCAAAACGATACAGTTTCGTAAAGCAGGAAGGAGGATTACTGTTATGCCATAACATTTTACCAGAAACAGGCTTTGTTAAAACCTGCCTATTCAGAGTTGAAAAGGCTAACAAATTATGATCATGACAAGGGCCAAACAATCCAATTTATGAAAAATTATGAATTGAATCCGCATCTAGATTTTGACCGCACCGTGTTTTCTAAGAGGTACACCATACGGACGTATCTGATGATCAGCTTTATGTTGTATTCAGCGCTGCTGCTTGCTGGAAACGGATATAGCCAATCAATTAACCTTAAAGTCAGCCGTGCACAGTTTGAAACCGTGGTCCACGAATTGCATAAGCAAAGTGGCTTTGACTTTATCTATAACCCATCCGCGATCTCCGGGGCGTCGGACGTCACGCTTAATTTGCAAAATGTCGAATTGACGGAAGCTTTAAATGCCGTGTTTCGCAACCAGCCGTTCGGTTTTGTGATCAATGGAAGGACGGTAATTGTCCAGCCTCGCGAAGGCAGACGGACTGTTCTTCAATCACGGATTGTTGAGGGCGTGGTAACCGACCGGAATCAGGTACCCCTGCAGGGCGTTACAGTTAGTCTCAAGGGAACGCGAGTGGTAACGCAGACCAATGAACGGGGAAGATTTTCCATCCAACTCGAAGCCGGTCATTCCGTTTTGGTTTTTTCCATGGTAGGCCATGAGTCGAAAGAGGTCACTGCAAGGGTGGGAGAAACGTTATCAGTCGTTTTGTTCGAAAGCATGGACGACCTGGATGAAGTAGTGGTCATTGGATATGGAGCCCAAGCCAAACGGGACCTCACCGGAGCTATCACCTCCATCTCCGCGGAAGACATGGAATCGAACCCCGGCGCTACTATTAATTCCGCATTACAGGGCAAGGTTCCCGGGATGCAAATAGTTACGACGTCGGGAGAACCTGGGGCTGGATCCAATATCAAAATAAGGGGGGCATCTTCTATCAGTGGCGGCAGCGAGCCGCTTTATATCATAGACGGTGTGCCAATGGAAGCTGAAAACATTTCTTCAATTGATGGCGACGCCAGTTTCAGTCCTATAGCTAACCTTAACCCAAACGACATTGAATCCATAGAAGTGCTGAAAGACGCTGCCTCCGGCGCAATATATGGATCGCGGGCAGCCAACGGTGTGGTTATTATTACCACAAAAGGAGGTAATAAATTTGGCGCCATGGCACCCCGGGCCACCTTCGATCATACGTCAAGTATTGTTTCAATTTCGCGAAAACTAGATGTGATGAACGGAGAGCAGTTCAGAACGGCGTATGCGGAGGCCCGGGCCAATAACGGGCAGCCGGTGACCCAATTGTGGGTAACCAATCCGCACCATCCTTACTATAACCGTACCACCGACTGGCAGGATGTCATCTTTAGAACAGCATATCAAAACAGTAATAACCTAAGCCTCCGCGGCAGCTCTGACAGATTCGCCTACGGCATTTCATTGGGGTACCGTGATCTCCAACCCGTAATTGTACACACGGGTTACAAGCAGCTAAACATGCGGGGCAATTTTACCTATAAACTGTCAAAGCGGGTTTCAGCAGGAACGAACGTTTCCTATACGGATGTCGACTATAACCGGATTCTATCCTCCAGCAGCAATAATTACAGTGCGCTGCGAGCCGCCGTGTTTACAAACCCCGTATTTTCACCTTATGATCCGCTTACCGGTGAATTAACCGATTGGCTTGGGCAACGGGAAATGAGGAACCCGCTGGCAATGGCGCAGAAGGTTCCGATCAGCTTTTTCCGCAGGGCGGTCACGTTCAACCAGTATGTATCGGCCGAACTGGCCAGGGGGCTGACCTTACGGACCAGTCTTTACACCAATATTTCTACCGTAAAACAGTCGAGCTTTCAACCCAAGGAATTTGATTCCGCTACGCCAAGAAGAGATTTCGGTAAGTACAGCGAGAACACCGCCAATAAACTAGTAAATGAAAATACGCTAACCTATGATCGAAAATTTGGAAAACATCGATTAGGAGCCGTGATCGGACAATCGATTGAAAGGGATTTTTCCGAGAATCTCCGATTGGAGGGCGAAAATTATATTGATTCCAAGGTTACCCCAATTCAGAATGCGTCGAGGTTTTCTGCGATCACAAGGACCGAATCCGAACGGATCATGCTTTCTTTTTTTGGAAGGGCCAATTATAATTACGCCAGCCGGTATTTATTATCTTTCACGCTGCGGGCGGATGGCTCCTCCAGATTCGGGCCGGACAAACGATTCGGTTTCTTCCCATCGGCCTCTGCGGGATGGAGGTTTTCCGACGAGGAATTTATGCGTTTCGCAAAAGACGTCCTCACCGATGGAAAAATTCGCGGCAGTGTGGGGGTCACGGGCAATCAAAGTATTTCCAACTACGCGTGGCAGGGAAGTTTTTCCGCTTCATCTAACCGATACGACGGTCATGTCATTATCAATCATAACAGTTTGATGAATACCAACTTGGGATGGGAAACCACCATCCAATACAATGTTGGGATGGACCTGATGTTTTTTAAGGGGCGCGTCAACCTTACTGCCGATGCGTATCATAAGAGTAGCAAAGACCTGCTCTTTAATTTCCCGACCAATTATTACACGGGATTTTCGTCGGTCGCGACAAACTTCGGTAATATCGAAAATAGGGGAATTGAGTTTTTGATTGAAACGGTTAATACCGACAATGCAGTCCGATGGGAAACAGGTTTCAATATTAGTTTTAACAGAAACAAAATTACCGATCTGCCGCAGGGCGACGACATCTTAATTAGCGGCTATTCTTTAGGGCGGGTTGGCAAACCCATCGGGATTTTCTTCGCCCATCAGGCGCTGGGAGTTTATGACCGCGACGAAAGCAACGTATACTACGCACCGGACGGCACCATCGGTCAGTATCGGAAGGGGGCTTCTACGGGAGAAGTATTTAAAGGTGGCGATATGATTTGGGCAGACCTTGACGGCAATGGGGTGATAGACGATGATGATCGTACGATTATCGGCGACCCGAACCCGAAGTTCATTGCAGGCCTGAACAACAGAATATCCTACAAAGGATGGTCATTGAGCGCTAATTTTTACTGGTCAAAAGGCAATATGGTCATGAATGAACTGCGACGTAGGAGAAATCAGATGACCTACACCGGAAACCTGGGGCAGGACGCGTTGAAGCGCTGGAGACAGCAGGGCGATGTAACGGATTTCCCCATGATACGGTACGGAGACGCGATGGAAAATTTTCGGCCATCTAGCTTTAGCGTAGAGGACGGGTCCTTTATTCGCCTAAAGGAAGTTATCCTTAGTTACAGCATCCCCGCAGACTATCTCCGTGGACTGTTTGTCAATTCGATAAATGCGTACGTGTCCGGGACAAATTTGCTGACGTGGAGTAAATATTCCGGTTATGATCCTGAGGTTAACTCATCAACAAATCCGTTTGTGCAGGGGGTTGACAACGGGTCGTTCCCCAAAAGTCGCTCGTTCAATCTGGGAATTCGGGTTCAGTTTTAATGGTATCAATACGACAGCTATGAAAAAAAATATAATAACCTGGTTTATAACGTTCGGAATGATGTTTTCATCCTGTAGCATGTTGGACATCGAGCCGACAACTTCGTGGACAAGTGCGAACATTCCGACAGAAGAAGCTCATCTTGAGGGTATTTTATATGCCGGATATTCCCGTTTACAGAGCGCGTTGAGGATTAATTTCCTCGTATACGGAGAAATGCGTGCAGAAGTATTTTACAACAACGCGTTTAACGTCAATATCGATAAAGTCATTGCCAATAAGCTGGATAATGGGATGGCGCTGGCGTCGTGGCAGACTTTTTATGAAGCGATTAAACAAGCCAATCTGGTGCTGGAATACACGCCCGAGCTACTGGAAAACGGCGTAATAGAAGAGGCAACGGCCAATCCGATTATGGGACAGGCGTATGTGCTCCGCGCATATACTTATTTTTATCTCGTCAGGATATGGGGAGATGTTCCCTTGATTACTGAGCCTTTTCTTTCCTATAACGATCTTCGCGATGTCAGCCGTACACCTCAGGATCAGGTATTTGTACAAATTCATTCGGATCTTCAGCAGGCCGTAAAGTTAATACCAGCCTCCGCGACCGGCCGGACGACCTTTACACAGGCTTCAGCGTACGCAATCGATGCACATGTTTATGCCTGGGAGCATGACTACGAAAAAGTAATTGAGCAGGCAGACTTTGTTTTGAAAAATAACAACTACGCGCTATCATCGCTGTACAGTACCTCCATCAATGTGAACGACAAAGATTTCAAAGAGAAGCTTCATGCATCGGAATTTGCCCGGATCTTTAACGAGGGGCGGAGCAAAGAATCAATTTTCGAGCTGGCGTTCAGTATGGATGACGGTGACGACAATCAGTATTTATCGAGCTATTTATCCGGAAGTTTTCCCATCGTACGTCCCAATCAGGCGTATGCCGAAACGTTTGACGATGCCGACTGGAGAGCGGTAGTAGCTCATGAAATGGCGTCAAACGGTTTATATAAGGTCATCAAGTTTACGATCGGATTCAGTTCGGATGTGGACACGCGAAACATTGTCTTGCTGCGTCTTGCTGACTTATATCTGTTGAAAGCCGAAGCGATTGCCCATTTGGGAGATTCCGATGAGCACCGGCGGGAGGCAATGGCATTGGTTAACCGAATACGGAACAGGGCCGGCGGGCCGGGTTTCGAAATACCGGAAGCTGAATTTATGAATCGGGAAGTTTTCACAGCCGAGTATTTAAAGGACTTTATTCTGGAGGAACGAAAGTTTGAACTGTGTTACGAAGGACACCGTTGGTTCGATCTGGTACGGTGGGGTAAGGCTGTTGAAATTGTCAAAGAACGGGCTGGAATCGACATTCATCCGTTGAGTATCGTTTGGCCTATTCATATCGAGGAGGTCAGAAGAGGAGCGGGCGTAGAACAAAATGAATATTATAAATAATGATATATTTCAATGAAACGTAGCGCTAAAATGATAGACGTAAGGTTGATCTTGGTTATCCTGGCCATGGCCTGCACGATGGGCTGCAAAGATCTGCTGACGGATTATAAACTTGATACCGACCCGGATTATCTGAAATCAATAACCCTGTTGGATTACATCGCGCAGGGGCGGGATACAACCTTAACTTTGTATGCAAAGGCCATTGCATACGCCGACTTAGCGGATGTGGTCTCTGAAGGTAGCCAGACACGTGTAGTACCTACCAACAGCGCTATCCGGACCATTTTGTTGTCGGCCGGAGTTTCGCGAATAGAAGACCTGTCCCCCAATGTCGTCAGAGGACTGCTCTCCTATCTTACATTTGCGGGGGCATACAGATCCATTGATTTGGGAGAGGAAGAAACGATTGAACGTGAAACACGATCAGGGGAGCCGATGTATTTGACAAGACATGTGACCTCGGCGGATAAATATCGCTTAGCGGTGAACGACTTCGCAGAGTTGGCAACCCCACCCATTGAGGTCATCCGCCAAGACTATGTTTTTTCCGATGGCGTGGCGCATGTGGTAGACTTTTTCCCATCGTTTCAAAAAGCCGTCACACCTACGGATTCTGTTCCGGAAGATGTTGACTACTCCGAAGCCGTGAAAGACACGATATGGATTTCCGAGGACGCCCATGCGTACGCAGGAGGGAAGAACAATAATTATGATACGCAGGTCAATCAACTGGTATCCAGGTCAGGTCAGTATCGTTATACCTTTTTTAAGTTTAAAGTTGATCCGATTGATTTTGCCCAGGACCTTACCTCGGCAACGCTGAATTTTTCGGTAGAAGCAATCAACGGCTCAAACTTTATCCCGTTTTGTGGAATATATGAAACCACCGACAACAACTGGGAAGCGAGCACCCTGAACTGGAATAACATGCCGGGTTTCGGGGCGGAGGTCGCAACAAAAGAACTGGGAATGGGATGGAACGAGGTGAACATAACCGGATACATGCAAAATATTCTTCAAGAAGGGAAAGCGGAAATTTCACTGGGGCTTCAGTTGCTAAATGGGGCCAATGTAACCTCGTCGAGTGTACGGATAACCAACAGCGAAGCATCACGAGGTGCATACCGGCAATTTATCAGCCTGATGGGGCCTATGCCCACGGAAATGCAACTAAACAGCCTATCGGCTGTCACGGTGACAAATAACGGCAGTGCCACGCTGACGAAGGGCCATGTATCCATGTCGGGAACTTCCGAGAAATACGTATATACAGACAATAATATACTTTTTGCGCTTATAGAGCTGCCGGCTAACGGTACCATCACCAAGTATGGCCTTCCATTGGGCAAATATGCTCAGTTTACGCAAGAGCAGTTGGCGAACGGTGCTATTAAATATGTGCACCACGGAGGAGGCGCCGATACGTTTGGTCTCAAAGCGTTGGACTACATTGGCGGAGTGTATCCCGAGTTGCTGCACGTCCCCGTTATCGTCCAATAACCGGAATATGCATATCGCCAGGATAATTGCGTGTATTTGGCTGCTTGGCGCCTCTGTGGTGGGTGAACTATCGGCTGCCGGGGGCAATCTTTGGGCCGGAGCTAATATATACGGCTACGGCAAAAATCTGGCATCTGACTATCCCCTCGGCAGGGCGCTTCAGCAATATGGCATAATCTATAAGGAACTATCGGACGAAGAGTTAATCTCGTTCACGTTTCCGAAGGGCAGCCTTTTGTTGGTAGACGGGGGGCACCCCGTACCGCCGAAAAGCCGGCCGGCGTTGTATCAGCTCCGACAAAATGGGGGACAATTGGTAGTGTTCGGCACCGGTGCATTCCGTTACGGCCCACTGCCGGATAAAGCGATACCTATTGTCAATCTGAGCGACAGTTCGCAATACCGTATCGAACGGCCTGTGCGAAGGATTAAAGCGGCATCCTTCGAAGAACCGGTTATCGAAACCATTATCACAGATAAAGGTACCACAGGTTTATCGGTCCGGACGGAACACCGGGGTATGCCGGATATAATGATTCACCTGACACCCGGAGCAGCGGCCGCCAACCGCCGGAGTGTGCTGACGTTAAGCGCGCGGGGTAATGTCTTTACGGATCTGTTATCGGTGGAAGTTACTGATCGATCGGCCAAAAAATGGCTTGGCTTTATTCCGATAGGTAAAGAATGGCAGGACTACTGTCTTTCGTTTGCGGATTTGATTCCGGAAGGATGGAATGTCGCGATGGGCGAGTACCCTCTGCTCCGCCCCGAAGAAATTATGGACATCGCGCTGGGGACCAACCTGTTGACCGTTTGGCGGGAGCAACCCATGGAGTTTGCCATAAGCGATGTGGCGCTTGCCGAAGATACTTCGGGCTATTATGTCCCCACCGCGCATAACTTGCCACTGCGTCTCCCGTTCTACGAAAACAGGACGCAGGTGCCGTCATGGTTATTGGATGAGCGGGGATATCAATATAGGGAGTTCCCGGGCTCTGTAACCGGTACCGATACCAGAAAAGCATATGACCGGGCAGCTGAACGGGTTGTTCGCCTGGTGAAACCGTTGCCGGATGCTGTTCTACAACTTGCAGGCGATGGGATGTTCCGTGGCTCCACATTTGGCATTTTTAATCAGTCGCTGACCGTCATCCAGGCAGACCCTGACTTAACCGCTTCCGTGGCGCGAACCATTTATGAAATGGTTAGTCGGCCGCGCATAACGGCGGTGGTCCCGGATGTGATTCGGTCGCGTAACGGCGATTATCGATTCGCGCTGCATGTGACCGTACACAATGCAGGCCGGAAATCGGTGACCGGACAGCTGGAAATTGAGGTAGGCGCGTCGCTTTTTGCGACACAGAACGATATAACGGTGAGCCCTTTCAGCAGTCGTACCTTTTTGATAGAAGCTCCCCCAATAGAATCAACGTTCCCGTTTGCCCATTTCCGCTGGAACGTACGCTTCTGCACAGAAACGTATACGGATAGTTTAACCGACACCGTAGATGTAGAGCGGGCCCTGCTGCACTCGTTTATCCACCTGCATAACGTACAGGAAATGTACGGAGACGGGCGGTTTTCGCATCATTATTTTGGTGATGCCTACGGCGCCCGGGCTCAATTGGCATATGCTTCCTATCTTGGGCGGCACCCCGGTAGTCGGCGCGTCAACACCGATTTGTGGAAACTCATCAATGAGACAGACATTGAACACGGCGCCCTGCGCTTTTTTGATATGTTGGTTAATAAACAGGATGCCGACGGGGGATTGCCCATGGGCTACAGCGAGCATACCGGAGGGAGGAATGTTGCCGACGGGGGACAGATGGCGCTGTCGGTAGCACAATCGCTTCGATACGTTACGGATTCTGCAAGAGCCAATACCTTTCGGATACTGTGTAAGCATTTTTTTGAATGGGCGGAAATGTTTTATATCGATGAGTCAAAAGCTGTTGAACTTGCGGTTTCACATCCCGAATCCGCGGCCAAAGGTGATGCGAATGCAGGTCACTACGGCCTCGGCCGTTCACGTAACACAATAAATCCGACCGGACCACTATGGGTTCTTTCAGATATCCTGGGATTCCAGCTGCTGTGGGCAAAACTAACTGCGGATCCTGAAGCCGTTCATATAGCTAACCGGAACAAATCTTTTTATCTTCATGCGTGTCCGTCAGCCCATGGATATTATCAGGCGGAAGCACTGTGCTGGGCCTGGATGGACAGTCAGCAGGATTCCATCAGGGCATCGATAAGCGCCCTGCTCCGTAATACCTTTCTACCTGCATTATTGGAGGGTGGTCCGCGTGACATGTACCTGTTGGGAGGGCGCACTACACTGAAGGCGTTACCGTTGCTGTATTATCGCCGAATGATAGAAGATAGTGCTGCCTTGCGCGCTGTTTGCCTCAAATATGTTTGGAGCTATGCCTCTGAGAATGCCCCCGACGCCATACGGCAGCTTCGTTATCGCTTTCCCAAGCCGGTACATGGCGAGTCGCTGATGGCTGTCAAATATGCATCGCTTAGTGCGCTCTGGGCCATGGAACTGTTGCAGCCGGGCTGTACCCTACACCCGGTTTTGGCTGGAAGGAACAGGGAGATCATCCAAGCTGATTAAGAACATGCAAAAGCGAAACAATAATATGACAGGAATAGTAAAATCGCTGATCATCATACTAACGATTGCCGCAGCATGGAATCAGGTGCAGGCCACTGAGGACGTTGGCAACGACCGCGTTATCGCCGTTATAAATGGCCGTACCGTGTATTACAGCGAGCTGCTCAGGCAGATGAATCGCTTGCGATGGAGCGTGGTAGATGTCGAACCGAACGGAGAGACAGCTCGGCAATATTGGTTACAGCAAGATCGAGACAGTTCGCGTCTGCAGCGCCTGTATCACCGCGCTGTGTTTGCGCTTAAGGCCCAGAAAGTGCAGGAACAACTGCTTGCGGACCATGGCCTCTGGCCATATGCAGATGATCGGGCATTACAACGGCATTTGGATAAGGTAAATAAGGAACGTGCTGAGCAAAAACGGGAACATCATGTTATTTACGGTCCGGATCGATATAACTTACAAACCTTTTATGAATATCAAACGAACAACGCCTTAATCCGCCTCAAAGAGATTCTTGTAGAAAATAAAACATTGCCTATTACGCACGAGGACTTGCATAATCAATTTGCCGAGATGAAGCGGGGACCCTACGCAAAGGAAAAATTTACCTTTGACGCTTACAGGCGTCAGATACGGGCAGCCTACATCGAACAAGCCTATCATCGCTGGTTCTGGCACCGGGTGAATGACGCTAAAGTTAAGACAGAACACTTACCCACCATCGGGGAATTATATGCTCATTTCGGAAACGACACGTCAGCCGCGGAAGCGACGAAAGAAGATGCCATGCGAGGAGTCACATATTACGTGGACAGCTTCAACGGCGATGACCGGAATGACGGCAGGCATTCAGGCCGGGCCTGGAAAACCTTGCGTGCCGTAAACGAGGTAACATTTCATCCGGGAGACAGGATCTTATTCCGTAGGGGCGGGATTTGGTTCGGTCAGCTTCATCCTAAAGGATGCGGAAGTCCCGATGCTTACCTATCGATCGGTTCTTACGGCCGAGGACCAAAGCCGCTCTTTCATGGCGGGGGACTACAGGGAGAAGGAGTTGTCTATCTGTATAATCAGTCTTACTGGCAGATTGAAGACCTTGAAGTCGTTAATCCGGGAGACAGTGAAGGAGACCGGAGAGGGGTTGAGATCAGGGCTGAGAATATAGGCGTAATCCGAGGCCTATATATCAGGAATCTCCACGTCCACCACGTCACGGGTATCCGTGGGCACGACTATGCCAGCAAGAAGACGGGCGGCATCTATATTGCAGTGAGAGACGACCGAAATGTACCTACTCGTTTCGATGATGTCCGCGTTTCAGATTGTCTATTGCATGATCTTTCCAATCAGGGCATCGTGACCAACAACGAACGAAATCACAAAGATTACCCGGGCACGCCGGAATGGCATCATCAGAAGTTTACCAATGTGTGCATTAGACAGAACGTCTTGCATCATATCAGCAAGAACGCCATCATCGTCCGGCTTGCAGAGAACGGAAAAGTTGAACATAACTTATGTTACGAAACAGCACTCGGCATGTCGGGCAATACGATGTTCACGATCAGTTCTCAGGGTACGGTATTTCAATATAACGAAGGATTTTTGAATCGATCGACGGATGCGGATGGTAGTTTGTATGATCCGGACTTATCCAGTCCGGGGACGATGTGGCAATACAGCTACAGCCATCACAATGCACACGGTTTGGTGTGGTTCTGTACGCGGGAGGCGGACAGCGGGATAATCGTACGCCACAACATTAGCAGCAATGACTACGGTTATCTGATTTATGCCAATTATGCCTTTTCCGGTGCAAAAATTTATGGCAATATGTTTTACGTCAGCAGCGGACGGTCCCCGGTGATTTTTCGGGAGAACCCGCGGAACCGGCATGTTTACGAGTTTTCCAACAACCTGATTTACAACCATAGCACCGGAACGCAGTATGAGTTCGCACCACCGGACAACCAGCTGCAAAAGCGCTTGTTCAGCAATAATCTGTATCGCGGTATCGCCCCGCCGCCCATGGAAACGACGTCCGGACATCCAATCGCCGGAAAGCAGCCTTCGGCTCCCCCGATTGGGTATTACGACGTCGCTTCGTGGTTTGGGCTTTCAACCGATGACACCTCCGTCTCCGACGTAACGGTATACCGAAACCTTCGCTACCGGGAGAAGCCGCAGGGCGTGTACGCAGGCGATACATCCAGCGACCGGTTGCTCGACCTGTATCTCCCTGCTGAAAAAGTACGGGCAAAAACGCCGGTGCTGGTGTTTGTTCACGGAGGAGGTTTTGCAGGCGGAGACAAGTCGGCGCTGACCGGGTTTTTCCGCGGCCTCGCCTCCCACGGTTTCGCAGTGATATCGGCCAATTATAGGCTTTACCTGAAACATCATCGGATATCCGGGGCAAGCGCCAGCGCAAATATGGCGAGAGGACTTCCTGTGGCCGGCAAATTTCATCCGGCATTGCAGGAAGCTATTTCGATCGCCTCTGACGACATAACCGAAGTGCTGAAATGGATCAGATTATACGGGCATACGTACGATCTGGATGTTCAACGCGTAGCCGTTTCCGGTGGATCCGCAGGTGCAATGACGATCCTATACCTCACCTTTGCTTCCGGTCAGCAAGTGTTGCCAATCAAAGCAGTGATTAACATGTGGGGTGGTTTGCAGGACACCGCCATTATCCGTGCCGGCGCCCCGCCCGTACTCACCTTCCATGGCGATAAGGATCAGCTTATTCATGTTGACTATGCCTTTGCCCTTGACGAACGGCTGAAAAAAGTAGGCGGACATTCTGAACTGGTCGTGTTACCAGGGAGAGGACATGCCATTTACAACATTGTTGCGCGTGACTGCCTACCTACCATTGTATCCTTCCTTCGACAGACGTTAAAGTAAATAAGAACCAGATGAATGTGCATATGAAAGAGCAGAGAATTGCTATATTTTTTCTACTTTGTGCGGTGACCGCGGGTTGCGCATCGTTAAAGCGATCACCTGAAACCCGATTTCAGATTGCGGCGGAAGATGCTGCCTGGTGTTGGTTTGCTGATCCCAGAGCGGTTTATTATAAAGGAGCGCACGAGAAGATCTACTACAGTTATATAAGTAGCCAGGGGGATGTAGTCATCAGTTCGTACGATTTAACGACTCGTGACAGGCAAACGTACGTACTGCATGAAAAGCTTCAGAAAGATGATCATAACGTTCCCTCTCTCTTATTCCTTCCCAGCGGAAAAATGCTGGCATTCTATACGGAGCACAACGGACGGTTTTTCTTGAGGAAAACAAAAAATGCCGAGGATATAAGCGACTGGGAGGAAGAACGGGTGTTAAACTTCAGTCTTAAAAATGAGTTGATTACATACTCAAACCCTGTGATGTTGGCGGAAGAGAATAACCGTATTTACCTATTTTTCCGAAGTCGGAACAAACGGTTACCGGACAATCCTGAATACATAAACTGGAAGCAAAACTACGTATACAGCGACGATTTCGGCGAAACATGGACCGAGGCAAAAGCTTATCTAACCAGCGGAGGAAATTATGATAAAATTCCCTACTTAAAAATCGTTTCGGACAACCGGTCGAAAATACATTTTTTATTTACCGATGGCCATCCGAAACTGGGATTTTCTTCAGTGTACCATATGTACTATGAAAACGGGGTGTTCTATCAGACGAACGGAAAGGTTGTCGGCGGGCTTACGGATATCCCCCTGCGCCCGGAAACCGTAAACAAGTTAAACGACGCCGCCGAGGATTCGGTTCGGTCGTGGATATGGGACATCGCCCTGGATGAAAAAGGATACCCCGTTGTAGCGTATGCCAAATACCCTACCGTCAACAATCATATTTATCATTATGCCCGGTGGGATGGCGAAAAATGGACAGACCGGGAGCTGATACACGCCGGAGGATACATCACCAAACCGGAAAAAAGCGGTAAGGTGCTGGAAGAACATTATTCGGGGGGCATTATGCTGGACCACCACAACCCATCCAATGTAGTTATCTCTCGCCGGGTAAACGGAGTGTTCGAAATTGAATACTGGCAGTTGAAAGGAGGAAAATGGAATGTTAAGTCATTGACGCGTGAATCCGAATTCGATAACTTACGTCCATATGTAGTTGACCGGTATCCCGGAAAAAAGCCGCTCGTAATGTGGATGAACGGTGTATACGAACATTACACCAGGTATAAAACAAGTTTGTTGTTCCATGAAAAGTAACTTGTTTTTCTTTGTTAACGTGCTATGGGCTGCGTGCTGTTTGGCAGCGTTGACACCGTCCGGCCTTACCATTGCCCCCCTGCGGACGCAGCATGAGCAGCCTGTGCTTTTTGGAGCGGATAGCACGTTATGGAAAAAAATAGCACCCTATTTCTATCCGCCGGATTCCCTCAGGGAACAGTTGGGAAGTTACCGTTCCCCTCTTAAATTTTACGATGGTACAAGGGTAAAAACACGGGACGATTGGCAACGCCGGCGAAAGGAAATCTTGGAACATTGGCACGGCTTGATGGGGACATGGCCCCCGTTGTTGGAACAGCAGAAACTGACTATTGACTCCTCCGCTCAAAAAGACGGATATATGCAGCACCACGTCCGGTTCAAGTGGCTGCCGAACGAGTGGACGGACGGTTATTTATTAATTCCGGATGGAGATGCCCACCGTAAGCGCCCGGCGGTGATTACCGTATTTTATGATCCCGAAACGGCCGTAGGCATCGGCGGGAAACCCCGGCGCGACTTTGCGCGGCAACTGGTTAAAAGAGGGTTTGTCACCTTATCCCTGGGAACCCGTGAGGCATCGGAACGGAGGGTGTATTCACTTTATTACCCTTCCCTGGAACACGCGGAGGTCCAACCGCTGTCTATGTTGGCCTATGCGGCCGCCAACGCCTGGTATGTGCTGGCAAAGGTGCCCCAGGTAGATTCTGCGCGTATCGGTATCACCGGTCATTCGTTCGGCGGGAAATGGGCGATGTTTGCGGCTTGCTTGTTTGACAAATTTGCCTGTTCAGCCTGGTCAGATCCGGGGGTGGTATTCGACGATACTAAGGGGAGCGGGGTGAACTATTGGGAACCCTGGTATTTAGGGTACTATCCCACGCCTTGGGAGAAAGTATGGCAAAAGACGCCTGACTTGACACATGCTAAAGGTGCGTATCCCGACTTGGTCTTTAACGGTCATGATTTACATGAATTGCACGCCTTAATGGCACCAAGACCTTTTTTAGTATCAGGAGGTTCTTCCGACGGAATTGAACGGTGGATACCTCTAAACCATACGATTAATGTAAATGAATTTCTGGGTTACAGAAATCGCGTAGCCATGACCAATCGGGAAAAGCATGACCCCAATGAACGATCAAATGCAATCCTTTGCGATTTTTTTGAGTATTTTCTAGTGCCGTCGCGCCGTTAAATCAAGCCTACGTCCATGTGCACCTATGGCGAGTAAAGTGCGTCCAATTATTTTTTATCAGTGGCGCTTGCAAATCCAATTTCTGTTTCCTTAATTAGCGGTTACGTTACCGATTATAAATTTAGAAAATCAGAGGGTGCAATTAGGATTGCGAGGTGGGTTTTACCTCAATTGATGGCTCTATGGTGCATGCTGAAAGAGATTCCTTTTATCGCCAACGTGAATACGGCAACTATACAGATCGGCAGTTGTTATCATTATTGCGACGGCGTGATCGACGGGCATTCACGACGATATATAATCGTCATTGGGGATTCGTATATGCACATTTATATAAGATGCTCCGCAATGAGGAGGAGGCCAAGGATGGGGTACAGGAGATATTCAGCAACCTATGGATTAAAGCAGAACAGCTTAAGTCTGACGAAAACCTTGCCGGTTTACTCTTTTGTTCGGCAAGAAATTTGGTCTTCAATCTGATAGAGAAAGACCACGTCCGCCAAAGCCACCTGAAATCGTTGGCGCGTTTCGTGAGTGCGGTTAGCCCCGTTACCGTCGACCGGATTGATGAAAAGGCGTTGAAAGCTTTAATTGATCATCAGATTGAACGCTTGCCACCCAAGATGCGTGAAATATTTGAACTGAGCCGTAAGCACGATCTTTCGCACCAAGAAATAGCCGACCGGTTGGACATTTCTTATGAAACGGTAAAAAAGCAGATTCAGAATGCGCTAAAGGTACTCAAACTGAAAATCAATCACCTCGGGTTTCTCGTTTTGTTTATTTTTTTTTCTGATCGTCTACCCCCAACTGTGCGTTCGCCTGTTTATCTATTGACCAGCGGTGAAATCAACGCTGAAAACGGACGCAGCATGAGGTCGAGTGGATGAAATCATTGGAGTATGACAGAACATGAAGTCAGGACACTTCTAGGGAGATATAATAGCGGATGTGCATCGCCGGAAGAAATCCGGCTGCTGGAAACTTGGTACGTCAATCAATTCAGGGATGAAGAGTTTACGTTCGATGGCCTCGATGTAGATGCATTGCGAAACGAGGTATGGAAAGGTGCCTTACGAAGGAGCGGTCTTCGTAAACGGAAGGACCTCCGGCGGTATATGCCCGGATTTCCCGTTGCCGCCGCACTTTTTGTTTTGATAAGTATTGGCCTCGTTATTGGCTGGATGTTTCAAAGGTCCAGTCGTTCCTATACCATTAACGAATTGGCTAAATCAAGTGTTGATGTAAAACCTGGCGGGCAAAGGGCGACGCTAACATTGCCGGATGGGCGTGTCATAGCCCTCCGTGAGGATCAAGGAAGCGTTATTGTCAGCGATTCAATGCTTAGGTATCAGGATGGAACGGAAATAGCAAAGAGCGGTGGAACGGAGGGGCTGATCAACACAATTAGCACGCCGAAGGGAGGACAGTATCATCTGGTCTTGCCGGACGGATCCGGTGTTTGGCTTAACGCTGAATCGACCTTGAAATATCCCAGTCGTTTCGATCCGGAAAAAAGAAGTGTCGAGCTGATTGGTGAAGCTTACTTTGAGATCGCAACAGTCTACTCGTCAGATAAAAAATCTCACAAACCATTCTTTGTTATCTCAAATAAACAACAAATAGAGGTATTGGGTACCCATTTCAACGTCAGTGCATATGAAGATGAACCGGTAACGACGACTACGTTACTGGAGGGATCAGTTAGTGTACTTGCCGCGGGCCGAAAACAACAACTGGTTCCCGGTCAACAGAGTTGGGTCCAACTTGGCAAAGAGACTACGGTTGTCGACGCAGATGTTGAAAAGGCGATTGGCTGGAAAAACGGGGAGTTCGTTTTTTATAACGAACGTATAGAAAAAGTTATGAAAGATATCGCGAGATGGTATGATGTTGAAGTTATTTACCGAGATGACGTTCGAGACAAGACAATGTGGGGGGCAGTGTCAAAGTTCGAGAACATATCCAAGGTGTTAAAGATGATCGAATTAACCGGAGTGGCACGTTTTGATATTCAAATTCGAGAAGACAATAGGAGGGTCTATATTATGAAATAATCTTTACAAAAAAACCGGAGCAAGTGGCAGCTCCTCCGGTTCGCCAAAGTTTCAAGATCAAGAACGATAATTATCTATTAAACTTTAGTTATGACAAAGATAATCAAAATATCATTTTTAAAATATTTGATATTCATGAAACTGATTTTTGTGTTTCTGCTATCGGGTGTCGTTAACGTAAACGCGACGGCGATCGCACAGACGATCACGTTATCCCGAAGGAACATCTCGATCGAGACCATCTTCAAAGAGGTCAAAAAGCAAACACAATTCAACCTGATTTGCGACATAGCCGTCATACGGGAGACTCCACCCATGGATATTCATGTCACAAAAAAGCCGCTACAAAAGTTTTTGGATGAAGTTTTAAACAGTCGGAATTTAACCTACATAATTACCGATAAGACAATTGTGGTAAGAAAAAAGCCGTCCGGCTCGCCGTCAATGGCGGGCGGCTATTCATCTTCACGGCAGCCTCGGCAAGTATCCGGAAAGGTCACCGATGAATCCGGGGTCCCGCTGTTGGGTGTGTCGGTGCAGGTTAAAGGTGGCAATCAGGGTACTACCACCGATGACGATGGCGCGTTCCGCCTGGCGATCGGCGATACCGGATCCACACTTATATTTACACTCTTGGGGTATGAGGTAGAAGAGCGGCAAATTACGTCCGCAGACCGGATAACGGTTATACTGAAACCGGTGGTTTCCGATCTTGAAGAAGTGGTGGTAGTGGGGTATGGCACACAAAAGAAAGGTAATCTCACCGGATCGGTTGACGTGGTGTCGGGCGAACGTCTGGCAAACCGGCCGGCCAACACTGTGGCGGATCTTGTAAAGGGCGTATCGCCTAACCTCAATATTTCCATGAACCTTCGAGGTGGTGAACCGGGATCGGTGAGTTCTTGGAATCTGAGGGGGATAGCTTCTATTAATGGAGGCGGTGCACCGCTCATTCTCGTTGACGGAGTGGAAATGAACATTACCAATGTGGACCCCGAATCGATCGAGAGTATATCCGTGTTGAAAGATGCGTCGGCCTCCGCAGTGTATGGCTCCCGCGCGCCGTTTGGTGTCGTACTGATTACGACTAAACGAGGCCGGAAGGATGGAGTAGTTAATATTCAGTATTCGGATAACCTCTCGTTCAGTTCACCGATTCGGCTTCCCAGCCATATCGATTCGTATACCTGGGCAACAGTCTACAATCAGGCGCAGGCGAACGCGGGGCTGGCCCCTCTTTACAGCGACGAACAGGTGGAGCGCATACAGGGATATATTGATGGGACGTTTCCTTATGAGTATGATCCGGAAAATCCGATTGATAACGTCTTCGCCGGACGTCGGAACGGCAACGCCAACAACAATTGGGCAAGGCTTCTTTTCAGGGATTATGCCTTTAATCAAAAACATAATATCAACGTGAGCGGGGGAACCGAAAAGACACAGTATTATGTGTCTGGGGGGTATATAGAACAAAATGGAATTTATCAATGGGGAAATGACAGCTATAAACGCTACAATTTTATAACGAATTTTCATTCTGCGGTGACACCCTGGTTGCGGTTCAACTCCAGTGTGAAATACGCCTCCGGCAAGACGGATTATCCTATGGGAGAGACTACGGTGGGGAGAGAACATACCTTCCGGGAAATTCTGTTTTTTGCACCTATGATGCCTTTCCACAACATCAACGGCACGGTTCAGAGTCCGTTGGTGCGTTTGCTGCAGGATTCAGGACGGGACATAGGGCATACCGGCGACTTTTTCCTGACACTGGGCGGTGAGTTGGAGCCTGTTAAAGGATGGAAAACTACATTCAGTTACAATTACAATAACGTTGGCCGTCGGGCCACTTCCAACCCCGGCCCGGTGCCGGTCGAGCTGGGAACCGGTGAAATCGGTAATATCGGGAAGCCGGAAGCCAGCTATAACACTTCGTTTTCCCAAAATATTTATACGCTGATTAACGGGACATCTTCATACGAAAATGAGTTTGACGGACATTACGTTAAAGCGCTGGTGGGCTACGAGCAGGAATACCGTTATACTACCGGTCTCAATGCAACCGGGGCAGGGCTCATTTCGGATCGGGTGGTTTCGCTGTCTACAGCCCTCGGAGGGAAGACGGTAGGAGACGATATATCGCATTGGGCGACCCAGGGCGTTTTTGGGCGGTTAAACTACAACTACGACGAGAAATACTTGTTGGAAGTGAGTGCAAGGTATAACGGGTCTTCCCGATTTGCAAACGACCATCGATGGGGATTTTTCCCGTCAGCTTCGGTGGGTTATGCCATTTCAAGAGAAGACTTTTGGCGGCCGCTGTCACCGTATATAAATGATTTGAAGGTCAGATTGTCTTACGGCTCGCTGGGTAATCAGAATGTGGCCAATTACCTGTACTTGCCTACTATTCCCATCGGGAGCGAGCTGAATTGGATCATCGATAACGAGCGTCCCGGTTACGCAAATGTGCCCGGTCTCCTCAGCGATAACCTCACTTGGGAAACCATTACAACGTTAAACATCGGTTTGGATGCCCGGTTACTGAAAAACCGGTTAAGTGTTACTTTTGACTGGTACAACCGCGTGACCACCGATATGCTTGGACCGGCCATTACCCTGCCCTATCCATTAGGTGCTACCACACCTTATGCCAATAACGCGGAATTGTCTACTAAAGGATACGAATTGGTTGTGTCGTGGGAAGACCGTCCGTCGGAATCATTCTCTTATCATGCAAGCGTCAGCTTAGGGGATAACCGGTCTACGATTCTGAAATATTTGAATGAGAAAGAATTAATCAACACCTGGTATGTGGGAAAGCGTGTCGGTGAGCTGTGGGGATATCTAAGTGACGGTTTAATTCAGGAAGTGAACGAGCCGATGCCTGACCAGTCCTATTTTTATGCCACCTGGGGGCCGGGGGATATGAAGTACAGGGATGTCAACGGTGACGGGGCTGTCAATCCAGGTCAAAATACCTTGTCGGACCATGGTGATCTTGTAAGAATCGGCAACGACCAGCCTCGCTACAACGCGGGCATAACCGGTGGCGTACAGTGGAAACAGTTTGATTTTTCCATGTTCTGGCAGGGCGTGGGTAAACGGGATTATCTGCCGCAGACGGGATCGGCAGTGTTCTGGGGGACCATAGACGCCTGGGCGGGATCCGGCCTGTTCAGGGATTCGTATAACCTGGATTACTGGCGGCCCGCCGATGAAACCAACATCCTCGGGCCTAATACGGACGCTTATCTTCCCAAACCGTATTTCTCGGTCGAAACAAATAAGAACAGACAACCGCAGGACCGGTATGTACTCAACGCGTCCTATCTTCGGTTAAAGAACCTGCAGGTAGGATACACGTTGCCTGCCCGGCTCCTTGATAACTATCACATGGGGAACGTAAGGATCTATTTTTCGGGGGAAAACCTGTTGACCATAACCAAATTGCCGAAGGTTTTTGATCCGGAAACCGTATTTGCATCGGATACGCGCTATGGCGGATACCTCACCTCCGGGGTAATTTATCCCATCCAACGGTCGCTGTCGCTTGGTTTAAATATCACATTTTAAATATTAGCTATGAATAAGGCCATGAAGAAATATATAGCAATGCTGTCGATGGCGGGAATGTTTATGTTCCATGCATGTGATCCGGACTTTCTGGACCGGACGCCGCTGGATGCGATTACCACTCCCGACTTTTTTAAAACGCCCGATGAGCTGCGCTCCTACGTAAACACATTCTATACGGCAACCAATTTTCCTAAATACGCCAACCACGGGAATGACTTCAACAGCGATATACAGACGCAGGGTAATCCCGACCCGCGGTTACAGGGAACAAGAACGGTATCTACATCCGGATCAATCAGCTTTGCAGATGTACGCCGCATTAATTACTTTTTTGACCATTATCGGGCGGTGGAAGAAAACCACGCATTGGAAACGTACCAGCAATACCTCGGAGAGGCGTATTTTTTCAGGGGATTAATCTATTTTAATCTTTTGCGGTCGTATGGTGACATCCAAATCCTTACGACTACATTAGGCACCAGTTCACCCGAGCTGTATAATCCGAGAGATCCCAGAAATAAAGTGGCTGATTTTATCATCGGGCAGCTTGATTCGGCGGCGATGTACCTAACCGCCGACAAAACCAGCGGGGCGGGCAGGATCAACCGTTGGATAGCATTATTGATCCAAAGCCGCGTAGCCTTATATGAAGGAACGTGGGAAAAATATCATGAGGGCACCGATTTCGGAGTGGACGGCGCCGATCCTGAAAAATACCTTCAGAAGGCGGCTGATGCGGCTTATGAGTTGATCACTTCCGGTGTTTACGAGCTGTATTCGACGGGGCATCCCGAAACGGATTACAGAGACTTATTTGCCTTGCAGGACTTTTCATCTAACAGCGAGGTAATGTTCTGGCGTAAATACGATAACGACCTGACCCGCGGCAGCAGCAGTTTTACAAACGACCGAAATTTTCGGATGGAGACGCCTACCAATAAGACCTTCACCAAGCAAATGGCAGATGCTTATCTTTGCAACGATGGCAGGCCGATCACCGGTAACCCCTTGTTTAAAGGCTATCAGACACTGACCGAAGAATCCGAAAACCGCGATCCCCGTTTTTACCAAACCATCGCAACGGCAGATGAAATCTGGAAAATCCACACGGACGGACGGGTTGAATACTGGAGCAGCGTCTATGATCGACTGAATACCTCGGCCGATTACAATGCTCCGGGCGGATATGTCATCCAAAAAGGATACAACCCCAACATGGTTTACCATGTACAGCAATACGAAGAGTCTCCGGGCATGATCTATCGTTACGCCGAGGCACTCGTGAGCTATGCGGAAGCAAAAGCAGAGCTGGGAACGATCACCCAGTCGGACATCGATTTAACGATCAAGCCACTACGCGAACGCGTCGGGATGCCTAATTTGAACAAGGACGCGATTACAAACGACCCCCAATGGAGTTTCCCCGACCTCTCGCCCCTGATTAATGAAATCCGGAGAGAGAGACAGGTAGAGTTGGCTGCTGAGGGTTTCAGGTGGGACGACATAGCCAGGTGGGCCGCTGCTGACGAGCTTATTGTCGGAAAACGTCCTAAAGGATTTCTCGCAGCCCAAATAGCACGTAATCCGTTTCCGGTTGATGAAGATGGGTTTTTGGACCCGCTCAAGAATGCTATGCCTTCCGGGTGGGGATTTAAGTTGGATCGTGACTATTTGAATTCAATACCCATTAGTGAAATTGTACTCAACGAAAATCTGACTCAGAATCCAGGATGGTAAAACAACAGAGATGTCGAAAATAAGAAACCTACTCATGGCCCTTGCGCCAGGTGTCGTTACCGCGGCCATCGTTTTTGGCCCCAGTAAGATCACCATTACTACAAAAATGGGAGCGATATACAGGTATGATCTGTTATGGCTGGTTGTGATTGCCATATTTTTCATGATAGTTTACGTGGATATGGCGTCCCGGATAGGACTCGCTACGGACGACTCGTTGTTGGCCACCGTGCAAAAGCGATACGGGCGGTGGGTGTCCGGACTGATCGGGCTGGGCATCTTTTTGGTAGCGGCTTCATTTCAGGCAGGAAATTCAATTGGTGTCGGACTGTCCATCGCCGAAGCCACGGGCACGTCCATGGTGCCCTGGATCATTCTGTTCAACGGTATCGGGATAGCGCTTTTGTTTTTTCGAAACTTTTATGGTGTGCTGGAACGCCTGATGATCGCGATTGTGATCGTGATGTTAATTGCGTTTATTACGACAACGTTTTTAGTAAAACCTTCCTTGTCCGGAATCGCGTCCGGATTGACACCAAAAGTGCCACAAGGGTCGTTGGGATTGCTAATAGCGTTCTTTGCCTCTTGCTTTTCCGTGGTGGGGGCTTTCTACCAAACCTACCTTATTCAGGCACGGAAAAGGGCGCATCCGACGCTGGCTCTCAGCGCCGGCAGGGGCGTAGGCGGAATGATTATCCTGGGCCTGATGTGCATGGTCGTCATAACCTGTGCCGCAGCGGTGCTCCATGAGCAGCAAATTGCAGTAAACAAAGCGTCGGATATGGCAAAAGCACTGGAACCGCTGTTTGGTAGTGCGGCGTCCTATCTGTTCCTAATCGGGTTGTTCGGCGCTTCTTTCTCCTCGGTAATCGGCAATGCGACCATCGGCGGAACGCTGCTGTCGGATGGGCTGGGATACGGTAGCTCTTTGGAGTCGAAAGCGGTTAAGTGTTTGATCGCGACGGTGATGGTCATCGGCAGTTTTGTTGCCATTGGTTATGAGAGGCCTCCTTTGGAAATGATTGTCCTGGCGCAAAGTGTGACGATTTTTTTGGTACCCTTTATCGCGATGGTAATGTTTATGGTTTCGAATGATCGGAAGCTGATGGGGCAGTACACCAATACACCGTTTCAACGTGTGGCTGGTTTGGTTGGACTTACCGTGTTAGCGGTGTTGGCCGTCTACAATTTTAAGGAACTTTTTTTAAAGTGATGTTAACGGAGTACGAAACAATATGGAAGAATTACTGGAATTAGAACACAAGGTACTCGAACCGTCCCGCGCACTTATAGAAGATATGCGTCGAATTAAGGGAGATATCCTGCTGCTGGGTGCAGCAGGGAAAATGGGGCCCGCTATGGCACGCGCAGCACGGGCGGCGGCGGATGCCGCGGGTACCGGACAGCGGATTATCGGGGTATCCCGGTTTTCGGATCCCGCAGCACGCGCTGAGCTGGAAAAAAATGGGGTGGAAACAATTGCTGCTGATTTACTGAACGATACGGAGTTATTTGCCTTACCGGATGTTCCCAATGTCATTTATCTGGCGGGCCATAAATTTGGTACTACCGGTAACGAATCGTATACATGGGCCATGAATACCTACTTGCCGGGCCGTGTTGCTGACAAATTCAAGAACTCGAATATTGTGGCTTTTTCTTCAGGTAATGTCCTGCCATTCGTGCCGGTAACGTCAGGCGGCGCTTCGGAGGATGTTGCTCCCGAACCCATCGGTGAGTACGCACAGTCGTGTCTGGGACGCGAACGTATTTTTCAATATTTTTCCAAAAAAAATGGAACACCCGTGTTCATCTATCGGCTGAATTACGCCGTCGATTTCCGTTACGGCGTTATTTTGGAAATCGCACAGTCGGTGTTTCAGGACAAACCGATCGACCTACGGACGGAAAACGTCAATGTCATTTGGCAGGGCGACGCAAACGAGATAGCTATCCGTGCACTGCTTCACTGCCAGTCACCGGCAAAGATTGTAAATGTTACCGGCCCGGAGACGCTTTCCATCCGCTGGGTAGCGACACAATTCGGTCGTCTGCTGGGAAAAGAACCCCGTTTCATCAATGAACCGCGGGGAATCGCTCTGCTGAGCAACGCCTCCGAATGTCACCGCCTGTTCGGGTACCCGAGAGTAACGGTCCGCGAGATGATCGACTTGGCTGCAAAGTGGTTATTGGGCGGTGGTCAACAGTTGAACAAACCTACACATTTTCAGGAACGGGAAGGAAAATTTTAGTTTATGACAGCACAACAGTTATCCCCGACCAAGGCCGCCTTGCTGAAGGCGGGAACGGTCATTCCGGCACACCCTCTGGCGCTGACCGCTGACAGGGAGTTGGATGAGGAACATCAACGCCTGTTAACCCGCTATTATATAGCCGCAGGAGCCGGTGGCGTGGCCGTGGGCGTACACAGCACCCAGTTCGCCATACGTGACCCAAAGGTCAATCTTTATGAGTCGGTATTGCGGCTGGCCGCTGAAGAAATAGAGGCGTCGAAGAAAAGCGATACGTTTATCTCCGTGGCCGGTCTATGCGGGGATATGGACCAGGCGCTGGCGGAAGCAGCGATTGCACGGCAGTATAACTATGACCTGGGCCTGTTAAGCATGGGCGGTTTACCGGAAAAGTCGGAAAAAGAATTACTGGATCGCACCAGGGCGGTAGCCGAAGTAATACCGGTGTTCGGCTTTTATCTCCAACCCAGTGTGGGGGGGCGTATTTTTTCTTATGATTTTTGGAAGGAATTTGCCGAGATCCCAAATGTCTGCGCCATCAAAGCGGCACCGTTCAACCGGTATCAAACGTTAGACTTGGTTCGGGCCGTCTGTCATTCCAGCCGATGCGATGCGATTACGCTATATACCGGCAACGATGACAACATCGTGGCCGACTTGTTGACAACTTACGAGTTTGAGGTGGACGGCAGGATGGTTCAAAAACGATTTGAAGGAGGACTCTTGGGCCATTGGGCCGTGTGGACACATGCGGCGGTCAGGTTACTTGAAGAAGTGAAGCAATGCCGCGACAATGGATACCGCGGAGCGGCGGATCTGCTGGCCCAGGGAGTAGCCATCACCGATATGAATGCGGCGGTCTTTGATCCGGCGAACGGCTTTCACGGCTGTATACCCGGCATCCACGAGGTACTCCGTAGACAGGGCCTGATGAAAGGTATTTGGTGTTTGGATCCGGAGGAGACGCTTTCTCCCGGACAGGCGGAAGAAATAACCCGGGTATGTAAGGCCTATCCTGAACTTACAGACGATGATTTTGTACGCGAGTTTTTGGCATGAATCAGATACGGATCGTTCATACGGATGCTGATTTTGAGCGGGAAAAGCTTCTCCATCCATTCGGATTTAAGGGCGGGTACCTGACTGAACTTTGGCAGGTTGCCGTAAAAATGAGATCGGAATGGGGACATGAGGCGATCGGCCTGGCTACACAAAGCATATTATACGGCGATGCTGCCCTTTTTGCGCGGTTGTCCGAGGCAGCGGGCAATGCCCTGATGTTTTACCTGACGAATGCAGCGCTTCGGCGTGTCGGCGAAACCGGTTTTGTGACACCCATAGCGTTGTTGGACCGTATATTTCCGCAGGTATATGCCGATGCTTGTCGGATAACAGGTCGTAAAGACGTAAATCCCAATTTTGTTTACAATGCATTGGTGGCCGTGGATAACGCTGCCTGGCTGCTATATGCGGCCGAGAACAAACTAACCGGTTTTGACCGGATGCTGCCGGCTGTCTACCGGGAAGTTTTCGGATCCAGGAACAGGCAGGTCGGAATCCTCTATCAGGTCCCGTATGATATGCCGCTCACGCAGTTGCAGCAGGCGGCATCAAACGGATTTTTTTTGTTCAAGATCAAGACCGGTGCTCCCGGAAGCCAACAGGAGATGCTGCAGAAAGACATGGAACGGTTAACACAGATTCACAACGCACTTAAAAACTTCCGGACCGATCGTACCCGTCACGGAAAGGTGTGGTACACCATGGACGCCAATGCCCGGTATGAAAAGAAAGAAACGCTGATGCGTTACCTTGATCACGCCCGTCGTATCGGTGCGTTCGACCAAATCCTGTTTGTGGAGGAACCGCTTGAGGAAACGAACGAAGAAGAAGTAGGAGATGCAGGGGTGAGGATTGCTGCCGACGAAAGCGCACACGATGAACAGGCAGCTATACGCCGCATGGAACAAGGATACGGTGCCGTGGTGTTGAAAGGTGTTGCAAAGACGCTGAGTCTAACTCTCCGTATCGCGAAATCCGCTTATGAGCGCAATGTGCCCTGTATATGCGCCGACTTAACCGTAAACCCGGTTTTGGTGGAATGGAACAAAAATCTGGCGGCCCGGTTGGCCCCATTCCCCGGCGCGGAGATGGCTTTAATGGAAACCAATGGCGACAGCAATTACGTAAACTGGGCGCGCATGTCAGCAAAGCTACCTTTTGCAGGGGCTTCCTGGACGAAACGGATCGACGGAACCTTTGAACTAGACGATGATTTTTATGATAAAAGCGGAGGAGTTTTTATGCCGCCAACACCATATGCCGCTTTAGTTGACCGACGGACCAGTTAGGATTCACTCATGCGGATTTTGGAACGACAATCGGTAATCATATGGGGTTTGGCCATGGCGCTGGGTGGCTGGACAGCTGAACAGGCGGAGCCTGCAAAAACCGTTGAGATGAACGTCTTACCCGGCTTGCAATTCAGTGAGGTACGGTTTGCCGTAAAGCCGGGCGAGAAGGTAAGACTGGTGTTGAACAACACCGATGACATGAATCATAATCTGCTGATTACCCGCCCCGGAACACGGGAAAGGGTCGTAGAAATGGCCGGAAAACTCGGTGAAAGCGGTCCGGCGGCGGGGTATGTCCCCAATACGGCGGACATACTTTGGACCATACCGCTGACCGCACCGGGAAGAAGCAGAACGCTGATTTTCAACGCTCCCGATGAAGAGGGCATTTACCCTTACGTGTGTACCTACCCGGGGCATGGGAACGTCATGTTTGGGGCGATGTATGTAAGCAGCTCGGGCGAAATGCCTGAGTTGTCCGAAGATAAGCATATTCCAGAAATCCGGCGTCAGCATAGCATGGCTGAAAGGCGCGATCATCCGTATACGCCTGTTGCTCCTTATCACTACCGGGTGTTTATCGATGGAGCAAGCCCCGCGGCGATCGCTGTCGCCTTGCCGAACGATATCGCTTACTGTTGGGATGCAGGAACCTGTTACCTGCGGTTTGCCTGGCATGGAGCCTTTTTGGATAATACTGATTTGTGGAAGGGAAAAGGCAATGCGGAATCCAAAGTGGTTGGAGATATCTTTTTCAGGAGTGAAACGGGGTTTCCGATATCGGTAGCCAATAAAACTCCCGGGGAAATCGTGTACAAGGGTTACCGGATGAAGAACCGCTACCCGGAGTTTCATTATCAGGTGGACGGAATTGATATATTTGAACTGATCCACGAAACCCCGGAAAGGACAAGCCTGATCCGGATGTTCCGCATCCCCGAGGTTTCCGTTCCGGTGGAGTTCCGCACGTCTCCCGGCGAGGGTGTCGTTTATTCCGCGTCGGCTGGGGTATGGAAAGAAAATGTCCTGCATTTAAGTCCACAGGAGTCACGCTCGTTTGCCATAACCATGATGAAAGCCGATAAAAAATGAACAGATACGTCTTAACGGTGTTCCTGGGATGGATGATGGCTTGCTCCGTGCCGCCCGAGGCCGGCGAGCCATACGTTGTCGAAGACATCGCAACGCCCGAGGGACTGGTTAGTCAGGTGGGGGCACTGGAGTTCCTGCCTGACGGAAAGCTGGTCGCCGCTTTTACCCGCGGAGAGATCATGACATATGACCCGGCCGCCCGCCGATGGGAGCTGTTTGCCGAAGGATTGCATGATCCCCTGGGTATTCACGTGGTGAGCAACGATGAGCTATGGGTGATGCAGCTTCCGGAACTCACGCGGGTAAAAGATACGGATGGTGACGGGACCGCAGACCTGTATGAGAACATCACTGATGCTTTTGGCATCACGGGCAACTATCATGAATTTAACTATGGCCCTGAGCGGGATAGTAAGGGCAATTTTTATATCGCTTTAAATGCATCATCATCCGGAGGTCCCATGCGTAAAGAGGTGCGCGGCAGGGTGAATCCGGATGGACGCGATGGAGAAACTGGGAACCGCCAGATGTATTCCACGGTTCCGTACCGCGGATGGGTGATGAGACTAACCGACGACGGCATATTGCACCGCTTCGCATCGGGCTTTCGCTCTCCCAATGGGTTGGTCGTGGATGACGAGGATAACCTATTTGTGACCGACAACCAGGGTGATTGGGTCGGTACCAGCCCCTTGTTTCATGTGGAGGAAGGGAAATTTTACGGACACCCCGCGAGTTTGGTATGGACCGAGGGATGGTCAAGAGGCAGCCCTTTTCATCTTCCGCTGGATACGCTCGATAGTATGCGTACACGGCCGGCGGTGTGCTTCCCCCACGGGATCATCGCCAATTCTCCCACGCAACCGGTATTTGATCGTACCCGGGGAAAATTCGGGCCGTTCGGAGGCCAGCTGTTTGTTGGAGAGATGAACCGCGAGCGGATCGTCCGTGTAATGCTGGAAAAAGTTAATGGTAAATTTCAGGGCGCGTGCATTCCCTTTCTGGATGGCCTGGGACTGCGTAAGGGGAATAACCGGCTGGCATTTGCACCGGACGGTAGTTTGTGGGTCGGGCAGAACGCCCACGGCTGGCTGGGCGACGTGGGTATACAACGAATTGTCTTTGCCGGCAGAACCCCGGTCGACATACACACCATGAGCCTGACATCGGAAGGATTCAAAATAACGTTTACTCAGCCTATGCAGGACACGGCAGCAACCAATCCCCGAAATTATCAGTTTTCCAGATATTATTATTTATATCATTCTCAGTACGGCTCACCCCAACAAGAGGTGGAAACGATTCCGGTGATCGCAGTTACACTTTCTAAAGACCAGCGCACCGTGAACCTCCAGTTGGCGTCGCTGGAGTCGGGGTACATCTATGAGTTAAATTTGGGAGACATACCGAGTAAATGGAAACAGCCCCTGCGGAATAAAACCATATGTTACACAGTTAATACTTTACGAACCGAATAAGAAATGACCGTATCACGTTCAATCGCCGCTTTTACTATGATGTTATTGTTTCTGGGTTGCCGGTCAGGCAGTAACGGAGTGCCCGAGGAACAGTTTCGGATGGGCAATACCCCGATAGGCATCCAGACGGTTGCCGCTCATTTGGACGTTCCGTGGGAATTGGTATGGGGGCCGGATGATCAGATCTGGTTTACTGAACAACGGGGAACGGTAAGCAGGCTAAGTCCCAAAACCGGAGAAATTACGCGACTGCTCACGCTGGAGAGGGTATTACGCGACCGCACTTCCGGGTTGCTGGGCATGGCTATCCACCCGGATTTCAACAAACAGCCTTATGTTTTTTTGAATTATAGCGGCATGCGCCCTGATAAATCGCGTTTTTCCCGCGTGGTACGGTATTCCTATATACCGGACACGCTGGTGGATTCGCTGGTTATCCTGGAGTATCCGGGATGGAATGGCCATTTTGGGGCTCGCGTATCCATTGCTCCGGATGGAAAGCTTATTGTTGCAACCGGTGACGGAGCGCAGTTTGAAAACGCGCAGTCGCTCAATTCGCCAAATGGTAAAATACTTCGTTTCAACGTCGACGGAAGCATTCCCGACGATAACCCGATTCCGGGGAGTCCCATTTGGGCATGGGGGTTGCGTAATCCCCAGGGCCTGATGCATGTTGGCGAAAAGCTCTATGCCTCCGATCACGGCGATGCGGTGGAAGATGAGGTAAATCTGATCCGAAAAGGGGGGAACTATGGGTGGCCGAACGTGGAGGGTGTTGTCAATACCGAGAAAGAACAACAGTTTGCGGCGGATTCCGATATCGTTCAGCCGCTGCGTTCATGGACGCCTACGATCGCACCGGCGGGAATGACCTATTATTCGTCTGATAAGCTCTCTGAATGGAAAGGCCGATTACTGTTGACTACCTTAAAAGGCAATAGCATATATGCACTCGCCCTGTCCGGGTCAGGAGATAGCATCGTTTCGGATATCGTTTATTTCCAACAGGTGTTCGGACGCCTTCGCTCGATCTGCGTGTCGCCCGATGGAGATGTGTACATATCGACCAGCAACCGTGACTGGAATCCAAACGGCTTTGCCGACGAAAAGGACGACCGTATTTTACGAATATATGCCCTTGATGCGAAGTATGCGGATAAGAACGCAAAAAGTGCGGTGATTAAGGTTGACGGACCGGATCTGGTAAGTGCGGGCGAAGCGCTCTATATCAATTATTGTGCTTCATGCCATAAGGCGAACGGGCAGGGGGTTGACGGTACTTTTCCGAGGCTGACCCGATCATCCGTGGTCACGGGAGACCCCGAATCGTTAATCCGGATGCTGCTGGCCGGTAAAAATGAAATGCCCCGGTTTTCCTTTCTGGACGACAGAGACCTCGCGGTCCTTTTAACTTATATCCGTAAACGCTTTGGGTCGCAGGCCAGTCCCGTCAGGGTGTCGGAAGTGCGGGCTTGCCGTACACATTAGCGGTAAAAAAGTTAAATAATTTTTGGTGGTTTAAAAATTAATGCCGTATTTAGCGGGTACGTTACCGCCACCAATTATAAATTTAGCGAAAGTTGAGATTATCAGATGAATTTTATCCGATACTGAAAAGGGTAGATTTTTGTTAATAGTCATTTGTAAACGAGACGAATAATCCACATACGGTTTGCTGGGCGGGTGGAATTTATCATTTTCTTCGGAAGCAAGATACGGAACTCCGCCAGATCAACTTTCCGTTTGGGTCTCTACCGATTTTGACGGTGTCTACGATTTGGCGAATGTGG
>Ga0164243_10000657_pt1 | contig 61875 bp, 61 predicted proteins | sample OricompcompostOP_FD_108781 | JGI IMG/M metagenome (GOLD analysis project Ga0164243, IMG submission 108781) | Organic Plus compost microbial communities from Emeryville, California, USA - Original compost - Organic plus compost (OP) | ecosystem: Engineered > Solid waste > Mixed feedstock >... | reverse complement strand
GTCTACCCCAGCATGACCGCTGTGGTGCCCGCCAACATCGCGCTGATCGCCGGGGCCAAGAATCCGGACGAGGCCAAGAAGTTCATGGCCTACACCATGTCGGTGCCCGGCCAGCAGATCCTGTTCGAGCCCAAGATCGGACGCCTGCCCATCCTGCCGTACGGCCTGCTCAAGCCCCCGGCGGGCTACCCGGTGCCGCAAGATATCGCCAAGCGCGCCAAGGTGCAGTTTGATTCGCAGCTCTCGGGTGCGCGCTATCCGGTGGTCATCAGCCTGTTCGACCAGATGGTGACCTTCCGCCTGAAGGAATTGCAGGCGGCCACCAAGGCCATCCACGAGGCCACGCACGCTCTCAAGGCCAAGCCCAACGCCAAGGGCAGCGAGCTGCTGGCGCAGGCGCGCAGCCTGGCCTACACGCCGCTGGTGGGCGCGGAGAACGTGAAGAACACCGAGTTCCTGGAGCTGTTCCGCAAGAGCCGGCGCGACGTGGCCGTCTCCAAGCAGCTCACCGGCCTGGAGCAGATGTGGTCCGACAAGGCGCGAGCCAACTACGAGCGCGCACGCGAACTGGCCGAGCAGGCGCGGGGCCTGGCTCGCTGACCACACGCCGCCGCCGCCATGCAAGTCACCGCGCTGCGGCCCGGCGTTGCCGGGCCGGGGCCGTGGATCGCTTTCGGGCTGATCCTGGCCTTTCTGCTGGTCTTCCTGATCCTGCCTGTCGGCACGGTCATCTACACCGCCTTCGTCAACGAGGGTGGGGTGCTGACGCTGGGGCATTTCACCAACTTCTTCGGACAGGGCCTTTTCCGCGAATCTTTCTTCAACAGCCTGTGGGTGGCGCTGGCGGCGACCTTCTTCGCCAGCGTGATCGCAGTGCCGCTGGCCTACCTGACGGTACGCTTCGAGTTCCGAGGGGCGCTGCTGATCCAGACGCTGGGCGTGCTGCCGCTCATCATGCCGCCCTTCGTGGGCGCGGTGGCGCTGCAACTGATCTTCGGGCGCAGCGGCTCGGTCAACCTGCTGCTGAGTGACTGGTTCGGCTTCACCGTCCCCATCATGGACGGGCTGGTGGGCGTGACTTTCGTCGAGAGCATCCACTACTTCCCCTTCATCCTGCTCAACCTGGTGGCGGCCATGCGCAACATCGACGGCGCCATGGAGGAGTCGGCCCTGAACCTGGGTGCGCGCGGCTGGCGCCTGTTCCGGCGCGTGATCTTCCCGCTGGCCATGCCGGGCTACCTGGCCGGCGCGGCGCTGGTGTTCGTGAAGGTCTTCGACGACCTGGGCACGCCGCTGGTGATGGGTGTGACCAACATGCTGGCCCCGCAGGCCTACCTGCGCATCACTTCGATGGGCATCGACGATCCGCTGGGCTACGTCATCAGCGTCATCATGATCGGCTTTTCCATCCTGGCACTGTGGATGGCCGCGCGCGTGATGAAGGGCAGGGACTACGCCACGCTGCAAAAGGGGGGCAGTGCGCTGCGAAAGCGCCGCCTGGGCGCCTGGGAGTCGGTGCTGGCCTACGGCTGGATCGTGTTCGTGCTGCTGGTCACGCTGGCGCCGCACATCGGCATCCTGCTCATGTCCTTCTCCAAGGTCTGGAGCTTCTCGGTGCTGCCCGATGCCTACACGCTGGAGCACTACGCCACGGTGTTCAGCGACGCCGGCGGCATGATCGGCAACACGCTGCTCTATTGCGTGCTGGCTGCGGGGCTGGACGTGGTGATCGGCATCGCCATCGCCTATCTGATCCTGCGCACGCGGCTGCCCGCGCGGCAGTGGCTGGACTACCTGGCCTCGGCGGCACTGGCCATTCCGGGGCTGGTGCTGGCCATTGGCTACCTGCGCCTGTTCAGGGGGGTGGAGCTTCCGTTCACCGACACGCCCCTGATCAGCACCTGGGTGCTCATCATGCTGGCCTACGCGGTGCGGCGCCTGCCTTATGCGCTGCGCTCGTGCATGGCGGCGCTGCAGCAGGTGCACGTGTCGCTTGAAGAGGCCGCACAGAGCCTCGGTGCCACGCGCATGTCCACCATCCGCCGCGTGATGGTGCCGCTGATGGCGGGCGGCATCCTGGCGGGCTTCGTCACCAGCTTCATCACGGCGGCGGTGGAGCTGTCGGCCACGCTGCTGCTGGCGTCGAGCGAGAGCCAGGCGCCGATGAGCTACGGCATCTACCTGTACATGCAGAGCATCTCGGGCCGCGGGCCGGGCGCCGCCTTGGGCGTGCTGGCCGTGGTGGTGGTGGGCCTGGGCACCTATTTCTCGCACCGCTTCGTGGAGCGTTCACGCGCCACGGTGCAGGCCACCAAGGAGTGATCCATCCATGCACCTGAACAAAGTCTCCCTCGAAGCCCGGCACATCAGCCTGAGCTATGGCGCTACCGAGGTGCTGCGTGACGTGAACCTGCGCATCGAGCCGGGCGAGTTCTTCGCGCTGCTGGGCCCTTCCGGCTCGGGCAAGTCCACGCTGCTGCGCCTGATCGCAGGCTTCAACCAGCACCAGCGCGGCGAGCTGCTGGTGGACGGGCAGGACATCACCGGCACGCCTCCACATGCGCGCAACGTGGGCATGGTGTTCCAGAACTACGCGCTGTGGCCCCACATGACGGTGTGGGACAACGTGGCTTTCGGCCTGGTGGAGCGGCGCGAGAGCCGCGATGCCATCCGTCGCAAAGTGGGTGCCGTGCTGGAGCTGGTGGGCCTGGCCGACTATGCGCAGCGCCGCCCCGGGCAGCTCTCGGGCGGGCAGCAGCAGCGCGTGGCGCTGGCGCGCACCGTGGTCATCGAGCCCAAGCTGCTGCTGCTGGACGAGCCGCTGTCCAACCTCGACAAGCAGCTGCGCGTGCAGATGCGCGAGGAACTCAAGAACCTGCAGCGCAAGCTGGGCCTGACCACCATCTTCGTGACGCACGACCAGGAAGAGGCCATGACCACGGCCGATCGCATGGCGGTGCTCGACAAGGGCATCCTGCAGCAGGTCGGCTCGGCCGCCGGGCTGTACGACTTCCCGGCCAATCGCTTCGTGGCGGGCTTCGTGGGCACGGCCAACCTGCTCGAAGGCGAGGTGACGGCGGTGGGCGGCGAGACGCTGAGCTTCCGCGTGCAGGGGCTGGGCAGCCTCACGCTGCCGCGCCCCGACCAGCCGCCCGCGCTGGGTGCGGCGGCGCTGGCCTTCCGCCCGCACCAAGTCAGCATCCGCGTGCGCGACGAGCAGGTGGACGCCTCGCGCCTGTGGCTCAACGGCCGGGTAGAGAGCGCCGAATTCCTGGGCGAATTCTCGCGCTACCGCGTGCGCGTGGGCGAGGTGGCAATGGTGACGGACCAGCCGCACTACGCGGGCTTGGCCATGTTTGCGCCCGGCGCCGAGGTGCGGCTGGGCATCGAGCCGACGCAGGTGCGCTTCCTGGAGTGCTGAGTCGGCGGCGCGGCAGCCCTGCGGCATGGAAATCTATCAGCTGCGCGCCTTCGTCACGGCGGCCAAGCTGGGCCACGTGACGCGTACGGCAGAGGCCCTGCATCTGACCCAGCCGGCCATCACGGCGCAGATCAAGGCGCTGGAGGAAGAACTGGGCGTGGCCCTGTTCGATCGCCGCCCGGGCCGCATCAGCCTCACGCGCGCGGGCGAGGCGCTGTTGGTGGACGCCGAGCAGGTGCTCAACGCCGCCGGGCACCTGCTGGGCCGCGCCCGCGAGCTGCAGGGCGAGGTGACGGGTTCGCTCACCCTGGGCACGGTGGCCGACCCCGACACGCTGCGGCTGGGCTCGCTGCTGGGCGCGCTGGTGCGCACGCTGCCGCTGCTGGAGATCAAGACCCGCCACGGCCCGGCCGAGGAGATGCGCGAGCAGGTGGCGGCGGGCCTGCTGCAGGCGGCCTTCTACATCGGCCCGAGCATTCCGCGCGAGGTGGCGGGGCTGGCGCTGCAGGCCATCCACTACCGGATCGCGGGACCCGCCCGCCTGCGCGCGCAACTGCTGCACGCCGGCTGGCGCGACGTGGCGGCCATGCCGTGGATCGGAGCGCCCGCGCAGCACCACGTGCAGACGCTGATGCGTGACATGTTCGCGCGCCAGGGCCTCACGCCACACCAGGTGATCGAGTCCGACGAGGTGTCGCTGCCGCAGAGCCTGGTGCGCGCGGGCGTAGGCCTGTCGCTGCTGCGCGAGGACGTGGCCCTGCCCGCCAGCGAGCGCGGCGAGGTGGTCATCTGGCCCCACGCGCGCGTGGGCGCGCTGCTGGGCTTCATCTACCCGCGCGCGGCCGAGCACGAGCCGGCCATCGTCGCCACGCTGTCGCTGCTGCGCACCGTATGGGGGCTGCCGCCGGCAGGGTGAGCGGGCGCGCGGGCACATAAACTCATGTGCTTTGCCACGGAGCCGGAGCGCATGAAAACCGTCACCCTCGGCCGCAGCGACCTGCGCGTCACGCCCATCTGCCTGGGCACCATGACCTTCGGCGAGCAGGTGGACGAGCCCACCGCCCACGCCATCCTCAACCGCTCGCTGGAGCGCGGCGTCGACTTCATCGACACCGCCGAGATGTACGCCGTGCCGGCGCGCCAGGAAACCTATGGCGCCACCGAAACCATCATCGGCAACTGGTTCAAGGCCAACCCCGGCGCACGCCGTAAGCTCACGCTCGCGACCAAGGTGGCCGGCCCCTCGCGCGGCATGCCCTGGGTGCGCGAGGGCCTGGGCATGACGGCGGCCGACATCGCCGCCTCGTGCGAGGGCAGCCTGCGCCGCCTGCAGACGGACGTGATCGATCTCTACCAGATCCACTGGCCCGAGCGCCACGTGCCGGCCTTCGGCAACATCCACTACGACCCGGCCAAGGAGAAGTCGCAGACCTCCATCCACGAGCAGCTGGAGGCGCTGGGCGCGCTGGTGAAGGCCGGCAAGGTGCGCTACATCGGCCTGTCGAACGAGACGCCCTACGGCGTGCACGAGTTCGTGCGCCTCGCGGAGCAGCACGGCCTGCCGCGCGTGGCCACGGTGCAGAACGTCTACTGCCTGATCAGCCGCGCGCTGGAGAACGGCCTGGACGAGACGATGCACCGGCTCGATGTCTCGCTGCTGGCCTATTCGCCCCTGGGCTTCGGCCTGCTGACGGGCAAGTACGACGCCGGCGGCACCGAAGGGCCGCGGGCGCCGAAGGGCGCGCGCATCTCCAGCTACGAGTCGGTGCGCAAGCAGCGCTGGGGCCGCGCGGACGCGCTGGCCGCGGCGCGCCGCTACAACCAGCTCGCCCGCGACCACGGCCTGACGCCGACACGGATGGCGCTGGCCTTCTGCTACACCAAGTGGCAGGTCGCCAGCACCATCATCGGCGTGACTTCGCTGGCCCAGCTCGACGAGAACCTGGACGCCTGGGGCACCACGCTGTCGCCCGAGCTGCTGGCCGAGATCGACCGCATCCGCTGGGAAATGCGCGACCCCGCCGCATAAAGTGGAACACCCCCAGTCTTCGCGGACTTCGTTCCGCTTCGCCAACCCCCTCGAGGGGGCACATCCCGCGGCCTGGCAAAGCCAGTTCCGCGGATGTCCTCGCATGGCTTGCTCCGCAGCCGCCAGTCCAGCGGTATTCCCTCCACTTTGGGCGCGATGGAGCGCCTCGGGCGACTGACATGCGCAGGGACAAGGCCCACGTCAGCGAGACGCCCGCCACCGCGGTGCTGAAGGCGGCCGGCGTCGCCTTCACTGAGCACCCCTACGAGTACCTCGAGCACGGCGGCGCGCAGCACAGCGCGCAGGTGCTGGGCCTGGACCCGTTCGCCGTGGTCAAGACGCTGGTGATGCAGGACCAGGATGCGAAGCCGCTCGTCGTGCTGATGCACGGCAACCGCAGCGTCTCGACCAAGAACCTGGCGCGCCAGATCGGCGCCAAGTCGGTCGAGCCGTGCCGACCCGAGGTGGCGCAGCGCCATTCCGGCTACCAGGTGGGCGGCACCTCGCCCTTCGGCACGCGGCGCGCGATGCCGGTGTACATCGAGGCCACCATCCTCGCGCTGCCGCGCATCGCCATCAACGGCGGCCGGCGCGGCTACCTGGTGGGCATCGACCCGCAGGCGTGCGTGACGCTGCTGGGCGCGACGCCGGTGCAGTGCGCGCTGGCGATGGACCCATGATCCGGCTGCTGCGCCCGCGCCTCGTGCTCGCCGGGCTGGCCTGCGCGGCCGGCCTGCTGGCCGGCTGCTCGCTGCCGCCGCTGGAGGGGCGCAGCGCATCGCAGGCGCTGCCGGCCGCCGAAGCCCGCGAGACGCCGCTGGGCCGGGCGATCGAGCCGCTGGCGCAGCAGCATCCCGGCCAGGCCGGCATCCACCCGCTGACCGATCCGCGCGAAGCCTTCGCCGCGCGCGTGCAGCTGGCCCGGCAGGCGCAGCGCACGCTGGACGTGCAGTACTACATCTGGCGCGGCGACACCACCGGCATGCTGCTGCTGGAGGCGCTGCGCGCCGCCGCCGACCGCGGCGTGCGCGTGCGCCTGCTGCTCGACGACAACGGCATCGCCGGCCTCGACGCCGAACTGGCCGCGCTGGATGCGCATCCCCAGGTCGAAGTGCGCCTGTTCAACCCCTTCGCCTTCCGCGCCTTCAAGCCGCTGGGCTACGTGACGGACTTCGCCCGCGCCAACCGGCGCATGCACAACAAGAGCTTCACCGCCGACGGCACCGCCACCGTGATCGGCGGGCGCAATGTGGGCGACGAGTATTTCGGCGCCACCGACGGCGTGCTCTTCGCCGACCTCGACGTGCTGGCGGTGGGGCCGGTGGCGCAGGCGGTGTCGACGTCCTTCGACGGCTACTGGGCCAGCGGCTCGTCGTATCCCATTGCCGCGCTGGTGGGCGAGCCCTCGGCGAAGGCGCTGGCCGAGGCCGAGGGCCGCGCGGCGCTGGCGCAGCGTTCGCCCGCCGCCGCGGCCTACAAGGAGGCGGTGCAGCGGCTGCCTTTCATGCAGCAGCTCGTCGAAGGCCGCCTGCCGCTGGTGTGGGCGCCGACGCAGCTCGTGGCGGACGATCCGGCCAAAGGCCTGGCGCGCGCCGGGCGCGAGCAACTGCTGATCCACCACATGGCCGAGGCCATCGGCGAGCCCGCGCGCTCGCTGGACCTGGTGTCGCCGTACTTCGTGCCCACCGACCAGGGTGCCGACTACTTCGCCGCGCTGGCGAAGCGCGGCGTGCGCGTGCGCATCCTCACCAACTCGATGGCGGCCACGGACGTGCTGGCCGTGCACTCGGGCTACGCGCGGCACCGGCAGCGGCTGCTGGAGGCCGGCGTGGTGCTCTACGAACTCAAGCCCGATCCCGCGGGCGATTCGCCGGCCGGCGCGCCCGCCGAGGCGGGCCGCAGGGAAGGGCGGGGCCTGCTCGGCAGCTCCGGCTCCAGCCTGCATGCCAAGACCTTCGGCGTGGACGGGCGGCGGGTGTTCGTCGGCTCCTTCAACTTCGACCCGCGCTCGGCGCGGCTGAACACCGAGCTGGGCCTGGTCATCGACAGCCCGCTGCTGGCGCAGCAGATGGAGCGCGTGTTCACCGAGCGCGTGCCCGCCGGCAGCTGGCAGGTGCGGCGCGACCCGGAATCAGGCACGCTGCGCTGGATCGACGCGGCGCAGCAGCCGCCCGCCGAGTTCGTCTCGGAACCGCTCACCCGCGGGTGGCAGCGCCTGGCCGTGATGCTGCTGTCGCTGCTGCCCATCGAGTGGATGCTGTGACGGCGCGCAGGAGGGCCGCTGGCACAATGCCGCAGCCCTTCCCGGAGACATGCCGTTGAATCTGCCCGCCCTCGTTGCCGTCGTGGCCGCCTATCTCGTCGGTTCGCTGTCCTTCGCCGTCATCGTCAGCCGCCTGCTCGGCATGGACGACCCGCGCAGCTACGGCAGCGGCAACCCGGGTGCGACCAACGTGCTGCGCTCCGGCCGCAAGGGCGCCGCGCTGGCCACGCTGGTGCTGGATGCGGTCAAGGGCTGGCTGCCGGTGTGGGCCGTCCACCAGTGGGGCGGCGCGTGGGGGCTGGGCGAGGGCACGGCCGCGCTGGCCGGCCTGGCCGCCTTCCTGGGCCACCTGTACCCGGTGTTCTTCGGCTTCCAGGGCGGCAAGGGCGTGGCGACGGCGGCCGGCGTGCTGTTCGGCATCGACTGGCTGCTGGGCCTGGCCACGGGCGCGACCTGGCTGATCATCGCCTTCTTCTTCCGCTACTCGTCGCTGGCCTCGCTGGTGGCGGCCTTCTTCGCGCCGGCCTACTATGTGCTGGGCGGGCAGATCGCCTGGCCCATGCGCCGCACGGTGCTGGCGGCGCTCATCGTCATGAGCCTGCTGCTGGCCTGGCGCCACCGCGAGAACATCCGGCGGCTGCTGGCCGGCACCGAATCGAAGCTCGGCAGCAAGGCCAAGGCGCCGGCCGCCGACAAGACACCCTGAAAGGACACCCGCCATGCCCCAGCTCACCCGCTTCCACGTCGGCCCGCGCCTGTCGGAGATGGCCGTGCACAACGGCACCGCTTACCTCGCCGGCCAGGTGCCCGACGACACCACGCAGGACATCCGCGGCCAGGCCGCGCAGGTGCTGGCGATGGTCGACAAGCTGCTGGCCGAGGCCGGCACCGACAAGTCGCGCATCCTGATGACGCAGATCTTCCTGACCGACATCAGCGAGATCGCGGCGATGAACGAGGTGTGGGACGCCTGGATCCCCGCCGGCCACACGCCGCCGCGCGCCACCGTGCAGGCGGCGCTGGCCAATCCGGCCTACAAGATCGAGATCGTGGTCACGGCCGCGCTGCCGTGAGGATCAGAAGCGCTTCTCCAGCACCATCTGGTCGGCATCGCGCCGCATCGAGAAGCGGCCGATGAAGCTGTTGCCCAGCAGCACGAAGGGCATCGACTGCGGCGAGACCACGGCGTCCACGTCGTAGACCTCCACGTCGCCCACGCGCACCGACGAGAGCTTGATGCGGTGCCCCACCGCCACGCCGTTGGCCGTGTTGATCTGCACCGGTTGGCCCTTGCTGTAGTCCAGCCCGATGCGCTGCGCGTCGGCCGCCGACAGGGCCACCGCGGTGGCGCCCGTGTCGAGCATGAAGTTCACCGTGCGGCCGTTGATGGTGCCCTGCGTCATGAAGTGGCCGCGGCCGTCCACCGGCAGCACGATGCGCGTGCCGCCCGCGCTGCGCGGCGCGCCGCCGATGCTCACCGGCTGGTCCATGCGCAGCACCAGGCGCTGGCCGCCCGATTCCACCGTCGCCTGGCCGCCCTGCAGGCTCACCAGGCGCACGCCCTGCACCGTCTCGCCGGGCGCCACGGTGCGCGGGGCGCCGCCGTCGACGACGAGGATCGCCCGGCTGCCGATGGTGCCGGTGAGCATCACCGACTGGGCGTGCGCGGCCAGGCTGGCCGCCAGCAGGGCGAGGGCGGCGAACAGCGGCTTCATCGGCGCGTCAATCCCGGAAGTTGTTGAACGACAGCGGCAGGTCCGCCATGTCCTTGCGGATCAGCGCCATCGCGGCCTGCAGGTCGTCCTTCTTGGCGCCGGTCACGCGCACCGCGTCGCCCTGGATCGCGGCCTGCACCTTGAGCTTGCTGTCCTTGAGCAGGCGCTGGATCTTCTTGCCGTCCTCGGTGGCGATGCCGCTGCGCACGGTGATCACCTGCCTGACCTTGTCGCCGCCGATCTTCTGCACGCTGCCTTTATCGAGGAAGCGCACGTCCACGCTGCGCTTGGTCAGCTTGCCGCGCAGGATGTCCTCCACCTGCGCGAGCTGGAACTCGGCGTCGCCGGTGAGGGTGATCTCCTTGTCCTTGAGCTCGATGGCGGCGGCCGTGCCCTTGAAGTCGAAGCGGGTGCCGATCTCCTTGGCAGCGTTGTCCACGGCGTTGCGCACCTCCACCAGATTGGGTTCGCACACGGTGTCGAAGGAAGGCATGGGCGGGATCTCCTGAAGCGTCGATGCGCCCTCTGGCGACAGGGCGCGGGTGCGACAATTCTCCCATGATCGTCGAGCGAAACGCCCCCCTGCAGCCGCACAACAGCTTCGGCATCGTCGCGCGCGCCCAGCAGATGGTGCGCATCGAAAGCGAAGACGACGTGCACGCCGTGCTGGCGGATGCGCGCTGGCAGGGTGTGCCGAAATTCGTGCTCGGCGGCGGCAGCAACATCGTGCTCACCGGCGACGTCAAGGCGCTGGTGCTCAAGGTCGAGATCCGCGGCCGCCGGCTGGTCGAGGAGACGCCGCGCGCCTGGATCGTCGAGGCCGGCGCCGGCGAGGTCTGGCACGACACGGTGCGGTGGCTGCTGGCGCAGGGCTGGCCGGGCCTGGAGAACATGGCGCTCATCCCCGGCACGGTGGGCGGTGCGCCGGTGCAGAACATCGGCGCCTACGGCGTCGAACTGCAGGACCGCTTCGAGTCGCTCGACGGCATCGACCTGGCGACGGGCCGGCCCTTCACGCTCGATGCCGCGCAGTGCGCCTTCGGCTACCGCGACTCGGTGTTCAAGCACGTGGCCGCCGGCCCCAACGACTTCGGCCTGGCCGGCCGGGCGCTCATCACCCGCGTGCGGCTGCGGCTGCCCAGGCCCTGGAAGCCCGAGCTGGGCTACCTGGACCTGGCGCGCAGGATGGCCGAGACCGGCATCGCCGAGCCCACGCCGATGCAGATCTTCGACTGGGTGTGCGCGATCCGCAGCGCCAAGCTGCCCGACTGGCGCGTGCTGGGCAACGCCGGCAGCTTCTTCAAGAACCCCACCGTCACGCCCGAGCAGTGCGCCGACATCATCGCGCGCGACCCGAAGATCGTGCACTACCCCATGCCCGACGGCACGGTGAAGCTGGCGGCCGGCTGGCTGATCGACGCCTGCGGCTGGAAGGGCAAGTCGGTCGGCAACGCCGGCGTGTACGAGAAGCAGGCGCTGGTGCTGGTCAACCGCGGCGGGCGCGTGCACCCGGCCACCGGCGGCGAGGTGATGACGCTGGCCAAGGCGATCCAGACCAGCGTGTACGAGCGATTCGGCATCCGGCTGGAGCCGGAGCCGGTGGTGGTTTAGGCCCCGGCCAGCCGCGCCGGCGGCCTGCGCGTGCGCAGGTACAGCCAGCCGGTGATGCTCAGGTTCAGCAGGTTCCAGCCGATGCCGTTGACGAACGCCGCGTGATAACCGCCGGTGACGTCGAAGATCCAGCCCGACATCCAGCCGCCCAGCGCCATGCCCAGCATGGTGGCCATGATGACGGCGCCCACGCGCGCGCCGGCCTCGCGCGGCGGGAAGTGCTCGCGCACGATGATGGCGTAGGAAGGCACGATGCCGCCCTGGAACAGCCCGAACATGGCCGAGATCAGGTACAGCGGCACCAGCCCGTCGAAGGGCAGGAACATGAGCAGCGCCAGCCCTTGCAGCACCGAGCCCAGCAGCAGCGTGCGGATGCCGCCGATGCGGTCGCAGATCAGGCCCGAGACCAGCCGGCTGACGATGCCGCAGGCCAGCATCAGCGACAGCATCTCGGCGCCGCGTGCGGCGCCGTAGCCCAGGTCGGTGCAGTAGGCGACGATGTGCACCTGCGGCATGGCCATGGCCACGCAGCAGGCCACGCCGGCCACGCACAGCAGCCACTGCGCGTGCGCGGGCGGCAGGCCGAAGGGGCGGTCGGTCGGCACAGCGCGGCCCGCCGCTGCCGCAGCGGCCGGTGCCGCTGCCGGCGGCCGCTGGCGCATGTACAGCGCCAGCACCGCCATGCCGATGCCGCACACCAGCCCCAGCACGACGTAGGTGGGCCGCCAGCCGTAGTGCGCGATGCCCCACTGCGCCAGCGGCGGCCAGACGGCGCCGGCCAGGTAGTTGCCGCTGGCGCAGATGGCCACCGCGATGCCGCGCCGTTTGGCCCACCACAGCGTGGTGTCGGCCATCAGCGGTGCGAAGGTGGCCGCGCTGCCCAGGAAGCCCAGCAGCGCGTGCGCAGCGCCGAAGGCCCAGATGCTGCCCGAGAAGGCGGCCCACAGGTAGCCGGCGCAGACCGCCGCCGCGCCCATCGCTAGCACGCGCGCGATGCCGTGGCGGTCGGCCAGCCGGCCGGTGAGGATGCCGCCCAGCCCCAGGCTGACCACCATCACCGTGTAGGGCACCGACGCCGCGCCGCGGCTGACGCCGAACTCGGCCTGCACCGCCGGCAGCACCACCGACACCACGTACATGCTGCTGTTGCCCAGCGCCACCAGTCCCAGCGTGGTGACCAGCCGCCAGGCGGCGGTGCGCGAGTCGATCAGGCTGGCGTCGGCGGGCGCCGCGGCGTGGTGCATGGCCGCTCAGCCGAAGCTGCAGATGTAGTGGTAGACCTCGGCCACGCGGATGTCGAACGACGAATTGGCGGGCGCGCTGAACCGCTCGCCGGGGCCCGACTTCTTCCATTCGTCGCTGCCGGCCAGCCTGTATTCGCAGGCGCCGGCCACGCATTCCATGACCTCGGCCGCGCCGGTGTTGAAGGTCAGCGTGGAGGGCAGGATCACGCCCACCGTGCACTTGCGCCCGTCGGCGAAGGTGACGCCGTGCGAGACGCACTTGCCGTCGAAGTACACGTTGGCTTGGGTCGAGACGGACACGCCGTCCAGCGAGGTGAGGGCCATGATGCAGGGAGGAGGAGAGAAAAAGAAGAAGCGCCGGGCCCGATCGGGGCCCGGCGCGGATGCGATTGTAGAAAGGCGCCGACGCCTCAGCGCCAGCCGCGGTGCCAGTGGCGGTGGCCGTGGTGCCAGCCGCGCGCGTAGCCCAGGTTGAGCGACACGCCGACCGGCGGATAGACCCAGGGTGCCGGATAGGCGTAGGGTGCGGCGTAGGCCGGGGCGACATACACCGGCGCAGGGTAGGCCGCTGGCGGGGCACCGTACGGTACGCCGGCGCCCGAGACCACCACGCCGGGCTCCGGCACGACCTGCGCCGGATCGGTCCCCGGCTGCGGCGCGGGCATGTCGTTGTCCGCGAGTTCCGGCTGTGGCGCCACGGGGTAGGTGGTGACGCCGTAGGGGCTCACCTGCACCGGGATGGTCGGGCCCGGCGGGCCGTCGGTGCGCGTGGTGTAGGTGCGGCCGGCGTATTCGTAGGTCACCGAGTAGCCGACCGTGCGGCCCTGCTCGGTGATCGGCTCGCTGGCGATCACGCGGCCCTGCTCGGTGCCGGGCTGCGCCTGGACGCCCAGGCAGGCGCCGGCCAGCAGTGCGGCCGCCAGCAGGCGCGGGGCGGGGAATCTGGCCATGAGGATCTCCTTGTGTGACGAGGCAACGGGGCAATTGGACGCCTGGCAGGCGCCAAGGTTCAACCCCGGCGCCCGGCCAGCGCCTGCCAGGCCTGCGCGTCGAAGCCGGCCGTGACCTGCGGACCGGGCGCCCATTCGACGACAGGCCGCTTGACCAGGCTGGGGTTCGCCGCCAGCACCCGTGCGGCCGAGTCCGCGTCCACGACGCCCTCGCGCGTGGCGGCATCCAACTGGCGCCAGGTGGTGCCGCGCCGGTTGACCAGCGCCTCCCAGCCGAGCGCGGCGATCCAGCGTCGCAGCGCGTCGGCCGGCACGCCTTCCTTCTTGAAGTCGTGGAAGCGGTAGGAAACGCCCTGTCCGTCGAGCCATGCACGGGCGCGCTTGACGGTGTCGCAGTTCGGGATGCCGTAGAGGTCGATCATGGCGCCGGATCATCCCCGAAACCGGGCCGGGCCGCTTTGCGACAATGCCGCCCTCCATGAAGACACTGGCCGACTGGCTCGCGCACGCCGAGCGACTGCACGCGAAGAACATCGAACTGGGCCTCCCGCGCGTGCGTGCCGTGGCCGACCGGATGGGGTTGGCCTTCGGCTGCCCCGTCATCACCGTGGCGGGCACCAACGGCAAGGGCTCCACCTGCGCCATGCTGGAGTCCATCCTGTCCGAGGCCGGATACCGCACGGGCGTCTACGGTTCGCCGCACCTGGTGCACTTCGAGGAGCGCCTGCGCCTGGGCGGCACGCCGGTCGACGCCGACAGCCTGCCGCCGTACTTCGAGGCGGTGGAGCGCGCACGGGGCGACATCTCGCTGACCTACTTCGAGTTCACCACCCTGGCGCTGTTCGCGCGCATGGCCGACGCGAAGCCGGACGTGGCGATCCTGGAGGTCGGCATGGGCGGCCGGCTGGACGCCGTCAACATCATCGACGCCGACTGCGCGGTGATCACCAGCATCGACCTCGACCACACGGAATTTCTCGGCCCCGACCGCGAGCGCATCGGCTTCGAGAAGGCGGGCATCATGCGTCCCGGCCGGCCGGCCGTCGTCAGCGATCCGGTGCCGCCGAAGAGCGTGGTGGCGCACGGCGAGGCGATCGGCGCCGACCTGTGGCTGTCGGGCCGCGACTTCAACGTCGCCGGCGACCGCCAGCAGTGGTCGTGGGCCGGGCGCGGGCGGCGCTATGCCGGGCTGGCCTACCCGGCGCTGCGCGGCGCCAATCAGCTCATCAACGCGGCGGGCGTGCTGGCCGCGCTGGAGGCGCTGCGTCCGCAACTGCCGGTGACGGCCCAGGCCGTGCGCACCGGCCTGGCCCTGGTTGAACTGCCCGGCCGCTTCCAGATCGTGCCCGGCCAGCCGGCGCTGGTGCTGGACGTGGCGCACAACGGCCACGCCGTGGCGGCGCTGGCCGAGAACCTCGACGCGATGGGCTTTTACCCGGTGACGCACGCCGTGTTCGGCGCCATGGCCGACAAGGACCTGGCGGCGATCTTCGCGCGCATCGGGCCGCTGGTGGACCGCTGGTACTTCACCGACCTGCCGACGCCGCGGGCGGCCCGCGCCGCCGATCTGGCCGCCGCCTGGCAGGCGCAGAACACGCGCGCGGACGCGGCCTGCAGCACGCATGCCTCGCCCTCCGATGCGCTCGCCGCGGCGGTCGCCGCCGCAGGGGCGGCTGATAGAATCGTGGTCTTCGGTTCCTTCTTCACCGTGGGTGGGGTGCTCGAGCAGGGCGTGCCCCGCCTGCAGGCCCGGCACCTCCAGCCGGGCGCCTGATCCGGCCCCGCCTTTTCGGGCTCCACCACACGCGACATTCATGGCGTTCTTCAAGTTCCGCTCGCAGGGCCAACCGGGCAACGACGCACGCAGTGCTGCCGCGGCGGCCCCGGCGGAAAGCGTGGAGTCCATGCGCCGGCGCGCGCGGCACCGGCTGCTGGGCGCGGCGGTGCTGGTGCTGATCGGGGTGATCGGCTTCCCGCTGCTGTTCGACACCCAGCCGCGGCCGGTGGCGGTGGACATTCCGATCGAGATCCCCGACCGCAACAAGGCCAAGCCGCTGCCGGTGCCCGAGGCACCCGTTGCGCAGCGCAGCGGCGCCGCTGCTTCCTCCGACGACGGCGTGATCACCGAGCGGGCCGACGGCAGCGAGGTCGTGGCCAGCGCGCCGCCGCCCGCCCCGGCGCCGCCGCCCGCCCCCGAGCCCAAGCCGGCTCCACCGCCGGAACCGAAGCCCGATCCCAAACCGGAGCCGAAGCCCGAATCGCGGCCGGCGCCGGAGCACAAGCCGGCGGAGGCCAAGCCCGCCGAAGCCAAGCCTGCTGCCAAGCCGGCCGGCCGCGACGATGGCAGCCGCGCGCTCGCACTGCTGGAAGGCCGCTCGTCCGCGGCGGCCAAGCCGGCCGCCGAAGCCAAGCCGCCGGCGGCCGAGGCCTCGGGCCGCTTCATCGTGCAGGTCGGCGCCTTCGCCGATGCCGGCAAGGCCAGCGAAACGCGCCAGAAGCTGGAGAAGGCCGGGCTGAAGACCTACACCCAGGTCGCCAAGACGGCCGCCGGCGAGCGCACCCGCGTGCGGGTGGGGCCGTTCTCCTCGCGCGCCGACGCCGACAAGGCCGCCGAGCGCATCAAGGGCCTGGCGCTGCCCGCCGCCGTGCTCAGCCTGTAGCAGCGCGCGGTGCGGCCGTGGCCTTGTTCGACTGGATCGCGGTGGCGCTGATCGGGGTCTCGATGCTGCTCGGCCTGTGGCGCGGGCTGGTCTTCGAGGTCATCACGCTGGCGGGCTGGATCGCCGCCTTCCTCTTCGCGCAGGCCTTCGCCGCCGACGTCGGCGCCTGGCTGCCCTTCGGCGACCCGCAGGCGCCGTGGCGCTACGCGGCGGGCTTCGTGCTGGTGTTCGTGCTCATCGCCTTCGCCGGCGGGCTGGTGGCCGCGCTCACGCGCAAGCTGGTCACTGTGGCCGGGCTGCGGCCGGTCGACCGCATGCTGGGCATGGCCTTCGGCACGGCGCGCGCCGTGGTGGCGCTGCTGGTCGTGGCGGTGGTGGTGCACATCCTCGCCCTGGGCCAGGACGCCTGGTGGCGCGAGTCCGCCAGCGCCCCCTGGCTGGATGCGGCATTGCAGGGCATCAAGCCCGCGCTGCCCGAAAAGTTGGCAAGCTATCTCCCCTGAGAGGATCACCCCATGTGTGGAATCGTCGGCGTCGTCAGCAGCGCCCCCGTCAACCAGTTGCTCTACGACGCCATGCTGCTGCTGCAGCACCGCGGGCAGGACGCCGCCGGCATCGTCACGATGCTCGAGCGCAAGTTCTTCATGCACAAGGCCAAGGGCATGGTGCGCGACGTCTTCCGCACCCGCAACATGCGGGCGCTGCCGGGCAGCGTGGGCCTGGGCCAGGTGCGCTACCCGACGGCCGGCAACGCCTACAGCGAGGAAGAGGCGCAGCCCTTCTACGTCAACGCGCCCTTCGGCATCGTGCTGGTGCACAACGGCAACCTGACCAACGCGCATGCGCTGCGGGCCGAGCTGTTCTCCACCGACCACCGCCACACCAACACCGAGAGCGACTCGGAGGTGCTGCTCAACGTGCTGGCACATGAGATCGAGCGCGCCACGCGCGGCGTGCCGCTGCGCATCGACGACATCTTCACCGCGGTGGAGGCGGTGCACCGGCGCCTGCGCGGCTCGTACGCCGTGGTGTCGCTCATCGCCGGCCACGGGCTGCTGGTGTTCCGCGATCCGTACGGCATCCGCCCGCTGTGCCTGGGCCGCAACGCCGAGGGCGCCTGGATGGCGGCCAGCGAGTCGGTGGCGCTGGAAGGCTCCGGCTTCACTTTCGAGCGCGACGTGGCGCCCGGCGAGGCCGTCTTCATCGACCTGCAGGGACAACTGCACGTGCGCCAGTGCGCCCAGGCGCCGACGCTGCATCCCTGCATCTTCGAGTACGTCTACCTCGCGCGGCCCGACTCGACGCTGGACGGCATCTCCGTCTACCAGGCCCGCCTGAACCTGGGCGAGACGCTGGCGCAGCGCGTGATCTCGACCGTGCCGCCGAACGAGATCGACGTGATCGTCCCGATCCCCGAATCCAGCCGCCCGAGCGCCACGCAGCTCGCGCACCTGCTGGGCATCCCGTACCGCGAGGGCTTCGTGAAGAACCGCTACGTGGGCCGCACCTTCATCATGCCGGGGCAGGGCGTGCGCAAGCGCTCGGTGCGGCAGAAGCTCAACGTCATCGGCAGCGAGTTCAAGGACCGCAACGTGCTGCTGGTGGACGACTCCATCGTGCGCGGCACCACCAGCCGCGAGATCGTGCAGATGGCGCGCGATGCCGGCGCGCGCAAGGTCTACCTGGCCAGCGCCGCGCCGCCGGTGCGCTTTCCCAACGTGTACGGCATCGACATGCCGACCAAGGACGAACTCGTCGCGCACGGCCGCAGCGTCGAGGAGATCCGCCAGCTGATCGGCTGCGATGCGCTGATCTACCAGGACGTGGACGGCATGAAGCGCGCCGTGCGCAAGGCGGCCTCGGCCGGCGCGCCGGCCATCGACGGCTTCGAGGCCTCGTGCTTCGACGGCGTCTACGTCACCGGCGACATCGACACCGACGCCATCACGCGCATGAACGGCAACCGGCCCCGCGTCGAGGAAACGGACGTCGACTCCTCGCGCCTGGTGCTGCCCAACCTGAGCTGACCATGACAGACCGATCCCTGCCCGCCGGGCTGCGCCCCGAGACGCTGGCTGTGCGCACCGCCATTGAACGCAGCCAGTACGGCGAGAACTCCGAGGCGCTGTACCTCACCACCGGCTTCGTGCAGCCCGACTCCGAGACCTCGGCGCAGCGCTTTTCCAGCGGCGAGGGCTACACCTATTCCCGCACCTCCAACCCCACCGTCACCAGCTTCGAGCAACGGCTGGCGGCCATGGAGGGCACCGACGCCGCCATCGCCGCCGCCAGCGGCATGGGGGCGATCCTGCTGATGATCATGGGCCTGCTCCGGGCGGGCGATCACGTCGTGCTGTCGCGCTCCATGTTCGGCTCCACGCTCAACCTGTTCGCCAAGGAGTTCGGCAAGTTCGGGGTGGAGACCACCTTCTGCTCGCAGACCGACGTGGACGAATGGCGCGCGGCGGTGCGGCCCAACACCAAGCTGCTGTTCGCCGAGACGCCCACCAACCCGCTCACCGAGGTCTGCGACATCGCGGCGCTGGCCGACATCGCGCGCGCCGCCGGCGCGCTGCTGGCGGTGGACAACGCCTTCGCCACGCCCATCCTGCAAAAGCCGACGCAACTGGGCGCCGACATCGTGATGCATTCCGGCACCAAGTACCTGGACGGCCAGGGCCGCGTGATGGCCGGCGCGCTGTGCGCCAGCCACGAACTCATCACGGGCAAGTTCGCGCCCATCGTGCGCACCGCCGGCATGGTGCTCTCGCCCTTCAACGCCTGGGTGGTGCTCAAGGGCCTGGAGACGCTGGGCATCCGCGTGAAGGCGCAGTGCGAAAGCACCCTGGCCATCGCCCGCTGGCTGGAGGCGCAGCCGCAGGTGGCGCGGGTGTACTACCCCGGGCTGCCCTCGCATCCGCAGCACGAACTGGCGATGCGCCAGCAGAACGGGCTGGGCGGCGGCGTGCTGTCGTTCCAACTGGCCGGCGACACGCCCGAGGCGGCGCGCGCGAAGGCCTTCCACGTGATCGACAGTTGCCGCCTGCTGTCCATCGCCACCAACCTGGGCGACACCAAGACGATCATCAGCCATCCGGCCTCCACCTCGCACGGGCGCCTGTCCGAAGAGCAGCGCCAGGCGGCCGGCATCACGCAGGGCACGATCCGCGTGGCCGTGGGGCTGGAGCACATCGAGGACATCCAGGACGATCTGCTGCGCGGCCTGACGACGCTGAGCTGACCCGAGAACAATGAGCAAGACCCGCACCCGATTCGCGCCGTCGCCCACCGGCTTCATCCACCTGGGCAACATCCGCTCGGCCCTGTACCCCTGGGCCTTCGCCCGCTCCACCGGCGGCGACTTCATCCTGCGCATCGAGGACACCGACCTGGAGCGCTCCACCCAGGCCGCCGTGGACGTGATCCTCGAAGGCATGGCCTGGCTGGGCCTGGACCACGACGAGGGCCCGTACTACCAGATGCAGCGCATGGACCGCTACAAGGCGGTGCTGGCCGACATGCAGGCCCAGGGCCTGGTCTACCCCTGCTACATGAGCGTGGCCGAACTCGACGCCCTGCGCGAGCGCCAGATGGCCAACAAGGAAAAGCCGCGCTACGACGGCACCTGGCGCCCCGAGCCGGGCAAGGTGCTGCCGCCCGTGCCCGAAGGCGTGCAGCCCGTGCTGCGCTTCCGCAACCCGCAGGGCGGCGTGGTCGCCTGGGACGACAAGGTCAAGGGCCGCATCGAGATCCGCAACGACGAGCTCGACGACCTCGTCATCGCGCGGCCCGACGGCACGCCCACGTACAACTTCTGCGTGGTGGTGGACGACATCGACATGGGCATCACCCACGTCATCCGCGGCGACGACCACGTCAACAACACGCCGCGCCAGATCAACATCTTCCGCGCCCTGGGCAAGGAGCCGCCGGTGTACGCGCACCTGCCCACCGTGCTCAACGAGCAGGGCGAGAAGATGAGCAAGCGCAACGGCGCCAAGCCCGTCACGCAGTACCGCGACGAGGGCTTCCTGCCCGACGCGATGGTCAACTACCTGGCGCGGCTGGGCTGGAGCCATGGCGACGACGAGATCTTCTCGCGCGAGCAGTTCCTGCAGTGGTTCAACCTCGACCACCTGGGCCGCAGCGCCGCGCAGTTCGACGAGGCCAAGCTGCGCTGGGTGAACGCGCAGCACATGAAGACGACGCCGGACGAGGCGCTGGCGCCGCTGGTGGCGCAGCACCTGGCGAAGGAGGGCATCGCGGCCGACGAGCGCCTGCCCGCCATCTGCGGCCTCTTCAAGGACCGCTGCGACACGACCGTGGCGCTGGCCGGATGGGCCCGGGCCTTCTATGCGGACGTGCAGGCCAGCGACGCGGACCGGGCGCAATACCTCACCGACGCCATCCGCCCGGCCGTGGCTGCGCTGGCCGAGAAGCTGGCGGCAGCGGCATGGGACAAGGCCGCCATCGCGGCCGCCATCAAGGAAGTCCTCGCGGCGCAGGGCCTGAAGATGCCCCAGTTGGCCATGCCGGTGCGCGTGCTGGTGATGGGCACCCCGCAGACGCCCTCGCTCGACGCCGTCCTCGCCCTGTTCTCCCGCGAAAAAGTCATCGAGAGATTGAAGACGGCCTGAATTTCGGTATATACTGCGAGGCTCGACACCCAGTAGGGATGAACGGCAAGAAGGCGGCGAAAAGCAACTTTCGAGGCGGTCGATCCGGGGGTATAGCTCAGCTGGGAGAGCGCTTGCATGGCATGCAAGAGGTCAGCGGTTCGATCCCGCTTACCTCCACCAACCAGGTGTCGTAGAAGGTAGAGGGCCGAAAGGTCTTCGTTCCTCAGGTTCTGACCCTATCGTCTAGAGGCCTAGGACATCACCCTTTCACGGTGAGTACCGGGGTTCGAATCCCCGTAGGGTCGCCAAGTTTTGTGGCACTTGGCCCGAGCACTGCAAGGTGCGAAGGCGAAAGTCACACCGACGCGGAGTGGTAGTTCAGTCGGTTAGAATACCGGCCTGTCACGCCGGGGGTCGCGGGTTCGAGTCCCGTCCACTCCGCCAAAATTTCCTAGTGAAATCAACGGGTTGCAATCGAGAGATTGCAACCCGTTGTTCTTTTTTGGAAATCGATTCGGCAGTCTTTGGAATATGGCTCACACTGCGGGAGGGCCTGATTTCCGCAACGAGACGTTCCAATCTTCAACCTATCCGGTCACCGGCTCGAACGGTATTCTGGCGCAGGCACTCAACATGGAAGAGACCCGCGCTATGAATCGAGATCTGACGAGCACGCCCGAGGGACGGCCATGGCTCTCCTCGTCCCGTGAGGGAACATCGGGCTTCCGGTTCCAGCTCAACCTGATCGGGGCCGAGTACACCGACGCCTACAGCGTCGACCTGGTGCAGATCGATCAGGGTGGCGGTTCGGAGACACACATCGACGACTACAACCATGCCTTCTACTTCCTGGAAGGCGAGGGCGAGGTGTGCATTGCCGGCGAGCACATCGCTACCGCGCCGGGTGTGGTCATCAAGATCCCTGCGGGGGTCGTGCACAGTGTCGGCAACATCGGCCAGGCGCCGCTGCGCTTTCTCACCATCTACGATCCGCCGCGCATGCGCGTCGCGGAGGTGGCGACGGGAACCTACACGGAGACACGCTGATGACGGTCAAGGCTCGCCTGATCGACGACGGCCCGCTCGTTCTGAGCGGAGACACGGTCCTGATCGACGGGGCCGGTGCGCCTTACCCTCCGGCGCCCGTGGTCAGCATCTGTCGTTGCGGTCTCTCGGACAAGAAGCCTTTCTGCGACGGATCGCACCGCGTCAGGCGCTTCTCTCATCAGGCCAGGGCGCCCCGGTTGGACGAGAACAGCTAGGCCCGAGCGGCGGCATGGCGTGATTGGGGACCAGGATGGGAACGGTCGACGACCTGATGCTGCTCATTGCCGTCATCGAGGCCGGCAGTTTCTCCGGGGCGAGCCGAAATTCGGGTATTCCGAAATCGCGGTTGAGCCGCCGGATCAGCGAGCTGGAGACGCGGCTCGGCGTGCAGTTGCTCAGCCGCGGCTCCCGGCGCTTTTCGGCCACCGAGGCAGGCCTGGCGATCTACGAGCGCGGCCTCAAGATCAAGGCCGAAGTCGACGCCATCAGCGCCATTGCCCAGGATCGCATGCAGCGCCCGACAGGTGCACTGAGGATCGCGTGCCCCGCGCTCATCAGCGAGCGCCTGGTGGCGGCCTTCGCGGTCAGCTTCAGTGCGGCCTATCCCGACGTGAAACTCTGCCTGGAAACGTCGAACGGGACATTCGACCCGAAGATCGACCACTACGACCTGAGCATCCATCCGGCGCAGTCGGAGGGCCTGGCGGACTGCGACCTGGTGCACCAGAAGTTGGTGACGGCGGATTTCTGTCTGGTGGCGTCACCGGAGGTCGCCGCCATGATCGGAAAGGCGGCCGGGCCGAAGGACCTCGAGGGCCGACCCGGCATCGGCTGGTCGGCTGACGGCTTCACGCCGCGCTGGCAGGTGCAGGACGCACGCGGCGAAACGGCCACCTTCAACGTGTCGGCCCGGTTCAGCGCATCCAGCCTCGCCGTCATCCATCAGGCCGCGCTCACGGGCCTGGGGCTGGCGCGATTGCCGCGCTCGATCTGCGAGGCCGATCTGGCCAGGGGAACGCTGGTTCTGCCGCTGCCCGCCTGGTCACCGCCATCCATCACGATCTACGCGCTGTACCCCTCGCGGCGCTCGCTGACGCTGGCCGGCAGGTTGTTCGTCTCCGGGCTGGCGCGTCATCTACAGGAGACCATGCACGGTTCGACGGCCGGCCTGCCGCCGATCGAAGGCCCCGGGCAGCGTCACGAAGGGAGCGACCAGGGCGCGTCTTTGCGTCCGATGTAGCGTTCGCGAAACCATGCGTTCCGGCGACGCGACTTGTCCGCCGCGCGATGCGAAGCCAACATGCAGGACATGTGTGGTCAGTCAAGGAGACACCGGTGCTCGACGCTGAGGAATTTCGCAAGGCCATTCGGACGTTCACCACGGGAATTACCGTCATCACGGTTCCGACCGGCGGCGCAGGCGGCGGCATGCACGGGATGACGGCGGGCTCGTTCGCGTCGGTGTCGCACAAGCCCCAGCTCGTCTCGATCAACGTGGCGAAGACCGCCCGAACCCACGCCTTCATCGAGAAGGCCAACCTCTACACGATCAATCTGCTCAAGGCTTCGCAAGGCGAACTCGCGGACTACTTCGCCGGCCGTCTTCTCGGCGTGGCACTGTCTCCGTCCTATGGCTGGGAGGGCGAATGGCCCGTCCTGAGCGAGTCGCTGGGCTACTTCGCCTGTCGGAAGTGGGCCCAGTACGACGGAGGCGACCATTCGATCTTCGTGGGCGAAGTCGTGAAGCTCGTGCGGACCGACGAAGCGCCGCTTGTCAATTCGAGAGGCCGCTTCCATGTCCTGGGCGATCGCATCCAGCACCGGTTCTTTCGCGAGCGTCAGTTGTACGACGAGCAATTGCGCGAGGCATCGAAAGCCTCCTCGTGAATCTTCTCGCGGCCGGTCTCTTTGCAGGGCCGGCGTTCCATGGGCTGCCCACGTCGGAGGACGAAACGATGCTTTCCTTGGTTGTCCGCTGGGCCGTTGCGCTGCTGGCCGTTGCGATCGTCGCGCCTGCTGCTCTGGCGGCGTCCGCCTTTCCTTCCAGGCCGGTCACGATCGTCGTGCCCTTTCCGGCCGGCGGCTCGCTGGATGCCGTGGCCCGCATCTGCGCCGAGAAGCTCTCCGCGAAATGGGGGCAGCCGGTGGTGGTCGACAACCGTGCGGGTGCAGGCGGCCTTGTCGGTGCGCAGCGAGTGAAGAGCTCGCCGCCGGACGGCTACATGCTGTTGCTGACCAACTCCGCGATGGTCCAGAACGTGGTGGGCGCCGCCGCTGCCAACGTGCCGTACGACCCGGTCAGGGACTTCAAGCCGGTGGTGCAGATGACGGACGCGGTGGCCGTCTTCATCGTGAACCCGAAGCTGCCGGCGAAGAGCCTTCAGGAGTTCATTGCGCTCGTGAAGCGCGAGCCGAAGCAGCACTCCTATGGCTCCGCCGGCGTGAACCAGACGCTGCACCTGCTGGGCGCGACCTTCAACGAAGCCGCCGGGCTCGACATGGTGCACGTGCCGCAGAAGGGCGATGGTCCGCTGCTGAACGACATCGTGGGCGGCCAGGTCTCGGGCGGCTTCGCCACCATCGCCGCTGCCGGGCCGCACATCGCCGCCGGCACGGTGCGTGCGCTGGGCGTCGCGGGCCCGCGATCGCCGTTGCTGCCGGACGTGCCGAGCTTCAAGGAGATGGGGTTTTCGCAACTGGACGTGGTGGGCTGGTTCGGCATGTTCGCGCCGGCCGGCACGCCGGAGCCCGTCGTGGACAGGCTTGCGGCTGACATCGCCGGGGTGCTGAAAGTGCCCGAGGTCGTCGCCAGGCTGCGCAGCATGGCGCTCACGCCCACGGGCTTGCCCTCCGCCGAATTCGGCGCGGTGGTGAAGCAAGATCTCGGCTACTGGGACACCGTCGTTCGCAGGGTGGGAGAGAAGTGAGAGGGCGTGGCAGGCAGCTTGCCTCACGGGGGATCGATGAAGAAGGGGCTGGTCCAGGCAAGCTGCCCGTTGAGCTGCCGGACCCGTAGGTACGCATAGCGTGTCAGCGTGCGGCCGGAAAGCGCCAGGTCGATGTGCATGCGGTAGTCCGACGGCGTGACGGCACGGTGAAACTGGAAGCTCTCGGCGCCGTAGGGCCCCGCATGAAAGTTGGCCGATCCCCGCAGCAGGTCGCTCATGCGAACCCGGTGGGCGAGCACGGCCGGCTGGCGGATGTCGATCGTCAGCTCGGTGGCGGCGTTCCCCTCGATCTGCATGACGACGGCATGCGTCGCCACGTCGGCAAAGGCGCTGCGTCGGGAGGTATGGGACTGGATGCCGACGCCGTCGTCCTCGCGGGTGATGCGATGCCTCCGGTCTTCGTCGAAGGGCCCGCCGCCCAGGCACTTGTCGACGCGCAGCAGCCTCCCTCCGTGGATGCCGATGTGCTGCTGCCAGTCGGTGACGCGGTCGAGCCCGAGTTCGCCCCACGGTCCCCAGCCCCATTCGTAGCGCACCAGCACGGCTTCTCCGTCATCGAACGCGGCGGCGTCGGACGGCTTGCGCGGCCAGAAGCGCTCGACGACCTCGCCGTCGACCACCAGTTCGACCAGGTCGATCTCGTCGGCCGCCTCGATGTCCGCCTGGAACCGGTATTCCTCCTTCCCGGGAACCGTCGATCCCATGGGTGCGCCGTCGAGCGTGCAATCCAGTCGGATGCGGTCGCCGGTGAGGGCATAGGTGCGCCGCGCGCGCAGCGCGTCCATCACATCGTCGCGCGACAGCGCCGGCGCGTGCACGGCCAGAAGCCCTTCGCCCCAGGCACCCGGAAAGCCGGCATGGTCGTCGGTGGACGCGACGAATCCGAATCGCAGGCCCGCGTCCAGCGCGGCGCGCACGGTGTTCTGGGTCTGCCGCCCCCCCGGCGATCCGCGCACCATCGGATGAGGCCCGCGATCGTGTTCGGACAGGCCGTGGAACGAGAAGATCTCGACCACCGGCGTGCAGGCGGGATGGAAGACATCCCAGTTGACGCCGCGGCGGCCGCGGGGGTACCCCAGGTGGTGGGGGATCATGAGCGCGCCTTCCGAGAGGCAGAACTCGCGCAGCGCCTGCAGGCTCGAGGTGTACTTGATGGGGCGATGGTCTCCGGGAAAGATCACGCACTGGTCGCCGTACATGTTCGAGTGCCACTCGAAGCCGAGGAAGGATGCGAAGCGGCCGGGCTCGTTGGCCTGGGCGATGCGTTCCTGCACGCGGGGCCAGGTTTCCTTCAGCCGCCGGAACCCGTCGATGAAGTGCCGCTCGCGGCCGTTCTCGAGCGCGGTGAGGTCGTGCCAGCTCGAATGGCCCGTGAAAGCGAAGAAGTCCAGGTGCTCGCGGGCGATCTCGATGCTGCGTTCGATGCTGCCTTTGCCGTAGCCGTGCGCATTGTGGTTGTGGATGTCGCCGAAATAGATCATGGCCTGTGTCTCAGTCGTTCTTCGCGCCGGAGTACCGGACGGCGCGTCCCCAGAAGTCCTGCTGGACCTTCATGCCCGCACTGACCGCGGTGCCGCTGCGGAACCCGGCCCACAGGCCGAGCCTGTGCATCCGGTCGCGAAAGTCCGGCCGCCCGACGGCCTTCTCCACTTCGGACGCGATCAGCCCGCGCACGGGACCGGGCAATGCCGCGGGCGCCACGAGACTCAGGCTGTTCGCGCCGACGATGTCGGGGAAGCCGAGCTCTCCCAGCGTGGGAACGTCGCGCAGAAAGTCGGACCGCTGCTCGCCGCTCTGCGCCAGCGGAACGACGCGGCCGGCCTGGATGAGGGGCAGCAGCGGTCCGATCGCGTCCACGCCGAGTTCGACCTCGCCGCCCGCCACCGCATTCATGGCCTGGGGTGTGCCGCGGTAGGGCACATGCACGACGAACAGCTTGTCGCGCGCCTTGAACATCTCGAACGAGAGGTGCGCGGTGGTGCCCGGTCCCGGCGACGCGTAGGAGAGCTTCCCCGGCTCCCTGCGCATGGCATCGATGGCCTGCCGCAGGTTCGTGATGCCGGAGGCGCGGCTGGCATAGATCAGGCTCTGCCCCTGCGCGAATTCCCCCAGCGGCACCAGATCGGCATCGGCGCTGTAGGGCAGCCTGGGATAGAGGAAGGAAGCGATGACGAGGTTGGACGTGGTGCCCAGGCCGAGCGTGTAGCCATCGGGTGCGGAACGCGCCACCTCGGCCAGGGCGATGGTCCCGGCGGCGCCGGCCTTGTTGTCGACGACGAGCGTCTGCAGCGCGCCCTGCGACAGCGACTGCACCAGGGCCCGGGTCGCCACGTCGAGCGCGCCGCCCGCGGGAAAGCCGACGACGATGCGGATGGGCTTCGCCGGATAGTCCTCCTGCGCGGCGGCCAGGGCGCCCCAGGGAAGTGCGGCGGCGCCTGCGAGGAGGACGTCTCTTCGGGACATGCGTTTCATGCGTGGACTCGCTCGGGTTGTGATGTCCGGATATGGTGTGACCGGCGCATGAATAAGTAAAATTAAAAGTAGGAATCCACGAATGAGTTCTGCTTATGCCAACCCTGCGACAGCTTCAAGCGCTCGAACTCATCGGCCAGACCGCCAGCTTCACCCGCACCGCCGAGCGGATGTTCGTCACCCAGTCGGCGATCAGCATCCTGGTGCGGGAGCTCGAAGCTGAACTCGGGACCAGGCTGGTGGTGCGCGGCCGCGCTGTGCGCTTGACCGAGGCGGGCGAGCACCTTCAGCGTGCCGGCCAGCGGGCGCAGCGGGAAGTGGCCCGTGCGGTCGAGGAGGTGAGGGCGGGCAGGCATGCGGCCCCGCCCGTCATCCGCGTGGGCGCGGGGTCGCTTTCTGCGGCGACCTTCATTCCCGGCGCGCTGCGGCGGCTGCGCGAAGAGGCGTCGCTCGTGCGCATCGAACTCATCGACCGGCCCGTGACGCTCCTCACCGATCTCCTGGCCTCGGGCGAGGCCGACGTCGTGATCGGATCGACGGATGCGTCGCCGAAGCTGTCGGGGGAGTTCAAGTCCGAGCTCCTGCTCAGCGACACGCTGTGCGCGGTGTGTTCGGCCGAGCATCCGCTCGCGGGCAGGATGCGGGCGTCTGCCAGAGGGATCCGCTGGAAGGCGCTGGAGGGAACGGACCTCATCCTCGTCGGGCGCAACGGCGGGCAGTGGCGCTCGCTGCTGCTGGAGCAATGCGCGCGCGACCACCAGTTGAGCGTCGGCCACGAGGTGCAGTTGTACTCGACCGCGCTCTCGCTCGTCAGGGAAGGCATGGGCGCTGCCGTGCTGCCGCGCTACGCGTGCGAATACCTCGATCGCTCCGTCTACACGGTCAGCCCCCTGGTGTCACCGGGCACGCGCTGGTCGATCTACTGGGTCGTGCGCAAGCGGTCGGCGGTCGACCCGGCGGCGCTGTCGCAATGGAGGCGGGCCGTCGATCTGGCCATCCGGTGAGCCTTGCTCCTTCGAGGATTCAGTCCCGCTCGTTGGCGTCGGAGACGCTTCTGGCGACGTCGAATGCCATGTCGCGCAGCCAGATGTGCGCGGCGTCATGGTCGTTGCGCCGGTGCCAGACCGCACGCGTCGGCACCGTGACGGACGGATAGGGCGGGCGCCGCAGCAACAGGTCCGCGCTGCGCCTGAGCGCCCTGGCGAGCGACATCGGGACGATCGACAGCATGTCGCTCTCCTGCAGGAGCGCGGGGATGGCCAGGGAATGCGGCACCGTGATGCGCAGGCGGGGCGCCTGGCCCATGTCCGCCAGCGCTTCCTGCAGTGCGTGGCGGTCGAACATCTCGGACTGGCGCGCAAGGCCGCGCTCCAGGATGAACCCGTCCACGGCGCCTTCCTCCTGGCCGCCCACCGAGATCGTCACCAGGGGGTACCTGGCGATGTCGCGCAGGCTCAGCGCCCGGCGCGCCGCGGGATGCCCCTTGCGCATCAGGATGGCTTCGCCCTGGGTCATCAGCGTGCGCGCATTCATCCGGGCAGGCACCTGGGAGAAGATGCCGATGGCGAGGTCGATGCGGCCCAGGTCGATCTGCTCGGCCAGGTCCAGCCGCGTGGACGGGCGGATCACGAGGTCCACGCCGGGCGCGGCCCGCTGCAGGTCGCGCGAGAGCGGGGCGACGATGACCGCCGTGACATGGTCGTTCGCCGCGATGACGAAGCGGCGCGTCGACTGCTCCGGAACGAAGCGCTCCACGCCCAGGGTCGCCTCGACGCGCCGGAGCGCATCCCTGAGCACGGGCGCCATCTCCATGGCCCGGCCGGTGGGGGCCATGCCCTTGCCCGTGCGCAGGAACAGGTCGTCGCCGACCAGTTCCCTGAGGCGCGCCAGCGCGTGGCTGACCGCGGACTGGCTCAGGTTCAGCCGGCGCCCGGCCAGCACCAGGTTGCGGTCTTCGTAGACGGCGTCAAAGACCTTCAGCAGGTTGAGATCCATGCGGCCGATGCTCATCGCGGGCCTCCGAATGAGTTGAATCCGATGCATTTTGCTATTGCAAAGTCATCAGTTCCATTCAACTCGCACGGCCTCCATCATGGCGTCCATTCCACATCCATCGAGGCCCCCATGACTCCTCTTTCCCGTCGTTCGCTGGTGCGCTTCCTTGCCGCATCGCCCATCGTCGCCCGGCTGGGACCGGCCGTGGCACAGGCCGGTGCAGCCACGGGCAGGATCCTCGTGGGCTATCCCGCGGGCGGCACGCTCGACACGACCGCACGGCAGCTCGCCGAAGCCTGGCGCAAGCAGGGGCGGCCCTACATCGTCGACAACCGGGCCGGTGCGGCCGGGCGTGTCGCGAACAGCCAGCTCAAGCGCGAGCGGCCGGACGGCAGCGCGCTGCTGTGCACGCATGCCTCGGCGCTGACGATCTATCCGCACGTCTACAGCCGGCTGATGTACGACCCCGCGACCGATCTGGTGCCCGTCTCGCCGCTGGTGGCGGCCACCTGCGCGTTCGCGGTCAGCAGCGCCGCGCCGGCATCCGTGCGGACGCTGCAGGACTACGTGGCATGGATCCGGCGGGCGCCGGAGCAAGGCACCTATGCGTCGCCCGCGGCGGGGTCGATGGCCCACTTCCTGGGCTATCAGCTCTCGGAGGCGGCCGGCCTGAAGCTGCAGCACGTCGGCTACCGCGGCTCGGCGCCGGCCATGCAGGACCTCATCGGCGGACAGATTCCCGCCTACTTCGGGTTCGTGGCCGACTTCCTGCCGTACATGCAGCAGGGCCGGATCAGGATCCTCGGCGTCGCCGGCGAGCGCCGCTCCGCCTTCATGAAGGATGTCCCCACCTTCATCGAGCAGGGATTCGCGGGTATCCGCGGAGGCGAGACCTACGGCATCTTCGCCCCGCCCGCGACGCCCGAGGCCATCGTCAGGGGCCTGTACGAGTCGATGGTCGAGGCCAGCAAGGACGCCGCGCTGCGCGCTTCCTTTGCCCAGGTGGGCCTGGAGCCCATGACACTGCCGCCGCAGGAATACGCCGGTTCGATCCTCAAGGAGCGCGACGCCTGGGGGCCGGTCGTGCGCGCATCCGGCTTCCGTTCCGAGGAGTAACCACGATGAACACCGAACCCATCAACCAGGATCGAGAAGCGCTGATCGAGCGCAGCATTGCCTTCCTCGACGAAGTGAAGGACATGACCGCCGGCACCGGCACGGAGCGCTGGCTGAACCGGGAGTACGGCCCCGATTCCGGGCTGTACCGGGCGCTCGCGCGCCTGGTGACCCAGGGCGTGCAGGACGGCTGGGCCGCGAACGTCGAACTGGACGGGCCGGTCTATCGCCGCAGCCGCATCGCGGATCCGTCGGAGCGCACGCATCACTTCAGTATCACGGCGGTCTACATGGACAGCACGGGCAACCGCCAGGGCCACCCGGATGGACGCTATCGCGGCCAGTACCACGCGCACCCGTACGGCGAGTTCAACATGGTGGTGCCCCTGGGCCCCGATGCGGCGCTCAACGGGCCCCACGGGTGGTGCCACGCCGGGTGGACGGCGCCGGCGCCCGGAAGCCACCACTATCCCGAGGCGAGGGGCGGCGCGGTGATCGCGCTGTTCTTCCTCCCGGCCGGCCGCATCGCCTACCACCCGGCGCCGCAGGAAGAGGTTGCGGAACATGGCGCCGCGTGAACTGCCGCCGGGTCGCCGGGAAGACGTCGACCATGTCCTGAAAGCCCGCAGGTCGGTGCGGGCCTATACCGGCCGGCCGCTCTCGCGGGCGCAGGTGCTCGACGTCCTGCGGGCGGCGGCTGCGGCGCCGAGCAATTCCAACACGCAACCCTGGCGCGTCCACGTGCTGACCGGCACGCCGATGAAGACGCTGGGCGGCCTGCTGGTGGAGGCGTTCCGCAAGGCGGAGCTGCCGCCGTCCAGGCACTTTCCCGATCCCCTGCCGGAAGCGCTGGGCCGCCGCCAGGCGGAGTTCGCGCAGCGCTACTACGGCGCGCTGGGCATCGGCCGCGAAGACGCCGGGGCGCGTGCGCGCCAGACGCAGCGCAACTTCGATTTCTTCGGCGCGCCGGTCGGCCTGATCTTCTCCATCGACGCGCGCCTGGGCCGCCATAGCTGGCTCGATCTGGGCCTGTTCGTGCAGAGCGTGATGATCGCGGCCAAGGCGCGCGGCATCGACACCTGCCCGCAGGTGTCCTTCGCGCGCTTCCATCCGGTCATCGCGCCGTTCCTGGGGATGTCGCCGGAGGAGGTGACGGCCTGCGGCATGGCCATGGGCTTCGGCGACGCGCATGCGCCGGTGAACCGCATGGACATGCCCCGGCAGCCGGTGGAGGCGTTCACCCGCCTGGTCGGCTTCGACGAGGCGGGCCGCGTCGAAGCCTGAGCGGGCCGCTCACGGCCGCGGCGCCTCGCGGCGTTCCGGCCGATGCACGACGATCGGCTTGCCGCCGAAGCGCTGCTTGCACAGCCAGGCCGCCAGGGCCGAATCGAGGTAGTCCGCGTGGCCGGGAAACCAGCGTGCCAGGGCGTCGACGAAGGAAGGCGCCGCATCGAAGCGGCCCTGCCGCGCCAGGTCGAGCACCTCCTGCGAGGACCGGAGCACGGCGGCATGCTCCTCCATGTGGCAGTCGCGCGGCGGGAAGGCCGTCTCGGTCATCCAGCGGTCTTCCGCCTCGAAGTGGCTGCGCAGGTGCGCATCGATCTCCGACAGCAGGGGCAGCCACTCGTCGTCGCTGCCCGCGGGCCGGCGCATCAGGAGCTGCTCGAACTCGGCATGGATCCGGTCCATCGGCGCAAAGCCCAACTCCGCCGGGCGGTCCGCGGCGGGTGGCGCATCGGGGGCGTGCCTGAGGTCGGTCATGGCCGGATTGTCGCAACCTAGAGCGGCTGGCGGCGGTTCGAGGCGGCCGCCGTGCGTCCGGCTGCTTCATAGACCACCTTGCCGCCGACGATGGTCTGCAGCGCCACGATGTCCTTGATCTGCTCGTCGGGCACGGTGAGGTAGTCGGCCGAGAGCACGACCATGTCGGCGAGCCGGCCGACGGCGATGGCGCCCTTCCTGTCCTCCTCGAAGGTCAGGTAGGGGCCGGCGTTGGTGTACAGCCGCAGGGCTTCCTCCCTGGACACCTTCTGGTCGGCGCCGTAGACGACACCGCGCGGGTCCTTGCGCGTCACCATGAGGTACATGCCGACGAAGGGGTTGAGCAGGTTGACCTCGTTGTCCGTCCCGGCGGACGTGCGCTCCATGCCCAGCACGTCGAGCAGCCGCCGCGTGGGGACGGCCCGGTTGGCGAGCAGCCGCCCCATGTAGCGTTCCACCGTCCCCGCCTTGTCCCACATGAAGGCGTTCTGGGCGTCGACGCGCACGTCCAGCGCCTTGGCCTGGTCGATCTGGTCGGGCGCGATCAGGCTGCCGTGCACCACGCTGAAGCGGCGCCCCCGGATGGACCGGTCCGCGTCGGCGGCGGCATAGGCCTTCAGCGTCAGGTCGACGGCGGCGTCGCCGACCGCGTGGGTGTGGACGCGCCAGCCGTACTGGTTGGCCAGCCGCACGACGCGCTGGTAGGTCGCCGGATCGACGGCCACCATGCCGTGGTTCTGGGGCTCGTTGGCGTAGCTGCTGCGGATGTAGGCGGACTTGAGCGTCATGCCGCCGTCCGAGACCAGCTTGATGCCGGCCAGCCGGGCCCAGTCGTTGCCTTCTCCGTCCTTGAACCGGGCGGCCTTGAGCCTGGCTTCGAATTCCTGGGCACTCCCGACAGGGAAACGCCAGAAGAGACCGGATCGAACCGTGGATTGCCCGCGCTCGGCGACCGTGAAGTAGGCCTTGATCTGGTCTTCGTTCAGTCCGGCGACCACGGTGCTCGTGATGCCCGAGCGGTTGTAGACGCGCTGCCCGGCGATGTTCTGGGCCACGCGCTGCTCGAAGGTCGGCGCGGGGATCTTGTCGGTGACCAGATCGATCGCAGTTTCCTCCAGCACGCCCGTGGCGTCCCCATTGGCATCCCGCCAGATCTTCCCGCCGACGGGGTCCTTGGTCGTCTTGGTGATCCCGGCAAGCTGCAACGCCTTGCTGTTGGCCATGGCGAAGTGGCCGACGGTCTGCACGTAGACGGGGTGGTCGGGCGCCACCGCGTCGAGCTCCTGGCGCGTCAGGTAGCGCTGCTCCTTCAGTTGCGAAGGCGGGTGCCAGCGGCTCGTCTGCACCCATTGGCCGGGCGGAACGTTCTTCGCGCGGATGAAGTCGCCGATGATCGACTGCGCCTCGGCCACCGTTCTCGCCTTGATCACCTGCGCCGTGGTTTCCACCGTGCCGGCGCCGTCCATGTGGGTGTGGGCGTCCATCAGGCCCGGTACCACGGTCCGGCCCTGCAGGTCCACGACCTTCGTGCGCGGGGTGGCGAGCTGGCGGATCGCATCGCTGCTGCCGACGGCGACGAACTCGCCGTTCCTGACGGCCACGGCCTGCGCGACGGAGAAGTCCTTGTCGGCCGTGATGATCTTGCCGTTGACGTACGCGACGTCCGGGTCGGACGCCGCGTTGTGCGCGCACCCGGCAAGGATCATCCCTGCGGTGGCGGCAAGCGCCGCAGCCAGGGTGCGGGAAGGAAGACGGCGTCCTGCGCGTGGTGACCGGTGGGTCAGGCGATGGGTGGATTGAGACATGGCCGATTGGCTCCTTTGTGTGGTGGTTGTCCTGCCCTGAGGCGGCCCGCCCGGGCCGATGCTTGGTTGTGATCCGTTCTTCGCTGCCGGCGCTACGCGCAGCCCTGCACCCAGCGGGCATAGAGCCGCGCCAGCACCGACCGCATCCGCGACGTGCGTGCCTCCAGGTCGTTCAGCAGATCGCCGGGATCGCTGACGGCCGGGTTGCCCTGGGCGTGCTGGCGCACGAGCTGGTGGCCGTTGCGCGCCATCGAGACCTCGACCAGGGCCGGCGTCATCTCCAGATGGGACTGCAGCAGCAGGTGGCGGTCGTGCAGCACGCAGGCCTGGCTCTCGCAATGCCGGCTTCGCGCGATGCGCACCGCTTCGGCCGGGGGCTGGAAGGCATCGGCGTGCCACTGGAAGGTCTGTACCTCGGTGGCCGCGAATTCGCCCCACCAGTCCCGCGCCACGGGGTGGTCTTCCGTCTGCAGCGGCTGCCAGCCGATCTCGGGAACGGGGTGGCGCGCGACGCTGCCGCCCAGGGCCTGCGCGAGCAGCTGGCTGCCGAGGCAGTGGCCCGCCAGCGGCAGGCCGCGGGCCGCGGCATCGCGGATCAGCGCCAGCTCCTGCGCGATCCAGGGGAGGTCGTCATGGACGCCCATGTAGCCGCCCATGAACACCAGGCCGGAGAACGCCGACGCGTCCTCGGGCACGGGCTCCCCGTCGACGATCCGGATGCACCGCACCTCGCGGCCCAGTGCCTGCAGGATGGGGACCACGCTGCCGGGCGCCCCGACCTCCGTGTGCTGGAAAACTGCAATCGGCTTCATGGCTTCCTCAGGACGGCATGCCCACGCCCAGCAGGCGATCGAGCAGGGCGGCATCGGCGGCCAGCGCCGCGCTGGGGCCGGCGTGCACGACGGTGCCGCGCTCCAGCACGATCGCCTGGTGGGTCATCTCCAGCGCCAGCACCGGGTGCTGCTCGACGACGATGGAGGGCAACCCCTCGCTCTCGCACAGGCGGCGGATCGAGCGGGCCAGCTCCTCGACGACGATCGGCGCCAGGCCTTCCATCGGCTCGTCCAGCAGCAGCAGCACGGGGTTGGTCATCAGCGCGCGGCCGATGGCCAGCATCTGCTGCTCGCCGCCGGAGAGCTGGTTGCCGTAGTTGGCGCGGCGCTCGCGCAGGCGCGGGAAGAAGCCGTAGACCCGGTCGAGGGTCCACGGCCCCGGCCGCGCCACGACGCTCAGGTTCTCCTCCACCGTGAGGGAGGGAAACACCTCGCGCTCCTGCGGCACCCAGCCCAGCCCCGCGCGCACGCGCCGGTGCGCGGGCCAGCGGGTGATGTCCTGCCCGCGCCAGCGGATCGCGCCGCTCATCACGCGGGTGTTGCCCATCAGCGTTTCCAGCACCGTGGTCTTGCCGACGCCGTTGCGCCCGAGGATGGCCAGGCTCTGCCCCTGCGCGAGCGAGAAGCCCAGGCGGTCCAGCACCACCGCGTTGCCGTAGCCGGCGACGATCCGGTCGAGCACGAGCAGTTCAGCCATGCGCCGCTCCCGCGTGTGTCGCCACGTGGCTGCTGCCGAGATAGACCTCGCGCACGCGCGGGTCGCTGCCGATCTCGGCCGGCGTGCCTTCCGTCAGGATGCGGCCGGACACCAGCACCGAGATGCGGCGCGAGAAGCGGAAGACCAGGTTCATGTCGTGCTCGATGAAAAGAACGCTGATGTCGGCGGGCAGCTCGGCGATGACCTCGAAGAGCTCGCCGCTCTCGTCCTCGGGCACGCCGGCGGCGGGTTCGTCCAGCAGCAGGATGCGGGGCCGCGCGGCCAGCGCGAGCGCGATCTCCAGCAGCCGCTGCTTGCCGTAGGCCAGCTCGGCCACCGGCACGTGGGCCACCGCGTCCAGGCGCAGCCGCGCCAGCAGCGCGTGCGCCTCGTCGAACAGGCCGGTGCAGCGCCTGAGCGGCCGCCACCAGGTGGCGCCCAGGCCCTCGCGCTCGCCGATGGCCAGCACCACCGACAGCAGCGGCGTCAGGCTGGGAAAGAGCGTGTTGATCTGGAAGGTGCGTACCAGGCCCATGCGCGCGCGCTGGTCGCAGCTCAGCGCCGTGATGTCCTGGTCGCCCATGCGCACCATGCCGCTGCTGGGGCGGTACACGCCCGTGAGCAGGTTGATCAGGGTGGTCTTGCCCGCGCCGTTCGGCCCGATCAGCGCCTGGCGCGCACCGGGTTCGAGCGTGAGATCCACGTCGGCCACCGCGTCGAAGGCGCCGAAGCGGATGCCCAGCCCCCGGGTCTGCAGCGCGCTCATCGGCCGGACTCCTGCACGCGCACGCGCCGCGACAGCACGCCCATGATGCCGCCGCGGCCCAGCATCACCGCGGCGATCAGGAAGATGCCCAGCCAGAACATCCAGTACTGCGGGTTCATGTCGGCGAACCAGTCGTGCACCAGCATGTAGACGATGGCGCCGACCATGCCGCCGTACAGGCGGCCCGTGCCGCCGAGCACCAGGATGATCAGCACTTCGGCCGAGCGGTTGAAGCCGATCGACTCGATGCCGACGAACTGCGTGGTCTGGGCCAGCAGCGCGCCGGCCACGCCGGCCACCGCGGCCGAGAAGGCATAGGCCATGCGCAGGCGCGCGTCCACCGGCGAACCGACGGCCAGCATGCGCTTGCGGCTGTCGTGGATGCCGCGCAGCGCCAGGCCGAAGGGCGAGCGCAGCACCAGCCGCACCAGCAGGAACATCGCCAGCACCACCACGAACGCGTAGCCGAAGGCGGTCTTGCCGAACAGGTCGAACTCGAACAGGCCCAGCACCGGCCACACCTGCATGCCCTGCAGGCCGTCGGTGCCGCCGGTGATGCCTGACAGGCGGTTGACCAGCTCGGCCAGCAGCACGCACACGCCGATGGTGATCATCAGCCGGGCCAGGTCGCTGCCGCGCACCACCAGGTAGCTCAGCGCGTAGCCCAGCACGGCGCACAGCAGCAGGGCGGCCAGCAGGCCGCTGAAGGGCTCGCCCCAGCCGTGCCGGGCCAGCAGGCCGGCGGTGTAAGCGCCGGCGCCGAAGAAGGCGGCGTGGCCTACGGTCAGGATGCCCGCGTAGCCCAGCGCCATGTCCAGCGAGACGGCGAACAGCCCGAAGATCAGCACCTGGCTCATCAGCGTGAGGTGGTCGGGCAGCAGGAAGAAGCTGCCGGCCAGCGCGATCCAGAGCAGGACTTCGGCGATGCGCAGCCGTTGCGGCGAGAGCAGCAGGGTCTTGGTCATGAGAGTCCCTTCCGGGGCACGATGCCGTGGGGCCGCAGCAGCAGCATGGCGATCATGAAGACGTAGATGAGGAAGGCGCCGGCCTCGGGCAGGTAGTACTTGCCGGCCACGTCGACGATGCCCACCAGCAGCGCCGCGACGAACGGGCCGGTGATGGTGCCGGCGCCGCCGACGCACACCACGATCAGGAAGTACACCAGGTACTTCAGCGGAAAGCTCGGCTCCAGGCCCAGCATGCCCAGGCTCAGCGCGCCGCCCAGCCCCGCCAGGCCGCAGCCCAGCGTGAAGGTCAGGAAGAACAGGCGCTGCACGTGGATGCCCGTGCCGCCGGCCACGCGCTGGTTGTCCACGGCGGCGCGCACCATCGCGCCGTAGCGGGTCTTGCCCAGCGCGAGCAGCAGGGCGGCGAGCACCAGCGCGCCGGCCACGATCATGAACAGGCGGTAGCGGCCGACCTGCAGCCCGGCCAGCGAGACCTGGCCCTGCAGCACCGCGGGCAGGGTGAAGGGCTGCATGCTCGGCCCGAAGGCCCAGGTGAAGGCCGCGATGGAGACGAACACGATGCCGATGGACAGCAGCACCTGGTCCAGCGGGTGCGCGCGGTACAGCCGCCGGTAGAACAGGAACTCCAGCACCGCGCCGACCAGCGCCGCCGCCACGAAGGCCGCTGCCAGCGCGGGAAAGAAGCCCAGGCCGGCGCGGCTCATGAGCACGCTGGCGGCGTACCCGCCGACCATCGCGAACGTGCCGTGCGCGAGGTTGACGAAGTTCATGAGGCCCATCGTGATGGACAGGCCGACGCCGATGAGGAACAGGAGCATGCCGTAGGCCACCCCGTCGAAGATCACGATACCCATGGGATTCCCGATGCGAAGCGCACGGCGTTCAGGGCGAACGCCGCGTGCCGAGGGCCGCGCCCCAGCGGGCGCGAAAGGGGTGGCTTACTTGGCTTCCTTGGCCGGGTCCTTGACGCGGTCGAACTTGTCGAACTCCACGTTGACGAGCTGGCCGTCCCGGTTTTTCTCGACCTTGCGGATGTAGACCGTCTGCACGATGTCGCGCGTGGCGGCATCGATCTCGATCGGGCCGCGCGGGCTCTCGAACGCCATGCCCTTGAGCGCCGCCATGAGCTTGTCGCCGCTCGCGTCGCCCTGCGTCCTGGCCAGCGCCTGGTCGATCGCCGCCATGGCGTCGTAGGCGGTCACCGCGAAGTAGTTCGGGCGGATGGACTTGCCGTACTGCGCCTCGAAGTCCTTCACGAACTTCTGGTTCTTGGCGCTGGGATGTGCGTAGGAGTAGTGGTGGCTGGTGACCAGGCCGAGCGCGACGTCGCCGGTCGCTTCCAGGAAGCTGTCGTCCGTGGCCTCGCCGGTGGCGAACAGCTTGATCCCGGCCTCTTCCATGCCGCGCTCCTTCCAGACCTTGAGGAAGGCCGGGGGCATCACGCCGGAGGGGAAGAAGAAGAACACCGCCTGCGGCTTGCTGTCCTTGATGCGCTGGACGTAGGCGGAGAAGTCGGGGTTGTTCATCGGCGTGCGCACCTCGCCGACCACCTTGCCGCCGCCTTCGGCGAAGGCCTTCTTGAAGGCCGATTCCGCGTCCTGGCCCGAGGCGTAGTCCGCCACGACGGTGTAGGCCTCCTTGATGCCCTGCCTGAGCATCCAGCGCGCCATCGGGTCGGTCACCTGCTGCACCGTGAAAGACAGGCGCGCGATGTAGGGCGAGCTGGTGGTGATCGCCGAGGAGGCCGCGTTCATCACGATCGTGGGCACCTTGGCCTGCGTGGCGACGGCGCCGACGGCGTAGGCGTTCGGGCTGAAGTCCAGGCCGGTCAGGATCTGCACCTTGTCGCGCACGATCAACTCCTGCGCCATGCGCTTGGACGCGTCGGGCGCGGGGCCGCCGGTGTCCTTCTTCACGATCTCCACGCTGCGGCCGGCGATCTTGCCGCCGTGCTCCTTGAGGTACAGCGCCACGCCCGCGTCGAACTGGCGGCCATAGTCGGCGTAGGGGCCGGAGTAGGTGGCGATCAGGCCGATCTTCAGCGCGTCCTGGGCCTGCGCGGCCGTGGCGATGCAGGCCAGCGCGGCGGCGGCTGCAGAGGCCAGGAGGGTGCGTTTGGTCATCTTCATCATGGTGCTCCGTGGGGAAGGGTCAGCCCGCAGGCCGGGGGATGGAATACGGCTTGAGGTCGGCGGCCGGATCGGCCAGCGCCTCGGGGGGGATGTGTGCGCGCTGCGCGATCAATTTGCGTGCCAGCATGTGCTCGGCCGGCCGGTTGACCGAGTGCGCGGCGGCCACGGCGCCGTCGCGCAGGTAGAACAGCGTGAAGCGGTCCGAGTCCATGTCGCCGCGCAGCACGACGGCGTCGTCCGCCGCGGGCAGGCCGGCCATCTGGAACTTCAGGTCGTGCTGCTCGCTCCAGAACCACGGCACGGCGCCGAGCGGCTGCGGCCTGCCGACCAGCACCGAGGCCGCTGCGCGCGCACCGTCGTTGGCCGCCTGGATGGACTCGAGCCGCATGCGCGCGGGGCAGCCCGGAAACGGCGGCTGCGCCATGTTGGCGACGTCGCCCGCGGCCAGCACGTTCGGCGCGCCGGTGCGGCCCAGCGCATCGACCAGGATGCCGCCGGCGCATTCGATGCCGGCCTCCCGGGCCAGCTCCACGTTCGGCAGCACGCCGATGCCGAGCACGACCAGGTCGCAGTCGAGCCGGCGGCCATCGTCCAGCAGCACCGCCTCGACCCGGCCCTGGCTGCCCAGCAGCGAATGCACGCCGCGGCCCAGCTCCAGCGCAATGCCGCGCCGACGGTGTGCCGCGGCCACGTAGTCGGACATGGACGCCGGGAAGCTGCGCGCGAGCAGGCGCGCCTGGCTCTCGACCACCGTGACCTGGGCGCCGGCGGTGGTCAGCGCGGCCGCGACCTCCAGGCCGATGAAGCCGCCGCCGATCACGCAGGCGCGCGTGCAGCGGCCCAGCGCCTGCTGCACGGCCAGCGCGTCGTCCAGCGTGCGCAACTGGTGCACGCCCTGCAGGTCGGCGCCGGGCACCGGCAGGGGGCGGCAGCGTGCGCCCGTGGCCAGGACGAGCCAGCCGTAGCCGAGCTGGCTGCCGTCAGCCAGCCGCACGCGCTGCGCCGCCAGGTCGAGCGCCGTGGCGCGCACGCCCAGGCGCAGGTCGATGCCCTGCCCGGCATAGAAGTCCGGGCCGCGCAGCGCGAGCTGGTCCACGCCGGTCTTGCCGGCGAGCAGTCCCTTGGACAGCGGCGGACGCTGGTAGGGGGCGTGCGGCTCGTCGCCGAGCAGCACGATGGACGCGTCGAAGCCCAGCTCGCGCGCGGCGGCCGCGAGCTGCACGCCGGCGTAGGAAGCGCCGACGATGACCAGGGGCGCGGACGAGGAGGCCATCAGACCTGGGTCTCGGGCACGCGCACGGTCAGCCCGTCGAGCTCGGGCGTGACGGTGAGCTGGCAGCTCAGCCGGCTGCCGGGCAGGCGCCCGGAGGCCACGCCGTCCAGCAGCTCGTCCTCCATGTCGTCGGGCGGCGGCAGGCGGTCGATGAAGTCGTCCGCGACGTAGACGTGGCAGGTCGCGCAGGAGCAGCTGCCCCCGCATTCGGCGTCGATGCCGCGCACGTTGTGGTGGATGGCGGTCTCCATCACGCTGGCGCCTGTCCTGGCGTCGATGCTGCGCGCGCTGCCATCCTTGAGGATGTAGGTGATCGTGGGCATGCGGTCGTTCAGAACATGTCGAAGTACTCGCGGTGTTCCCACTCGCTGACTTCGAGGTTGAAGCGCGCGATCTCGGCTTCCTTGATGTGGCAGTAGTAGTCGACGAAGCGCTGGCCGAGCTGCTCGCACAACAGGCCGTCGGCGCGCAGGGCGGCCAGCGCATCGGAGAGCGAGCGCGGCAGCTGCTCCGCCGCGGTCTCGTAGGGCACGTCGGCCGAGGGGCCGGGGTCGAGCCGGCGGCGCATGCCGTCCAGGCCCGAGAAGATCTGCGAGGCCAGGTACAGGTAGGGGTTGGCCGTGGGCTCGCCCACGCGGTTCTCGATGCGCGTCGCGTTCTGGCCGACGCCGCCCAGCACGCGCAGCATGGCGCCGCGGTTGTCGCGCGCCCAGATGGCGCGGTCCGGCGCCAGCGAGAAGGGGCGGTAGCGCCGGTAGCCGTTGATCGTCGGGCTGGCCAGCGCCGCGGCGCCGCGGGCGTGGGCCTGCAGGCCGGCCAGGTAGTGCAGGCCGGTCTCGCTCAGCGCATCGCCCTCGCGCGCCGGGATGAAGGCGTTGCGGCCGTCCGCCTTGCGCCGCAGCGACTGGTGCAGGTGCCAGCCGCTGGACATCACGCTGGGGATCTTCGGCCGGCACATGAAGGTGGCGTGGTAGCCGTGGCGCTGGCAGATCTGCTTGACGGCGCTGCGCAGCAGCACCATGGTGTCGGCCGGCACGAGTCCGGACGTGGGGCCGAAGACCAGCTCGAACTGGCTGGGGCCGAACTCGATCTCCAGCGACAGCAGGGGCAGCTCGAGCGCGGCCAGGTGCGAGCGCAGCAGCTCCATCAGCGGCTCGACGCGGTCGTAGCGCAGCTCGGTCAGGTACTGGTGCCCCTGGGTGAGCAGCGACACGCGCGGCGGCTCGCCGGGCTGCCCGGCGTCCGACAGCGCCAGGCTGGGGTCGTCCAGCCGGAACACGTGGAACTCGACCTCCAGGCCCGCCACGAACTCCAGCCCCAGCGCGTCGAGTTCACCCACGGCGCGCTGCATGATCTGCCGCGTCCCGAACGGGCAGGGGCTGCCGTCCGCCAGGTAGGCGTCGCACAGGATCCAGCCGGTGCGGGGCGTCCAGGGCAGCGCGCGGAAGGTCGCCGGGTCGGCCACGACGGTGAAGTCCGCGCCGCCCTGCATGCCGGGGCTGTCGAAGCCGCCGCCGGCCGAGAACACGGGGAACACGGAGCGGTGCGAGGTGTCCTTGGCCAGCAGGGTGGAGGTGAGGTTGACGCCGTCGCGCAGCGCGGCGCGCGCGGCCGAGGCCACCAGCGTCTTGCCGCGCAGCACGCCGTGCTGGTCGGGCCAGGCGAAGCGGACCACGTCCACCTCGCCGGCCTGGAGCCGTTCGGCGACGGCGTCGGCCTGCCGGTGCTGTTCGTCCGACCAGAGGCCGAAGCGTTCGACGAAGCTTTGCATGATGGGCGGGCTCAGGCGGCCAGGCGTGCCGAGGCCCAGTCGGAGGCGCGCCGGCGGGCCAGGTCCGCCTCGCGGCAGTAGTCGTCGGCCTGGGTGGCGGCGGCCACGCCGTCGATGGACGGCGGCCCGGTGAGGGCGCCGGCCTGCGAGGCGTCGATGACCATGGGCGCCGTGTCGCCGGCCAGGGTGCTGTCGATGGCCTCCTGCAGCATGCGCCGGTAGGCGACGATGCCCTTGTCGGTGGTGCCCAGGTGCTCGCGCGTGCGGTCCTGGATCGGGCCCATCGACTCGCAGGCCCACTGGTCGTGCACGTTGATGTCCATGCCCATGCCGGTGTAGGTCTGGCTCAGCTGCTCCTCGACGCTGTAGCCGTAGCGGTTGCGCTTGTTCTTGCGCGAGGTGTAGTCGGGCAGCTCGATCGTGGCCAGGCGCTGCTCGCGCATCTGCTGCTTGTCCACCGGACCGGTGAAGCTGGTGAAGATGGCATACCAGTAGCAGTGCGTGTCGTCCACCGGCACGTGCCACTGCGAGATCGTCATCTCCGAGCTCATCGGGATGACGAAGGCCTGCGGGAAGACGAGGTTGGTCACGCGCACGTGGGTCTGTTCTTCCGAGAGCTTGCGCAGCGTCGTCAACTGCATGCCGTAGGGTGCGGGCGCGACGCGGATCTCCGGGCAGTCGTACTCGCGCAGCACCTGCGTGATCGCCATCTTCGAGTCGGCCGAGGCGCCGCGGAACTGCTTGCCGTAGCTTTCGGAAGTGTCCTCGTCCTCGAAGAAGCGGTGCAGGAAGGAGGCGTGCGCCGGGTCGATGCCCACTTCGAGCGCCTGCAGCCAGTTGCACTCCCACAGGCCCTTGAAGGCGAAGGTGTGGCTGTCGGGCGCGACGAAGCAGTCGAATTCAGGGAAGGCCGGCGGCTCGCCCTCGCCGACGTAGGCGAAGACGACGCCGCTCTTCTCGACGACCGGGTACGCGCCCTGCCGGATGCGCGTGCACAGCTTGCTGCCGGCCGGCTCGGCAGGCGTTTCCAGGCACTGGCCGGTGGCGTCGAACAGCCAGCCGTGGAAGGCGCAGCGCAGGCCGCCGCTTTCCAGCCGGCCGTAGGCCAGGTCGGCGCCGCGGTGGGGGCAGTCGCGGTCCAGCAGGCCGAGGCGGCCGGCCTCGTCGCGGAACAGCACGAAGTCCTGGCCCATCAGCTTGACGGGCTTGAGCGGGCGCGGTCCCTGGAGTTCCTCGGCCAGCGCCACCGGCTGCCAATAGCGCCGCAGCAGCCTGCCGGCGGGGGTTCCGGGTCCGACCCGGGTCATCTGGTCGTTCTTCTCGGCACTGATCATGTGGGGTGCTCCTGCAAGGCAAAATCAAGATGTGCATGCGGTTGCATGCAATGGGATTCATTGTTGAATCGAAGGTGATTCAGGTCAATGCCCTGGCGCCCGGAAAGTGCTTGATTCAAGGGTTAATACCAATCCCGTGACGCCGAAGAGGCTGAGTTTTCAGCACTCATTCGGTGCAACGAAGAAAGATCGATTCACGTCGAGGGCGACTGTATGCATGATCCGGGCCAGATGGCGGCCTGTCGCATGCAGTTTGGTGGCGCAGCTAGAATGACTGGGCCTTGATTGCATGCAATCGAACTCATGGACTCTCAACAATCACGGGTGCTGGTGCAACTGCGGGACATGATCCTCAAGGGCGAGTTCGCCCCTGGGGAGCGGCTGGCGGAGATCCCCCTCGCAGAATCCCTCGGCGCCTCGCGCACGCCCGTGCGGCTGGCGCTGGCCAGCCTGGAGCACGAGGGGCTGATCGAGCCCTCGCCGGCCGGCGGCTACCAGATGCGGCGCTTCACCTCCCGCGAAATCGCCGACGCGATCCGGGTCCGGGGGGTCGTCGAGGGCTTCGCGGCCCGGCTGCTGGCGGAAGAGGGCGCGCCGCGCCAGTTGCTGCGGGAACTGCACGAGTGCCTGGAGGCCGGCGACAAGGCGGTCTACAAGCCGCAGATGGAGCTGGACGACTACGCCGCCTACGTGGAGATGAACGACACCTTCCACCGGCTCATCCTCGAGGGCTGCGGCAATTCATCGCTGCAGCGCATGATGGATCTCCTGATCGGCCAGCCCTTCGCGTCGCCGAGCGCCATGCTGCCCATGCAGTCGTCGATGCAGGAGGGCCAGCAGTGGATGCAGCAGGCCCACCGCCAGCACCACGCCATCGTGCAGGCGATCGAGCGGGGCCAGGGCTCGCGCGCCCAGGCCCTGGGCGAGGAGCACGTGGAGATCGCGCGCATGAATCTGGAATACGCGCTCGAGCAGCCCGACCTGGCCGCCAAGCTCATGCCGGGCATGCGGCTGGTGGCCTCGCGGGGCCGGGGCTAGGCGTCTTCGTCCTTTCCCGGCTCAGGCTGCCGCAGCCACTGTCCGTTGCGGCAGCCGCGTGAACGCGATCGCCGACAGGAAGGCCGCGATGCCCAGCGAGAACGCGCCGATGAAAAGCCACGCATAGCTGGAAAACGTGTCGTAGATCAGCCCGCCCAGCACGGGCCCCAGCGCCATGCCGAAGCTGCTGGCCATCGTGGTGCCGCCGATCACCGTGCCCATCATGCGCAGCGGGAAGTTCTCGCGCGCGATCACGGCGAACAGCGGCATCACGCCCGCATAGGTGAAGCCAAACAGCGCCGCGACGGTGTAGAAGCTCCCCAACTGGCGCGCGGAGATGTAGCCCAGCACCACGACCGCCTGCGCCAGCAGCGCCAGCACCAGGACGCGCGCCGCCCCGAAGCGGTCGCCCAGCAGCCCGAACACCAGGCGCCCGCCCATGCCCGCGAGCCCTTCCATGCTGTAGATCGACACGGCGGCCATCAGCGGGATGCCGCAGGTCACGGCGTAGCTCACCGTGTGGAAGATCGGCCCCGAGTGGGTGGCGCAGCTCAGGAAGCTCGTCAGCACCAGGATCAGGAACGGCGCCGAGCGCAGGGCCTGCCCGACCGACAGAGCCGGCGCCTGTGCCGCGCCCGGCGCCGCGGCGGACGCGGCCTGCGCCAGCGCGGGCGGACGGCGCACCAGCCATGCCGCCGGCACCATGACGGCCGCCGCCAGGGCCGCGATGACCTGCAGCGAGCTTCGCCAGTCGTGGTGCTGCACCAGCCATGCGGCCAGCGGCGACATGGTCATCGGCGCCATGCCCATGCCGGCCGACACCAGCGACACGGCCAGGCTGCGCCGCGTGTCGAACCAGCCCGTGACGCACGCCATCATCGGCGCGAAGATTCCCGCCGCGCTGAACCCGACCACCACGCCGAACAGCAACTGGAATGCCGGGAGCGACGTCGCCAGGCTGGCCAGCGCGAGGCCGGCGGTGAGCAGCACGGAACTTGCCAGCACCACGATGCGCGGGCCCACGCGGTCGGAGAGGTAGCCCCAGGCGATGCTGCCGAGCGCGAGCGCCACGAAGGCGAGCGTCATCGCGGTGGAGATCCCCGTGGTGGACCACCCGGTGTCCTGCGCGATCGGCCGCAGGAACACCGGCAGCGAGAACAGTCCGCCGATCGCCACGCAGCCGAGCACGCCGCCGGCGGCCACGATGATCCAGCGATAGTGCGTGCGCAGCGCGTTCGTCCAGGAAGCCATGATCCGGTCCTCGGTTGATTCGGTTGGGTCTGGGGAGCAGGCTACATCCGCCCGCCGGGCGGCGGGAGTAACAAACGTGGCGCGATGGTCCGCATCGGGGCCGGGCGTCAACAGGCCCTAGCCGTTGCGGACAGTCTGCTTGAGCACTTCGAGGAACGACGCTGCCGCGGGCGAGAGGGAACGATCGCGCCGGAAATGAGCGCCGATCACGCGCTCGATGGTCGGGCGCATGAGCCGCTGCGTCACCAGCTTCGCTTCCTGCGCGACGATGGACGGCGGAACCACCACAACGCCGAGTCCGTTCACCGCCAGTGCGACGGCGGTGGAGAGAAGAGAGACCTCGTGCTCGATCCGGAGCTGCACGCCCGCCTCCCTCGCGGCAGCTTCGATGCTGCCCCGGATGCCATAGCCGGAGCGCACCGTCACCATGGGCAGGCCGCCCAGTTGCTTCCAGGTCATCGCGCCGCCGCCGGGAAACGTGGCGGAGGGCAGGGCGGCGGCGACCAATGTCTCGCGGATGAGCACCTCCGCGCGCAGCGCCGGCACCGGCGCCTCGAGCGTACCGACCCCGAAATCGATGTGGCTCGCTTCCATGGCGGTGACGAATTCCGCCGGGCCGACCTCTTCGATCTCCAGGCTCACGCCGGGATGCCTGTCGAGGAACCGCCTCATCGCCGGAGGAAGCATGGCCTGCGCCACCGCCGCGGTGGCGACCACGCGGACCCGTCCCGCATGCACGCCGGCCAGTTCGCTCATCGAGACCGACAAGCCTTCCATCTCGGCCAGCGCGCGCTGCGCATAGCCGATGGCGCGGGCCGCGGCATCCGTCCGGCGGATCGACCGGGTGCTGCGGTCGAACAGGCTGATCCCCAGCTTGGCCTCGAGCTCGCGCACCAGCATGGTCACCGCCGGCTGCGTCAGCGACAGCGCCTGCGCCGCGGCCGAGATGCTGCCGGTGTGGTAGACGGCGACGAAGGCGCGCAACTGCCGCACCGAAGGCATGGAAGACAAGGGCTGCTTATGAATCGACATGGAAGCATCAATTTCGCATATATGCGTCCTCCGACTTTAATCAGTCCGCCACGGCTTTCTCATCCCCGCGCCGGTTGCCCGGCGCCGGCGACCTCGAGCAGCCTGTCGATCTCCGGCTGCGTGCCGATGCTGATGCGCACCCAGTCGGCCAGTCCATACGACGCCGCGGGCCGCACGATCAGGCCGTGCTGCTCCAGCCTGCGCGCGAAGTCGGCACCGCCCTTGACGTCGGCCAGGACGAAGTTGGTGTGCGATTCGAGGCATCGGCAGCCCATCGACGCCAGCCCCTCCACGAGCGCCGCACGCCCCTGGCGGGTCGCGGCCACGGTGCGGGCGATGAAGTCCTGGTCTTCCAGCGCGGCGATGGCGGCGACCTGTGCGGGCTCGGAGATCGTGAAGGGCGACCGGACCCTGCGCATGACGTCCGCGAGGCCGGGCTGCGCAATGCCGTAGCCGACCCGCAGGCCCGCCAGGCCGTAGGCCTTGGAAAAGGTCCTCGTGACCACGAGGTTGGCATGCTCCCGCACCCAGGCCACCGAGTCGCCGCGCCGGTCGGGCGGCAGGAACTCGACATACGCTTCGTCGAGCAGCACGACGACGTGCGGGGGAACCCGGCCCAGGAAGGACTTCAGTGCATCCGGATCGACGGCGGTGCCCGTCGGGTTGCCGGGATTGGCGACGTAGACCAGCGAAGTCGAGGGAAGGATCGACCCGGCGAGGCCTTCCAGATCGACGGTGAAATCCGGCGAGGCGACGACGGTGGAATGCGCCCCCAGCTTCTGGACTGCATTCACATAGGCCTGAAAGGAATACTGCGCATAGCTGGTCGACCGGCCGGGTTCGAGCAGGCAGGCGGCCACGTTGCCCAGGACGCTCTCCGAACCGGCCCCCACGACGATCCACTCGCGCGGAACGTCGTGAAACCGCGCGATCGCATCCGAAAGCGCTGCGCAGTCGCTGTCGGGGTAGCGGGACAGGTCGATGCCGGCGCTCGACAGGGCGGCGAGCGCCCTGGGGCTGGCGCCCAGCGGGTTCTCGTTGGACGCGAGCTTGACGATCCGGTCTGCGGCGAGGCCCGAGCGTGCGGCGACGGCAGAGATCGGAAGGCCCGGGACGTACGGCTTGAGCGCTGCGACATGCGCCGGGTACGGGATGGAAGAGTTCATCGCCCGATGGTCGGCCGGTCGGATGCGTGTGACCAGCACCGGATGGCGCTTCGCGATCACCTTTGGCGATCAGGCGTCCGCGACTACCATCGCGCCATGCGCTTGCAGCAGCTCCGTGACCTCCTCGCCGTGGTGTCTCACGGCGGCTATCGGGCGGCGGCGCGGGCGCTGAACGTGTCGCAGGCGGGCTTGACCAAGAGCCTGGCGAAGCTGGAGGAAGAGCACGACGTCGTGCTGATCCAGAGGACGTCCCAGGGCATCGCGCTGACCTCCGCGGGCGAGGAGTTCGTCTCGTACGCCCGCGCCGTGCTTCACGAGGCGGACCGGGCGGAGGCGTGGCTCAGCCGCGCGCGGCGGCCGGCACCGAAGCAGGTGAAGGTCGGCGTCTCGGTGGAGCCGTCCCTGAGGCTCGTGCCCTCGGTGCTGAAGGACTTCCGCCAGGCCTTTCCCAAGACCACGATCCACCTGACGCAGCGCTCCTCGAACGAACTCGTTGCAGCCGTCCTCGACAACCGCGTCGACTTCGCGGTGATGCGGCTGCCGCAGCACGTCCTGCCCGACGACCTGCGCGTCGAGCCTCTTTACTCCACCAGCGCGGCCATCATGGCCCGCAGGGGCCATCCTCTGCAGGGCGCCACGACCGTCGGCCAGTTGGTCGACTCTCACTGGATCGTCGTCGGTGATCCGGCGCGCCCCGGGCACCAGGACGAGAGCATCCAGGAACTCTTCCTCCAGCACCGCCTCGGCCAGCCGCGCTTCGCGGCGGTGTCCGATTCGGTCTTCGGCGCGATCTCGATGCTGCTCGAGACGGATTGCGTCGCGCGGCTTCCGGCGCAGCTTCTGCAGCATCCGTTGACGGCAGGCAGCCTGGTCGAGATCCCCGTGCTCGAGCAGGCGCACCTGGCCTATCAGGTCGGCATCGTGTCGAAGACCGCGCGGCGGCTCGGCTCGGAGGCGGCGCAGCTCGCCGCCATGCTGCGGTCCTTCGCGCGCCTGTCGGGCGTGCTGAAGAACCTGGGCGCCGTCGAAGGCGTCAGTCGGGCTTGAAGCCGGAGTCCTTCACGACCGGCGCCCACTGCTGAAGCTCGGCCGCCTGCAGCCGCGTGAAATCCCGCGAGCCGAGATAGGCGGTCTGAAGCACCATCTTGTTCAGCCTGTCCTTCACCTCCTGGCTGGCGAGGGCGTTCGCGATCGCCTGGTCCAGCCGGGCCACGACGGGGCCGGGCGTTCCCGCGGGCAGGAAGGCGCCGAACCAGCCTTCCACGGGGTCCATCCCGATGCCCTGTTCCGCCAGCGTGGGGATGTCGGGCGCCAGGACGTAGCGCTTGTCGCTGAAGACGCCGAGCACGCGGATCTTGCCTGCGCGGTGGTGCTCGATCTGGTCGACGAGCGTGTCGATGGCCGCGGGCAGGTGGCCGCCGATCAGGTCGGTGACAAGCGGCGCGCCTCCCTTGAAGGCGACGTGGGTCCATTCCAGCCCCGTCGCCTTGCCGAATACCAGGCCCGCGAAGTGGGCCATGCCGCCGGCGCCCGATGTGCCGTAGCTGGCGTCCTTGTTGTTCTTCATGGCGGACACCAGTTCGGGCGCCGTCCTGACGCTGCTGGTGGCCGGCACCGCGAGTGCCATCGGATAGCTGGCCAGCCGGGCGAGGGGGATGAAGTCCTCCATCACCTTGTAGTCGATCTGGTGGGCGTAGACGAGCGACTGGATGGTGGTCAGCGCATTCGGCGCGATGAGGACCACGCTGCCGTCGGCGGGCGAGCGCTTGAGCAGGGACGCCGAGATGCGGCCGCCGGCGCCCGGCTTGTTGTCCACGACCACGGTGGTCTTCAACTGGTCCTGCAAGGGCTGCTGGATCAGCCTGGCCAGGATGTCGACGCTGCCGCCCGGCGGGTAGGGGACCACAAGCTTGACCAGCGGTGGCAGGGACTGGGCCTGCGCCGTGCCGGACAGGCCCAGCAGGGACATGCTGCAGGCGATCAGAAGACGTCGGGTGAAGGAGGCCATGTGCGGTTGCCGTGAGTTGGTTGTATGTCCGCGATGCTGTCGGCAAGCGGCGCGAACGCCTAGCCGGAATTCCGAATCGCGATTTCCTTTGGAAATCGGGCTCGGGGCCGCAAGGGTTGCCCAAAATTTATTGAAGCGTTCATGAATCGAATTCGTTTGCCTCGTCGCCATGCCTGGCGTTCAATGCGCCCACTTTTCAACGGAGACCGAGGTTTGAACATCCAAGCAACCGCGCGCCGCTTCCTGTGCGGCGTGGCCATCGCCGCCGCCATCGCGCCTGCTGTCGCGCAGGACTACCCCAGCAAGCCGATCGTGATCGTGGTCCCGTTCACGACAGGCGGGGTGCTCGACACGCTGGCCCGCACCATCGGCCAGGAGCTGACGCCCGCTCTCGGCCAGTCCGTCGTGATCGACAACCGCACCGGCGCCAGCGGCAACATCGGCACCGCCGCCTATGCCCGCGCGCCTGCCGACGGCTACACCATCGGCATGGGGACGATCGCCACCCACGGCATCAATCCCAGCCTGTACGGCGACCGCCTTCCCTACGACCCGATCAAGGATTTCAAGCCGCTGGCGATGGTCGCCACGCAGCGCAACGTGGTGCTGGTGAATCCCGCCCTGCCGATCGGCAACGTCCAGCAACTGATTGCCCATGCCAAGGCCCATCCGGGCCGTGTCGCCTACGGATCGGCCGGCAACGGAAGCTCCCAGCACATGGCGGGCCAGATGCTCATGAGGCAGACGGGCATCAAGCTCACGCACGTGCCGTACCGCGGCAGCGGACCGGCCCTGATGGACCTGATCGCCGGCAACATCGACCTCATGTTCGTCGACATGCCGGCGGCCATGCCCCACATCCAGTCGGGCAAGGTGCGCCCCATCGGCGTCACCTCGCTCGATCGCTCCAGCGCATTGCCGGACGTGCCGACCGTGGCGGAGCAGGGCGTGCCGGGCTTCGAGGTCACCGCCTGGTTCGGCGTGCTCGCTCCCGCGCAGACGCCGCAGCCGATCGTCGACCGCCTGAGCAGCGAGATCCTCAAGGTCATGGCCAGGCCCGCCGTGATCCAGAAGATGAAGAGCCTGGGCGCCGACCCGGTCGCCGTGCCGCCGGCGCAGTTCGGCCAGCACATCGCGCGCGAGATCGACCGGTGGACGGCGGTGGTGAACGAGCTCAACGTGAAACTGGACTGAGGCGAGATGACCGATACACAGGCCGGCCGCCTAGCCGGCAAGGTGGCGCTGATCACCGGTGCCGCGGTGGGCATCGGGCGCGCGAGCGCATTGCGCTTCGCGGCCGAGGGCGCCGCGGTGGCCGTGGCGGACATCGACCGGCCGCGCCTGCAGGCCCTGGCCGATGCCCTGCAGGCGGGCGGGGCCTCCTGCATGGCCCTGCCCATGGACGTGACGGACGAATCCAGCGTAGCGGCCGCGTTCGGGCAAGTGCGTGAGCGGTATGGGCGCCTGGACGTCCTCATGAACAACGCCGGCGGCTCGTCCATGAACGACCGCAACGTCGTCGACATCGACATGGAGGAGTTCTGGCGGGCGATACGCATCGATCTCTTCGGCACCTTCGTGTGCTGCCGCCACGCGATACCGCTGATGCGCCTGGCGAAGGGCGGCTCGATCGTCAACATGGGGTCCATCAGCGCGCACCGCGGGCTGGTCGGCAGGGATGCCTACACGTGCGCGAAGGGCGGCGTGACGGCCCTGAGCCGCTCGCTGGCCGTGGAGTTCGCGGCGGAGCGCATACGCAGCAACGTCATCGCCCCGGGTGCCGTCCTGAGCGAGCGGATGGAGAACTTCATCCGCGACGACGAGCGCGTGCGCACGGCCGTGAGCAGGCACCTGCTGGGCCTGCCGGCGCCCGACGAGGTGGCGGCAACGGCCGTCTTCCTCGCGAGCGACGAATCGGCCCACATGACGGGCGCCGTGCTGGCGCTGGACGGGGGCCGCAGCGCAGCGGCGTGAAGCTGGTGTTCCGGCCGGCGGGGCGCCGACAATGGCAAGGTCCATTCCCGGCCCTTCCATGCGCAACGTTCCATCGGTCCAGCAATTGCGTGCATTCGTGGCGATCTACCGCACCGGCAAGATCGCCACCGCCGCCGCCGAACTCTCGCTGACGCAGTCGGCCGTGAGCGTGCTGCTGCGCCAGCTCGAGAGCCGGCTCGGCACGCGCCTGTTCGACCGTGCCGCACGCGCGCTTCACCGCACGCAGGCGGCCGACGAACTGATCGCGCGCGCCGACCACGTGCTGTCCGAACTGGCCGGCATGACCCAGGACATGCGGCAGCTCTCCCAGGCCCAGCGCGGCCTCATCCGGGTGGCGGTGACTCCGGTCATCGCGCAGGCGCTCATCCCGCCGGTGCTCGAGCGCTTCCAGCAGGCGCATCCCCAGGTGCGCGTGGTGCTCCAGGACGCGGGGCCCGAGATGTTCCTGGCCAACCTGCTGTCGGGCCGTGCCGACTTCGGCATCGGCATCGCCGACGAATCGCATCCGGAGCTGGACTCGCGCGTCATCATGAACGACCAGCTTTACCTGCTGTGCGCGCCGTCGAGCACGCTGGCTTCATCCCGCGATCCGCTGCCGTGGCGCGCCCTGGGCGAGGAGCCCATGGTGCTCCTTCGTCCCGGCTACGGCCTGCGCCGCAAGATCGACCAGGCCGGTGCACGCGCCGGCGTCCAGCTCATCGTGGCGCACGAGGTCACGCTCTACACGACGGCCATCGCGCTGACGGCCAGGGGCCTGGGCTCCACCATGGTGCCGGCGTCGACCGCCAAGGAACTGGTGAGGGTCCACGGACTCGTGGCGCGCAAGCTCACCTCGCCCGTGGTCCGGCGCCCCATCAGCGTCATCACGCGCAAGGGGCATCTGCTGCCGCCGGCCGGCGAGCTGTTCGTGGCCGCCTTCCATTGACGCGGCGGCCGCTCGTCCTACGCGCCGTGCAGGGCGCGGTAGTTCAGCAGCTCCTCGATGCCGAAGCGTCCGTTCTCGCGGCCGAAGCCCGACCAGCCCCAGCCGCCGAAGGGCGTCGCGAGGTTCTGCGGCGCGCCGTTGACGACCACCTGGCCCGTCTTCATCTGCCGCGCCGCGGCGCGGGCCCGATCGGCATCGCCTGACCAGACGGCGCCCGACAGGCCGTACCGGGTGGCATTGGCCATCTCGATGGCCTGGCGCTCGTCGTCGTACGGCATCAGGGCGAGCACCGGCCCGAAGACTTCCTCCTGCGCCAGTTCCATCGCCGGCGTCACGCCGTCGACGAGGGTCGGCTGCACGAAGAAGCCGGCTTCCGCTTCGCTGTCGGGCGATGCGCCGCCGAACACCAGATCGCCGCCTTGCGCAACGGCGCGCCGGACCATCGCCTGGACGCGCTCGAACTGGGCCTTGGTGGCCACCGGGCCCAGCCGGGTGGCCGGATCCAGCGGCGAGCCGACCGGCCAGTGGCCCAGCCCGTCCTGGAGGCGCCGCCGGATCTCCGGCACCAGGCGCCGCGGCGCGATCAGCCGCGACTGGCAGACGCAGGCCTGGCCCGAGTTGGCCATGCTCATCCGCAGCACCGCGGGCAGGGCGGCGTCGAGGTCGGCGTCCTCGAGGAGCACGGCGGCGGACTTGCCGCCCAGCTCCAGCGTCACCGGCTTCGGGCCCTCGGCGGCGGCCGCCATGATCCGGCGGCCGACGTGGGTGGAGCCAGTGAAGCTGATCCGGTCGACGCCGGCGTGGCGAACGAGCTGTTCGCCCACGTCGGGGCCGCCCCAGACCAGGTTGAAGACACCCGCGGGCAGCCCGGCGGCATGTGCGGCCTCGGCGAAGACCATGGCGGCGCCCGGAGCCACCTCGCTGGGCTTGAGCACGACGGTGCAGCCCGCGGCGATCGCGGCGGCGACCTTGGCGACGATCTGGTGCAGCGGGAAGTTCCACGGCGTGATGGCCGCCAGCACCCCGGAGGGCACGCGCTCGACGACGCCGTTGCCGATGCGCTCCTCCCAGTCGATCTGGCCGATGGCCTCGATCGCGAGTTCCAGGCCCTTCAGCGGCATCGGCAGCTGCATCAGGCCGCCCAGCCACACGGGGCATCCGATCTCCTGCGCGAGCAGGCGTGTGGCCTCGTCCGCACGCGCGCTCAACTGCGCGTGCAGCCGCCCCAGCGCCTCCCGCCGCTCGTCGAGCGTGCTCCGGCTCCAGGCCTGGAATCCCGAGCGGGCGCTGCCGACCGCACGTTCGACGTCTTCCGTCGAGCACGACACGACGTGGCCGGCCTCGACGCCGGCGGAGGGGTCGACCACCGGCATGCGGACTTCGCCGCGCGACGGGAGGAAGCGCCCCTCGGCGTAGTGGTTCGCGTAGGCGTGCTTCATCGGGGCTCCCCAAGCGGATTCGCCGGTGCGGCGGGGCCGGTCATGCCCTTCATGGGCTGGAGCCGAAGCAGATGCCACGGGCTGGGGACCACGCCGAGCTTGACCTCGACGAGCACCGGGCCGGGCTCGTCGTTCGCGGCCCGCACGGCGCCGAAGAGCGCTTCCGGGGAATCGGCCTGCACATACGGCACCCCGAAGGCGGACGCCAGCAGCCGGAAGTCCGGATTGGTGAGTTCCACCGCCACCTCGGCGCCGAATTCCCGCTTCTGGATGGCGCGGACGTTGCCGTAGTGACCGTCGTTGAAGACCACCAGCGTGACCGGCAGCCTGTAGCGCCTTGCCGTCGCGAGTTCCTGCATGTTCCAGCCGAAGCCACCGTCGCCCGTGATGGAGACCACACGCTTGCCGCGCCCGCCGACCGCCGCGCCCAGCGCCACGGGAAAGCCGTATCCCAGGGTGCCCTGGTAGCCGGGGCCGATATAGGTCCGCGGCGCGAAGACCGGAAAGGCGATGCGGGCCAGGTAGCCCACCTGCGTCAGCTCATTGACGAAGATGCCGTCCTCGGGCATGGCGTCGCGCAGGGCGCGCACATAGGACGCCTGAGGCTCGACCTGCTCGATCTGGGCCGATGCCCAGTCCTTCACCCGCCTGGCGTCCTCGTTGGACAGCGCCGTGCGCTTCTTCACGCGCGCGCCGAGTTCCCGAAGCCCCTGGGCGGCATCGGCCCGGATCGCCACCTCGGCCGTGCGAGGCGCGGTGAGGTCGTCGGCGTCGATGTTGATGTGGATGTACCGGATCGTGCCGGCAGGCCACGAGGGCGTGGGCGTCAGGGCGTCGATGAAGCGGCTGCCCACGACGAGCACCACGTCCGCGTGCTGGAAGACGGCGCGGCCCGCCAGCGCGTTCATGCCCAGGGGGTGCGCATCGCTGATGGCGCCCCGGCCGTTGTCGCTCATCACGACCGGCGCGCCCAGCTTCTCCGCGAGTTCGCGAAGCGGGCCGCCCGCGTCGGCGGAGAGCACGCCGCCGCCCGCGTAGATGACGGGCAGCCTGGCCGCGTCGAGCAGGGCCGCGGCTTGGTCGTACAACCGGGCATCCGGCGCCTCGGCAGGCGGCGCGTCCTGTTTGGCGGCGCGGGCCTCGCCCTCCACCTTCGCGCTCAGGAAATCGTGGGGGATCTCCAGGCCGACCGGGCGGGGCCGGCCCGCCTCCAGCTGGGCGAACGCGGCGTCCACGGACGGGGCGATGTCCTCGGGCGAGCCGGCGAGGTGGCTCCACTTCGTCAACCCCTTGACGAAACCGGTCTGGTCCTTGATCTCGTGCAGCAGGCCCAGGCCCTTGCCCAGCCCGGTCGAGTGGATCTGGCCGGTGACGAAGAGCACCTTGGAGTTGGAGGCGTAGGCGGTGGACAGGCCCGCGCCCGCGTTCAGCGCCCCGGGGCCCGGAACCACCATGGCGGCGCCCGTCCGGCCGGTGGCACGGTAGTACCCGTCGGCCATGTACGTCGTCGTCTGCTCGTGGCGGGGGATGAAGAGGCTGATCTCGTCGGGGCGCTGGCGCAGCGCGTCGACGGCCCAGTCCAACTGGATGCCCGGAATCAGGAAGAGGTCCTCGATGCCGTGGCGGATGAGACGGTCGACCAGGACCTGGCCGCCTGTCTTGGATTGGGGTGTGCTCATAGGGATGTGCTGTGGTGTCGGTGAAGGTCGTGCGGTGCGCATCAATGCGCGCGGTGGTGCGTGCGCTGCGCCGTGGGGAACGTCCCCGGCAGCAGGATCCCGCGGTCGACGGACCGGACCTCGGTCCGGCCGCAAAGCGCCATGGTCAGGTCCAGCTCGGAGGCGATGAGCTCCAGGCACTTGCGCACGCCGGCCTGGCCGGCCGCGCCGAGTCCGTAGAGAAAGGGGCGGCCGATCATGGTGGCCGATGCGCCCAGCGCCAGTGCCTTGAGGACGTCCTGCCCCGTGCGTATGCCGCCGTCCAGCCAGACCTCCATCTGCCGGGCCGCGGCGTCCACGATGGCGGGAAGCGATTCGATCGTGCTGGGTGCGCCGTCGAGCTGCCGGCCGCCGTGGTTGCTCACCACCAGCGCATCCGCCCCGGAAGACGCCGCATGCCGCGCGTCCTCGGGATCCAGGATGCCCTTGAGGATCAGCTTGCCGCCCCAGAGCTTCTTGACCCATTCGACGTCCTGCCACGAGAGCGTGGGGTCGAACTGCTTCGAGGCCCAGGTCGACAGGGTGGAGATGCTGTCCACGCCCCGGGCGTGCCCGACGATGTTGCCGAAGGTCCGGCGCGGGGTCCTGAGCATGCCGGCGCACCAGCGCGGCCTGGTCGCCAGGTCGACCAGGTTCGGGAAGGTCGGCTTCGGCGGTGTCGTCAGGCCGTTCCTGCGGTCCTTGTGCCGCTGGCCGGGCACCTGCAGGTCCAGCGTGAGCATCAGCGCCGAGCAGTTCGCCTGCCGGGCCCTGTCGATCAGGGACCGGATGAATGCGCGGTCGCGCATCATGTAGAGTTGGAACCAGAACGGGCGCTCGACATGCCGCGCCACGTCCTCGATGGAGCAGATGCTCATCGTCGACAGCGTGAACGGCACGCCGAAGGCCTCGGCCGCCTTCGCCGCCAGGATCTCCCCGTCCGCGTGGACCATGCCCGTGTTGCCGGTCGGCGCCAGCGCCACCGGCATCGCGACCTCCTGCCCGAGCATCCGGGTCTTCAGGGAGCGGTTCTCCAGGTTCACCGCCACGCGCTGGCGCAGCTTGATCCGTGCGAAGTCGGCCTCGTTGGCGGCGTAGGTGCTTTCCGTCCATGACCCGCCATCCACGTAGTCGTAGAACATCCGGGGCACGCGCCTGCGGGCCATGGCGCGGAGATCCTCCACGCACGTGATGGCGGCCGGCATCGCTTACTTCTGCTGCTTCGGCAGGCCGGCGATCACCTTCGCCCAGCGCTTCGACTCGGCATCGATGAAGGCGTTGAAGGGCTGCGGGCCGAGGTAGGCCGGCTCGGCCGACAGGTTCATGATCTGGGTCTGCACCTCGGGCTTCTCGAGCACGGCCTGGAGGGCGCCGGCCAGCTTCTCGGCCACGGCCGGCGGCAGTCCCTTGGGACCGAACATGCCCATCCAGGCGGGCGCAACGTAGCCGGGAACGCCCGCTTCGGCGATGGTCGGGATCTCGGGTGCGAGCTTGGAGCGGCTGGCGCTGGTGACGCCGAGCGCCACCACCGTGCCGGCCTTCAGGTGAGGCGCCACGGAGGTCAGGTCGACGATGGCGACGGGAACCTGCCCGCCGATGACGTCGGTGACCGCGGGCGCGCTGCCGCGATAGGGCACCGCGGGCAGCCGGGTCTTCGTCGTGCTGGCCAGGAGTTCGGCCGACAGGTGGTGCGCGGTGTACTGGCCCGAGTTGCCCGTGGGCACTTCGTCGGATTGGGCCGCGGACAGGAGCGACTGCAGGCTGCCGTATCCCGACTTCGCGCCGGCCACCAGGACCAGAGGAATGTCGGCGAGCTTCGCCAGCGGCTGCAACTGCTTGCCCGGATCGAGGGGCGGTGCGTCCGGCAGATGGGGGCCGATGGCGATCGCGCCGGTCGCGCCCATGCCGATGGTGTAGCCGTCCGGCTGCGCCTTGGCCACCAGCAGCAGCCCCGTGGCGCCGCCGGCGCCGGGCTTGTTGTCGACGACGACCGGCTGGCCCAGCGCCTGGCCGAGTTCCTTCGCCACCACGCGGGCGATGCCGTCGGCCGAGCCGCCGGTGGCGAAGGGCGCGATGATCGTGATGGGCTTGGACGGGAACGCCTGCGCGTGGACGCTCAGGGCCGTCGCGGCGAGGCCGAGCGCACACAGGATTTTCTGGGCAAGGGAAGGGTGCACGGTTTGTCTCCGTTGGTGGTGGTTGGTGGGGGAAAGAGGCTCAGGGCAGGATGCCGGCGCGCCTGAGCATCGTGTCGAAGATGAGGCGGTTCACTTCGCTCCGGCCCGCGACGCGCGTCCGGGGCACGGTGCGCAGGATCGCTTCGGGGATCGGGCTGTTCGGCCCGCTGCCCGCGTCCGACGCGAGCTGGATCTCGCAGGCGCGCTGCAGCACCCACAGCCGGTTGAAGGCCGTGGGGACGTCGGGGCCGACCACGAGGAGGCCGTGGTTGCGCAGGATCATGTGGTTCCTGCTGCCCAGCGACGCCACCAGGCGGGGCTGCTCGTCCAGGTTGGTAGTCACGCCTTCGTACTCGTGGTAGGCCACGTCGTCGTACAGCATGGCGCTGTAGAAGTTGTCGTGGCGCAGCCCCGACGCCTTGGACGCCACCGCGCAGCCCGCCGTCGTATGCACGTGCATGATGCAGTGCGCATCGTCCCGTGCGGCATGGATGGCGCTGTGGATCACGAAGCCCGCGCGGTTCACCTGGCCGGTGCTGCCCGCACGGGGCGTGCCGTCGATGTCGATGCAGACCAGGTTCTCGGGCGTGACCTCCGCGTAGTGCAGGCCGAAGGGGTTGATCAGGTACGCGGGCTTGTCGCCTTCCGGCGCGGGCACGCGTACCGTGATGTGGTTGAAGATCAGTTCCGTCCAGCCGAGCCAGTCGAAGAGCCGGTAGCACGCGGCGAGGTCTTTGCGGATCCTTGTTTCCGATTCCATCGTGGGTTCTCCAGAACGCTACTTGAGGCCGCCGAGGCAGACGTACTTGGTCTCCATGTACTCTTCCAGGCCGTATCTGGCGCCCTCCCGTCCCATGCCGGACTGCTTGACGCCGCCGAAGGGCGCCACGGCCGTGCTGATGAGGCCGGTGTTCACGCCGACCATGCCCGCCTCGATCGCGCCCGCGACGCGCCACACGCGCGCGAGGTCGCGGGAGAAGAAGTACGAGGCGAGCCCGAACTCGCTGCTGTTGGCGATGGCGATCGCGTCCTCCTCGGTCTCGAAGCGGATCAGCGGCGCGACCGGACCGAAGATCTCCTCGTTGGCGACGCGTGCGCCCGGCGCCACGCCGGTGAGCACGGTGGGCTCGTAGAAGGTGCCGCCCAGCGCATGGCGCCGGCCGCCGGTCGCCACCGTGGCGCCGGCCTGCACGGCGTCGGCCACCAGTTCCTCCACCTTGGCCAGCGAAGGCGGGTCGATGAGAGGGCCCTGCTGCACGTCCGCGTCGATGCCGTTCCCGACCCGCAGCCGGGAGACCGCGGCGGCGAGCATGCCGGCGAAGCGGTCGTAGACGCCGGCCTGGACGAGAAAGCGGTTGGCGCAGACGCAGGTCTGGCCGCTGTTGCGGTACTTGGATGCGATGGCGCCTTCCACGGCCGCCTCGAGATCCGCATCGTCGAACACGATGAAGGGCGCGTTGCCGCCGAGTTCCAGCGACAGGCGCTTGAGGGTGGGCGCGCACTGGGCCATCAGCGTCCGGCCCACTTCGGTGGAACCGGTGAAGCTGAGCTTTCTCACCAGCGGGCTCGCCGTCAGGGCGCCGCCGATCTCGGCGGCGCTGCCGGTGACGACGCTCAACACGCCCGCGGGCACGCCCGCCCGCGAGGCGAGCTCGGCCAGGGCCAGCGCCGACAGCGGCGTCTGCGAGGCGGGCTTGACGACCATCGTGCAGCCCGCCGCGAGGGCCGGGGCCGCCTTGCGCGTGATCATCGCCGCGGGGAAGTTCCAGGGCGTGACGGCTGCGCACACGCCGACCGGCTCCTTCCTGACGACGATGTCGCGGTCCGTCCAGGGGGAGGGGATCAGGTCGCCATAGGCACGCCGGGCCTCTTCGGCGAACCACTCCACATAGGCGGCGGCATAGGCGATCTCGCCCCTGGCCTCCGCGAGCGGCTTGCCCTGTTCGCTGGTCATGATCAGGGCCAGGTCGTCCTGGTGCTCGATCATCAGCTCGAACCAGCGGCGCAGGATCCGCGCGCGATGCTCCGCGGTGGTGCCGCGCCAGGCCTTGAAGGCGCGATCGGCCGCTTCGATGGCACGCAGCGTCTCGGCCCGGCCCGCCCTGGGGACGGTGGCCACCTGCTCGCCGGTGGCGGGGTTGCGCACGACAAGGGTGGCGCCGCTGTCCGCGTCGCACCATTCGCCGGCGATGCAGGCCTTCGTGCGAAGGAGCGAAGGGTCCTTGAGTCGAATCATCGATGGGTTCCGGAAGGGGTGGTGCACGGCGCCTCAGACGAACCGGAACTGGAAGCGGCCCAGCGGCCCGTAGTCCGCATCGAACGCATCGCCCCGCCTGGCTGCCACGGGCCGGGTGAAGGAGCCCGCCAGGACGACCTGGCCGGGCAGCAGCGCCTCGCCCCGGGGCGCAAGCTGCTGGGCGAGCCACGCGATGCCGATGGCAGGATGCCCCTGGACGCCGGCGGCCAGGCCAGTCTCTTCGACCACGCCGTTCTGGCGCAGGACGGCGCCGCACCAGGGCAGGTCCACCTCGTCGGGCCGCACCTTCCTGCCGCCCAGGACGATGCCGGCGTTGGCGGCGTTGTCGCTGATGGTGTCGTAGACCTTGCGCATCACCTTGGAGTGGCGATCGAACTGCTCGATGCGGGAGTCGATGATCTCGATCGCCGGCTGCACGTACTCGGTCGCGGCGAGGACGTCCTGCATGGAGACCGATTCGCCTTGCAGCCTGTCCTTGAGGATGAAGGCCAGCTCGACTTCGACGCGCGGCGCGATGAAGCGGTCCGCCGGGATGTCTCCCGGCTCGAAGAACATGTCGTCGAGCAGCGTGCCGTAGTCCGGCTCGGTGATCTGGCTCGCCTGCTGCATCGCGCGCGACGTCAGGCCGATCTTGTGCCCCTTCACCGTCCGCCCCTCGGCGAGCTTGAGCTTCATCCAGGCGCGGGAGATGGCGTATCCGTCCTGGATGTTCATCTCCGGGAAGCGCTTGGAGAAATGTTCCACCTGGGTGCGGGACTTCTCGCTCTCGTGCAGTTCGGCGGCGAGTTGCTGAATCAGGCTGTCTTGAAGCATGGTTGTCTCTGTGTCTCGTTGAACGGCGGATGTGCGGGTCTCACAGCCGCGACACGGCTTGGAACCCTTCGGCGCTGGAAGCCTGCGCCTTGGGAATCGCCCGCCCGTCCTGCGGCGTCACGGGCAGCACCACGTTGATCTGCCCCGTCCCCGACGAGCCGAAGTACGGCGTCACCACTTCGGCCTTTCCGTCATACGCCGACCACCCCAGCGCCCCCAGCAGCATCGCCGTGTCGTGCATGAAGCCCTCGCCATGCCCCTTGACCGCGTACTCCGGCAGCATGGCGCAGAAGTCGGACCACTCGGCGTTCTCCCACATGCCCACGACGTCGTGGTCCATGCGCTCCAGCAGCGGGCTCCAGATGCGGTCCGCATATTGCGGCGCCAGCCCGTTCTGCGCGAAGCGGTGCGACATCGAGCCGCTGGCGAAGAAGGCCACCGTGCCGTCGTAGTGGTCCTCCACCGCGCGGCGCATGGCCCAGCCCAGCCGCGCGCTGTCGTTCAGGTAGTGGCTGGTGCACAGCGCCGACACGCAGATCGCCTTGAAGTGCAGGTCCTCGTTCATGTAGCGCATCGGCACCAGCGTGCCGTACTCCGGGCCCAGCGTGGTGGCGTCGTGCGCCAGCGTCTCCACGCCCCACTCGTTG
>Ga0164243_10000656_pt1 | contig 61893 bp, 56 predicted proteins | sample OricompcompostOP_FD_108781 | JGI IMG/M metagenome (GOLD analysis project Ga0164243, IMG submission 108781) | Organic Plus compost microbial communities from Emeryville, California, USA - Original compost - Organic plus compost (OP) | ecosystem: Engineered > Solid waste > Mixed feedstock >... | reverse complement strand
GCAGGAGTACCGGAAATGGCGCGGGCGCATCGGCCGGCGCCGGCGGCAAGTGCTCGCAAGGGGCGACCATCAAAAAAGGCGGCCCCTCGGAGCCGCCCTTTCCTTTTCGGATCCTAACCCCGCCGATGCGCGATCAGAGCTCGCCTTCGAGCCAGCCCTTGAGCGCGCTCTTGGGGGCCGCGCCCACCTTGGTCGCGGCGGGCGCGCCGTTCTTGAAGAGGATCATGGTCGGGATGCCGCGCACGCCATATTTGGCGGGGGCGTCGGGATGCTCGTCGATATTGATCTTGGCGACGGTCACCTTGTCACCCAGTTCCTCGCTGATCTCTTCCAGAGCCGGCGCGATCATGCGGCACGGGCCGCACCATTCGGCCCAGAAGTCGACCAGAACGGGCTTGTCGGCCGCGAGCACATCGTCGTGGAAGCTGGCATCGGAAATCGCCTTGGTCGCCATGGTGGCCTTACTCCTCGAAACTGTCGGTGCGATATCTAATGGGCCTGCGCACCCGGCTCAAGGGCATCGCCGGACAAGATGTGCTCCGCGCCCTCAAAGCGCGGCTTGTGGGCGTCCAGCAGCGCCGGCGGCAGGTCGATGAGGCGCGGCCCCGCGCTGTAGAGCAGGCTGATGCGCTGCGCCCGGCCGGGGAAGATGACGGCAAGCGCGGCGGCATAGGCGGCCATCTGGCGGACATGGGCAAGCGGCACGTCGCCCGGCGCGGCGGGGATATGACGGCCGGTCTTGAAGTCCACGAGATGGACCTGCCCGGGCGTCACCAGCAGCCGGTCGACCGTGCCGGCGATGACCTGCCCGTCCACCACGGCCGCGATCGGCGCCTCGGCCAGCGCATCCGGCCCGAACAGGGCGGCGTGGGCGGGATCGTCCAGCACGGCGAGCGCATGATCGATCAGCGCCGCGCGCGCGGCCTCGTCGAGATCGCCCGCCTGCCGGGCGAGCCAGCGGGCCGCCGCCTCGCCCCGCTCCGCCACCGGCAGATCCGGCAGGCGCTCGAACAGGGCATGGAGCAGTCGGCCGCGCTCGGCCGCGCGGCGCATCGCGGCATCGGGCGGCGGATCGGGCACATCGTCCTCGATCGCCGCCGAGGGCGCGAGCGGACGCGGCGGACGCGCCTCGACGGGCGCGGGCGCGCGCAGCCAGGGCGGCAGGGCGGGCACCAGCTCCGCGGCGGCACTGTCCTCGCGCGGCCGGGGCCGGGCGGGCGGGTGCCGATCGCGACCGAGCCAGACCAGCCCCTCGCCCCAGGGCTCATGCACCGACCGCCCGGCGCCGAGCGCCCGCATCGCCGACTCCACCGCCGCATGCCAGCTCTCTTCCGGCACCACGCCTTTCGCGCGGCTGCCCAGCGCGCCGGTGATGACGAGCTGCTCCTGCGCGCGCGTGAGCGCCACATAGAGAAGGCGCCAATGCTCCTCGCGGTCAGTGCGCCCGGCTTCCTCGATCGCGGCGGCGATCCGTTCGCCCGCCTCGCCCTTGCCGGGGCGCAGCAGGGGCAGCACGGCCTGCTCGCCGACCGGCAGGGCGATCGCCTCGGCCGGGCGGCCGCGGCCCGGATCGAAGGCGGCATCGGCCAGGATGACGATCGGCGCCTCCAGCCCCTTGGCGCCATGCACCGTCATGACGCGGACCATGTCGCCGGTCTCGGCCAGCTCGCGCTTGATGTCCGCATCGCCCCGGTCGAACCAGTCGATGAAGCGCTGGAGCGAGGGATGATCGTCATTCTCGAAGCCGAGCGCGGCATTGAGAAGCTCGTCGATCGCGTCGCGCGCTTCCTCGCCCAGCCGCGCGACAAGCCGGCGGCGGCCGTCCATCGGCCCGGTGAGGATGGCTTCGAGATAGCGATAGGGCGTGGTCAGCTCGGCCGAGGCGAGCAGCGCGCGGAGCGGCGCCAGCAGCGGCGCCTCCAGCGTATCGCGCAGATGGCCCCAGAGCGCGCGGGTCTTCGGCCGGAGCGCGCGGGCCATCAACGCCTCCTGCGTCCAGCCGATGAGCGGCGAGACCAGCAGGTTGGCAAGATTGAGATCGTCCTCCGGCTGCACCGCGAAGCGCAGCGCGGCGAGCAGGTCGCGCACCGCGAGCGGCGCCTGCAGGCGCAGGCGATCGACCCCCGCGACCGGCACGCCCGCCTCATAGAGACGCGCGACGATCAGGCGCGAGAGCGCGCCGCGCGCGCGCAGGAGGATGAGGACATCGCCCGGCCGCGCGGCCCGGCCCTGCGACTCCAGCCAGAGCGGCGCGGCGGGATCGAGCCAGCCGCGCACCATCCGCGCGATGCGCTCGGCATGGCGGCGCTCATGATCGGCCAGCCAGTCCTCCTCGCCCTCGGCGGGCGCCTCGTCCGCCGGCTCGCCATCCTCGTCCGCCAGCGGTCGCGCGACGGTCGGCGGCAGGAGCAGCACCCGGCCCGGATGAGCGCGCGCATAGCCATGGCGGGCCGGCGGCGCATCGAGCCCGAACGCGCCGGCGCCCAGATGGTCGATCACGCCATCGACAAGCTCCAGCACCGCCGGCACGGACCGGAAGCTGGTGCGCAGCGGCAGGTCGCGGAAGGGATGATCCACGCGCTCGGCCGCCGCGCGGAAATCGCGGAAGGCATTCAGGAACGCGTCCGGGCTGGTGCCCTGGAAGCCGAAGATCGCCTGCTTGGTGTCCCCCACGACGAAGACGGTGCGATGGACCTGATCCTGATCCGGCTCCACATCCAGGAACTCGCCGGCGATCGACCAGACGATATCCCACTGCGCCCTGTTGGTGTCCTGCGCCTCGTCGACAAGGATATGGTCGATCTGCTGGTCGAGCTTGAAGCGGATCCACTCTGCGATGCCGGGGCTGGCCAGCAAAGCGCTCGCGCGGCCGATCAGATCGTCGAAGTCCACCGCCCCGTTCTGCCGCTTGGCCTGGGCATAGGCGCGCGCATAGGCCCGGCCGGCCACCAGCGCCTGCGCCGCGCGCCGCGCGAAGGCGACCTGCCTGCGCAGATCGAGCAGGCGCTGGATGGCCGCGCCGCACGTGCCGGCCAGCGCGGCATAGTCGGGCTCGGCCGCGATCAATTTCACATTGGCGCGATTCCTGACCTCGCCCTTCTGCGTGAGCAGCGCGGCGAACAGCGTCTCCAGCGCGCCCGCCCGCCCGTCCGGCGCCTCGGCCAGCCAGCCTTCCGCCGCCTCGACCGCCCGCATGCCGCTCGCCGTGCCCCAGGTCCGGTTGGCGGCGGCGATCCGGCGCAGCGCAGCCACCGGGAAGACCGCGTCCGCGCAGCCCTCCGCCAGCACCGTCTCGATGTCGCCCTCGGGCAGATCGAGCAGGGCAAGGAGGAAAGCCGTCACATCGTCCGGCAGCACATCGAGCGCGCGGGCGGCCGGCACGCAGCGGGCGAGATAGGCCAGCGTGCCCTGTTCCCCGAGCCCCAGCGCCAGCGCCTCGATCGCGCCCGGCACGCCTTCGTCCCCCTCCCGCCCGGCCGCCTCCAGCATCGCGATCAGCGCGCCGCGCGACAGCTCTGCCTGCCCCCGGTCGTCGAGCGGGCGGAAGCCGGGCACCAGCCCCGCCTCCAGCGGAAAGGCGGCGAGCAGCGACTGGCAGAAGCTGTGGATGGTCTGGATGCGCAGGCCGCCGCCGGTCGCTTCCAGCACGTCCGCGAAGAGCAGGCGCGCGCGGGCGATGGCGGCATCGCCATTGTCCTCGCCGAGCGCGAACAGCTCCCTGCGCAGGTCGCGGTCCGGAATCTGCACCCAATGCGCCAGCCGGTTGTGGACGCGCTCGGCCATTTCCGCCGCGCCCGCCTTGGTGAAGGTGAGGCACAGGATGCGCTCGGGCGCCACGCCGCGCAACAGCAGGCGCAGCACGCGGGCGGAGAGCACGGCGGTCTTGCCCGTGCCCGCCGAGGCGCTCACCCAGCGATGCGCGCGTGGGAAGGAGGCATCGGCCTGATCGTCCGTCAGCGGCTTGAGGGGCCCGAATTCAGCCATCGGCCGCCTCGCTGTCCCCCGCCCCGCCGCGCGCGAACCATTCATCCAGCCGCATGAGCTGGTCATAGTCGGTGAAGACCGGCGCGTCCGAATGCGGCCGGGCGTGGAAGGGCTCGTCGCCGGTCAGCCAGCGGGCGGCCGCCTCGTCGAAAAAGCCCTCGACCATCGGCAGGAACCGCTCGGTCACGATGCGCTTATGGGCGCCGGCGGGGTCGGTGATCGGGCGTTTGAAGCCGAATTCGCCATTCTGCGCCTTGGCGAGCTTCCAATATTCGAAGCCGGAGACCGGCGTGCCGGCCGGCACCTGCGCGAAGCCGCCATCTCGCGCGATGAGCCCAAGCAGGCCGAGCTGGAGCGAGAAGCCGGCCTCGACCTGCCGCACGCTCGCCGTGGCGCCGCTCTTGTAATCGACGATGGCGATCGACCCGTCCGCCAGCCTGTCCACCCGGTCGGGCTTGCCGGTGAGGGTGATGCCGCCGCGCGCGATCTCGCCCCATTGCTCGCCGAACAGGATGATGCGCCCCGCCTCCGCCTGTGCCGCAACCTCGGCCGCCACCCAGTCGAGCGCCGCGAGCAGGCGCGGCTGCCAGAGCGCCCGGAGCAGCGGATGCGCCGAGGCCGCGCCGATCATCTCGCGGGCCAGCGCCGCGAGGCGCGCGGGATCACCGCTGCCCTCGGTCATCCAGCGCTCCAGCACATCATGCGCGCGGGTGCCGCGCCAGGCCGGGCCGGGATCGGCATCGACCGCCTCCAGCGTGGAGAGACGCAGGATGCGGGCGGCATAGAAGCCGTAGGGATCGGCGCGCAGGCGATCCACATCGGTGACGGCGATCCGCGTCGGCCGCGCGCTCGCGGGCGGGCATGGCGCGGGCGCGCGATAGAGCGGCGCGGGCGCGTCCGGCCGGTCGATGCGGCGGGCCAGCGCGATCAGCGCCTCGTCCTCCACCCAGCGCGCGCCGGTCATGGCCTTGAGGCGCAGCCAGAAGCGCGAGGCGACGGTCGGCGCGCTCATGTCCCGCCGGGCGCGGGTCAGCAGGACCTGCGGCGCGCCGAGCCCGTTGGCGAAGTCATGCGCCGAGAGGCCGATGCGGTAATCCAGCCCCGGCAGGCCGAGCGCGCGGCGGATGCTCGGCGCGAGCCACGGGTCGGGCGACGGCAGGCCGGGCCAGACGCCTTCGTTCAGCCCGGCGAGGATCATGAGATCGGCCTGCTGGAGCCGCGCCTCGATGAGGCCGAGGATCTGCACGCGCGGATGCCCGCCCTGCGGCGGCCGCACCGCGACCGCGCCCAGCATCTGCGCCAGCATGGCGACGAAGCCGGCGGGATCGGCCAGCGCGGGGCCATGGGCGGCGGCGGCCTCCGCATCGGCGAGGCATTGCGCGGCGGCATGACCCTGATGGCGCGCCCAGACCTGATCGCCGGTGAGGACCGAGGCGGCCTCGCGCAGCGCGGCGAAGAGACCGGGCAGCGGCGCCCGGTCCGCCGCGAACGCCTGTTCGACCGGCGCGAGCAGGGCCGCGACCTCGGGCCACCAGTCGCGCACGGTCTCCCGCGCTGCCCGGAAGCGCGAATTGTCCTCGCCGATGCGCGCGGCAATGCCGGCAAGGCCCGCGGGCGGGCGCGGACCGCGCAGCAGCACATCGAGCGCGCGCACTTTCTCCAGCCAGCCGACGCGCCGCTCGCCGGCCATGACCAGCGGATGCTTGAGCAGCGCCAGCAGCGGCACGGGCGCGAACCCTTCGGCCCCGGCCTGCGCGATGGCGAGCAGCAGCGTGCCGGGCGGAAGCTGGGCGAGCGGCCGGCCGGCGCTGTCGTCCGCCGCGATGCCCCAGCGCGCGAGATGCGCCGAAACGCGCGTCGCAAGATCGCGGTCCGGCGTCACCAGCGCCGCCGTGCGGCCGGGCGTCTCCACCGCCTCGCGCAGCGCGATGGCGATGGCCTGCGCCTCCTCCGCCGGATTGGCCACCTCGATGGCGCGCACATCCTTGAGCGAGCGCTGGGCGGGCGGCACCTCCGGCCAGATGCCGGTGAGGCGGGGCGGCAGCATGGCATTGCTGATCGCCTTGCCGCGCCCCGCGCGTGCGTCATGCTCGCTGCCCCAGCGCCATTGCGCCACTTCATCGCGATGGACGCCCATCCGGTCCAGCATCAGCTTGAGCGCGAATTGCGGATGGGATTCGTGCGGCCGGCCGACCGGCTCCCGCCCCGGCTCGGCCGGACGGACGGGGCCGATCGCCTCCCACTGGGCGGCATCCAGATGCAGATCGAGATCGGACAGGACGACCATGCCCTGCGGCATCCGCGCGACCGTGCCGAGCAATGCGGCGATGGCGGGCGCGGACGTCACGACGCCGGCCGCGACGACGAACCGCTCCGGCGGCGCCGCCCGCCAGCGCCGCGCGACATGATCGAGCAGCCGGTTGCGGCGCTCGGCCAGATCGATCCGCCCGCGCCGATCCAGTTCCGCATGCCACCGGGCCATGAGGTCGCCGAAAGCGCCGAAGGCCTGCTGCCAGTGGCCGGACAGCGCCTCCGGCTCCAGCGCGGCGAGATCGGCCGGCTCCTTGCGCTCGACGATGAGCTGGTCGAGCGTGCGGGCGAGCGCGGTGGCAAGGCGGAAGGCCTCGCCGATCTCGATGGGCTCCCCTGCCCGCCCGCGCTGGGCCTGGACGAGCCGGGTGAGGACCATCAGCCGCTCGGCGGGCGCGATGGCCGGCGGAATCTCCGCTTCCGCGCCGATCGGCGCGAGCGCGCTGCCCAGCGTTTCGTCGAGATCGACATCGCCGATCGGCACGAGGCGCGGGAGCAGCAGCCCCCCTTCGGATGCGCGCACGAACGCGTCGCGCACGGCGCGCACGGCGCGGTTGCCGGGCAGCAGGATGATGCCGCGCGCCAGCGCGAGACCGCCGTCCCGCCGGCCATGCTGCGCGAGCAGGCCGGCGACCAGCGAATCGGCGAACGCGCGATGCGCGGGGATGGTGAAGAGCGCGGGCGCGGCCCGCTCAGCCATCGAGCAGCGCGGCCTCGACCAGCGGGATCGCCGGCGGCGTGCCGACATCGAACCACAGGCCGGTGTGCGAGAGGCCATAGGCCCGGCCGGCGGCAATGGCGCGATCCCAGAAGACGCCGGTCGAGAAGACGTCCGATGGCGGATCGACGATCAGCCGGGGCGAGATGATCTGCAGGCTGCAATAGACGAACGGCGCCACGCGGCCGGGCTTGCGGCGCGCGATCCGGCCCTGCGCATCCATGTGGAAATCGCCCATGCCGGGATAGCCGGTCGCCCGCGCGAAGGGGATGAGGAGCAGCAGCGCGTCCATGATCGCGGGGTCCCAGCGCGCCGCCAGCGCGTCGATGGCGCGCGTCGGCCCGTCCACCCACAGGACATCGGCATTGACGCACAGGAACGGCTTGTCGCCGATCATCGGCAGCGCCTTCACCAGCCCGCCGCCCGTCTCCAGCAGCTTGCCGCGCTCGTCCGAGATCAGATAGTCGGCACCGGTCTGGCGCGCGCGCGCGCTGAGATGCGCCTCGATGGAATCGGCGAGATAATGGACATTGATGATCGAGCGGCGAATGCCGGCCTCCTCCACCTTGTCCAGCGCATGATCGATGAGCGGCTGGCCGGCGACGCGGATCAGCGGCTTGGGGCGCGTCGCGGTGAGCGGACGCATGCGCTTGCCGAGGCCGGCCGCCATCAGCATCGCGGTTTCAAGCCGGATGCTCATGCGGCGGCGTCCGGCACGAAGGGGCCGCGCATCGCGGCGGGGACGTTCGCGGCGAACCAGTCCGCGACCGGCGCCAGCGCGGGATGGGCAAGGTCGCGCTCCAGCAGGCCCCACATGCGGGGCAGATAATCGAGGTAGCGCGGCTTGCCGTCCCGCTTCCACAAACGGGTGAAGATGCCGATGATCTTGGCGTTGCGCTGCGCGCCGAGCACGGCATAGGCCGCCTCGAAATCCGGCGAGACATCCGCCGTCGACCGATACCAGTCCAGCATCGCGCGCTCGACAAGCGGCGAGACGTCGCGGCGCGCATCCTGCAGCAGCGAGACGAGATCATAGGCGGGATGGCCCGCGAGCGCATCCTGGAAATCCAGCAGCCCAAGGCCATGCGAGCGTGTCATGTCCGGCAGCAGCATGATGTTCTCGGCATGATAATCGCGCAGGACCGAGACGGTCGGCGCCCTGTCCTGCTCGGCGACCGGCAGCACCGCGTCCCATGCCGCCGCATAGGCCGCCGCATCGGCATCGAGGCCGATGGCGGGGCAGAACCATTCGGTGAGCAGCGCCGCCTCCCGCTGATACACCGCGCGGTCATAAGGCGCGAGGCCGGCCTGCGCGGGAATGCGGTGCAGGTCCGCGAGCAGCGCGACGGCGCGGCGGTAAATGGGCAATTCCTGCTCCGGCTGCGCATCCAGCACATCGCGCACGCGCGCATCGCCGAAATCCTCCAGCAGCACGAGCCCCTGATCGAGATCGCGCGCGAGGATGGCCGGCGCGGCGAAGCCATGGGCGCAAAGCCATTCGCCCACGGCGATGAACGGGCGCGGGTCCTCGTGGGGCGGCGGCGCATCCATCAGGACGGCGCGCCGGTCGCCGTCGACGATGCGGAAATAACGGCGGAAGGACGCGTCGCCCGCCAGCGGCAGGATCCGCGCGTCCTCCCATCCGGCAGCGGAGAGGAAGGCGGGCGCGCCGGGCGGCGGGATCATCGGGGTGGCCATCGGTCTCCCCAATCGCCGGGCACGCGCGCTGTCAAGAGTCGTGCGCCGTCCGGGGCGGGATCGAGGCGCAGCGCGAGGGCCATATCGGCATAGCGGCCGCCCAGCCGGTCCGGCCATTCGATGACGAGACAGCCCGTTTCCAGCCAGTCGTCGAGGCCGAGTTCCTCCAGTTCGCCCGCATCCTCCAGCCGGTAGAGATCGACATGGGCGAGCGGCAGGCGCGTTTCGGGCGGCGCATAGCCCTGCACGATCGCGAAGGTCGGGCTCGGTGCCTCGCCCGCAAGGCCCAGGCCCCGCAGGATGCCGCGCGCGAGCGTGGTCTTGCCCGCGCCGAGTCCGCCCTCGATGGTGATGATGTCGCCCGGCCGCAGCCGGTTCGCCAGCGCCGCGCCCAGGTCCTGCGTCTCCGCCTGCGTGGCCAGACGGAGGGCCTCCGGGCTTATGGGCTCAGGCATGCTCGCCTTCGCCCCGGGGCAGGTCGATCGTCACGATGGTGCCTTCGCCCGGCTGGGACACGAGGCCGATCCTGCCGCCATGCGCCTCGACAAGCTGGCGGGCGAGCGGCAGGCCGAGGCCGGTCGACTGGCCGTCGTTGCTGCGGCCGAAGCGCGCGAACGTATCGAACAGGCGGGCCTGCAGCCGGCTCTCGATGCCCGGCCCATTGTCCGAGACGATGATGCGCTGTCCCTCATCCGTCCCTTCGCAATGGATGAGCACGCGCCCGCCGGACGAGACGAACCGCACCGCATTGTCCACGACCTGCCCGATCGCCTGGCCGATGCGCCGCTCATCGCCCAGCACCGTGCCGGTGGTCGGCAGGATGGAGAGCGCGATGGTGACGTCGCGCGCCTGCGCGGCATCGGCGACGGTCGCCGCGACCGACCGGACCAGCGGCTCGATCGCGACCGGCTTGCGCTCGATCGGCAGGCCGCCCGCGGCGCCCTGCGTCAGATCGAGCACATTGTCGATCAGCCGCGAGAGGCGCGCCGTGCTGGCGATGATCGCCTCGACATATTCGCCGGCCTGCGCGGAGAGCGGCCCGGCATAGCCGGCCTGCATCATTTCCGCGAAGCCGACGATGGAGGTGAGCGGCGTGCGCAGCTCGTAGCTCATGTTGGAGACGAAGGCGGTCTTGACCCGATCGGCCTCCTCCAGCGCCTCGTTGCGATCGCGCAGGGCCTGCTCGATGCGGCGGCTGTCCGAGATGTCCACCATGGTGAACAGCGCGTTGCCGTCCGGCAGCGGGATGGCGGCGAAGTCGAAATAGCGCCCGTCCGCAAAGGCGATGCGCCCGCCCCGCTGGCGCCGCTCCATGGTGGCGGCGCGGATGAGCTGGTGAACGAGGCTCGATTGCTGCGGCCGGGCGAGCCGGTCCGCGAGCGCAGACATCAGTTCATCGACGCGCGGATGGCGGGCGAGCAGCGTCTCCTGCACGGACCAGATCTGGCGGAAGCGATTGTTCCAGAGCGACAGGCGCCCGTCGGCGGCGAACACGGCGATCGCCTCGAACAGATTGTCGAGCGTGGCCGCGCGCACCCGCAGCAGCGTATCGCGCGCGCTGGAGAGCTGCACATGCTCGGTGCGGTCCTCGAAGATCAGCAGCAGCCCGCCATCGGGCAGCGGCTGGGCATAGACGCGCAGATGCACCTTGTCGCGCAGCCGCCAATGCTCCTCCGTCGCATTGGGCGACTGGAACCATTGCCGCCGTTCCTTCCGCCAGGCGGGAAAGTCCGGTGTCTCGGGGACCAGGCCGGCATCGCGCATGGCATCGAGCACCCGGTCGAAATGCGTGTCGCTGGCCACGGCATCGGGCCGCAGCCCGAAGATGCTGATGAAGGGCTGGTTGCAGAATTGCAGCAGATGGTCCGGCCCGAACTGCACGACGCCGGCCGAGAGCCGGTCCAGCATGTCGCGATTGGCCTGGATGAGATGGCGCAGCTCGGCGCGCACATCCTCCAGTTCCTGCATGTCGATGGCGTAACCGGCGACGCCGACCGGGCCCAGCGGCACGTCGACGACGCGCATGACGCGGCGCTTGCCGTCGATGGTGACCGGCAGCATGCGGGCGGTCGGCTGCTGTCCGGACGCCGCCAGCGCCGCCGATTCCCCGGGCGACAGGCCGTCCACGGCCTCGACCAGTTCGGTGCCCTGCGCGATCACGTCCTGCGCGGAGGTGCCGTCGACGGCCTGGACATAGGCGGTGTTGACGAGGCTGAGGCGCTGGTCGGGCGTGCGGTGCCAGACCGGCATGGGCGCGGCCTCGATGACGCCGGAGAGCGCCTCCAGCGCATCGCGATAGCGGCCGACCTGCGTGCGCAACTCCTCGATCTGCGACTGGGTCTCCGTCGTGTCGAAGATCCACAGGACGATCGTGCCCGGGCTGGCGAGGTCCGGCCCGGCGGCGTTGCCGCGGACCAGCAGGGTGCGCGTCGACCCCCGCGCCCGCACGGGCAGGACGAAGGCGCGGCTGCCGCGCTGGGCGGCGCGGATGTCGGCCGCCAGCGCGCGGGCATGATCGGGCTCGAGCCCGCCTTCCTCGGCCACCAGTTCGGAGACGAACGCGGGAACCGTCGTGCGTCCCAGCCAGTTGGCGAGGCGGTCCGGCGCCTCGAGCCGCCCATCGGCGCGGATCAGCACGGGAATGGCCGGCGCGGACTGGAGAAGGTCGGCGAGGCGATCCGCCTGCATGCGCGCCTGCCGGGACGCCCGGCGCAGCGCGAGACCGGTGATGACGGCCCATGCCGAAAGCGCGAGCCACAGGGCAAGCACCACCCCGATGATGGCAAGAGTCTGCGGCGAGAGCGACATCACCGCGCTGGATTACGAGCCCATGCGACCGGACACAAGGCGGGGAACTTCGTCATTGCTCCGCTCTCTCCACGCTTCGGGCCTCCCGCGCCCGGCGATGCCCGCTTTCCCGAACCCGCCCGCTCCAGATGCAAGCCCCGCTCCCGCCTGCGCGGGAACGGGGCTCGACGAAAGAAAAGGCGGCGCCCCATGCGGAGCGCGCCCGCCTGCCTCAATAGCGGTAATGATCGGGCTTGAACGGGCCCTGCTGGGGAACGCCGATATAGGCGGCCTGCTTTTCGGTGAGCCTGGAGAGCTTGACGCCGAGCTTGTCGAGATGGAGCGCGGCGACCTTCTCGTCGAGATGCTTGGGCAGCACATAGACCTGGTTCTGATAGGCGTCGCCCTTGGTGAACAGCTCGATCTGCGCCAGCACCTGATTGGTGAAGCTGGACGACATGACGAAGCTCGGGTGGCCGGTGGCGCAGCCCAGATTTACCAGCCGGCCCTTGGCCAGCATGATGATCTTCTTGCCGTCGGGGAACTCGACCTCGTCGACCTGCGGCTTGATCTCGGTCCACTTCATGTTGGAGAGCGCCGCGATCTGGATCTCGCTGTCGAAATGGCCGATGTTGCACACGATCGCCATGTTCTTCATCGCCCGCATATGGTCGAGCGTGATGATGTCGGCATTGCCGGTCGCCGTCACGAAGATGTCGGCGCGCGTGGCCGCTTCCTCCATGGTGACGACCTCATAGCCCTCCATCGCCGCCTGCAGCGCGCAGATCGGGTCGATCTCGGTCACCAGCACGCGTGCGCCGCCGTTGCGCAGCGAGGCCGCCGAGCCCTTGCCGACATCGCCGAAGCCCGCGACGCAGGCCACCTTGCCGGCCAGCATCACGTCGGTCGCCCGGCGGATCGCGTCCACGAGGCTCTCCTTGCAGCCATAGAGATTGTCGAACTTGCTCTTGGTGACCGAGTCATTGACGTTGATCGCCGGGAAGGGAAGCTTGCCCTGCTTTGCCAGCTCATAGAGCCGGTGCACGCCGGTGGTGGTCTCTTCCGACACGCCCTTGATCGCCGCCACCGTCTTCGTGAGATAGCCCGGCTTCTCGGCCAGGAAGCGCTTGAGCGTCGCGGCGAAGATGATCTCTTCCTCGTTCGAGGGCGTGAACAGCGCCTCGCCCGCCTCGACCCGCGCGCCCCACAGGGCGAACATGGTGGCGTCGCCGCCATCGTCCAGGATCATGTTGCAGGTCGTGTCGCCCCAGTCGAAGATGCGGCAGACATAGTCCCAATATTCCTCGAGCGTCTCGCCCTTCACCGCGAACACGGGAATGCCCCGCGCCGCGATCGCCGCCGCGGCATGGTCCTGCGTCGAGAAGATGTTGCACGAGGCCCAGCGAATGTCCGCGCCCAGCTCGGCCAGCGTCTCGATCAGCACCGCCGTCTGGATCGTCATGTGCAGCGAGCCGGTGATCCGCGCGCCCTTCAGGGGCTTGGCGACCCCGAACTCCTCGCGGAGCGCCATCAGGCCGGGCATCTCCGTCTCCGCGATCTCGATCTCCTTCCGGCCGAAATCGGCCAGGGCCAGGTCGGCAACGATATAGTCGGGGGCGATGGTGGCCACTTGCGTGTCTCCTGAACAGAAAGGCGCGGACGGGCGCATCGGGAAAAGCGCGCCCAGCGAAAAACGCGGCTCCCTTATCAAGCCCGGCCGCATCCCGCAAATATAAAGATTTCTTTATGTCGAGCCGATTCAGGCGTGACCACTGCTGCTCGCGAGCATGGCGGGGTCGATGCCCTCCATCGCGAAGGCCCCGGCCCAGCGCTCCCGCGGCGCCAGGTCGAACAGCCGGCGCGGATCGGCGGCGCTCAGATACCAGCCGGGCGCGGCCAGTTCCCGCTCCAGTTGCCCCGCGCCCCAGCCCGCATAGCCCAGCGCCACCAGATAGTCGCTGGGGCCGCTGCCCCGGGCGATCGCCCCCAGCACCTCCAGCGATCCGGTCAGCGCGAGGTCCGGGCCGATCATGTGGCTGTCCGCGGTCTCCCAGTCGCGGCTGTGCAGGACGAAGCCGCGCCGGCTCTCGACCGGGCCGCCGGACAGGACGATCTCGTCCGGCACCGCCTGCCCGCCGAGATCGAACGAGCCGAGCAGCGCGCGCAGGCCCATGCTGCCCATGGGCTCGCCCAGCGCGATGCCCATGGCGCAACTCTCGTCATGGATGCACAGCAGGATCACCGAGCGGTGGAAGCGCGGGTCCGGCATGTCCGGCATGGCGAGCAGCAGCCGGCCGGCGAGCGAGGGGGTCTGATGGATCTGCATCGTCATCGAATCGCGGCCGAGGATGCCCGGCGGGACCGGCTGCCGTCCAGCCCCCACGGCCGATCGACGCGCGCCCTTGACAGGAGCCGGCCGGACGACGACTTCCCGCTCGGAGCCGGAAGACCGGACATTCCCTCAAGACCCGGGCCTTCCAGACCCGGGCCCTCAAGACTCAGGAGACCGCGATGACCATCAAAGTCGGCGACAAGCTGCCCGAATCGACCTTTGCCGTGATGACCCAGAGCGGTCCTGAACAGGTGAACAGCACGGATTATTTCGCCGGCCGCAAGGTTGCGCTCTTCTCCGTGCCCGGCGCCTTCACGCCCACCTGCTCGGCCAAGCATCTGCCCGGCTATATCGAGAAGGCCGGCGAGTTGAAGGCCAAGGGCGTGGACGAGATCGCCTGCACGGCGGTCAACGATCCCTTCGTCATGGGCGCCTGGAGCAAGTCGAGCGGCGCGGACGGCAAGGTGACGCTGCTCGCGGACGGCAACGCCGCCTTCGCGCAGGCCGTGGGCCTCACCATGGACGGCAGCAAGTTCGGCCTCGGCACGCGCGGCCAGCGCTATTCGATGCTCGTCAACGACGGCGTGGTCGAACAGCTCAATATCGAGGCGCCCGGCGAGTTCCGCGTCTCAAGCGCGGAGCATATGCTCGAACAGCTTTAAAGTGATTTCGAGGCGGATGGAACCATCCGCCGGCTCGGAAATCACGGCAAACAAACGGAGTCGATCCGGGTCGAACGGCATCAGCCCAGGGTGCAAAAGCACTTCGGCTGGGCCCTGGGCTCCTGCCTGCGCAGGAGCACGAGTTGGTTCTATCCGGAACGGACAGGCCCGGGGGAAAGGCCGGCACGCGGCACGTGGGGCATCCTGTCCCGACCGCCGCGCGCCGCGCGACGCAACGGCTCTTCCGCCGGTCCCGTCTCATCGCTATGGAAGCGCATGACAAAGACCAGAAGCTCCGAAATCGTCGACCGGCTCATCAACGAATATGAGCGGGCCACCGGCAACCTGCGCGACGCGCTCTTCGCCTATTCGCGCGACCGGACCCTCCCCCCGCCCGAAGCCTCGCATGACGGCACCTTCTGCTATCCCTCGCTGACCATCGATTATCCGCACGCGGCGACCAATCCGCCCGCGCGCCGTTCCTTCGCGCGGCTCTCGCAGGCCGGGCGCTATGTGACGACGATCACCCGCCCGGCGATGTTCGCGGACTATCTGCGCGAGCAGATCGACCTGCTGATCGGCGACTATGACGTGGACGTCTCGGTCGGCCGGAGCAGCCAGGCCATCCCCTTCCCCTATGTGCTGGAGAATCTGCCGGCCGGCGCCCTCGCGGCGATCCCGCCCGCCGAGCTGGCCCGGCACTTCCCGGCGACGGAGCTGGCCGAGATCGGCGACGAGATCGCCGACGGGCTGTTCCTCCCCGGCCCGACCGGCGGACGGCCGCTGGCGCTGTTCGACGGCCTGCGCACCGACTTCAGCCTCGCCCGGCTCAAGCATTATACCGGCACCCCGCCCGAGCATGTGCAGCGCTATGTGCTGTTCACCAACTATCATCGCTATGTCGACGAGTTCGTGCGCTGGGGCTGCGCGGAACTGAAGCGGCCGGGCACGCGCTTCACCGCGCTCTCCGGCGCGGGCAGCGTCATGGTCACGCCGGAAACCGCCGACCCGGAAAGCGCCATCGCGGACAGCGCCTGGCGGCGGCACCAGATGCCCGCCTATCACATGATCGCGCCGGGCGGCAGCGGGGTGACGCTGGTCAATATCGGCGTCGGGCCGTCCAACGCCAAGACGATCTGCGATCATCTCGCGGTCGTGCGGCCCGAGGCCTGGCTGATGATCGGCCATTGCGGCGGCCTGCGCCCCAGCCAGCGCATCGGCGACTATGTGCTCGCCCATGCCTATCTGCGCGACGACCATGTGCTCGACGAGATGCTGCCGCCGGAAATCCCGGTGCCCGCCATCGCCGAGGTGCAGGTCGCCATGGCGCAGGCGGCCGGCGAGATCCTGGGCGGCAGCCGCGAGGACATGAAGCGCCGGCTGCGCACCGGCACCATCGTCACCACCGACGATCGCAACTGGGAACTGCGCTATTCCCACTCCGCGCTGCGCTTCTCCCTGTCCCGCGCCGTGGGCGTGGACATGGAAAGCGCGACCATCGCGGCGCAGGGCTATCGCTTCCGCGTGCCCTACGGCACCCTGCTCTGCGTCTCGGACAAGCCGATCCATGGCGAACTCAAGCTGCCCGGCCAGGCCAACCGCTTCTACGAGGAAGCCATTGCCGGGCATCTCGCCATCGGCCTGCGCACCTGCGAGCTGCTGCGCGAGCAGGGCGACCGGCTGCACAGCCGCAAGCTGCGCGCCTTCAACGAACCGCCGTTCCGCTGATCGGCGGCGCCCACGATCGCCCGGGACGCCCGTCGCAACCCGGCCCCGGGCGGTCGCATGACTTAAATGATTAACAAAAGTTAAGCACGAGAGTCACCTTCCCTCCCTATCGGGCGCGCAGCCGGCAACGGGTCTTCCCGAGTGGGGCCGGCCTGACGAGTGGGGGATGACTCATGCGCCTTTCGACCAAAATCCTGCTTTGCCTTGCCGCCGCGATGCCGCTGCAGGCCCATGCCGCCGTCTCTCTGATCGCCATGGGCACGCTCGACACGCCCGGCCATCACGATCTGTCCGGCCTCGATTATGATCTGGAGAGCGGCCTGCAGGCCGATTTCCTCGGCGGCATCGGCTCCGGCCTCGCCTATGCCGGCGGCAACACCTTCATCGGCCTGCCCGACCGCGGGCCCAACGCCACGCCGTTCGAGAATGGCGCCGCCATCGACAACACCGTCTCCTGGATTCCACGCCTGCAGACCATGTCGCTCACGCTGACGGCTGCCGCGCCGGGCTCAGCCCTGCCCTTCCAGCTCGGCACGACGCTGACCGACACGACGCTGCTCTGGAGCGCCGATCCGCTGATCTATGGCGATGGCTCGGCCTATCAGGACGGCGTCGCTGGCGACTGGATCAACGACACGCCGGGCAAATATTATTTCTCCGGCCGCTCGGACAATTTCGGCGCGGGCAATTCGCTCAATCCGGCCTTCGCGCGGCTCGATCCGGAAGGCATCCGCGTGTCGAACGACGGCAAGAGCGTGTTCATCTCCGACGAATATGGCCCTTATGTACGCCAGTTCGACCGCGAGACCGGCGAACTGGTCCGCACCTTCGCGCTGCCGGACCATCTCGCCATCGACAATCTCTTCCCCACCGTGGCCGACGAGCGCAACACCGCCAACAACCAGAAGGGCCGCTTCACCAACAGCGGCATGGAAGGGCTCGCCATCACGCCGGACGGCAAGACGCTGGTGGGCGCCATCCAGGGCGCGCTGCTGCAGGACCGGCAGGAAGCCTCCAAACTGCTGCGCTTCGTCAAGATCGACGTCGAGACCGGGGAGACAAGCGAATATGCCTATATGCTGACGACCGGGACGGGCGTCAGCGAGATCATCGCCATCAACGATCATCAGTTCCTGGTCGGCGAGCGCGACGGCACGGGCCTTGGCGATGGTTCCGACGCCCGGGTGAAGCAGTTCTTCCTGATCGACCTCAACGGCGCGACGCCGATCCCCGAGGGCGTCACCGGGTCGGCAGCGGCCGCGTTCGCGGTGCAGAAGGATGGGACGCCGTTCCTCGATCTGGTCTCGGCGCTGACCGCCGCCGGCATTCCCGCCGACCAGATCCCCTCGAAGATCGAGGGCATCTCCTTCGGTCAGGACGTGATGATCGACGGCGTGCTCAATCACACCCTCTACATCTCGGACGACAACGACTTCCTGCCGGAGACGTCCGGGCCGAACCATTTCTATGTGTTCAGCTTCACCGATGCCGACCTGCCCGGCTATGTTCCCCAGCAGCTCGGCGTGCCCGAGCCCGCGACATGGGCGATGATGATCGCCGGCTTCGCGCTTGCCGGCTGCTCTCTCCGCCGGCGGACGGGGAAGATGCGCTTCGCCTGATCGGGGCAGCCGCGATCATGAACTGGAGGGGAGCGGAATCCCCTCCAGTTCATCTCGCCCCGCTCACTCCCAGCCGCAGGACCGGCCGCGATTCTGCTGATCGAGCCAGCGCTTCAAGGGCGCGAAATAGGCGAGCATGGCGCGGCCGCTCATCTCCCGGCTGCCGGTGAAGGCCTCCAGCGCCTCCGGCCAGGGCTTCGAGGCGCCCATTTCCAGCATCGCGTTCAGCCGTTCGCCCACCTGCTTGTTGCCATAGAAGGAGCAGCGGTGCAGCGGCCCGCGCCAGCCGGCCATGCGGCACGCCGCCTCGTAGAACTGGAACTGGAGGATACGCGCGAGGAAGTAGCGCGTATAGGGCGTGTTGCCCGGCACATGGAATTTGGCGCCGGGATCGAAGGCATCCGGTCCGCGCTCGGCGGGCGGCACGATGCCCTGATACTGGCGGCGCAACTGCGTCCAGGCGGTGTTGTAATTCTCCGGCGTGATCGAGCCGTCGAACACGCCCCAGCGCCAGCGGTCCACGAGCAGGCCGAAGGGCAGGAAAGCCACCTTGTCCATCGCCTGACGCAGCAACAGCCCGATATCCTTGTCCGCGCTCGGCACGCGCCCGGCATCGAGCAGGCCGATGTCGACCAGATATTGCGGCGTGATGGAGAGCGCGATGAAGTCGCCGATCGCCTCGTGGAAGCCGTCATTGGCGCCGTTGAGATAGAGGAAGGGCTGCTTGTTGTAGGCGCGCTGGTAGTAATTGTGCCCCAGTTCGTGATGGATCGTCACGAAATCGCCGCTGTCGACCTTGGTGCACATCTTGATGCGCAGATCGTCCGCATTGTCCACGTCCCAGGCCGAGGCGTGGCAGACCACCTCGCGGTCCAGCGGCGCGATGAACTGGGTGCGGTGCCAGAAGGTCTCGGGCAGCGGCGCGAAGCCGAGCGAGGAGAAGAAGCCCTCGCCGATGCGGAACATCTTCGTTTCCCACACGCCGCGCTTCGCCGGATCGGTCTCGTGCGGATCGGTCTGCACATAGCCCTTGTCGCGCAGCAACTGGCCGATGTCATAGCCGAGGTCGCCCGCGCCCGGCGGCGCGACGAGCGGATAGATATTGCCCCATTCCTGCGCCCACATATTGCCGAGCAGGTCCGCGCGGATCGGGCCCGTGGCCGGCTGGACGGCGTCGCCATATTTCTCGTTGAGCTTGGCGCGGACATAGCAGTGGAGCGAATCGTAGAGCGGCTTCACCTCCTGCCAGAGCCGCTCGGTGAGCGCGGCGAACTCGTCGGGCGGCATGTCGTAGCCCGAGCGCCACATGGCGCCGGTGTCGGCGAAGCCCAGTTCCCGCGCGCCTTCGTTGGCGATCTGCACCAGCCGGGCATAGTCCGCCTTCATCGGCGCGCCGACATTGTCGTGCCAGCTCGTCCACATCTCGCGAAACTCGTCCGGCGTGTGGCTGAGATCGCCCATCTCCGCCTCGATGTCGCTGCCGCTGATCGGATGTCCGTCGAGCGTGCCCTTGCCCTTGCCGTAGCTGGACTGGAGGCGCGTCGCGATCACGTTCAGCTCTTCCGCCGCGCCCGGCGTGGTCGGCGCGGGGAGAACGATGCCCGAGCGCAAGATGTCGAGCTTGCGCCGGGTGTCGAAGGACAGGCCGGGCACATGCTCATATCTGGCGGCCTCGAGCGCGAAGCGGACCGCCATCTCCGTGCCCCGCGCGCCGAACATGGCGGCGAGCGCATCGGTATCCTCGGTGATGAAGGTGTTGTTGATCCATGCCGCGCGACTCGCGTCGACGGTGAAGGCGGCGCCCTCCTTCTCGGCGGCGGCGACGAAGGCATCGGCGCCGGCCGCCGTGGGCGCTGCCGCCGGAGCGGGCGTCGCCGCGGCGGGCGCGGGATCGGCGGCGTCCTCGGCAAGCGCGGGCGCGCCGGAAACGCCAAGCACCAGCGCCGCCGCGATGGCGAGGCGCGAGACCGGATTGTTCATGATGAAGTCCCCTCTGAACTGGCTATGCACGCAGGCTGCCCCGCCGGGCCGCGCCGCGTCAAGCCGTCAGATCGTCGACGATCGCCGCGCCGAACGCCGGCCGGGTGATGCAGCTCATATGGTTGCCGGGAATCTCGGCGAGGCGCGCATCGGGCAGCGCCTCCACGAGCGCCCGCGCGGAGCCATTGTCGCTGTCGTCCACGCCGCACAGCACCAGCGTCGGCATGGTGACGGACGTGAGCGCGACCCGGCCGATGTCGCTCATCGAGCGAAGCAGGCGCTCCAGCGCGACCGGATCGACCTTCGTCGTCTTGAGGAACTGGATGCTCATATAGTCGCGGTCGCCCGGCCGCGCGGTGTCGAACCGGGCCAGCGCGTCCAGGAAGAACTGGCGGCGCGGCTCCCAGTTCACCAGCCCTTCCAGCCCCATGCCGCCCAGCACCAGCCGGCGCGGCGCGAGCCCGCGATGGACGAGCGTCACGGACAGGCGCGAACCCATGGAATAGCCCACCAGATCGAAATCCCCCAGGCCGAGGGCGGGAAGCACCGCCTCCATGTCCAGCGCCATGACCTCGGGCGGATAGTCGGCCGCATGGGCAGGCGCGGCGCTTTGCCCATGGACCCGCTGGTCGATCATGATCGCCTCGAAGCCGGCATCGGCCAGCCGCCGCGCGGTGCCGTAGCGCATCCAGTTCACCTGCGCGCTCGACCCGAGGCCGTGCAGCAGGACGACCGGGCGTCCGGCCCCCAGCCGATGGACGGCGATGGCGGCGCCGCCATGGCCGGCAAGGAAATCCGTTGTCGCGAGGCTCGTCATGCGGCTGCCTTGGTCCGAAAGCGGCCGGAAGGCAAGTGGACCCGGCGTTCCCTAATTTTGATCTTGCTTGTAATAAGCTCCCTTATTATTTGCGCTCGATGGACGACAATCATATCGCCTTCCTCATCAAGGATGTCTCGCGGCTCTACCGGCGCCGGTTCGACGAGCGGACGCGCAGCTTCGGCATCACCGGGCCGCAGGTCCGCGCGCTGGCGACGATGATGCGCTATCCCGGCATCAATCAGGGCGCGCTGGCGGAGCGGCTGGACGTGGAGCCGATCACTACCTGCCGCATGGTCGACCGGCTGGAGCAGGCGGGCCTGGTGGAGCGCCGCCGCGATCCCAACGACCGCCGCGCATGGCAGCTTTTCGTGACCGAAGCGGCCGAGCCGATCGCACTGGAGCTTCAGGACATCGGGCGCACCGTGCTCAGCGATTCGCTCACGGGCGTCGACGATGACATCCGCGAGATCGCGATTGCAGCGCTCGTCCAAATCCGCGACAATCTCGCGGCCATGCCCGACATCCCGCTCCGTCAGTCACCGCAGGTCGCCCGCCATGGCTGAAGCCGATCCGGCCGTCGCGCAGCCGCAGGCGGGCAGCGCGCCCGTCGCCATGCACGAGATCGGGGAGAAGCGCCCGGCGCGCTTCCGGCGCATTGCGCTGATGCTCTCCGTGCCCCTGCTCATCCTCGCGGTCGCGGCTTATTTCTGGGTGACCAGCGGCCGTTTCGTCTCCACCGACAATGCCTATGTGAAGCAGGACATCGTCTCGGTCAGCAGCGACGTGGGCGGGCGCATCGTCGATGTGAAGGTGCGCGAGAACCAGCTCGTCAAGAAGGGCGACATTCTCTTCGTGGTCGATCAGGCGCCCTATCGCGTCGCGCTGGCGCAGGCCGATGCGGCGGTCGCGCGCGCGCAGGTGCAGGTGGGCCAGCTCCAGACCGATTTTCGCGCCACCTCCGTCGACATTGCCGGCGAGCAGGAGAATGTGCGCTATGCCATGGAGGACCTCCGCCGCCAGCAGGCGCTGATGACGCAGGGCTTCACCACGCGCGCGCGGCTCCAGCAGTCCGAGCAGGCGCTGGACAATGCCCGCACCGCGCTGCGCAACGCCATGGCGGACGCCGCCAAGGCGCGCGCCGCTCTCGCCACCGGCAAGCAGGTGCCCAACATGAACCCGGAACTGGCCGCCGCCCTGGCGCAGCGCGCGCAGGCCGCGCTCAACCTGGTGCGGACGGTGGTGCGCGCGCCGGTCGCGGGCCGGGTGAGCCAGTCCGACCGGCTGCAGATCGGCCAGATGGCGATCGAGGGACTGCCGATGGTGAGCATCGTCGCCAGCGACCGCAACTGGGTCACGGCCAATTTCAAGGAAACCGATCTCGATCACATGATGATCGGCCAGCCCGCCACGATCCGGCTGGACGCCTATCCTGGGCTGGAGATCAAGGGCCATGTCGACAGCATCGGCGCGGGGACCGGCTCGGAATTCTCCGTGCTGCCGGCGCAGAACGCCAATGGCAACTGGGTGAAGGTGACGCAGCGCGTGCCCGTGCGCATCGCCATCGACGATGCGCCGCCGCGCGCGATGATCGCCGGGCTCAGCGCCGACGTGACCGTGGACATCAGGCGCGGGGACAAGGGCATGGCCGCCGCCGGAAACGCCGCCGCCGCGGAAAATGCGGGGGAGAGTGCCGGTGTGTTCGGCAATGTGGGCGGCGCGGGAAACCCCGGAGCGACGGGCAACCTCTTCGACAGCGGCCGGCACTGACCGGGCCGGGCGGCGCCTCATGACCCAGCACAGCGACACCGCGCATCTCCCGGTCCGTTACAAGGGACTGGCGACGGTGGCGATCATGGCCGCGATGGTCATGCAGGTGCTCGACACCACGATCGTCAACGTCGCCCTGCCCCACATGTCGGCGGCGCTCGGCGCCTCGCAGGAAACGATAAGCTGGGTGCTCACCAGCTATATCCTGGCCTCGGCGGTCGCCATTCCGGTCACCGGCTGGCTCGCCGACCGGGTCGGCGCCAAGCGGCTGATCGTCTGCTCGGTCGCCACCTTCACGCTCGCCTCCATCCTCTGCGGCGTCGCGCAGAACATCACCGAGATGGTGCTGTTCCGGGCGCTTCAGGGCATAGGCGGCGCGTTCCTGGGGCCCCTCGCCCAGACGCTGATGCTCGACATCAACAGGCCCTCGCAGCAGGGCAAGGCCATGTCCGTCTATGGCATGGGCGCGATGGTCGGGCCGATCATGGGGCCGATCGTGGGCGGCTATCTCACCGAATGGTTCGACTGGCGCTGGTGCTTCTTCGTCAACGTGCCGGTCGGCATCGTCTGCCTTGCCGGGCTGCTCTTCCTCCTGCCCGAGAAGGAACTGCGCCACCGCGACATCGATCTGTTCGGCTTCGCCATGCTGGCGCTGGGCCTGTGCGGACTGCAGCTCATGCTCGACCGGGGCCAGCATGCCGACTGGTTCTCCTCGAAGGAGATCTGGACGGAGGCGGCGCTCTCGGTCTGCGGCTTCTGGGTGTTCATCACCCACACGCTCACCGCGCGCAAGCCGCTCTTCTCCCCGGAACTGTTCGCGGACCGCAATTTCAACAGCGCCGCCCTCTTCATGTTCATCATCGGCATGGTGATGTTCGCCGCGATCGCGCTGCTGCCCTCGCTGCTGGAAGGGCTCTATGGCTATCCGGTCGTGGAGACGGGCGAAATCCTCGCCTCGCGCGGGATCGGCGTGTTCATCACCATGGCCATTTCCGGCCGGCTGGTCGGGAAGGTCGACCCGCGCTTCATGGTGGCCGGCGGCTTCGCGCTCGCCGCCGTCTCGCTCTGGATGATGACCCGCTGGTCGCTCGAGCAGAGCTGGCAGCCCTTCGTGATGTCCGGCGTTCTGCAGGGCCTCGGCATCGGCCTCGTCTTCGTGCCGCTGCAGATGCTGGCCTTCGGCACGCTCCCGCCCTCCTCCCGCACGGAAGGCGCGGCGGTGCTGAACCTCACGCGCAACATCGGCTCGTCGATCGGCATCGCGGTGGTGACGGCGCTGCTGGCGCGCAACAGCCAGGTGAGCCATGCCGACCTCGCGCCCTATTTCAGTCCCGAGAACCTGCCGTTCGATCCGGCCCAGCTCGAGCGGTTCGGGCCTTATGGCGGCGCGGCGATGCAGATGATGGACGGCATCGTCAACCAGCAGGCGGCCATGATCGCCTATCTGGACGATTTCTATCTCATGACGATCGCCTGCACGCTCGCCGTGCCGATCGCCTTCCTCCTGCGCAAGCCCAGGGCCCGCATGACGCGCGGCGCGCCGCCCGCGATGGCGGACTGAGCATGATGACGGACTGAACAGGCCGGCGTGCCGATTACGCACTTGTTGCAATGCAGCATGTTCTTCTATGCCGTGCCCATGGACGGGCAGACCAACAATGGCATGATCGCGGCGCTCGCGACCGAGCGGGTGCCGCCGGGGCCGGCAGCCATTCCGCACAGCAGGTTCGAGGATCTCTATGCGCTGGTCGTCGGCTGCATCCTGCTGACCCTCGGCCTCACGCTGCTGCACGCGGCGGGGCTGGTGACCGGCGGCATCGCCGGCGTGGCGCTGCTCGTCTCCTATCTGGTGCCGCTGCCCGTGGGGCTGCTCTTCACGCTCATCAACATCCCCTTCTTCGCCTTCGCCTGGCGCGCCATGGGGCCGGGCTTCATGCTCAAGACGGTCGCGGTGAACGCAGGCATCGCCTTCTTCTCGATCGCAATGCGCGCCAGCCTGTCGATCAGCGTGGTCAACCCCGTCTTCGCCGCGCTGGTGGGCGGCACGGTGATCGGCATGGGCATCCTGGCGCTGGCCCGCCATGGCGCGGGCGTGGGCGGCACGGGCGTCGTCACGCTCTGGCTGCAGAAACGGCACGGGATCAATGCGGGGCTGACCCAGATCGCGCTGGATTGCGTGATCCTCGGCGTGTCGGCGGTGGTCATCGACGCGAGGGCGCTGATCTGGTCCGCCCTGTCCGCCGCCGCGATCAGCAGCGTGCTCATCGCCTGGCATCGCCCCGGCCGCTACACCGGCTTCTGACCCGGCGCGCGGCGGCGCCCGCTATCCTTCCCCCGGCCTCGGCTCCCCGCACAAATCCGCTCGGGCAGAGGGAACGGGGCAAGAGCTCGGACAACGGGCGCGCGCCCTTCGCCCGACGGGCCCTTTCTCAGCCCTTCTTCAGATGCCTGCGCCCCAGCAGTTCAGCGATCTGCACGGCATTGAGCGCCGCGCCCTTGCGCAGATTGTCCGAGACGCACCAGAGGGCGAGGCCGTTGTCCACGGTCGGGTCCTCGCGCACGCGGCTGACGAAGGTCGCATAGTCGCCGACGCATTCGATGGGCGTGACGTAGCCGCCATCCTCGCGCTTGTCGACGAGCATGACGCCGGGCGCCTCGCGCAGCAGCTTCTGCGCCTGCCGGGCGCTCAGCTCTTCCTCCAGCTCGACGGTGATCGCCTCCGAATGGCCGACGAACACGGGCACGCGCACGCAGGTGGCGATCACCCTGATCCCGGGGTCGAGGATCTTCTTGGTCTCGACCACCATCTTCCATTCTTCCTTGGTCGAGCCATCGTCCAGGAAGACATCGATATGCGGGATGACGTTGAAGGCGATCTGCTTGGTGAACTTCACCGGCTCGGCCGGATCGCCCACGAAGATGTTGCGGCTCTGCTCGAACAGCTCGTCCATGCCCGCCTTGCCCGCGCCGGAGACGGACTGGTAGGTCGCCACCACCACCCGCCTGATCTTCGCGGCGTCATGCAGGGGCTTGAGCGCGACCACGAGTTGCGCGGTGGAGCAGTTGGGGTTCGCGATGATGTTCTTCTTGCGATAGCCGTCGATCGCGTCCGGGTTCACCTCGGGCACGATCAGCGGCACGTCCGGGTCCATCCGGTAGAGCGACGAATTGTCGATCACCACGCAGCCCTGCGCCGCCGCCTTGGGCGCATAGGTCTTCGCCGGGCCGGAGCCGGCGGCGAACAGGGCGATGTCCCAGCCGGTGAAATCGAAATGCTCGATATTCTTCACCTTGAGCATCTGCCCGGTCTCGCCGAAGTCGATCTCGTCGCCGGTCGAGCGCGGGCTCGCCACCGCCGCGATCTCGTCGATCGGGAATTCGCGCTCGGCGAGGATATTGAGCATCTCCCTGCCCACATTGCCGGTGGCGCCCACGACGACGACGCGATAGCCCATGATAATCGCTCCAGTTCAGATGACCCGCTTTCGGGCTGGCCACATGGGGGCATTCGGCACCGGGCGCAATGGGGGACGGCATGGCGGGACGCGGCAGGGGGATTTTTCTGGGCACGATCCTGCTCCTGGCGCTGGCCTTCGCCTTCAAGGACCGGCTGACGCGCCCGCCGCTGATCGATGCGGCACCGGCGGCGGGGCAGTTCGATACGCAGCGCGCTTTCGCCCGCCTGTCGCGCATCCTCGCCGGCGAGGGCGCGCACGGCGTCGACTCCGCGGCGGACGACCGCGTGCGCGCGCGCCTGCTGACCGAACTGCGCGCCATCGGGCTCGACCCGCAGGTGCGCGACGATTTCCACTGCCAGACCTATCCGCGCAATCGCGCCATACGCTGCGCGCGCATCCGCAACGTGACCGCGACGCTCGGTCCGGTCCGTGGAAAGCACCTGCTGCTCGCCACCCATTATGACAGCGCGATCGCCGGTCCCGGCGCGTCCGATGCCGGCATGGGCGTGGCGACGCTGCTCGAAACGGGCGCGCTGCTGCGGCGCGCGCGGCTCGCGCGGCCGGTCACGCTGCTGTTCGACGAAGGCGAGGAAGCGGGACTGCTCGGCGCGGGCGCCTTCCTCGCCCATGATCCGCTTGCGGGACGGGTGGATGCGCTCATCAATCTCGAGGCGCGCGGCGTGACGGGGCCCGCCATCATGTTCGAGACCAGCCAGCCCAATGGCGCCGCGATCACCGCCTATGCAAAGGCGGCGACGCGACCCGTCGCCAATTCGATGACGACCGATTTCTACGGCCTGATCCCGAACAGCACCGATGTCGACATCTTCCGTCCGCGCGGCTGGACGACGCTCAATTTCGCGGTGATCGGCAACGAGACGCGCTATCATTCCCCCGGCGACGATCTCGCCGCGCTGGACAAGCGCAGCCTCCAGCATATGGGCCGGCAGGTGCTGGCCTCGGCCCGGACCTTCGCGGCGGGCGCGCCCGCGCCGGACGGCCAGCTGCTCTATGCCGACCTGCTCGGCCGGCACCTGATCGTCATCCCGCAGGCGGCGGGGCTGATCCTCCTTGGCCTGCTGGCCCTCGCTTTCCTGCTGATCTGCTGGCGCCGGCGCGCGCTCGGCAGGGCTCTGCCGGCCATGGTCGCGGCGGTGCTGGGCAGCATGCTCCTCGCCTGGCTCGGGGAATTCGTCCTGTCGTCCTTGCGCGGCGGTGAATATTGGCGCGCCTTTCCGCTCGCGCTGCACATGGCCATTTACGCGGGCACGCTGCTGGCCTGCCTTGTCGTCCTGCTCGGCATCACCCGCACTATCGAGAAGCCCTTGCTGCGCGCGGCTTTCTGGCTGCTGTTCCTGCTGATCGGCGGCGGCATCTGCCTGATCGCGCCGGGCGCTGCCATCTATTTCATCGCGCCGCCGCTTGCCATGTTCATCGGCATCGCGTGCGGGCGCTGGACCGGCGGCGAACGGGCCGGCGCGCTCATCGCCGCGCTGCTCCTGCTCGTCACGCTGCTGCCGATCCTGGCGCTGATCGAAATGCTGCTCTCCGCCGGGCCGGGCTGGGTCCTCGCGCCGCTCGCCGCGCTGCTCATGCTGCCGCCGCTGATCGAGGTCCGGCCCGAACCGGGCCTGCGTAGGCGGCCGATGCTGGCGGGCGCCGCCGCGCTGACGCTCGCGGGCTGGACCCTCGCCGGGCTGGTGCCGGCCTATTCGCAGGATCGCCAGCAGCGCTTCGCCATCGAATATGTCTGGAACGCCGCCGCGAAGGCCGGGCGATGGGCCGTCTATAATGACGGCAAGGCGCTTCCCGCGCCCTTCTCCGCCCTTGGCGACTGGCAGCGCGGCGCCGTTGCCTATGCGCGCGCGAAACGCTGGCTGGCGCCGGCTCCGGCCCTGCCGGTCGCGCCGCCCACGCTGACGGTGATCGGGGAGACGAGACGCGAGGGCACGCGCCTCGTGCGGCTGCGCATCGCCACGCAGGGCGCGGATGTCGTCCAGCTCATTGCCCGGCGGCAGGGGACGATCCTCGCCGGAGGGCGGGACGGCGCCGCGCAGCCTCTCGGCACGGCCGGCACGCCCGAGGACCGCGACATGCTGATCTGCCAGGGGCGCGCCTGCGACGGCGCGATCTTCGAACTCCGGTTGCCGGTCGGCGCGCCGGTTCTGTTCGATCTGGTCGGCATGCATGTCGGCCTGCCGGATGCCGCCGCGCCTCTCCTGCGCGCTCGCCCCGCCGATGCGCGCCCGCAATATGTCCCCGATGCGGTCTATACGCTGGGAGAAGCGCGGCTCTGAACCAGCCATGCTCCTGCCTGCGCGGGAGGATGGCGAAGTGCCATCAGACGCCCCGGCTCCCTTGCCCCGGCTCCCCCGCTCCATGATCGACGCCCGGAACCATCGTGAAACGTGGCCCGGCGCCGCCCTGTCCGGCCCGGTCCCCGGGATTGTAGAGCGCGCAATGATCGAGCGACAGGCAGCCGCAGCCGATGCAGACATCCAGCACCTCCCGCGTGCGTTGCAGCGCAGCGATCCGCGCATCGATGGTCGCGCGCAGGCGCGTGCTGATCGCCCGCCAGTCCGCGCCGTTGGGCGTGCGGCCCTGCGGAAGGCGGGCCAGTTCTTCCGCGATCTGCGGCAGGCTGAGGCCGAGCCGCTGGGCGATGAGCAGGAAGGACAGGCGCCGGATGTCCGAGCGCAGGAAGCGCCGTTGCCCGCCCGCCGTGCGGATCGACTGGACCAGCCCCTTCTCCTCGTAGAAGCGGATCGCCGAGACCGAGAGGCCGGTGCGCCGGGCGAGATCGCCGATCGGCAGGAGGTCGCTGGCTTTCATGGACGGGCTTTCGATCGATTGAATCTTGACCTCAACTTAGCTTGAGATTGTAGATGTCACAAGCATGGCAACCGACTCGAAAGGACCCATGCGCATGGCCACGCCCTTCATCGAACATGTGAACCTGACCGTCCGCGATCCCGCGCGCACCGCGCAACTGCTCGTCGATCTGTTCGGCTGGCACATCCGGTGGGAAGGCCCCGCGCTGGGCGGCGGCCACACCGTCCATGTGGGTGACGAGCGGCACTATCTGGCGCTCTATACGCGGGACGGCGGCGCGACGCCGGACGACATCTTCATCAAGGGCCGACCGTTCAACCATATCGGCATCCTGGTCGACGATCTCGACCTGATGGAGCGCCGCGTGGAAGCCGCCGGTCTCACGCCCTTCGCCCATGGCGACTATGAGCCCGGGCGCCGCTTCTATTTCCTGGACCCGGACGGCATCGAGTTCGAGATTGTCAGCTATGCAAGAGAAAGGGCGCAGAACCCGCAGGTCCGCGCCCTTGCCGATCTCTGATCCGGCGCGCCGCCGCGCCGGGATCGCGCAGAGGCTCAGGCCTCTTCGCGGTTCTCGCGGCGCTCGGCGATGCGGGCGCGCTTGCCGGTGCGGCCGCGCAGATAATAGAGCTTGGCGCGGCGCACGATGCCCTTGCGGACGACCGTGATGCTGTCCACGTTCGGCGAATAGAGCGGGAACACGCGCTCGACGCCCTCACCGAAGCTGATCTTGCGCACGGTGAAGTTGGAGCCCATGCCCTTATTCGAGCGCGCGATGCACACGCCCTCGAAATTCTGGATGCGGGTGCGCTCGCCTTCGACGACCTTCACGCCGACGCGCACGGTGTCGCCCGGGCGGAACGCCGGAATATCCTTGGCGATGGCGGCAATCGATTCCGCCTCGATGGTCTGCAGCAGGTTCATCTGTCCTGTCTTCCTTCGTCTGTCGTTGCGCGCCAGAGGCAGGTCAGTCCCGAGCGTTCCTGTAACGCTCCCAGAGGTCCGGCCTGCGTAACCGTGTGTCCGTCTCCGCCTGTTGTTTCCGCCAGGCGGCGATCCTCGCATGATCCCCCGATCGCAACACTTCAGGAATCGCGCGCCCTTCCCATTCGACGGGTCGGGTATATTGCGGATATTCAAGGAGATCGTTCTCGAACGATTCCTCGACCCCGCTTGAAGCCGCGCCCATTACGCCGGGAAGCAACCGAATGCAAGCGTCAAGCAGCATGAAACCGCCGATTTCTCCGCCCGAGAGGATGATGTCCCCCATCGAGACCTGCTCGATGGGCCGGGCGTCGAACAGGCGCTCGTCGAACCCCTCGAACCGGCCGCACAGGATGGTGACGCCCGGCCCCTCCGCCAGCGCCCGCACGCGCGCCTGGGTGATCGGCGCGCCGCGCGGCGTCATGGCGAGCACCGGCAGGTCGGGGCGGGTTTCCAGCGCATGATCCACGGCCCGGGCGAGCACGTCCGCGCGCAGCACCATGCCCGCCCCACCGCCAGCCGGCGTATCGTCGACCGACTTGTGCTTGTCGGCGGCGAAATCGCGGATCTGGATGGGGTCGCAGGACCAGATGCCCTGCTCCAGCGCGCGCCCGGCGAGACTGATCCCCAGCGGCCCGGGGAACATCTCGGGATAGAGGGTGAGGATCCGCGCGGCGAAACTCATAGCGGCAGCGTCCAGTTCTCGATGCGGAGACCCGTCACATCGGCGAAATCGGCTTCATTGTTGGTGATGATCGTCGCGCCGATGCTGAGCGCGTGCGCGGCGAGCAGCCGGTCGAAGCGGGCGCGACGGAAGGGCAGGCGCGCATATTCCCGCGCGGCGGCCTCGTCGAAATCGACGATGGGAATGACCCGGATGAAGGCGTCGAGCACGTCCTGCCGCGGCGGCTTGCCATTCCAGGTGCCGAGAGCGACTTCCGCGAAGCTGACGGCGGAAATGGCCACATCCCCCGGACGGCAGAGCGCAAGGCGCGTGTTCAGAACCGAGTCGGGCTCGCCGCCCATCGCGTAGATCGCCAGATCGGAATCGATGAGGTAGCGCGTCACTCGCCGGACAGGGCCTTGCGTCGCGCGATGCTGCTCGGACGTTCCTCGAAATCTTCGCGCGGCGCCGGCTTGAAACCGGGCAGCTTGCCGGCAAATCCGCTGATGTCGATCGTCTTGCGCGGCGCCTCGACCGGCTCGACACGGAAGCTCATGCGGCCCTCGCGGACCATGCGGACCTCCGTCCCCTCGGGCACGCCCAGTCCCTTCGGCAAACGCAGCGCGACCGAATTGCCCGACTTGAAGGTCCTGCCCACATATTCCGCATCGTCGCTCACAGGCGTCTCCGTATATACATGATGTATATACTATCCGACATAGGCAGCGTCAATCACTGCCCGGGCGGGCTCGATCCGCGCGGCATGGATCGGCACCATGAAGCGCTTGCCGTCGCTCTTCTCGATCTCGAGAATATCGCCCGCGCCGAAATTCTCGACCAGGACGACCGTGCCGACCGCCTCGCCCGACTCGGCCACGCAGGGCAGGCCGATCAGGTCGACATGATAATATTCGCCCTCGCCGAGCGGAGGCAGGGCCGAGCGCGGCACGGTGAGTTCGGCGCCGCGCAGGGCTTCGGCATCGTTGCGATCCATGATCTCGGCGAAGCGCGCCACCGCGCCATTCGGGCCGGGGCGGATCGCCTTGAGCGTGAGCACCCGCACGCCGGCATTGAAGCTTCCGTAATGCCTGAGGCTGTCCGGCCCATCACCGAACAGCTTCAGACGCACTTCGCCCGTCACGCCATGCGCGCCGATGATGGCGGCGAGCGTGACGGGACGATCGGCCGGCAAGCTCAGCCCTCGGTCTGCTCTTCGACCGGCGCTTCGGCGGCCGGAGCAGCCTCGGCGGCGGGCTCTTCAGCCGGCGCGTTCGCGGCTTCCTCGGCGGCCTTGCGGGCTTCCTCGGCCTCGGCCAGCTTGGCGGCCTTGTCCTCGGCGCGATCCTTGGCCTTCTGGCCCGGCTCGGCCTTCTTCGGATTGTTGCGCGCCGCGCGCTCCTTCACGCCGGCGGCGTCGAGGAAACGGGCCACACGGTCGGTCGGCTGCGCGCCGACGCTCACCCAATGCTTCGCGCGCTCGACATCGAGCACGACGCGCTTCTCGTCATCCTTGGCGAGCAGCGGATTGAAGCTGCCGATGCGCTCGATGAAGCGGCCGTCGCGGGGCGAACGGCTGTCCGTCACCACGATCTTGTAGAAGGGGCGCTTCTTGGAGCCGCCGCGCGACAGGCGAATGCTTGTTGCCATTTAAGTCCTACCTTACCTTTCTGAACATATTCAAAGTGTTGAAAATCATTTCTTGCCGAATTTCTGAAAGCCGGGCGGAAGCCCCCCGGCGCCACCGCCGGGCAGGCCCGGCAGGCCGCCAAGCCCCCCTGCCCCGCCCATGCCGCCGCCATCACCGCCACCGCCGCCGAGCAGGCCGCCAAGGCCACCCGCGCCGCCGCCACCGCCGCCTCCGAACATCTTGGCCAGCCCCTTGAGGCCACCCATCTTCCTGATGCGCTTCATGGCGGTTTCCATCTCCTTGTGCATCTTGAGGAGACGGTTGACGTCCTGCACCTGAAGGCCGGACCCCTTCGCCACGCGGATCTTGCGCTTGGCGTTGAGCAGCTCGGGCCTCTCGCGCTCCCTGGGCGTCATCGAGCCGATGAGCGCATCGAGATGCACCAGCGTCTTGTCGTTGACGCCCGCATTGGCCATCTGCGCCTGCGCCTTCTTGAGACCGGGGATCATCCCCGCGAGCATGCCCAGCCCGCCCATCTTCTGCATCTGCCGAAGCTGGCTGCGCAGATCGTTGAGGTCGAACTTGCCGGCGGCCATGCGCTTGGCCATCCGGTCGGCATCTTCCTGCTGGATGGTCTCGGCCGCGCGCTCGACGAGGCTGACGACATCGCCCATGCCGAGGATGCGCTGGGCGACACGGGCCGGGTGGAAGGGCTCGATCGCGTCCAGCTTCTCGCCCGTGCCCGCGAACTTGATCGGCTGGCCGGTCACCGCGCGCATCGAGAGCGCCGCGCCGCCGCGCGCATCGCCGTCCATGCGGGTGAGCACCACGCCGGTCAGCGGCACCTGCTGCGCGAAGCTGGTCGCCACATTCACCGCGTCCTGACCGGTCAGGCTGTCGACGACGAGCAGGATCTCGGCCGGCTTGGCCACGTCCGCCACCGCCTTCATCTCGTCCATCAGCGCCTGATCGACATGGAGGCGACCGGCGGTATCGAGCATCAGCACATCGAAGCCCTGCAGCTTCGCGGCCTGCATCGCGCGCTTCGCGATGTCGACCGGTTGCTGGCCGGGGACGATGGGCAGCGTCGTCACCTCCGTCTGCGTGCCGAGCACGGCAAGCTGCTCCTGCGCGGCCGGGCGATTGACGTCGAGCGACGCCATCAGCACCTTCTTGCCCTGCTTCTCCTTGAGGCGCTTGGCGAGCTTGGCCGTCGTGGTCGTCTTGCCAGAGCCCTGCAGGCCCACCATCATGACGATGGCGGGCGGCGTCACGTCGATCAGCAGTTCGGACGTCTCGGCGCCCAGCGTCTCGGTGAGCGTGTCGGAGACGATCTTGACGACCATCTGGCCGGGCGTGACCGAGCGCAGCACGTCCGAACCGACCGCGCGCTCCGTCGCCTTGTCGACGAACTCGCGCACCACCGGCAGCGCCACGTCCGCTTCCAGCAAGGCGATTCGCACCTCGCGCATGGCCGCGCGCACGTCCGCCTCGGTGAGCGCGCCGCGCCCCCGGAGCTTGTCGAACACGCCACCCAGCCGATCGCTCAGACTGTCGAACATCGCCACCTCATCTGCGGCCGAAACCGCGAAAAACATTGCCTGAACGCCCGAACGACAAACACGCCGGCGGGCGAAACCTCGCCGGCCAGCGTCTATCCATGGACAGGCATATCCAGGACATGTCAGGGCGTCCGCACCGGCGGAACACCGCCCGCGAACCGGCGCGCCTTAGCGCAGCGTCGCGGAAATGGCAATCATTCGGGCACGCCGCGCTTTCGCCCGATGCCGGCATAGAGCAGGCCGCGCCGCACGTCCTGCGCCAGCTTGCGATGCGAGGTGCAGGCGACGCCGCATCGGTTCGTGGTGATATGAGCGCATCTGACCGCCTCCGCGGCGACCGTCGCGCGGGTGCGCGCCCAGAGTTGCGCGGGCTTCTCCTCGGCCAGATTGCCGCGATCCCGGAAACGCCAGCAATGGTCGACGGAGCCGTCCGGCCGGACATAGAGGGCGCGCAGGCCGACAACGCAGGACGAGCGGGCCTGCGTGATGCGCGTGCCGCGAAAATGCTCGCCGATCGCGCGCAGCTTCTCGACACTCACCTCGATCGGCGAGCCGCCCTGCTTGAGGGCGATGAGCGCCTCGATCTCCTCGTCCAGCCTCGCGAGCGCCTCGTCGGATGTCACATAGAAGCGCGCCTGCCCCTCCTTGTCGGTGAGGCCGACCGGACTGAAATCGACAAGCAGCCCGCCCATGTCCTGCGCCCAGCCCACGATCTCCCGCAGATGATCGAAATTCAGGACATGAACCGTCGGCTTGATCCGGATGGGGAAGCGCCGTCCGGACGCGGCGCGCGCCGCGAGGAGCTGCCGGACGCCGCTCGTGATCCTCGACAATGAACCGGCGACGCCGCGCGCCGCATCGTGAATCTCCGGCCGGCTGCTGTCGATGGAAATGTCGATGTTGAGCGGCCGCGCCGCGACCAGCCGGTCGATCCGCGAACCGCGCAGCATCGATCCGTTGGTGATGACGCCCCAGCGAATCCCCTGTTCGTGACAATGTTCGACCAGCGGCAGGAACGCCGGCGAAATCATCGGCTCGCCACCGACGAACTGGATCGTGTATCGGCCGAGATAGGCGCGCAGGCCATCGACGATCCCGCGCCACTGGTCGAAATCCAGTTCGTTCCGGTAGCTCGGGCGGTTCCAGTGATTGCAGTAGCCGCAGCGATAATTGCAGCGATCCGTGAGCGAGATCTTGATGTCGCTCGGCCTGGTCAGGTTGAGGCCCGTCCGGAAATAGAGCGCTTCCCTCAGTTCCCGGCTGGCGACGTCGCGCGCCAGCCCCAGTGCCGTCATCAACTCCATCGCCGTGCCCCCGCGCGCAATGCAGGTCTCCATTCGATCCGCGTCCCGCTCCTCAAGAGACAGGGCCGGTGAGCGCGCGTCCAGCCAAAAATCGCTCCCGATCCCGAATCGACACATATTCCGCGGCCGGCGGCGCGCCCTGCCCGTCGCGCCCTGCCCGCGACAGGGGCCGAACCGGGGAAGGCCGCGACCGGGCGTGTCCCGATAACGGCTTGTTCAGGCCCCGGTCCTTATGAAGTTGCCGGTTTTGATCGGCGCCATTAGCTGCTATTCAGCGCGGCCAGTCGGGAAGAGAGGCGCATTCGTGTCCAAGGAAGGCAAGATTTCGCCGGGCAGCGGCCCGGAAGAGGGCGGCAAGCCCGCGTCGCGGCTCACGCGGCGGCACCTGCTGATGGGCGCCGGCCTGCTGGCGGTCAGCGGCCTTGCCTTCGCGCGGACGCCCAAGCGCCGCTATGGCGAAATCACCGACGAGCAGTTCAACGCCATGTTTCCCACCCAGTTCGGCGACTGGCGCCTCCTGCCGGTCAGCGAACTGATCATGCCGCCCGAAAGCGAGCTGGCGAACAAGCTCTACGAGCACATCCTCACGCGCACCTATGTCAACAGGGACGGCGTGGCGGTGATGTTCCTGGCCGCCTATAACAGCATCCAGCTCAACAATGTGCAGCTCCACCGCCCGGAGATCTGCTACCACGCCTCCGGCTTCTCCATCGACCTGAGCCGTCCGATCGACGTGCGGGTGCTCCAGAACGATGTCGTTCCCGCGCGGCTCGTCAAGGCCACGCGTGGCTCGCGGACGGAGAATGTGCTCTACTGGACGCGCATCGGCGAGGATTTTCCCCAGACCTGGACGGGCCAGCGCATCTCGATGACCAAGGCCAACCTGGAAGGCTATATGGCCGACGGCCTGCTGCTGCGCATGTCGGTGATCGATCCCGATCCCGATGAGGCGGTCCGCCGGATGAGCGGCTTCATGGCCGACATGATCGCGCACAGCGGCGCGCCGATGCGCCGCCTGCTGATCGGCCGGACCTGATTCGTCCGGTCGGGTCCGTTCGGCCTGCCGCTTTCCATCCTTGACCGAGCCGACGGCCGACCTTCCCGCGAAGCCGGGAGCACGGGTACGATCCGATCCCGATCGGACGGAGTTGGTCTCAGGTGGTGGCGCTGAGCGGACAGGGCGTGTCGGGATGCCCCCGTTGCGCGGCGAGCCAGGGCCCGAAAGTCCGCGCACCGCCCCGGCCGACGATGATATCATCATAGATGTCGGCCCAGTGATGCAGCAATGAGGGCCAGTCATAGCCTTCCTGCTCAGCGCGTTTGCGCGCCGCGGCGGAAAGGCGCTCGGCCGTCGCGGGATCGTCCATCAGCCGCGTCATCGCCTCGGCGACCTTGCGCACGATCTGCTCCTCCTCGGCGGGCTCGACGAGAATGCCGCAGCTCGCGTCGAGCAGCTCGGCCGGGCCGCCCCAGTTCACCGCAATGACCGGCAGGCCCAGCATCATCGCTTCCTGAACGACGATACCATTGGCTTCGGCCAGCGTGGGGAAGACGAAGGCGCGATAATGCTGGAGCGCATCGAACAGCGCGGGGCCGGCCGGCACATAGCCCAGGAAATTCACCCGGTCCGCCACGCCCAGACCCTGCGCCAGCGCCTCGAGCGCGGGCCGCTCCTCGCCATCGCCGATCACGTCCAGCGTGGCGCCCGGCACGCGCGCCAGCGCCCGGATCGCCAGATCGCAGGCCTTGTAGCGCACGAGACGGCCCAGGAACACGAAGCGCGTGTTGCGCCCCTCATGCCGCAGGCGCGGCTGGTCGCGCAGCGCCGCGCTGACGCCGCTGTCGAGCGTGAAGATCATCTGATCGCGCGAGCAGCCGCCCAGTTTCAGGGCCTGCACGGTCCGCTCGCCGCCCGACACGAAGATCGTGGCGCCCCGCCGCCCCCGGAAGACGAACCGGTTGACGAGCTGGACCGAGCGCAGCAGCCGCGAACCCACGCGCTTGGCGAGGGACTCCCGGTGACGGAGCGCGCGGGGATGGCGCAGATTGCCGTTGAGCGGCCCGATGACCACCGGCGCGCCCCTGAGCGGGAAATTGGGCACGCTGGGCGAGATGGGCGAAGTGACGTGGACGAGCGCGGGGCTGCCTTCGTCGATCAGTTGCTGGGCCCTGCGATGCAGCAGCCAGCTCCCGACCACGTCCAGCACCCATTTCAGGCCGAGGCGATAGAGCGCCACCTGCATCGGCCCGTCCTCGACATAGGTGATCGGCAGGTCGGGCCGATAATCCTGCATTTCCTCCCGCACGCGCGCATGCGCCACCTGCGTGACGTCGAAACCGAGCGCCGTATAGGTCTCCAGAATATGCAGGGCCTTGATCGCCTCGCCTCCCATGAGGCGCGACACATTCGGCGCGACCAGCAGGATGCGCGGTCGCTGGGGGGACGCGTCGGACATCGCCCCTACTATCGGCATCATGTCCTTCTCGCCAATGCAAAATATGCGTTTCGAGCCATACCGTGCCGGTCGGGAGCCATATCGCTGCAGCGCGGCATCGCGCCGGCCGTCACACCGCCGCGCTGGCGGGCGGTTCGGCCGGCGCAGGCTGCTTCTTCAATCCGGGCCAGATCAGCCCCACCACATGGTCGATCAGGAAGATCGTGATGAGCGCGGTCATGAACATCGTCATGCCGGCGAAATCGTGCAGGAAGCCCTGCGCCGCCGCCTCGCCCGCATAATAGGTGAGCAGCACCAGGATGAGGATGCGGATGAAATTGGCGAAGACGGCGACCGGGATGATCGCCAGGAACATCAGCAGCGCATAGCGCACATTGGCGCTGTGGCGCAGATAGACGTAGAAGAGCGCGATCGCCGAAAGCGAGATGAGCGAATTGAGGCCCGAGCAGGCATCCGCCACGAGGAGCTGGTACTGGCCGATCTGGATGGTCACGCCCGCCGCGGCGATGGGGTAGCCGAGCCAGTAGAGCAGGCTCACCGCCCATTGCGAGAGCGCCACCTTGAGCGGATTGGTGACGAGCGCCACGATCGTCTCGGGCGGCGGGAACACGAAGAGCATGTAGAGCAGCGGGAACCACATGATCTTGAGCGCCTTCCAGCCCACGAAGCTGAAGATCGTCGCGACCACGAGGCCATACATCAGATAGCCTTCGGATTCGACGATATTGCTCACGCGCGAGATGAAATAGAGCAGCAGCAGCGGCACGAAGAACAGCGCCACCAGCTTGCCCGACGGCGGCTCGAAATAGGGCCGCGCCGTCATCCATTCGCGGGCGAGCAGCCAGAGGCCGGTCGCGAGCACGATCGGCCCATGCGCGCCCTGATCGGTCGCCCAGCTTTCATGGGCGACCAGCATCATGGTCGGCAGCAGGATGGACAGGATGCCCGCGACGAGGACGGGATTGGCGGCGAGCCAGCCGACGGCCTGCTGAAAGAAGGTCTTCTGCCCGACCATTGTCGCGTCCGTCGCCATGTCGATCCTCAGTTGCGGCGCTCGTCAGCTAGCGCGTGGAAGTTAAAAGCTCATGATCGGGCCCGTTACCACGCCCCCCACAGCGCCTCCTTATCGCCACCAATAGGCAATTGCACGGATTTCCGCGCTGATCCGCGGGACAGACCCCGCCGGCACGGCAGGATCGTCGAACGCGACATGCGGCACGCAGCGCGCGACATCGCTCGCGCTGTCATGCGTCTTGAAGACGATCGCCTCGTCGAGCGCCATGTCGGGGAACCAGTGCCAGCGATGCGCCGCCGCATGGGCGACGACATAGCCCTCGAACTGCCAGTCCCCCTCGGGCCGGTCGAACACCGCGTCCGCGCCGATCAGCTCGCCGCCGTCCAGGCTGCGCGCGTCGCACAGGGCGAGCGGGACATCCTGGGGCGGCGCGGACAGGACGCGCCAGACATTGTAATGGGCCGCCCGGCGGAAATCGCGCCCTTCCGGGCAGGACCGCCGGGAAAAGGCCCGGGCCGTGGCATCGCTCACATCGACATGGGCGAAGCGCGCGGGATAGCTGTTGTCGCTCGTGCCCGCGCGCCCCGAACGTTCGGAGAAACGCACGATCGGCGCGCCGGTCACCACGATGGCATCGGCGCCCGTCACCCCCCGCAGCAGCCGCTCGATCTCGCCGGCATAGGCGGGCGCATTCGCCCGATCGGCCAGGTCGGTCACGGCCGTGGGATGGGAAACCAGCCGGAATCCCGCGCCGTCGAGGTCCGGCGCGCCCGCGCGGCCGTCCAGTAGGGGCATGAGATGCGGCTCGATCACCACGGTGTCGCGACTATGGTCATTGGCATAATAGCGCGGCCGTTCCGCCGTCCGCGCCACATAATTGATCGTCACGCCGTCACGGGCACCAGTCATGGGCATCTCTCCTGTCCGGCCGGCACGCTAGCCCATCGCGCGGAGCGGCGGAAGGGCATTGCGACTCGACATCACCCCCCGTGCCCCGCCATGAAGGGCGCCGGACCGGGATCGGACAGGACGACGGGGAGGCGGACAGGCAGGTGCACGGCATGGAGGCTTCCGCGCGGCGCAGGGCATTGCGCTCCATCATCGGCGGGTCGCTCGGCAATTTCGTCGAATGGTATGACTGGTATGTCTACTCGGCCTTCTCGGTCTATTTCGCGAGCCGCTTCTTCCCGGAAGGCGATCGCACCGCGCAGTTGCTGAGCACGGCCGCCATCTTCGCCGTCGGCTTCCTCGTGCGGCCGGTCGGCGCCTGGCTGATGGGCAATTATGCGGACCGGCATGGGCGCAAGGCCGGCCTCGCCCTGTCGGTGAGCCTGATGGGCGGCGGCTCGCTGCTCGTCGCCCTCACGCCAACCGCGCAGACGATCGGCCTCGCCGCGCCGGCGCTCCTGCTGGTCGCACGGCTGCTGCAGGGCCTCAGCGTCGGCGGCGAATATGGCGCGAGCGCCACCTATCTGTCGGAAATGGCCGGACCGGATCGACGCGGGCTCGTCTCGAGCTGGCAATATGTCACGCTGATCGGCGGGCAGCTCGCCGCGCTCGCCGTCCAGCTCGGCCTGCAGGAAACGCTGAGCGAAACGGCGATGGAACAATGGGGATGGCGCATCCCCTTCCTGATCGGCGCCGGGCTGGCGATGGGCGTCTTCATCCTGCGCCGGCGCATCGAGGAGACGGCGGACTTCGCCCGGGCGCGCACGAGCGGCCTGCGGACCGGCGGGCTGGAACTGTTCCGCAACCATCCGCGCGAAGCGCTGCTGGTGCTGGCCCTCACGGCGGGGGGCACCCTCTCCTTCTATGCCTACACGACCTACATGCAGAAATATCTGGTCAACTCGGCCGATTTCACCCGGCCGCAGGCAACCATCATCATGACCGCCGCGCTCGCCATCTTCATGGCGTGCCAGCCCGTCTTCGGGGCCCTTTCGGACCGGATCGGGCGGCGGCCGCTGCTGATCGGCTTCGGCATCGCGGGGACGCTGCTCACCGTGCCGCTGTTCCAGGCGATCGGCGCGGCGCATAGCATGGAATCGGCCTTCGCGCTCGTCCTCGCGGGACTGATGATCGTCTCGGGCTATACCTCGATCAATGCGATCGTGAAGGCCGAGCTGTTCCCGGCGCATATCCGCGCGCTGGGCGTCGCGCTGCCTTATGCGATCGCCAATGCGCTGTTCGGCGGGACGGCCGAATATGTCGCGCTCTGGCTGGTCAGGATCGGGCACGAAGCGCTGTTCTTCTATTATGTGAGCGGCATGTGCGCGCTTTCGCTGCTCGCCTACTGGCGCATGCGCGAGACCGCGCGGCACGGGACGATGCGGCTGGACTGAGCGGCCATGCTCCCAGCGTCCGCGCCCGCCCGCAACCCTTTCCGGTTCCAGAGTCGATCCGCGTGAAACGGAGTCTGTGCTCCTGCGAAAGCAGGAGCACAAGCTGGATCTGGAACGGACGACCCTAGGCCTGCAGGCGATCCATTCCGGCGACCGGCATGCTCAGCCCGTCCCGCGTGCGCAGCGAGACCTGATCGCGCCCGCCGCGCTTGGCATCATAGAGCGCCTGGTCGGCGACGCGATAGAGCTGCTGGAAATCGCTGCCCGATCCCGCCTCGGCGACGCCGATGCTGGCCGTCACGCGGCGCTCGCCGATCGCATCGCGATGGTCGCAGGCGTCGATCTCCGCGCGGACATTCTCCGCGAAATGCGCGAGGGCGTATCCCTCCAGCCCGGAAATGAGCAGCGCGAACTCTTCGCCGCCGAGCCGGGCGGCCTTGCACAGCGGCCCTTCCCAGCGGGCGAGCCGCCGGGCGATCGTGCAGAGCACGGCATCGCCCGCCTCATGCCCATGCTGGTCGTTGACCGACTTGAAGCGATCGACGTCCACGAGCAGCAGCGCGGCGGGCATCGCCTCGTTCCGCGCCGCCTCCAGCATGAACTCGGCCGCCTCGATGAAGCCGCGGCGATTGCGCAGGCCGGTGAGCGGATCGCGCCGCGCCAGCTCATGGGCACGCGCCTCGGCGGCGCGGGCATGGTCGCGCTCGCGGCGCAGGTCGGCCAGCCGGCGCGTGGCGGCCATGGCCAGCCACAGCGTCTGCCAGGCCGCCGCGAGCAGCACCAGCACCTTGGAGCCGCCGCCCCAGAAGAGATCGTCAACATCGACCAGCGTGACCAGCGCCAACGCCAGCATCGGAACCGACCAGGCGCCGATGAAGTCCCGCGCTTCCGGACTGCCGCGCCGCCAGGCCCAGATGATGCAGGCCGCCACGCACAGAAGATCGGCCAGGATCATCAGGCTGACGACAAGGTCGAGCCGCAGCAGCGCATCGCCGCCGATCAGAGAGAAGGGAATGCCGATGAGGCCGATCGCCCCGGAAAGAAGAAGCGTCGCCACGCGCAGCGCCGCGGGCACCTGCGCGCGGCGGAACGCCGTGACCACGCCGATCGTCGCCAGCGTCACGGCGAGGCAGGACAGGAACGTGGCGGACTGTGCCGATCCGCGCCCGGCCATGCCGGGCACGATCAGCAGATGGGCCTGCGTCCAGACCATGCCCCAGACGAGCATGCAGATCGCCCATGCGCCCTGCCATGCGAGATAGGCGCGGCGAGCGGCCCGCCCAAGCGACAGATTGTAGACGCCGCCGATCAGCAGCAGCGTGAGGGCCGCGCCGATCAGGAGGGCGAGACCCGTCGACTGGATAGCGCTTTCCCCGCGCGCCATGAGCCGCAGGTGGAGGATATCGTATGTCGCCAGCCGATCGAACCGCATGGTGATGGCGTTCAAGGGCACGTCCCGATCGGGCGCATCGAAAGCGACGAGGCCGCCGGCGCGCCAGTGCGTGCCGAAATCGCCGCTGCGCACCTGCTGCCAGACCACTGCCCCGTCCGCGTAGGAAAAGGCGACCGCCAGCCGATCGAACCGCGACTGGTGCGCCACCAGCGTGAGCCCGTCCCGCATCGCCGGCAATCGGTCCGCCGGCACGCGCAGCCAGAGGCTGTCCTGCCGATAGGCCTGAGGTTTGCCGGTGCAGCGGAAGCGGAGCGCGGCGAGGCGCGTGTCGGGCGCCTTGAGTTCCGTCACGCTGTGGCAGAGGGGCGAATCGAGTCGGAGCACTTCGGCCATGGCCGAAGCGGCGGAAACCGCGAGGCACAGCGCCATAAGCGCAAACGCCGCCGCGCCGCGAACGATCGCTGAACACCTCATGTCCCGGGCTATGCAGCGAAAGGGTTTGTAAAGTTTTACCAGGCGCTAACCGAATCCCGTCCGCCATCATTTGTGGCCGGAGGGGCTGGCGGGTTCGTCAGTCCGTGTCGCGCAGGCGCATCAGGCCTTCCTGCGCCACGCTGGCGACGAGGCGCCCGTCGCGAGCGTAGAACTGCCCGCGCGAAAAGCCCCGCGCCGCGCCGGAAAAAGGACTGTCCATCGCGTAGAGCAGCCATTCTCCGCACTCGACATCGCCATGGAACCACACGCTGTGATCGATGCTCGCGCTCGCGACCTCGGCGCTGCCGATCTGCAGGCCGTGCGGACGATAGGCCGTCGCGAGCAGCAGCAGGTCGCTGACGAAGGCCAGGACCGCGCGCTGCATCGCCTGCGGCACGCCCAGCGGCGACTCGCCGACGCGCAGCCAGCAGGCCGTATGCGGCGCGAGCGGCGCGCCGGCGACATCCGGCACGAAGTCCTCGACCGGCCGCAGCTCGATCGGGCTCGGCCGGCTCGCCATGCTGCGCAACACGGGGCCGGCCGGGACCTCGTGCGTCCGGATCAGCTCGCGCAGGCTGGGCAGGCGTTCGGGCGGCGTGACGGACGGCATGTCCGCCTGATGCGCGGGGCCCGGTTCGGCGCGCTGGAAGGAGGCCGCGAGATTGAAGATCGGCTTGCCGAGCTGGTGCGCGACCACACGGCGGTTGGAAAAGGAGCGTCCATCCATGTCCGCGTCGACGGCATAGGCGATCTCATGATCCTCGCTCGCCGGCCGCATGAAATAGCAGTGCAGCGAGTGGACGAGCCGATCCTCCGGCACGGTCTTGGCCGCCGCCATCAGCGCCTGGCCGACCACCTGCCCGCCGAACACCCGCCCGACCCCGCCGGGCCGGCGCCGGCCGGTGAAATGGCCGGCATGCGCGGCCGGGACCACGTCCAGCAGCGCGATCAGCGCCCGCGTCAGGAAGGCGGGATCGAGCTGATTATCCGTCATCGGGGGAGCGGCCCTTCTTTCTGCATCTGCCTGAGGGGCTGAAATGCGCCAGATGGACAAGGCTTGGCAAGCGCTGGACGTGCACACGCGCTTACCCTAGCGTCAAACGCATGACCGATTTGTTCGCTTTCAAGCTGCTGCGCCCCCGGGAATGGGCCGACTGGCGCGAATCGCGCCTGTTCACCGGCGCGCCCGTCGATCTGGCGGATGGCTATATCCACCTTTCCGCGCGCGATCAGGTGCGCGAGACGGCCGCCAGGTGGTTCGCCGATGTCGACCCCGCGATCCTCGCGATGGTGGACCTGGCCGCGCTGGGCGGGACGGTGCGCTGGGAGCCCTCGCGCGGCGGCGCGCTGTTCCCGCATGTCTATGGCGCCATCCCGTTCGAGGCGGTGTCCGGCCACAGCAAGCTGCGGCTGGGAGCGGACGGCCGGCATGTCTTTCCCGCGGGGTTCGCCTGAGATGGCGCATCAGGTCCATATCATCGGCGGCGGCCTCGCCGGGAGCGAAGCGGCCTGGCAGCTCGCCGAACGCGGCATTCCGGTGCGCCTTTCGGAGATGCGCGGGGGTGGTGGCACGACGCCGGCGCACCAGGGCGACGCGCTGGCGGAAATGGTCTGCTCGAACAGCTTCCGCTCGGACGACGCGGACAATAATGCCGTCGGACTGCTCCATCAGGAAATGCGCAGGCTGGGCTCGCTCATCATGGCGCAGGCGGACAAGGTGCGCCTGCCCGCCGGATCGGCGCTCGCGGTCGACCGCGACCTGTTCGCGCAGGGCGTGACGGCGGCGATCATGGCGCATCCGAACATCGAGCTGGTGCGCGAGCGGATCGACACGCTGCCCGCCCAGGGCCCGACCATCGTCGCGACGGGGCCGCTGACCGCCCTGCCGCTGGCCGAGGCGATCGCGCGGGCGACGGGCAGCGACCAGCTCGCCTTCTTCGACGCCATCGCGCCGATCGTTCATGGCGACACGATCGACATGGACATCGCCTGGAAGGCGTCGCGCTGGGACAAGGGCGGGCCGGACGGCGACGGCAAGGATTATATCAACTGCCCGATGGACCGGGCGCAATATGAGGCCTTCGTCGACGGCCTCCTTGCCGGACCCAAGACCGAATTCAGGCAATGGGAGAAGGACACGCCCTATTTCGAGGGCTGCATGCCGATCGAAGTGATGGCCGAGCGCGGGCGCGAGACGCTGCGCCATGGGCCGATGAAGCCGGTCGGCCTCGACGATCCGCGCACCGGGCGCTGGCCCCATGCGGTCGTGCAGCTTCGGCAGGACAATGCGCTGGGCACGCTGTGGAACATGGTCGGCTTCCAGACCAAGCTGCGCTACGAGGCGCAGGTCGCACTGTTCCGCACCATTCCGGGCCTGGCGAATGCGCAGTTCGCGCGGCTGGGCGGCCTCCATCGCAACACCTTCATCCGCAGCCCGGAGCTGCTCGACGCGACGCTGCGCCTCAGGGCCATGCCGCACATCCGCTTCGCCGGGCAGATCACCGGCTGCGAAGGCTATGTGGAGAGCGCCGCCGTGGGCCTGATCGCGGGCATGATGACGGCGGCGCAGCTTGCTGGCCGCACGCTCCCCGCCCTGCCGCCGCAGACGGCGCTCGGCGCGCTGCTCGGCCACATAACGGGGGGCGCGGACGCGCAGAGCTATCAGCCGATGAACGTCAATTTCGGCCTGTTCCCGCCCATCGAGGACGAGCGCGTGCGCAAGAAGCAGCGCAAGCTCGCCTATACCGACCGCGCCCGCGCCGCGCTGGCGGACTGGCGCGAGGCCGCCGGCGAGATGGCGGGTATGGCCGCGGTTTAGAGATGATCGGAGGCAAACGGCATCCGTGCTCCTGCGAAAGCAGGAGCCCAGGGCCCAGCCGAAGCGCCCTTGCGCCCTTGCGCCCTGGGCGCCTGCCTGCGCAGGCAAATTGGGTCCATACCTCTGGGGCTGTCCTGATGAGGCTTGAAGGGGTCCGTTCAAACCGGCCACTCTCAAGTAGCGGAGCGGCGGATCATCGCGGGAGCGCGTGCCGAACCCGCCCTGAGCCGGCGCGTCAATCCTCCTGATCGCAGGCGCAGGCCTGCTGCCGCGAGGGCGCGCGGGGCGACGGCGCGGTGGCCGCGAACTCCTGCGGGGTCAGCCGTCTGTCATGATCGGCGTCGGCGCCGGCGAAACGATCGGACGTGGCGACGGCCCACTCCTCGAAGGACAGGAGATTGTTCCCGTCCTTGTCCAGCCGGCGGAAGGCGGCGGCGCGGCTCGCCATCATCTCCGCGCGGGTGATGATGCCGTCGCGATTGCGGTCGTAGCGGTCGAACCGCTTCTGCTCGCGCGTGCGCGGATCGGCGCCGGGCACTTCCGGAGGCGGAGCGCCGCGCGCATCGGGATCGCCCTCGGGCGGGATCTCCGGCGCGGGCGCCTGCGCATGCGCCCCGCCCTGCGCCACCAGCGGTCGCGCCGCGCGGTCGACCTGTCCCTGCCACCAGAACAGGCCGGCCGAGAGCATCAGCAATGTGGCGATCGATCCCGCCAGAACGCGTCCCATGATGGCTCCCCCCTTCCGAAACAGGACGACAGGCTAGAGTGATTTCGCGGCGGATGGAACCGTCCGCCGGCCCGGACATCACGGCAAGCAAAGGGAGGCCGTCCGTTCCCGATAGACCCGACTTGTGGGGCTGCGCAGGCAGGAGCCCGGGGCGCAAGGGCACTTCGGCTGGGCCCTGGACTCCTGCTCGCGCAGGCGCACGGATGCCGTTTCACGCGGATCGGCTCCAGGACCTCTCTGCGCCGGAAGGACGCGGTGATCGCCGCGGATCAGCCGCGCAGGGCCGCGCGCAGGAGGCGTCCATAATGCGCCAGCGCGAAGCCGCCCGCGGAGATCCGCGAGGCGCGAAGATCCGGCAGGATCACGGCGCGGGCCAGCCGCAGCGGACGCAGCACGCCGCCGGGCAGCGGCGCCAACGCGTCGGGGCGGGAGTCGCGCGCCAGTGCGATGGCACGCGTGGCCAGTCCCGGGTCGCGGACATGGGCCGCCAGATCCCACAGGGCCCACGCCGTGCCGGAGGCCCGGAGCGCGTCCTCATGCGCCGCGCCGGCCTCCCCGGCGACCAGCATGAACAGGCCGCCGCCGCGCCGCCGCGCATAGGCCTCCAGATCGGCATCGTTCAGCGCCTCGGGCCCGAGGAGCAGGCGCCAGCCATCGATGAGCTGCTCGGCGGCGGCCGCCGCGCCCACCGGCCGCGATCCCGCGCGCCACTGCTCGACCAGCGGCTCGCCCCCACCCTTCGCGCGATCGTCCTCGACCAGAACGGCATCCCACCAGGCGAGGCGGATGGCGGCGATCGTCGGATCGCCGCCGCGCCGGGCGACGGCGGCCAGGCGCTGGTCGAGCTGCCAGCACAGACGCTGCCACTCCCGCGCGGCCGCCGGCGCATAGGCGCAGAGCAGGCGCTGGAGCGGCGGCAGGTCCGTCATGCTGTCGGCGGGGGATGACAAGCCTTTTCCATCCTTTCAGCAGCCGGACGGATGCCGGCGCGCCGCCCCTCATATTGGAAGCGGCCCGGCCCGCAAGTGCGGCCCGGCAACTTTCCGGTAAACGGCATATCAACCATCGCGCTTAGCGGATCCGCTACACTGGACGGCCTAGAGCGCCGATGGGCTCGATGGGCGGCTTGTGCCGGGATCATGCGTGCGCGAGCCCCACAGGAGCTTCTATGCGCCCAGACTGGCGTGGCCGATCATTCCTTTCCCGCCTCGCGCGTGACATACGCGGCAACACGATCGCGCTCGCGGCGGCGGCGATGCTGCCGCTGGCCGGAATGATCGGCGGCGGCGTGGACATGAGCCGCCTCTATCTCGCCAAGACGCGCCTGCAGCAGGCCTGCGACGCGGGCGCGCTCGCCGGCCGCAAGGCCATGGGCGCGGGCTCCTGGACCGCAAGCACGGCCAGCCGCGCGCAGGAACTGTTCGCGGTGAACTTCCTCAGCGGCGCCTATGGTACAAGCGGTCTCAGCCGTTCGTTCAGCGAAAGCGACGGCGTCGTGACCGGCAATGCGAGCGTCGTCGTGCCGATGACGATCATGCGCATCTTCGGCATGTCCACGCGCACGCTCAACGTAACCTGCACCGCGAAGATGGAAATTCCCAACACGGACGTCATGTTCGTGCTCGATGTGACCGGCTCCATGGCTACAGACAACAAGATAGGCGGCCTCAAGAGCGCCGTGAAATGCTTCTATGAGGCTCTGGTGGGCGTCAACACGACTGAAGTGTGCGGCAATGATCCATCCGCGACCACATCCAATACAACCGCACAAATCCGGCTCGGATTCGTGCCCTATTCGGTCAACGTCAATGTAGGGAAGCTGCTGCCCAACAATTTTCTAGCCGACACCTGGACCTATCAATCACGCAGCTATGGCTGGGACCACGTCACCTATGACGAAAGCTCGAGTTCATCGGGCTGGACCTATGTCAGCGGTTCCGCCACCGAAGGAAGCCGGCAGACGCAGAGTTCGTGCCCGAGCGACAGCGTAACGTCCTCTGACGTGACCGGTCCAACCACGACGACAACGGCCAACGACGGCACGGTCACGATAAGCTACACCGTCACGCGAACAACAAATGGCGTCGACTATGATTGCTCATCCAGCGGCGGCAGAAACGGAGGTTGGCGCGTCACGCCAACCACTTACAGCAATTACAAGGAATCGCGGACATATTCGACGGTCAAATCGCCCCATTATGCCTATACCTATGGACCGCGCACCATGGATGTGAGCGGGTTGAAAGCTGGTAACGACAGCTGGAATAGCAGCATTTCCCTCGATGTAGGCACGGCCGGCGCCAGTGTGGCCATCCCCTGGACCGGCTGCATCGAAGAACGCCATACGTTCCAGAACATCGATGGCAATCCAGGCGACGATTGGTCACCGGTGCCGTCCGAAGCCCTTGACATGAACATCGACCTCGTGCCGAGCATATTGACGCCGTATAACAGCTATTGGGGCCCACTGCTCGACAAGGCCACCTGGGCGCGCTACGATTGGGGCTACAGCAACTGCCAGAAGTCCGGACGCACGACGGCGACCGTCACGACAAGTTGCAATGCCACTGCCGCATCGGCCAGTTGCCCGACAGAAGCCAGAAAGCTGTCGGTTTACGACACGTCCGCGCCGCTGGAAAGCTATGTGAATTCGCTCACGACCGGCGGAAACACCTATCATGACATCGGCATGCTCTGGGGGGCCCGGCTGCTATCGCCCACGGGCATTTTCGCAAGCGAGAACGCCTTTACGCCGACAGGGGGCGCCATTCAGCGCCACCTCATCTTCATGACCGATGGCGACACGAACACAAGCAACACAGACTATACGGCTTACGGCATCGGCTATTACAGTCGGCTCCAGGCCCAAGGCAATCTATCCGACTCCCAGATGGACGCTCTGACCAACGCGCGCCTCGTCGCCCTTTGCACTGCCATCAAGAACATGAACATCACGCTCTGGGTGATTTCCTATGGCGGTGACGTCAACAGCACGACCGAAGCGCGGCTCCAGGCCTGCGCCACGTCCGGCCGCTACTATGCGGCATCCGACGGCTCGGCTTTGATCAGTCGATTCCGCCAGATCGCGGCGGAAATCGCCCAGTTGCGTCTGACGAGCTGAGGAGAGATGCGCATGCCGCGAACCGCCTACGCGCCGCTCAACACCTTTGCCGGGCGCGAGGATGGCGTCACCATCCTGGAGTTCGGCCTCATCGCGCCGGCCCTCATGGTGCTGCTGCTCGGCGCGCTGGATGTCGGCCACACGCTCTACATGCAGAGCGTCCTCCAGGGCGTGGTGCAGAAGGCCGCGCGCGACGGCTCGCTCGAGGATTCGTCCGGCAACGATTCCACGCATCGCGATGCGCTGGACGCCAGGGTGGAAAGCCAGCTCCTGCACCTCAACAACAGCGCGACCGTCACCTTCTCCCGGCGCTTCTACAAGACCTTCGAGCAGGCGGCCAACGCCCAGGCCGAGACGTTCAACGATTCGGCCGCGCCCAGCCCGTTCGCGGACAATCTCTGCAACAATGGCGAGGCCTTCACCGATGCCAACAACAATGGCGTGTTCGACCGGGACGGCGGCGATTCCGTCGATCGCGCCGGGGCGCGCGACAATGTCGTCTATACCGTGACGATCAGCTATCCACGGATGTTCCCGCTGGACAAGCTGGTGGGCGGCAGCGGCACGACGACGCTCACCACCCGCACGGTCCTGTCCAACCAGCCCTATGGACCGCAAGGCCAGTACACGACGCCCACCGTGGGTCATTGCGGGGTCGGCAGTCCGGGCGTGGAGGCGCCATCGCCATGAGGCCGGTATCGATGAACCCCGCCCCGCGCCCGCGCTTCGCGGCCCGCCTGCGCCGCGACCTTTCTGGCCTTGCCGCCGTCGAGTTCGCGCTGGCGGCGCCGGTGGTGCTCGCCATCTTCCTCTCCGGCGCGGAGATCACCAACTTCGCCATCACCAAGATGCGCCTCAGCCAGACCGCGCTGCATGTCGCGGACAATGCCTCGCGCATCGGTACGGACAGCCTGCTCACCGCGCCGCAGATCAGCGAGAAGCAGATCAACGATCTGCTCATCGGCGCGAACATGCAGGCCGGCAGTCTCGATCTCGCCGGGCGTGGCCGCGTGATCATTTCCAGCCTGGAGCCGATGGCCGATCCCAACACGACCGGCCGCTTCAAGATTCACTGGCAGCGCTGCTACGGGGCCAAGAGCTTCCCCTCCAGCTATGGCGTGGCCGGGGACACCAATCTCACCGGCATGGGCCCCACCGGCCAGCGCGCCACCGCCCCGGAAGGCGGCGGGGTGATCTTCGTCGAGATCGCCTATGATTATGAGCCGCTCTTTTCCGACCGGCTGATCCCCAACCGGACGATCCACGAGATCGCGGCGATGACCGTGCGCGACGATCGCGATTATCAGGGCCCCGCGCCCGACTATGGCGGCATCTACAATAGCGAAGGCGTGACGGCGTCCACTTGTTAAGGGCCGTCCGTTCCAGACAGAACCAGCTTGGACCGGTGCTCAGGGAGGAGCCCAGGGCGCAAGAGCACTGCGGCTGGGCCCTGGGCTCCTGCCTGCGCAGGAGCACGGATGCCATTTGACCCGGATCACCCCCGTTTTTTCCGTTTGTTTGCCGTGATGTCCGAGCCGGCGGATGGTTCCATCCGCCTCGAAATCACTTCAGGCGGGCAAATGGGACCGGAGCCGGCACTGGTCCTTCCTGCCCCGTTCACCTGAGCGAAGCCGAAGCGCATGGTTTCGCCGGACCCGGCAAAAGGGCGGACCCTTCCGACGCTCGCAAAGGACGGCACCCGTGAACGGTGCACGTCCTCATTACCTCCCCGTTCGGTTCGAACGGCCGTAGAGCTTGTCGAGACGGCTGTCGAGAACGCTGACCCGGCGCAGATTTCCCGGCTTCGGTTCTCGACAAGCTCGGCCCTTCGCGCGAAACGAACGGCACGCCTCGACGACGAATTCAACCGCGCCGGCCAACGGCGCCGATTTGTCCAAGCCCTCATCCCCGGCGGCAGGACCGCAGGCGACGGGACGGCACCCGTCGCGCGGACCGTCGCGGAGCCGATCGGGAAGCCGCCATCCTCGGTGCGCGGGAGGGGCGGACCGCCCCTCGCCCCCTTCTCAGGCCTTGTAGCAGACCTTCTTCACGGCCGTGACCACGCGCGCGGCGTCGATCAGCGCGGCTTTCTCCAGATTGGCCGCATAGGGCAGCGGGACATCCTCGTCGGTCACGCGCAGCACGGGCGCATCGAGATCGTCGAAGCCCTGCTCCATGCAGACCGCGACGATCTCGCTGGAAATCGAGCAGGTCGGCCAGCCTTCCTCGACCACCACCATGCGGTTGGTCTTTTTGAGGCTCGCCAGCACCGTTTCCGTGTCGAGCGGACGCAGCGTGCGCAGGTCGATCACCTCGGCATCGATGCCCTCGCCCGCCAGCGCCTCGGCGGCTTCCAGCGCGACGCCCACGCCGATGGAATAGGAAACGACCGTCACGTCCTTGCCGGGCTTCACGATCCGCGCCTTGCCGATCGGCAGGACATAATCGTCGAGCGCCGGAACATCGAAGCTGCGGCCATAGACCAGCTCGTTCTCGAGGAACACGACCGGATCCTCGCTGCGGATCGCGGCCTTGAGCAACCCCTTGGCATCGGCCGAATCATAGGGCGCGATGACCACGAGGCCCGGCACGCTGGCATACCAGGGCCCGTAATTCTGGCTGTGCTGCGCCGCCACGCGGCTCGCCGCGCCATTGGGGCCGCGGAACACGATCGGGCAGCGCATCTGGCCGCCGGACATGTAATTGGTCTTCGCCGCCGAGTTGATGATGTGATCGATCGCCTGCATGGCGAAGTTGAACGTCATGAACTCGACGATCGGCCGCAGGCCACCCATGGCCGCGCCCGTGCCGACACCGGCAAAGCCATATTCGGTGATCGGCGTATCGATCACGCGCTGCGGGCCGAACTCGTCCAGCAGGCCCTGCGTCACCTTGTAGGCGCCCTGATATTCCGCGACTTCCTCGCCCATCACGAAGATGCGCGAATCCTTGCGCATCTCCTCGGCCATGGCGTCGCGCAGCGCCTCGCGCACCGTGGTCTTGACCATGGCTGTGCCTTCCGGGATCGCCGGGTCCATGACCGCGACGGCCTTGCCGCCCGCCAGATTGCTCGTGCCGCTCTCCGCCTTCTTCGGCGTCGGAGCTCCGGATTCGGCGGCCTGCTCGGCAACGGCGGGCTTTTCGGCGGCGGGAACCGGCGTCGGCGTGGCGGCCGGCTCGCCCTCGCCGGTGAGCAGCGCGATGACGGTGCCCACCTTCACATTGTCGGTGCCTTCGGGAATGACGATCTTCTCGATCGTGCCTTCGTCGACGGCCTCGAACTCCATCGTCGCCTTGTCGGTCTCGATCTCGGCCATGATGTCGCCCGCCTTCACTTCGTCACCTTCCTTGACGAGCCATTTGGCCAGCGTGCCCTCCTCCATCGTGGGAGAGAGAGCGGGCATCTTGATTTCCAGGCCCATCAATATTGCTCCACAAGTACGTCTGTATAAAGTTCGGCCGCCGCCGGCTCGGGCGATGTCTCGGCAAAATCGGCCGCCTCGCTCACCGTCTTGCGGATGCGCGCGTCGATCGCCTTCAGCTCATCCTCGCTGGCGCCGGCATCGATCAGTTCCTTGCGGATATGCTCGATCGAATCGGACGTCTCGCGCACATGCTGCACCTCGTCGCGCGTGCGGTACTTGGCCGGATCGGACATGGAGTGGCCGCGATAGCGATAGGTCTTCATCTCGAGGACGATCGGTCCCTTGCCGGCGCGCACCCATTCCAGCGCTTCCTGCGTGGCGCCGCGCACGGCGAGCACGTCCATCCCGTCCACCTGGATGCCGGGAATGCGGAAACTGTCGCCACGCCGGTAGAAATGATCCTCGGCCGAGGACCGCGCGACGGACGTGCCCATCGCATATTGATTGTTCTCGATCACATAGATGATCGGCAGCTTCCACAGCGAGGCCATGTTGAAGCTCTCATAGACCTGGCCCTGATTGGCCGCGCCGTCGCCGAAATAGGCGATGCAGACGCCGCCGTCGTCATTATATTTATGGCCGAAGGCGAGGCCGGTGCCGAGGCTGACCTGGGCGCCGACAATGCCGTGGCCCCCATAGAATTTATGCTCGACGCTGAACATGTGCATCGAGCCGCCCTTGCCGCGCGAAATGCCAGCCTCGCGGCCGGTCAGTTCGGCCATGATGATCTTGGGATCGATGCCATAGGCGAGCATGTGGCCATGGTCGCGATAGCCGGTGATGACGCTGTCCTTGCCCGGCGTCAGCGCCGACTGGACGCCGACGGCAACCGCTTCCTGCCCGATATAGAGATGGCAGAAGCCGCCGATGAGCCCGAGGCCGTAGAGCTGGCCCGCGCGTTCCTCGAACCGGCGGATGAGCAGCATCTGCTCATAGAAGTGCAGCATTTCCTCGCGGCTGGCTTCATAGCGCGTCGGCTCGGCCGGGCGTTCCTGGTTATGATCCGGTCCGGCGGGGACGGATGCGGCCTTTCTCGTTCGGCCTGTTGCTGGCTTCGCCACGGGTTCGGGTCCTTCCTAAGCGGGGGATTTCCCGCAGCTATAGTCCGCCCCCGCGCGAATGCGCAATGTCCAGATGGGTTAAATGCATGGCGGAAAAGGGCATGCGCGGCGTTCGCCGCACAGCCTCAGCGCGTCATCGGAACGACGACTTCGTCATTGTGCAGCATGCCAAGCTCGCGGTGCGCGAGCTCGTCGACCAGATCCGGATCGACATGGCGCCGGTCAAGCAGGTTGACGCGATTGGCGAGCGCAGCCTTCTGCGCCTGCAGCATCTTCAGCTCGGCCTGCCGCTGGTGCAGTTGCCGGCTGTAATCGCCCCAGGCGAGAATGCCGTTCGGACCCAGTATGGCATAGCCGATGAACAGCAGCAGGAGCAGCACGGCGAGCGCCGGCAGCATCGCCGAGCCGAACAGAAGCCTGAGTTTCGCCAGTTGCGCCATGCCGTCCTTGGAATCACGACGACTCGCGCAATGCAAGCGCAATCTGCATGGGAACGCGACGAAAGGACGGCGGCCGCGCCGAAAAGCGGACATGGCGGGTCGGGCGGCGCGCCGCTGCCCCGCCCTGCCCCGCGCGCTCAGCCGAAGATGGCGGCGCCCGCGTAATGCGCCCGGTCGCCCAGTTCCTCCTCGATGCGGATGAGCTGGTTATATTTGGCGAGCCGGTCCGAGCGCGCCAGCGAGCCGGTCTTGATCTGCCCGCAATTGGTGGCGACGGCCAGATCGGCGATCGTCGCATCCTCGGTCTCGCCCGAACGATGCGACATGACGCAGGTGTAACGCGCGCGATGCGCCATATCGACCGCGGCCAGCGTCTCGGTGAGCGTGCCGATCTGGTTGACCTTCACCAGCAGCGAATTGGCGAGACCGTCGCGGATGCCCATTGCGAGCCGCCTGGGATTGGTCACGAACAGATCGTCGCCGACGAGCTGGACCTTGCTGCCGATCTGGTCGGTCAGCGCCTTCCAGCCCTCGAAATCGTCCTCCGCCATGCCATCCTCGATCGAGCGGATCGGATAATCGTTGCAAAGGGCCGCGAGATAATCCGCCATGCCCGAGGGGCTGAGCGAGAGGCCCTCGCCGGAAATCTCGTACTTGCCGTCGCGGAAGAACTCGGTCGCCGCGCAATCGAGCGCGAGCACCACATTCTCGCCGGGCCGGTAGCCCGCCTTCTCGATGCTCGCCATGATGAAGTCGAGCGCGTCGCGGGTGGAGGCGATGTTCGGCGCGAAGCCGCCCTCGTCGCCCACGCCGGTCGCCAGCCCCTTGTCGTGCAGGCCCTTCTTGAGCGTGTGGAAAATCTCCGAGCCCATGCGCACGGCATCGGCGATGCTCGCGGCGCCCACCGGCATGATCATGAATTCCTGGAAGTCGATGGGATTGTCGGCATGCTCGCCGCCATTGATGATGTTCATCATCGGCACGGGCAGCACATGCGCCGAGACGCCGCCGAAATAGCGATAGAGCGGCAGGCCGCGCGCGTCCGCCGCCGCCTTGGCCACGGCGAGGGACACGCCCAGGATGGCGTTGGCGCCCAGCCGCGCCTTGTTCTCCGTGCCGTCCAGCTCGATCATCCGCGCATCGACATCGCCCTGATCCTCGGCGTCCATACCCACGATCGCCTCGGCGATCTCGCCATTCACCGAATCCACCGCGCCGAGCACGCCCTTGCCGAGATAGACGCTCTTGTCCCCGTCGCGCTTCTCGACGGCCTCATAGGCGCCCGTGGACGCACCCGAGGGCACGGCGGCGCGGCCGAAGCTGCCGTCTTCCAGCAGGACGTCGACCTCGATGGTCGGATTGCCCCGGCTGTCCAGGATCTGACGGGCGTGGATATCGAGGATCTCGGTCATGGCGCAAACTGGCTCCTTTTCGGCCCGGCGCTTAGCGAGCGGCCGGCGCGATGGCAATGGCGGGAACTTCCCCACGCAAGGTCTGTTCATGGAAAGCAGCCTTGGTATATCTTGTCCATGGCGCCAGGTATCGCGAGAAAGGACCCCATGATGGCAGACACGAACACGCCCGAAACGCCCAAGCGCAAGCGCGCGACGAGCAGCAAGGCCGCTGCGGGCAAGCCGGCCGGCGCGGTCGCGCCGGTCGAGGCCACGGAGAGCGCGTCGGCCAACTGGCGCGAGCAGGCGAACGAATTCGCCGAGACAGCCAAGGCGACCGCGCGCGATGCCGCGACGACCGCCAAGAACACCACCGGGGATGCGCTCGCCGGGCTCTCCAAGCTCATCGCCGACACGGCGGAGACGGTCGATTCCAAGCTGGGCCCGCAATATGGCGACTATGCCCGCAAGGCGGCCGAGACGCTCGCCGGGGCCTCGAAGACACTGGACGACAAGGATGTCGACGAACTGGCCGAGGATGCACGCAATTTCGTGCGCAAGAGCCCGGCCGTGGCGATCGGCGCGGCGGCGGTGGTCGGCTTCGTGCTGATGCGGATGATGCGCGGCTCCAAGAGCGACGCGTGAGGGGACGGGTAAGCCAGCCAGCAGCGGCACGATGAACGGCGGGGATATTGACGAGCGGCCAGCGCCGCCGGGGAGCGATGGCAGGTCGATCAAGGCGAGCATCGCCCGGCTGGTGGAATCCGGCAAGGAGATGGCGGAGGCGGAACTGGCCTGGGCCCGGCTCAAGGCCAGGCTGGTCGCGGAGCTTCTGCGCAGCCTGCTGATCTTCGCCGTGCTGGCGCTCATCTTCCTGACCATCGGCGTCGTCATCCTGATCGTCTCGGCGATCATGGCCCTCATCCCCTATGTGGGACCGGTCATGGCCAATCTGATCGTCGCGGGCGTCGCCATACTGGTCTCGATCGTCTGTGCGCTGGTCGCGCGCCGCGCCTTCAGGACCCTGCTCGAGGAGCATCTGCCATGACCTTCAGCCGGGACCGGGCGCGGCTGCACACCGCGCGGGAGCGGGCCGATCTCGCGCGGCTGCGCTTCGCCAATGCGCTGCGCGGCACCCGGGCGCGGCTCTCGCCCGAGCATCTGAAGGACGATGCGATCCGGGCGGTGAGCGATCGCGTGGAAGCCGGCAAGAACGAAGTGCGGCGCGCGATCCGCCGGCACCCGGTCGTCACCGGCGTGGCGATCGCGGGGCTCGGCGCTTCCCTGTTCTGGAAACCGGCGCGCTCGGTCGCCATCTATGGCGTGCGCGCCAGCCAGTTCATCTGGCTCAATCGCAATCTCTGGAGATCAACGAATGACGAATCCTGACGAGGCCGACAATCAGGCCCGCCACGGGAACGAGCGGTCGGTCGCGGCGCGCGCGCGGGCCGGCCTCGATCAGGCCCGCACGACCGCGGGGCAGGCGCTGGACGCGACGCGCCGGCGCGGCGAGGCGGTGATCGAGGACACGCGCGAGAAATCCATGCGCGCGGCGGCCGAGACCAACCGGCTGTTCCTGGAGCATCCGATCGCGGCCGTCGCGGCGGCGGCGGCGGCGGGCGCCGTGCTGGGCATCTTCCTGCCGCGCATCGCCATCGCCTCCCGCGCCGGGAAGCTGGCCGGGCGCGCGGTCAAGGCCGCCGTCGCCACGGACGCGGCCCAGATCATGCTGTCCGGTCTCGCCAGCCAGCGCAAGGTCGTCACCCGCAAGGCCGCCGGCAAGGCCGCCGGCAAGGCCGCGGCTGCCGTGGGCAAGCGGATCAGGAGGCCGCGCAAGCCCCGCGCCGCCGGGGAGGCGCCGCATCCGGCCGGGGAAGACTGATCGCGCGCCCAGGCTCAGAGGCATCTTGGCATCGCCCTGCCCGACTGCTAGCGAGCAGGCGAAACGGCGCCGCAGGACCGGCGCCGCATGGGAGCGTTCAAATTGAGCTTGTTGCATCTCGTCATGGGCGGCCGCGTCAAGGATCCGCAGAAGCTGGTGTTCGACGATCTGAAGACGATCGACCTTGTCGGCGTCTATCCCGATTATTCGAGCGCGGAAGCCGCCTGGCGCGCCGCCGCGCAGCGCACGGTGGACGATGCGGAGATGCGCTATGTCATCGTGCACCTGCATCGCCTGCTCGATCCCAGCGGCGAGGCGCAGGATCCACAGGCCGCCTGACCGCGAGCCGGCGCGTCCTCACCCACGCTGACGGCTTCGTCCGGGGCTTCCCGGCCGGGAAGCGCCTCGGCCTTCGCGAAACGCCGCGCATGATCGTCCGCCAGAGTCGATCCGAGTCAAAATGGAAGCCGTGTTCCTGCGAAAGCAGGAGCCCAGGGCCCAGCCGCAGTGCCCTTGCGCCCTGGGCTCCTGCTTTCGCAGGAGCACAAGCCGGGCCTGTCTGAAGCGGATCGGCCCTGGCCTGAACGGCATGCAAGGGACTCCTCCGACCGGCGGCGCGAGACCACTTGGCCCCGGCGCGGGATCAGCCCGGCCTGAAACGATGGACCAGCATCGGCCGCGCGAGCAGCAGGCCGGCGACGAAGCCGCCGATATGCGCGCCGATCGCGATGCCGCCGAAGAAGCTGTCCAGTCCCCCGGCAAAAGCGATGAGCAGTTGCAGGCCTGTCCAGGCGGCGGCCAGCCAGACCAGCCGCACGACATAGGCCGGAATGAAGCCGATCGGCCGTACGCTCCGCTGGCCGTAGATCATCGCATAGGTGCCGAGCAGCGCGGAAATGGCGCCGCTCGCGCCGATCATCGGCACGATGCCGCCCTGGGGATGCTGGAAGCCGGGAATCGCCCATTGGCCGAGCGCGGCGGCATAGGCGCCGACCACATAGATCAGCGCCGTGCGCCCCTGCCCCAGCAGTTGCTCGACGAAGCGGCCGCAGAAGACCAGCAGCACCAGATTGAAGCCGACATGCATCCAGTTCGCATGGACGAGCGTGGCGGTGAGCGGGGTGATCCAGAGCGGCAGCCAGGGGATGGGCGGCATCGCCGCCGGCTCGAACAGCGCGGTCAGCCGCTCCGGGATGAAGCCCGCCAGGATCGCCGCGCGGTCCGTCTCGCCCAGCAATTGCACGGGCAGGAAGGCGAGCAGGGTGATCCCGGCGATGATATTCGTGGCCTGGCCGCGCGGAAGGGTCAGCGCCATTGGTCATCAAGCTCCGGCTGCGTCTCGGGAATCAGATGAACTCGAGCTTCTCGATCAGGTAGAATTTGTCGCCGGACGGGACCGTGACCTCCACTTCCTCGCCGACCTGACGGCCGATGAGCGCCCGGCCGAGCGGGCTCGAATAGGAAATCATGCCGGCCTTGGCGTCCGCCTCGGCCTGGCCGACGATCTGATAGCGCACCGGCTTGTCATCCTCGTCGATCAGGGTCACGGTCGCGCCGAAGATCACCTTGTCGCCCGAGAGCGACCGGGGATCGATGACCTGCGCGCGCGCCAGCTTGTCCTCCAGATCGGCGATGCTCGCCTCGACCTGGCCCTGGCGCTCCTTCGCGGCATGATATTCCGCATTCTCGGAGAGATCGCCATGCGCGCGGGCTTCCTCGATCGCGTCCACGATCAGCGGACGCTCCGCTTTGAGCGCGCGCAGCTGCTCGTTCAGCTTGTCATAGCCGACCTGCAACATGGGCATCTTCTCAACGGTGGCCATCTGGTATCCCCGCTTCCTCTTCTGAAGGCGCCGAAGCGCGAACTCCCTCGCCGACCGGCCTCGCCGGTCAGCCCGCAGCTGATTTCGTGAATGTCGGAAGATCAGTCGTGCGACGTCCGATAATAGGATTGGAGCGACTTCACTTCAAGGGGATGCGCGCGCAAGGCCTCGATCGCGTCCACCGCGGCAAGGCTCGCGGCGGCCGTCGTGAAGCTCGGCACCTTCTGGCGCAGCGCGTTCATGCGGATCGCCTGGCTGTCCTTGAGCGACTGCCAGCCCTCAGTGGTGTTGAAGATGAGATCCACCGCGCCGTCCATGATCCGGTCCACGATGTGCGGGCGGCCCTGCGCCACCTTGTTCACCGTCTCGACCACAAGGCCCTGCTCGGCGAGATAGCGCGCCGTGCCGCCGGTCGCGATGATGCGGAAACCCAGATCGCTGATCTTGCGCGCCGCGGGCAGGATCACGCTCTTGTCGCTGTCCTTGACCGAGATGAACACCGTGCCGCCATCCGGCAGGACGACTCCCGCGCCAAGCTGCGACTTGGCGAAAGCGGTGGCGAAATCCTGATCGATTCCCATCACTTCGCCAGTGGACTTCATCTCCGGTGACAGCACGGGGTCGACGCCGGGGAAGCGGTTGAACGGGAACACCGCTTCCTTGACCGCGATGTGGCGGATGGCGTTGCGATCGATCTTCGGCAGGTCGGCGAGCTTCTCCCCCGCCATCACGCGCGCCGCGATCTTGGCGATGGGCGTGCCGATCGCCTTTGCGACGAACGGCACCGTGCGCGAGGCGCGCGGGTTGACCTCGATCAGATAGACTTTCCCGTCCTTCACCGCGAACTGGATGTTCATGAGCCCGCGCACATGGAGCGCGCGCGCCAGCACATCGGCCTGCCGTTCGATCTCGGCGATGATGTCGTCCGGCAGGCTGTAGGGGGGCAGCGAGCAGGCGCTGTCGCCCGAATGGACGCCGGCTTCCTCGATATGCTGGAGCACGCCCGCGACGACCACGTCCGTCCCGTCGCACAGCGCATCCACGTCCACCTCGACCGCGTCGCGCAGATACTGGTCGATCAGCACCGGCGAGTCGCCCGAGACCTGAACGGCCGTGGCGATATATTCCTCGAGCTGGGCCTGCCCGTCGACGATCTCCATCGCCCGGCCGCCCAGCACATAGGAGGGACGCATCAGCACCGGATAGCCGATGCGGCTGGCCACGGCGACGGCCTCCTCGCGCGAACGGGCGATGCCGTTGGCGGGCTGCAGCAGGCCGAGCTTCGTCACCAGCGCGGCGAAGCGCTCGCGATCCTCCGCCAGATCGATGGCATCGGGCGAAGTGCCGAGAATGGGGATGCCCGCATCCTCCAGCGCCTGCGCCAGCTTGAGCGGCGTCTGCCCGCCGAGCTGGACGATCACGCCCGCGAGGTCGCCCCGCGACTGCTCGACATGCAGGATCTCCAGCACGTCCTCGGCGGTCAGCGGTTCGAAATAGAGGCGGTCGGACGTGTCATAGTCGGTGCTCACCGTCTCCGGATTGCAGTTGACCATGATCGTCTCATAGCCCGCGTCCGCCAGCGCGAAGCAGGCATGGCAGCAGCAATAGTCGAACTCGATGCCCTGCCCGATCCGGTTCGGGCCGCCGCCCAGGATCACCACCTTGCGCCGGTCGCTCGGCTGCGCCTCATTCTCCGGCTCGCCGAAGCTGGGCGCCTCGTAGGTGGAATACATATAGGGCGTCTTCGCGTCGAACTCGGCCGCGCAGGTGTCGATGCGCTTGAACACCGGGCGCACGCCCAGCCTGTGCCGCAGCGCGCGCACTTCCGCCTCGGTCACGCCGCCGGTCATGGCGACCACGGCTTCACGGACAAGCCCCGAGCCGTGCCGGATCGCGTTCTCCATGCCCGGGCGCAGATTGGCGGACTGCAGCGCCAGCCAGGCGAGCCGCTTGTCCGAGAAGCCCATGGCCTTGAGGCGACGCATGGCCTCGGCGTCGAGCGGCAGGCCGTTTTCCAGCACGTCCTTCTCGGCCGCGACGATCTCCGCCAGCCGCTCCAGGAACCAGGGATCGAACTTCGCGACCGCATGGATTTCCGCGACGCCGAGCCCTTCGCGCAGCGCCTGCGCGGCGATCAGCAGCCGGTCGGGCGTCGGCTGGCCCAGCGCGGCGATGATCTGGTCCTTGGGCGCCCCCACCAGATGGTCGACCTGATTGAAGCCGGAGAGGCCCGTCTCAAGGCCCCGCAGCGCCTTCTGCATGGATTCGTGGATGTTCCGGCCGATCGCCATCACCTCGCCCACCGACTTCATCGCCGTGCCCAGCAGCGGCTCCGATCCCTTGAACTTCTCGAAGGCGAAGCGCGGGATCTTGGTCACCACATAGTCGATGGTCGGCTCGAAGCTCGCCGGGGTGACGCCGGTGATGTCGTTCTGGATCTCGTCGAGCGTATAGCCCACCGCCAGCTTGGCCGCGACCTTGGCGATGGGGAATCCCGTCGCCTTGGAGGCCAGCGCCGAGGAGCGCGAGACGCGCGGGTTCATCTCGATGACGATCAGGCGCCCGTCCTTCGGATTGACCGCGAACTGGACGTTGGAGCCGCCCGTCTCCACCCCGATCTCGCGCAGCACCGCGATGCTGGCGTTGCGCATGATCTGATATTCCTTGTCGGTCAGCGTCAGCGCCGGCG